>JADMIO012534170.1_pt1 | contig 22362 bp, 22 predicted proteins | sample 8958161 | NCBI WGS metagenome assembly JADMIO01 (sample SAMN16585339, study PRJNA669376) | soil metagenome | isolation source: Crop rotation soil | place: USA: Cullars Rotation, Alabama | collected 2011 | reverse complement strand
GGCGGGGGTGAAGCCCGCCTCGTCCAGCCACAGGCGGCCCACGTTGATGGGATGGAAGCCGTCCACGTCCTTGTCGGGCGAGATGCGGTCGAGGACGCTCTTCTCGTGGATCTGGGGCGGCAGGGGGAGCTGCACGAGGATGCCGTCCACGGCGTCGTCGGCGTTGAGCTCGTCCACCAGGGCGAGGAGATCGGCCTCGGAGGTGTCGGCGGGAAGGCGCAGCGTGCGGCTCGGCATGTCCACCTCGGCACAGCTCCGCACCTTGCTGCCGACGTAGGTCTGGGAGGCGGGGTTGTCGCCCACCAGCACGGCCACGAGCTGCGGCAGCCGGGCTCCGGCCGCGGCCAGCTCCCGCACGCCCGCCGCCACCTCGGCGCGGATTTCGGCCGCGGCGGCTTTGCCATCCAGGATCTGGGTCACGTGGCAATCCTTCCCTGATAGATGCAGACCGTCCCCCCCGAGAGGTCCTCCCAGGCCAGGTCCGTGAAGCCCGCGGCGGCCAGGCGGTCGAGGAACGCCTGGCGCTGGGGGAAGCTCAGGACCGAGTTGGGGAGGTAGGAGTACGCCGATCCCCGGGGGGAGATCAGGCGGCCGATCCAGGGGAGCAGGCGCAGGAAGTAGAAGAGGTAGAGGCCCTTGAGCGGCTGCCACTTCGGGATGGCGCACTCGAGGACCACCAGCTTGCCGCCCGGCCGGAGCACGCCGGCGAGCTGGCGCAGGGCGGCGTCGAGGTCCGCGACGTTGCGCAGGCCGAAGGAGACGGTGGCGCCCTGGAAATGCCGGAGCGGGAAGGGGAGGGCCAGGGCGTCGGCGGCCAGGGCGGTGGGGCGCGGCGCGCCCAAGCGTCCGAACTTCTTGCGGGCGATGGCGAGCATGGGCACGCAGAAGTCCGCCGCCGCCACCCGCGCCCCTCGCCGCTTGAGGGCGGCGGCCTGATCGCCGGTGCCGCAGCACAGGTCGAGCACCGGGCTGCCAGGGGGGACGCCCAGGACCGCCGCCGTCCGCCGGCGCCAGACGAAGTCCAGGCTCGCCGAGAGGACGTGATTGAGGAGGTCGTAGCGTGGGGCCACCCCCGCGAACATGTCGCGGATGGCGTGACCCGACTTGTCGAGAGGCGCGGCGGTCGATTCCATACGCGGGGAAGTGTACCCGAGGACGCAAGCAGCCCGGCAGGCAGCCTGGAGGAAGCAAAGAGGAGTAAGTTGCCGGCAGGGATGCCGGCGGTCCCAGGGCTCGTGGAGGGCACGTTGCGTGTTGAGGGAAATTCCTGGTAGGATATTCTGAGAATCCGGGACGCGGCTTGACGGCTCCGGTAGCGACCGGTAGCCTGAATTCGGTGAGGAGGCATCGATGACCGAACCGGCCTACGCATTTCCCTGGAACGAAGACGGACAGGAGTGGCCCAAGCAGGGAGAGTGGACCTATGAGGATTACCTCCGCCTCCCCGACGACGGCCAGCGGTACGAGGTCATTCGGGGGGTCCTCTACGTGTCACCGTCGCCTGCCTACAAGCACCAGTTCGTCGTTGGAGAGCTCTACTCCGGACTCCGGGTGTTCGTCCTCCAAGGCGGGCTCGGCGTTGTTTTGGGGGCTCCCTTCGACATCCTTCTTCCCTTCGGCATCGCCACTCCGGTCGAGCCGGACGTAATCTTCTTCCGGAAGGGCAACGAGCCGCACTGGGAGGACAAGAATTTCCAGGGAGTGCCGGACCTGGTGGCCGAGGTGCTGTCGCCCGGGACACGGCGCCGCGACCAGAAGATCAAGCTGGAGGCCTACCGGGACGCCGGGGTGCCGGAATACTGGATGCTGGACCCGGACGCGCGGCGGGTGGTGGTCTACACTCTTCACGCAGGGGTATATACTGTGCTCTGCCGCGGCGGGAGGGGCGAGGAGGTATGGTCCTCCGTCCTTCCCGGGTTCCGGCTGAAGGTGGATTCCCTGTTTCCGGCCTCCCTGGGCTGAAGAAGCTCCTCAGTCCTCTTGACAATCCTCGTCTCCGGCCCTACCATGTGGGTCCTTTGCGTCGCGAGGGCGGGGTTCGTACGCCGCGTCGAGGCAGATTTTTCCCAGCCCTGGGCCCGACCTTGGGAACCGACCTGGAGAGATTGAGATGCTGAAGAAGACCTACAGCCCGAAGCTCGCCGAGATCGAGCATCGGTGGTTCGTGTTGGATGCCGCGGGGATCCCCCTGGGGCGTCTCTCCTCGCTGGCGGCCCGCCTGCTGATGGGCAAGCACAAGCCGACGTATGCCACGCACATCGACACGGGCGACTTCGTCATCGTCATCAACGCCGAGAAGGCGGTGCTGACCGGGCGCAAGGAAGAGGACAAGATCTACTACCACTACACCGGGTATCCGGGCCATGCGCGCCGAGACGGCGGGCAAGCGGCGGCAGCGCCGGCCGGCGAAGCTGGTCGAGGAGGCGGTCTGGGGCATGCTCCCCAAGGGCCCCCTCGGTCGCAAGATGCTCAAGAAGCTGAAGGTCTATGCCGGCGGCGAGCACCCGCATCAGGCGCAGCAGCCCGAGACCTTCGACGTCGCGGCGGCGCTGTAGGACCGGCGGTCAGAATCCAAGGAGAGATCGAATTGAGCCAAGTCAGCTATTACGGAACCGGACGCCGCAAGACGGCCGCGGCTCGCGTCTATCTGCGGCCGGGTGCCGGCGAGGTGAAGGTCAATGGCCGCACCCTCGACGTCTACTTCCCGAATGAAGTCCTCAAGATGGTCATCAAGCAGCCCCTGCAACTGACGGAGACGGCCGAGAAGTTCGACATCACCGTCACCGTGGCAGGGGGTGGCAGCGCGGGCCAGGCCGGTGCGATCCGGCACGGCATCTCGCGCGCCCTGCTCGAGTACGACATCGAGCTGCGCGACCGGTTGAAGTCGGCGGGTCTGCTGACTCGCGACCCGCGCAAGAAGGAGCGCAAGAAGTACGGCCAGAAGGGCGCTCGGGCTCGTTTCCAGTTCAGCAAGCGTTAGCAGCCAGAAGGAGAATCGCTTGGTAGAAGTCACCATGAAGGAACTGCTGGAGGCCGGTGTCCACTTCGGGCACCAGACCCGGCGTTGGAATCCGAAGATGAAGCAGTACATCTTCGGCAAGCGCAACGGCATCTACATCATCGACCTGCAGAAGACTCTCAAGCTCTTCAATCAGGTGGCGAATTTCGTTCAGCAGCTCGCGGCGGAAGGCAAGCGCATCCTCTTCGTGGGCACGAAGCGGCAGGCGCAGGAGGCCATCGCCGAAGAGGCGCGGCGCGCAGGCGAGTTCTCCGTCACCAACCGCTGGCTGGGCGGCACGCTGACCAACTTCGTCACGCTGCGCACCTCGATCCAGCGGATGAAGGAGATCGAGGGCCGGTTGGCGGACGAGAACAGCCCGCTGACCAAGAAGGAGAAGCTGCGGCTGGAGCGCGAGCGGGAGAAGATGACGAAGAACCTCGAGGGCATCCGCGACATGGACGAGCTGCCGGACGCGCTCTTCGTGGTGGACCCGAAGAAGGAGTACATCGCCGTCTCCGAGGCCAACAAGCTGGGGATCCCGGTGATCGCCATCGTCGATACCAACTGCGATCCCGAGCTGATCGACTTCCCGATCCCGGGCAACGACGATGCCATCCGGGCCATCCGCCTCTTCGCGTCGCGCATCGCCGACGCCTATCTGGCCGGCGCGGGCAAGATGGAAGAGGAGATGCTGGTCCGCTCGAAGGACGGCGGCGCGCCGTTCCCGGTCTACGACAAGGACGCCGCGAGCGCCGCACCGGCCCACTGACTCCGGATCTGCATCGCGCGCCGTCCGGCTCAACCTCCGGCGGCGCGGAGGAAGAGGTCAGTCGAACGCGCGTCGATCTGACCTCTTCTTTTGTCTGTTCGCATCACACCCATCCGCATTCAAAGCGGTTCGCAAGGAGATACGTCGTCATGGAAATCACCGCCCAGATGGTCAAGGAGCTCCGGGAGCGCACGGGCGCCGGAATGATGGATTGCAAGAACGCCCTCAACGAGGCGAAGGGCAACATGGAGAGCGCGGTCGACGCGCTGCGCAAGAAGGGCGTCGCCTCGGCGGCCAAGAAGGCGGGACGCATCACGGCCGAGGGCGCGGTGGGCTCCTACATCCACGGCGGCGGCAAGCTCGGCGTGCTGGTCGAGGTCAACTGCGAGACCGACTTCGTGGCCCGTACCGAGCCGTTCCAGGAGCTGGTGCGCGACATCGCCATGCACATCGCCGCCGCCGACCCGAAGTTCGTGCGCCGCGAGGAGGTCACTCCCGAGGCGCTGGAGCGCGAGCGGGCGATCTTCGCCGATCAGGCCCTCGCTTCGGGCAAGCCGGCCAACGTGGTGGAGAAGATCGTCACCGGCAAGATGGAGAAGTACTACTCCGAGTTCGTGCTGCTCGAGCAGCCGTTCGTCAAGAACCCCGACGTGACCGTCGCGCAGCTCATCGCCGAGAAGGTGGGCAAGATCGGCGAGAACATCCAGATCCGGCGTTTCGTCCGCTTCAAGCTGGGCGAGGGGATCGAGAAGCGGCAGGACGACTTCGCCGCGGAAGTCGCGGCTCAGGCGGGTAGTTGATGGACGGAGACACGTCCGGGGAGACCTCCCGGTACCGGCGGGTCCTCCTCAAGGTCTCCGGCGAGGCCCTGATGGGCTCGCAGCCTTTCGGCATGGACGAGGCGGTGGTGGTGGCCATCGCCCAGGAGATCCGGGACATCCACGCCCTGGGTGTCGAGGTGGCCGTGGTGGTGGGCGGCGGCAACATCATCCGCGGGCTCGCCGCCAGCCACCGCGGCATCGACCGGGTCATCGGCGACTACATGGGGATGCTGGCCACGGTGATCAACGCCCTGGCCCTGCAGGACGCCCTGGAGAAGCGCGGCGTGCCCACCCGGGTGCAGACGGCCATCGACATCCGCGAGGTGGCCGAGCCGTTCATCCGGCGCCGCGCCATCCGCCATCTCGAGAAGGGAAGAGTGGTGCTGTTCGCGGCCGGCACGGGCAACCCGTTCTTCACCACGGATACGGCCGCGGCCCTGCGCGCCAACGAGATCCACGCCGAGATCCTGCTCAAGGCGACGAAGGTGGATGGCCTCTACGACTCCGATCCGGAGAAGAATCCGGACGCCGTGCTGCTGCCCGAGGTGACCTACCAGGAGGTCCTGGAGAAGAACCTGCAGGTGATGGACACCGCCGCGATCAGCCTCTGCCGGGACAACGGCATCCCGATCGCCATCTTCGATCTGATGACCTCGGGCAACATCCGGCGTGTGATCTGCGGCGAGCGGGTGGGCTCCATCGTCCGGACCTGACCGAACCTCTTGGATTGACAGCTCTCGGCCGGCCGGGGGAAGATTTTGCCCCAGCCGGCCTGAAGCACCCCCCCAGGGTCGAGGAGGAGGAGGGAACCGATGAAAGAAGTGTTCCGTGAAGTCGAGAGCCACATGAAGCATGCCCTGGAGCATTTCCACACCGATCTGAAGCACCTGCGCACGGGACGGGCTTCGCTGTCGCTGCTGGAGGGGCTCACGGTCGATTATTACGGCAGCCCCGTTCCCCTCAACCAGGTGGCCAACCTGTCGGTGGCGGACGCCACGATGATCGTGGCGCAGCCGTACGATCCGAGCCAGAGCTCGGCCATCGAGCGGGCGATCATGAAGTCCGACCTGGGGCTCAACCCGTCGTCGGACGGCAAGATCATCCGCATCCCCGTGCCGCCGCTCACCGAGGAGCGGCGCAAGGAGATCGTCAAGAAGGCCCACGACCTGTCCGAGCACGCCCGCAACGCCATCCGCCAGGCGCGCCGCGAGGGCAACGACAAGCTCAAGAAGATGGAGAAGGACAAGGCCATCGGCCAGGACGACGAGCGCCGCGGCCTCGACGAGGTCCAGAAGCTCCACGACCACTACATCGCCGAGGTCAACTCCACGCTCCACAAGAAAGAGCAGCAGATCATGGAGGTGTAGGGTGGCTCCGGGGATAAAAGAAAGGACCTAAAGGACAGAAAGGACCTAAGGGACATAAAGGAACCAAGCCGTCCTGTTCTTTGAGTCCTTTCGGTCCTTTAAGTCCTTTAGGTCCTTTCCAGACTTGGTGCCCTCCATGTTCCTCTACGGCTACCACCCCGTCCGCGAAGCCCTGCGGCACCGTCCTCACGAGATCGTCCGGGTCCTCGTCTCCGCCTCCCGCACGGGCCGGCGTCGGGAGGAGATCGAAGAGGCCTGCCGGCGGCACCGGGTGTCCTTCGAGGTGGTGCCCGAGCGGAAGCTGTCAGAGATCGCCGGCGGTCCCGCCCACAACGGCATGGCCGCGGAGGTGCGGGTGGAGGCTCAGGTGGAGCAGGCCGGCGGAGATCCGGATCTGATCGTTCTCTTGGAGGACGTCCAGGACCCGCGCAACCTCGGAGCCCTGCTGCGCGTCTGCGAGGGAGCGGGGGTCGGCCGGGTGCTGATCCGCGACCGCGGCTCGGCGCCGGTGTCGCCCACGGTGGCGAAGACGTCGGCCGGAGCCACCGAGTGGCTCGAAGTGGAGCGCATCACCAACTCGGCCATGGAGCTGGAGCGGCTCAAGGAGGCGGGGTACTGGGTCTACGGCACCGATGCCGCGGGCGACCCGCCCTGGGATGTCGACCTCACGGGAAAGGTCGTCCTCTGCCTGGGGGGCGAGGAGAAGGGGCTGCGGGCCCGCACCCGGCAGATCTGTGACCGCATGATCGGCCTGCCCATGCGGGGCCGGGTCGATTCGCTCAACATCGCCACGGCCGCGGCGGCGGTGCTCTACGACGCCGTGCGGCAGCGGAGCCGGCCGGCGAAGTAGGCACGGAGCTCGCAGGCCTCTCCCGCATGGAGCAGCCGGCCGAGCTCAGCGCCCAGGCGACCTCGGAGTCCGCCCGCAAGAACATCGAGACCATCGTCCGTCTCGAAGAGGCTGCCGTCCGCCAGCGGAGCCTGGGGGAGAGGGTGAGCGACGCCTTCACCCGGGTGATGGGCAGCATGAGCTTCGTGGCGATCCACCTCATACTGTTCGCGGTCTGGTTCGGGGTGAACCTGGGGCTCACGCCGCTGCGCCCCTTCGACCCGTTCCCCTTCGGCATCCTGACGCTCATCGTCTCGGCCGAGGGGGTGCTGCTCGCCATCTTCGTCCTCGTCAGCCAGAACCGGATGAGCCGCCAGGCGAACCAGCGGGCCCACCTCAACCTGCAGATCAGCCTGCTGGCCGAGCAGGAGTCCACCAAGCTGCTGCAGAAGGTGCAAAGAATCCTCGACCACTTCGACATCGAGCCCACGACCGTCGACCAGGTGGTGGAGCGGCTGAGCCAGGAGACCCACGTCGAGACCCTGGTCAGCGAGCTGCAGCGCAGCCTGCCGGAGGAGTAGCGCGCTTGCATCCCGGGAGGAGGAAAGGCTAGACTCTCCCGGCTCCTGGAATACGGGGTGACCCCGGACGGGTTTGGGAGCCTTGACCCGCCGGCATAGCTCAGGGGTAGAGCTACTGTCTTGTAAACAGTAGGTCCCCGGTTCAAATCCGGGTGCCGGCTCCACCCCGATCCGGCGAGCAGAGCTCTTTGGAGGTGTGGCCGAGTGGACAATGGCAGCAGACTGTAAATCTGCCGGGCTTCGCCCTACGGAGGTTCGAATCCTCCCGCCTCCACCATTCCTTGCAAGTCAGCGGGAGTAACTCAGGGGTAGAGTCACAGCCTTCCAAGCTGTTGGTCGCGGGTTCGAATCCCGTCTCCCGCTCCATTCCCCTCTCGACGAGCCCTACGTCTCGTTCTTCAAGGTGTTGTACAGATCGAAGGCATGGGCCGGCGACTCGCCGCCGTGGACGACGGCGCGCACCGCCTGGATCATCGCCGCCGGCGCTTCCGACTGGAAGATGTTGCGTCCCATGTCGACGCCGTTGGCGCCCCGCTGGATGGCGTTGTGGGCCATGGTCAGGGCGTCGAGCTCCGGCAGCTTCTTGCCGCCGGCGATGACGATCGGCACCGGGCAGCAGGAGGTCACGGTCTCGAATCCCTCTTCGACGTAGTAGGTCTTGACGTAGTGCGCCCCGAGCTCGGCGCAGATGCGGGTGGCCAGGCGGAAGTACTTGGCGTCGCGCACCATGTCCTTGCCCACGGCGGTGACGGCCAGGGTGGGGATGCCGTACCGCATCCCGGCGTCCACCAGCCGGGTCATGTTGTGGATCGACTGCGTCTCGTGCTCGCCGCCCACGAAGACCTGCACCGCCAGGGCCGAGGCGTTGAGGCGGACCGCGTCCTCGATGTCGACGGCGATCTCCTCGTTCGACAGCTCCTTGAGGATGCTGGGGCCGCCCGAGGCGCGCAGCACGATGGAGGAATGCGACGCGGGCGGGATCAGGCTGCGCAGCACGCCGCGGGTGAGCATCAGGGTGTCCGCCCAGGGGATCAGCGGCACGATGCTCAAGTCGATCCTCTCCAGGCCCGTCGTCGGACCCTGGAAGTAGCCGTGATCGAAGGCCAGCATCACGGTGTTGCCCGATTGGGCATCGAAGATCCGCGCCAGCCGGTTCTTGAGCCCCCAGTCGTAGTGGCTGGACCCCTTGAGGAAGAAGCCCTCCGTCCGCTGCGGCACGTCGGTGTGGAATTCCTTCGTCTCTCGAACGCCGTCCAGGTCTGCCATGGGGCAGTCCCCTCCTTCCTCGCGTTTCCGGCGGGGGAGTGTAGCACCGGAGGGGCCGCCGGCAAGAGCCGGCCGGCGAGCTGCGGCGCGGGGGGCACACCTCTCCCGTCCGGGGACGTTTCTCCGGTCAGGCGACCCGCGCCACATAGGCTCGGATCAGGAGATGCGCTTCATGGGGATCGGTGGCAGGGGCGGCGGGACCGCCTCGCCGCGGCGCCTGGCTTCGGCGAAGTAGGAGTTGGAGAGAAACTTGAGCACGGCTTCGTCCCGGCCCTGGAGCTCGAACGATTCCTCGATCTCGGCCGTGGCCGGCGGACGATCCCCCAGCTTGAAGCCCTCGATCCGGCTCTTCAGAGTCAGGGTCCGGCCCTCGACCCTGTAGCCGGCTGTCGGATGGAAGGACTTCTCGGTGCGGGAGGTGCCGTCCTCGTTCCGCAGCGAGCGATACCAGGTCTCCACGATCTGGCCGTCGGGCCGGATCTCCACGTCGACGGCAGGGACCTTGTTGCCGTTGTCGGGATTGGGGATCCACTCGCCGCGCCAGGTCCCCACGAAGGGCTTTAGATCGCCGCCAGCGCCATCGGCAGCGACGGCTTCGACCGAGAAGGCCGCCGCGGCGGCACCGATCCCCACGAGAAGCACCAGGGCAGTCCCCAGGAAAGCCCGAGCCCCTCGCGCACTGAGCCGTGGACTTTGATCCAGGATCCTTTTCATACGCACCTCCAGAGTATGGGCGTCGACGACGCCCAAGGTGTAGGACGGCCGGGGGAGGCCTGCGATGCCTGCGGCGAGGGAGAGGAGGGACCGGGCGTAGGTCCGGCGCCCCACCAGATTGTCCAGGACCGCTTCGTCGCAGGCCATCTCCCGGGCTTCCGCGAGTCGGCGGCGCACCAGGCGCATCACCGGATGAAACCCGACGGGGAGGAGCAGCGCTTCGCAGAGGAGGTTGACGGCATAGTCGCGCCGCCGCACGTGGGCCATCTCGTGGCCGAGGGCGGAGACCACTTCCGCCGGGGAGGCATCGTCGAGGAAGCGGGGAGGGAGGAGGATGGCCGGCCGCAGCGCCCCCAGGGTGACCGGTCCGGAGACCTCGCCGGAGGTGAGGAGGGCCACGGGGCCGATTCCCAGGGCCTGCCGGCAGCGGGCCATCAGAGGGGCCGTCCCTTCCGGAATCTCCAGGGGAACGGACCGGCGCGCCAGATCGCAGGTGCGACTCCAGGTGCGTCCCAGCCGGATTCCACGGACGAGGAGCAGGAAACCGTAGCCGACGACCACCACAGTCCCGAGGTCGGGAGCGTAGCGGGCGGGTCGCCGTCCGGCGGGGGAGAACGATTCCGGGACGGCGGTGGGCTCAGGAACGATGGGAGCGCCGACCCTCGCCGGCAACGAAGCAGAGACCGGACGCAGCAGGCTCGCGGCTGGCAGCATCGCGCAGGACGCGGCCACCGCCAGCCAGAGGGCGTACCGCTGCCGGGCCGGAGCCCGGCGCAGGAGCCGCGAGCCCAGGAGCCCGGCGGCCACGGCAGTGGGAATCTGCCAGAGGGCATTGAGCAGGAAGGTGAGGATGAGACCGTCAATCCACCTCATCGCCGTCCTCCTCGCTCCTGTCGATCAGCGCCGACAGCTCGGCGAGCTTCTCCGGCGTCAGTTGCCGGGTCTCCACCAGGCTGAGGACCAGGCTCTCGGCCGAGCCGTCGAACATGCGGTGAACCAGGTCGCCCACCGCCTGCCGGGCGGCCTGCACGCGGCTGACCACGGGCGCGTAGACGTAGGCACGGCCCTGGAGCTCGCGGGTCACCTTGCCCTTGCGCTGCAGGACGTTGAGCATCGTCTGCACCGTGTTGTAGGCCAGCTTGCGCTCGGGGGCCAAGCGCTCCTGGACCGCCTGCACGGCGGCAGGCCCGGTCTCCCAGAGCACCTTCATGATCTCCAGCTCCAGGGGGGTGAGCGGCTCGGCGGCGGTCTTCGCTCTCGCCATCGGTCATTACCTCCTAACGAATTAGGATGGTACGCTCGTCCGGGCGCCATGTCAACTAAATTTTTAGGAGATAGTCTGCGACCGAGGCTCGGCGTCGTCGTCGCGGCGTTGTGGGTGCTGCCGCTCTGGGTCACGCCGTTCCCACCCATGGTGGATTACCCGCAGCAGCTCGCCCTGGCGGCGATCCTGCGCTGGTACGGCGATCCGGCGCGGCGGTTCCGGGAGACCTACGAGTTGGCCCTGTGGGCCCCGCATGGGCTCTTCAAGCTGCTGGTGGCGGGGCTCGCGTGGGTGCTGCCCGTCAACGTGGCGGGCCGGCTGGTGGTCTCCCTGTCGCTGGTGGCGGTGGGAGCGGCGGCCGTGGCCCTCTGCCGCCGGACGGGCCGCCCCGCGGTCTACGCCCTGGCGGCGCTGGCCCTCACCTACAACTACGCCTTCTACTGGGGTTTCGTGGACAACCTGCTGGCCTATCCCCTGGCGCTGGGGGGCGTGGCGCTGGCCGACGCTCTCTTCGACGGGCCCGACCGGCCTTTCATGGCCCACTCGTGGCTGGCGCTCGCGGGAGTGGGCGTCCTCTTCTACACGGTCCACCTGCAGTTCCTCCTGCTCTTCGCGGGAGCGGTGGGGTGGATCGCGATCTGCCGGCGGCCGGGCTGGCGGCGGCTGGCCCTCTGGCTTTCGGCGCTGGCCCCGGGGCTGGCGGCCGGACTGGCGGCCATGGCCTATGGCGTCCTGCGCTCGCCCGCCGGGGTGATCACGGCCTATGAACGGCGGATGCGGCAGGCGCCCCCCGTGCGCCTGCCGGTCCCGCAGAAGCTGGTCCGTCTTCCCGAGACCCTCTTCGGTCCTACGGCAGACTGGCGGGCCTGGGTGGCCTGCGGGCTGCTGCTGGCGGTGGTGGTCCTGGCGGTGATTTTCCGGGCGCGGAACCCTCGCCACCCCGACCCCCTGAAGGCCACCCGCTTCGCCACCCTGGCGGTCTGGCTCTCCTTCCTCTACCTGGTGCTGCCCGAATTCCGGGGAGGCTACCTCATCGCCCAGCGGATCGCTCCCTTCGCCGCCATGGTGGCGGTGACGGCGCTGCCCGTGCCGCGGCCGGACCGGCAGCGGCTGATCGCCGGGGCGGCGGCGGCATTGGTGATCTTCCAGCTCGGCCAGACCCTCCTGGGCTTCCTCCGCTTCCGGGACGAGAGCGCCGGCCTCCGTGAGCTGCTGGCCGATACGGAGCCGGGCGAGAGCTTGGCGGGGCTCACTTTCGAGCGCAGCTCCGCGAGCTGGCCGGGGATGCCGATCTATCTCCATTTCCCGGCCTACTACCAGGTCTTCAAAGGCGGGCGGATCCTCTTCTCCTTCGCCGAGCTGTTCCAGACCTCGGCCCGTTTCCGTCCCGGCCGGAGCTGGGACGACCTGCTGTCGGAGTGGAACGAATGGAGCCCCCAGCTCTTCAACTACGAGCGCCACGGCGGGCGTTTCCGCTACTTCCTCCTGCGCGGGGACCTCGCCGACGTGGCGGCCACCTTCAAGGGGCGGGAGCCGGCCGGGCTGGGCTTAAGCCTGAAGCGGTCGGGGCGCTGGTGGCTGTTCGAGCGCGCTTCGCCCCAGACGAGCCACTGGTACCCGTCCTCGGGCAACAAAAAACTCCTGAGGGGCACCATGCAACCCGTCGGAGGCAGCCGTCCCTTCGTGGTAGAATGAGCCTGCAAGGAGGCACGATGAGAAACGGCCAGGCAGTCCTCTCCATCCACATCAAAATCTAGGTCCGGCTCGTCGCGTTCGCCTCTCGGCGAATCGGCTTTACCGCCGCCGCTTTCGTTGATCCGGCTAGGTACTTTCCTCCCAAGTCTCGCCTTTCAGGTAAAATATCCTGTATCCTGGACATCCTTCCCACAGGGGAGGGGAGGAAGGAGATTGGCCAACCAGCGCTTGAGGATTCAGGTGGCGTTCCAGGGGGGAGGTGCCAAGATCTTCGCCCTTATCGCGGCCGCGGAGGTCTTGAAGAGCTTCGAGCGCGAGGGGCGGATCGAGGTGACCCGGATCGCGGGGACCTCGGCGGGGGCTCTCGTGGGCACCCTCTACGCTGCCGGGGTCGAGCCCGCCGTCATCAGATCGGAGTTCGGGAGCTTCCCGATCCGGGAGCTGATGACACGGTCGCTTCTGCCGGCTCGTCTCGCCATGCTGCGCAAAGCAGTAAAGAACCAGCCTATTGCCAAGGTGGCTCCGCTGGAGGCATTCCTGGCCAGGCTGTTGCGCAGCGCCCTCGATACGAAGGAGCTTGTATTCAACTCGCTGGCGATTCCGACCGTCGTCGTCGCCACCGACGTCGGCCGCCGCCGTAAGCGGGTTTACAAAGAGGAAGATCCGTTGATCGCCGGGATGTTGAGCTCGTGCGCGATCCCGTTCTTCTTCCGTACCGCGAACCCGCAGAATACGGACAGCCTGATTCTCGATGGGGGACTCTGGGCCAATTTGCCCTCTGACGAGCTTGACCAGTCGGCGGTGCTGGGGCCGATCGTCGCGTTCACCTTCCTCGCCTCTGGAGAGGCGGAGATTCCCAAGAGCTCGTATCAGTTGGCCAAGGCCCTGCTCGATACCGCGATCGAGAGCTCGGTCGTGCGTGCGCGAAACCGCGCCGGCCTGCACGTCATTCAACTGAACCCTTTCGGGATTTCCACCTTCGACTTCGAGCAGGCACAGCGAGAGCTCGTCGTCCCGGCAGACCGCCCCTATGCAGTAGGCCCGGCCTATGACAGGGCCCGAAAAGAGACCCAGGACCGGCTGGAGGATCTCATCGAGGAGAGCAGCCGTGAGCCGCAGGTGGTGTTGAGCAATATCTGGAAAGAGGCGGATGTCCGCATGATGGAGCGGCTCCACCGGGTGTACAAGAGCCAGGAGATCGGGCGTACTTTCAAGTATTTACGTCACCTTGTGGTCATCCAGGCGGACAGCTTGGTGAGAGGAGGGGATGAGAAAGCCCAGGACGTCCTGACGCAGATCCTGACTTTCAGGCCGTCGACGGTGGAGATCGATTTCATCCTGCTCTCGTTGAGTGTCTCCGCCAAGGAGGAGATCGGCTTCGTCTCCTGCAGCGTGACCGATGCCCTCGACCAGAAGGTGCCGTTCGAGTTCTTCCCGGTGATGGATACCGGGGGGCCGGGGTTGCTCGTCGCGTTCACCCCTCCGCTCAAGAAGGGAGCAGGGGACTTCCGCGTGCGGGTCCGCTACAAGGTCCTTGACAGCATGCCTTTCCTGAAAAAGGGGGAGAGGGACGAGATAGCGCTGACCATCGAGCGGGCCGACGACGTGGTGGACCGGATGGAGCTCGTCCTCCTGGTTCCGGCCGGGTTCGGGAAGGTGAGGATGGAGGCTCCGCCGGAGACTGAGCCCGGGGTTCATCCAGGGGGGCCTTGGAATCTCGACGAAGTGGCGCGGGCGATGACGACGCTGGAGGGCTTCATCCCCTATGGCTGGGCGGGAGATCAGGTGCCGGCCAGCGCCGTCCTCAAGGCGTACTTCCTCAGAGATGCCTAGCCGCACCCCCTAGACAACTGGACACACCTCTGGCACAATGCTGATCCTTCTCCTCGGGCGTCCTTCCCGGGACGCCCTCGTTGGGCTCCCTGCAAGGTCGTCACCCGCGGTTGAAGGGGCTTTACACGAAGTGGGAAGAAGATGTACAGTTTTGCGGTTTGACCGTCGGGGACGCCCAGGCATCGGCTTCGGGCGAATCCACGGGTGTCTCAAGCCCACGTGGCTCAGGGGTAGAGCACTTCCTTGGTAAGGAAGGGGTCACCGGTTCAAATCCGGTCGTGGGCTCCATGAACCTCCGCTCGCCGGAGGACGGATTGAAACTCGACAACAACACCAGCTCCTAGGAGGCATCGGACAGCGCCATGGGCAAGGAGAAGTTCAATCGTTCGAAGCCGCACGTCAACATCGGGACGATCGGCCACGTCGACCACGGCAAGACCACGCTGACGGCGGCGATCACGAAGGTACTGGCCTCGAAGGGCCTGGCCAATTTCGTGGCCTTCGACCAGATCGACAAGGCGCCGGAAGAGCGCGAGCGCGGCATCACCATCGCCACGGCGCACGTGGAGTACTCCAGCGACAAGCGCCACTATGCGCACGTGGACTGCCCGGGCCACGCCGACTATGTGAAGAACATGATCACGGGCGCGGCGCAGATGGACGGCGCGATCCTGGTGGTGTCGGCGGCGGACGGTCCGATGCCGCAGACGCGCGAGCACATCCTGCTGTCGCGCCAGGTGGGCGTGCCGTACATGGTGGTGTTCATGAACAAGTGCGACATGGTCGACGATCCGGAGCTTCTGGATCTGGTGGAGCTGGAGCTGCGCGAGCTTCTGAGCTCCTACGACTTCCCTGGGGACGACATTCCGATCATCCGTGGCTCGGCGCTGAAGGCTTTGGAGAGCGGCGTGGCGGACAGCGAGTGGGGGTCGAAGATCATCGAGCTGATGGACGCGGTGGACAGCTACATTCCGCTGCCGGAGCGCGCGGTGGACAAGGACTTCCTGATGCCGATCGAGGACATCTTCTCGATCTCTGGCCGCGGCACGGTGGTGACGGGCCGTGTGGAGCGTGGGATCGTGAAGGTGGGCGACGAGGTGGAGATCGTGGGCATCCGTCCGACGACGAAGACGATCGTCACGGGCGTGGAGATGTTCAAGAAGCTGCTCGACCAGGGTCAGGCGGGCGACAACATCGGTGTGCTGCTGCGCGGCACGAAGAAGGACGACGTGGAGCGGGGTCAGGTGCTGGCGAAGCCGGGCTCGATCAAGCCGCACACGAAGTTCAAGGGCGAGGTGTACGTGCTGACGAAGGAGGAGGGTGGTCGTCACACGCCGTTTTTCAACGGCTACCGTCCGCAGTTCTACTTCCGTACGACGGACGTGACGGGTGTGGCGAAGCTTCCGGAGGGCACGGAGATGGTGATGCCGGGTGACAACGTGAACCTGGAGGTGGAGCTGATCGCTCCGATCGCGATGGAGAAGGGCGTGCGCTTCGCCATCCGCGAGGGTGGCCGCACGGTCGGCGCCGGCACCGTCACCGACATCGTCGCCTGAGCCGTTTGAGCATAGGAGTTGAAGCACAGGCCAGTAGCTCATAATGGTAGAGCATCGGTCTCCAAAACCGAGGGTTGGGGGTTCGAGTCCCTCCTGGCCTGCCAATCTTTCGTGAACGGATCGCAAGGATCGGGGTCGCAATGAACTGGTGGACCAAGACCAAGGAATTCCTGTCGGAAGTTCGCTCCGAGATGCGGAAGGTGAGCTTCCCCACTCGCGACGAGGTGGTGGCCACGACCATCGTGGTCGTCATCACCAGCTTCGTCTTCGCGGCTTTCCTGTTCGTGGCCGACCAGTTGATCGTCCACGCGTATCAGGGCATCGTCACGGTGTTCAGATGACCGAGCCGGGCAGCCCCGATCGGAAGTGGTACATCGTCCACACCTACTCCGGCTTCGAGGAGAGGGTGAAGGAGACCCTGCGCCAGCGCGCCGAAGCGCTGGGCATGGGGGAGGCCTTCGGCGAGATCCGCATTCCGACCGAGACGGTGGTGGAGTACAAGGGCGGGAAGAAGAAGGAGACGCAGCGCAAGTTCTTCCCCGGCTACATCCTGGTCGAGATGGAGATGTCCGACGCCGCCTGGCACGTGGTGAAGAACACGCCGAAGGTGACGGGCTTCGTGGGCACCGGCAAGAAGCCGACGCCGCTCTCCGAGGACGAGGTCAACAACATCCTCGAGCAGGTGGTCACGGCCAAGGAGAAGCCGAAGCCGAAGTACATGTTCGAGAAGGCGGAGCCGGTGCGGATCACCGACGGCCCCTTCAACAACTTCACGGGCGTGGTGGACGAGGTCAACCTCGACCGCAACACGCTCAAGGTCATGGTGACGATCTTCGGCCGGCAGACGCCGGTCGAGCTGGATTTCTCGCAGGTGCAGAAGCTCTGATCGGGGGTAAGGAATGGCCAAGAAAATCACAGGAATGATCAAGCTGCAGATTCCGGCTGGCGCGGCGACGCCGGCTCCCCCGGTGGGGCCGGCCCTCGGCCAGGCGGGCGTCAACATCATGGATTTCGTGAAGAATTTCAACGCCCGCACGGCGGCCCAGACGGGGCTCATCATCCCCGTGGTGGTCACCGTGTACGCCGACCGCAGCTACACGTTCATCACCAAGACGCCGCCGGCGGCGATCCTGCTGCGCAAGGCGGCCGGGGTCGAGAAGGGCTCGGGCGAGCCCAACAAGAAGAAGATCGGCAAGGTGACCCGGGCGCAGGTCGAGGAGATCGCCAAGACCAAGCTGCCGGACCTCAACGCGGCGAGCCTGGATGCGGCGGTCAAGACCATCGAGGGGACGGCCCGCTCGATGGGGATCGAGATCCAGGGGTAGGAGGAAATCAATCGTGCCCAAGCATGGAAAGAAGTACCGGCAGTCGGCGGCCAAGGTCGAGCCCCGGGCCTATCCGCTCAACGACGCGATCGGGATCGCCCGCGACGCCTCGTACGTGAAGTTCGACGAGACGCTGGAGGTCGCGCTGCGCCTGGGCGTCGATCCGAAGCACGCCGACCAGATGGTGCGCGGCACCGTGGTGCTGCCGCACGGCCTGGGCAAGACGGCCCGGGTGCTGGTGTTCGCCAGCGGCGAGAAGATCCGCGAGGCCGAGGAGGCCGGAGCGGACGTGGTCGGCGGCGACGAGCTGGCGAAGCGGATCGAGGGGGGCTGGCTGGAGTTCGACTCCGTGGTGGCCACCCCGGACATGATGCGGGTCGTCGGCCGGCTCGGCAAGGTGCTCGGCCCGCGCGGCCTGATGCCGAATCCCAAGGCCGGCACGGTGACGCTCGACGTCGCCAAGGCGGTGCAGGAGATCAAGGCCGGCAAGGTGGAGTTCCGCGTCGACAAGACGGGGATCATCCACGCGCCGGTGGGCAAGCTCTCCTTCGGCGCCGACCGCCTGCGGGAGAACGCCGAGGCCCTGATCGGCGCCGTGATCAAGGCCAAGCCGAGCGCCGCCAAGGGCAAGTACGTGCGGGGAGTCTCGGTCTCCTCGACGATGGGCCCCGGGATCAAGGTGGACGAGACCACCCTCACCGCCGTCGAGGCCTAGGCCTAAGGGGAGAAATCAGCGATGCCTTTGACCCGCAGCGATAAAGAGCAGCTTCTGGAGCAGTACGAGAACGGCCTCGCCCAGGCTCCGCACGCCTTCCTGCTCGGCTATCAGGGGATCACCGTTCCCCAGGTGACCGAGCTGCGCAACCGGGTGCGGAATTCCGGCGGCGAGTACGTGGTGGTGAAGAACACGGTGGCCCTGCGCGCCATCGACAGCAAGGCCCTGGCGCAGCTCAAGGACCATTTCGTCGGTCCCACGGCCGTGGTCTTCAGCGCCAAGGACCCCGTGGCCCTGGCCAAGGCCCTGACGGACTCCGTCAAGGACATGCCGGCGCTGCAGTTCAAGGCCGGGCTGGTGGAGGGTCGGGCCATCGCGGCGGAGCAGATCAAGGACATCGCCTCGCTGCCCAGCCGCGAGGAGCTGATCGCCAAGCTCCTGTTCCTGCTGCAGTCGCCCATCGTCCGGTTCGCCCGGGTGCTGGCCGCCGTGCCGCAGTCGTTCGTGATGGTCCTGGATCAGATCCGGATCAAGAGGGAAGAGCAGGCTCCGGAAGTCTAGAGCCTTCGAGGATATAGAAGAAAAAAGCGTAAGGAGAGAACATGGCTATCGCGACCGAAGAGTTCATCAAGCAGATCGACGAGCTGACCGTCCTCGAGCTGAACAATCTCGTCAAGGCTCTCGAGGACCACTATGGGGTCTCCGCCGCGGCTGCGGCCGTGGCCGCGCCGTCGGGTGGCGCCGCCGCTCCGGCGGCCGCCGTCGAGGAGAAGACCGAGTTCGACGTCGTCCTCAAGGCCGCCGGCGACAAGAAGATCAACGTCATCAAGGCGGTGCGCGAGGTGACCAGCCTCGGCCTCAAGGAGGCCAAGGACCTCGTGGAGTCCGCTCCCGCCACCGTCAAGGAAGGGGTCTCCAAGGACGAGGCCGAGTCGATCAAGAAGAAATTCGAAGAGGCCGGGGCCACCATCGAGATCAAGTGAGCGCGGCGAACGAGGAATCACGCCACGCGCTCACCTCGACTGGACCTGATCGCAGGTCGACGAGAACCACCAGTTGCCGGAACGGCGGCGGCCTCGGGCATAAACCCGGGTCCGCGGCTGTTCTGGAGTTTGTTCACCATGCCCGGTGACCTTCCGCAGGCCGAGAGCGGGGGGCCGGGCATGGTGTCTCCTGCTTCCGGAACAGGAGCCTGAGCACCCCCACGACGACGTTGGTTGCCCGAGTAGATCTACCAAAGGCAACGAGGAGATAGCAAGACCCCTATGGAAACTCTTCCAATCCCGCAGATTCCAACGCGCAACGGCCATCGGAAGGACTTCTCCCGGATCAAGACGTCGCTGCCGATCCCCAACCTGATCGACGTCCAGCGGCGCAGCTATGAGCGCTTCCTGCAGATGAACCTGCTGCCCGAGGAGCGGGCCAACCAGGGCCTGCAGTCGGTGTTCACCGGCATCTTCCCGTTCTCCGACTTCCGCGAGACCTGCTCGCTGGACTTCGTCAAGTACTCGATCGGAGACTGGCAGTGCAAGTGCGGCGAGCTCAAGGGGCTCGAGTACCTCCGCATGACCTGCACCAACTGCGGCGCCAAGATCATGACCGACCATCCGCACGAGGAGACGGTCACCTGCACCGAGTGCGGCTTCGTGAACAAGAACCGGGTGACGAAGTGCGACATCTGCGGCAATCCGGTCGACCTCCAGCTCAAGTACTCGATCTCCGACTGTCAGGAGAGAGGGATGACCTTCGCCGTGCCGCTGAAGGTCACCTTCCGCCTCTTCGTCTACGACCGCGATCCGGAGACGGGCACGCGCATGATGCGCGACGCCAAGGAGGAGGAGGTCTACTTCGGCGACATCCCGCTGATGACCGACAACGGCACCTTCATCATCAACGGCACGGAGCGCGTCATCGTCTCCCAGCTCCACCGCAGCCCGGGCGTGTTCTTCACCAAGGAGGGGCCCCGCTCCTATCTGTCGAAGATCATCCCCTACCGCGGCTCCTGGGTGGAGTTCGAGTACGACCAGAAGGACGTCCTGTCGGTGCGCATCGACCGCAAGCGGAAGTTCCACGGCACGGTGTTCCTGCGCGCCCTGGGCCTCGAATCCGACGAGTCGATCCTGCGCCAGTTCTACACCCCGGTGGGCCTCACCTCCGAGGGCGGCGGCAAGTTCAACCTGCACGTCTCGCCCAAGGTGCTGGAGCCCGAGCGCCTGAAGGACCGGCAGAGCCGCGGCCGGCGTGAGGCGTACCCCGTCTTCGCCGGCATCACGCTGTCGAAGGAGCACATCGGCAAGCTCGACACCGGCCAGACCATCGCCTTCGAGGTGGACCAGGAGGACCTGGAGCGCGCCTTCTTCATCGCCGACGTCGTCGATCTCGACACCGGCGAGGTGCTGTTCGAGGCCAACGAGCTGGTGCCCGAGGATATCGAGGAGCGGCTCGACAACCGCAGCTCGACGCCGGTCGAGGTGTTCTTCCCCGACTGGGAGCTGGTCGGCGCCACGCTGTCCAACACGCTGGCCAAGGACACCACCAAGAACTCCAAGGAGGCGCTGATCGAGATCTACCGGCGCATGCGCCCCGGCGACCCTCCGACCCTGGAGAGCGCCCGGTCGCTGTTCTACGGCATGTTCTTCGACGCCAAGCGCTACGACTTCTCGCGCGTCGGCCGCTTCAAGTTCAACATCAAGCTGGACACCGAGGTGCCGGTCGACCAGAAGACCCTGTCGGCGGACGACTTCTTCCGCGTCATCGAGTACCTCCTGCGGCTGCAGAAGGACGTCGGCCGGGTGGACGACATCGACAACCTGGGCAACCGCCGGGTGCGCGCCGTGGGCGAGTTGCTGGAGAACCAGTTCCGCATCGGCCTGGTGCGCATGGAGCGGGCGATCAAGGAGAAGATGTCGGTCCACCAGGACATCGACTCGGCCATGCCGCACGACCTGATCAACTCCAAGCCGGTGATCGCGGCCATCAAGGAGTTCTTCGGCTCGTCGCAGCTCTCGCAGTTCATGGACCAGACCAACCCGCTGTCCGAGGTCACCCACAAGCGGCGCCTGTCGGCCCTCGGACCGGGCGGGCTGTCGCGCGAGCGGGCGGGGTTCGAGGTGCGCGACGTGCACGCCACGCACTACGGCCGCATCTGCCCGATCGAGACGCCGGAAGGCCCGAACATCGGCCTCATCTCGTCGCTCGCGACCTACGCCCGGATCAACGACTACGGCTTCATCGAGAGCCCCTACAAGAAGGTGGAGAACGGCCGCGTGCTGAACCACTTCCGGGTGCTCAAGGTGGGCGACGGCGCGTTCCGCCTGGGCCAGATCGTCACCGGCGACGAGCTCGCGGCGGAGAACGAGCGGCTGGAGAAGGCCGGCAAGCGGCCGGTCGACGCCGAGCCCCACGCCTTCTACCTCTCGGCGTGGGAGGAGGAGAAGCACATCATCGCCCAGGCCAACTCCCGCCTCGAAGAGAACGGCGTGTTCGTCAGCGAGCGGGTGGTGTCGCGGGCCGGCGGCGACTTCGTCACCGTCGAGCGCGACCGCATCGACTACATGGACATCAGCCCGAAGCAGCTCGTGTCGGTGGCGGCGGCGCTCATCCCGTTCCTCGAGAACGACGACGCCAACCGCGCCCTCATGGGCTCGAACATGCAGCGCCAGGCCGTGCCGCTCTTGCGTAGCGACTCGCCGATCGTGGGCACCGGCCTCGAGGGAATCGTGGCCCAGGACTCCGGCGCGGTGGTGCTCTGCAAGCGGGGCGGCATCGTCGACTCGGTGGACGCCGAGCGCATCATCGTCCGCGTCGAGGGGGAGGACCTGGATACCGGCGAGACCAAGGATTTCGGCGCCGACATCTACCAGCTCATCAAGTTCCGCCGCTCCAACCAGAACACCTGCATCACCCAGAAGCCGGTGACCTTCGAGGGGCAGCGGGTCAAGAAGGGCGACGTGCTGGCCGACGGCCCCTGCACCGAGCTCGGCGAGCTGGCCCTGGGCCGCAACGTGCTGGTGGCCTTCATGCCCTGGCGCGGCTACAACTTCGAGGACGCGATCCTGATCTCCGAGAAGCTGGTGCGGGAGGACTACTACACCTCCATCCACATCGAGGAGTTCGAGATCGAGGCCCGCGACACCAAGCTCGGCCCCGAGGAGATCACCCGCGACATCCCGAACGTCTCGGAGTCGGCCTTGAAGGACCTCGACGAGAGCGGCATCGTCCGCATCGGCGCCACGGTCAAGGCCGGGGACATCCTGGTGGGCAAGGTGACGCCCAAGGGCGAGACCCAGCTCACCCCGGAGGAGAAGCTGCTGCGAGCCATCTTCGGCGAGAAGGCGGGCGACGTCCGCGACGCCAGCCTCAAGGTGCCGCCGGGCATCGAGGGCACGATCGTCGACGTCAAGATCTTCTCCCGCAAGGGGGTCGAGAAGGACGTGCGCGCCAAGGAGATCGAGCAGTCGGAGATCGCGCGCCTCGAGAAGAACATCAAGGACGAGGTGCGGATCCTCACCGAGGAGCGCAACAAGAAGGTGAGCGATCTGCTGGCGGGCAAGAAGGTCACGGCGCCGGTCAAGTCGCGGACGGGCCAGGAACTGCTCAAGACCGGCGAGCCGATCACCGTGGCGG
>JADMIO011460675.1_pt1 | contig 22366 bp, 17 predicted proteins | sample 8958161 | NCBI WGS metagenome assembly JADMIO01 (sample SAMN16585339, study PRJNA669376) | soil metagenome | isolation source: Crop rotation soil | place: USA: Cullars Rotation, Alabama | collected 2011 | reverse complement strand
GCCGCGACTTCAAGTCACGTGAATTCCAAGCTTCGGATCCCACTGTGCTGGAAAGTTTCCGCGAAGCTCAGCGGGCGAGCCTTATCGAGCTCGAAATAGGCCGCCTCATCCGTATCCTGAAGCAGTTCGTCCGCTCGGAATCCGCGCGCGTCCTGATGCGGGTCTTCGAGATTATAGTCCCACTTCATCGCGGCTCCGTGCTCGGTGTAACTGCGCACGATTTCGATCGATTCGCGGACCACGTCCAGCCCCTCCATGCCATCGACCGTGATCCCGTATTCCGTTTCGATGCCGAAGACACGTTTCATGCGCGGCAATCTTCGGCAACGCAGACGCGCTGGCAAGTGGCGGGCACGAATTCCACCTCCTGCCGGGTGAAAAAGGGGGCGGTAAAGAATTCCGCGCCGCATCGTTGACAACCCTAGCCGGAGCGGCTACCAACACCCTCCCGCTTCCACCAAGCCAACCCACTTTCCTATGTCCACGACTGAAGTCATCCTCACCGAAAAGATCGCAAGCCTCGGCGCCGAAGCCGATGTCGTGAAGGTCAAACGCGGCTACGCCCGCAATTTTCTCGTGCCCCGCGGCATGGCTCTCGAAGTCACCCCGGCGACCCTGAAGCGGCTCAATTTGCTCAAGGCCAAGCGGGCCGAGCGGGAAGCGAAGGAACTCAACGAATCCGAGGAACTCGCGCGGAAGATCAACAAGCTCAAGATCACCCTCGAACTCGAGACCGGCACGACCGGCAAAGCATTCGGGGCGATCACAGCGGCCGACATCGCGGAACGGCTGAAGAAGGAACTCGGCGGCAGCATCGAAGTGGATCGCCACAAGATTCATCTCGAAAAGGCGATCAAGGAAACCGGAGAGCACGAAGTGCAGATCAAGCTCCACGCCGATGTCACGGCGAAGCTCACGATCAACGTCAAGGCAAAGGGCGGCGAGGAAGCCAAACCGGATGGGGGCGAGGAAAAGCCTGCGGAAGAAAAGGGCTTCAAGGCCCGGCCCAAGGCCAAACATACGAAGTAGCCAGCCATGGCAACTGAGGCTTCCAGCAAGACTGTGAAGCCCGCAAAAAAAGGCGGGGACCACCCCGGTAACGACCTGCATCAAAAGGTCAGTTATTTGCCGGATATTCACAGGTTACTCCCACAGTCACCTGATGCCGAGCAAGGGGTGCTCTCCTCGTTCCTTCTCGCTCCGAGGGAAGTTGGCGGCTTGTGCGCGGAGAAGCAGGTCAAGTCGGAGCACTTTCACCTTCCTGCGCATGCGCAGATTTACGCAACGCTGCTGGAACTCTGGGACGCGAATAAACCGATCGATTTCATTACGCTGACGCAGGTTTTGCGGGATCGGGCGCAGCTCGATCAGGTGGGCGGCGCGGCCTTTATCACGCAGTTATTCACCTTCCTGCCCACGGCGGCCAATGCCGGCTACTACCTCGATATTCTCCAGGAGAAATTTACCCTCCGAGAGATCATTAAAGTCTGCACCGAATACGCCGCGCGCAGCTACGACGAGCAGGACGACGTGCCGAACCTGCTGAATGACGTCGAGCAGAAGGTCTTCGCCATTGCCCAGGACCGTTTCAAGGATAAGGCGATCAATATGAAACAGATGGTCATGGCGGCCATCGGTTCGATCGAAGAGCTCTATGATCGGAAAGGTGCAATCACCGGCCTCGCCACAGGCTTCAGCGAACTCGACCGCATGACCGACGGCTTGCATGGCGCCGAGATGATCGTCATCGCCGCGCGCCCGTCGATGGGCAAAACGGCGCTCGCCATGAACATCGCCGAGCATGTCGCCGTGCATCTCAACAAGCCGGTCGCCATTTTCAGCTTGGAAATGAGCGCGCAGCAGCTTGTTCAACGGACGCTTTGCTCCATGGCCCGCGTCAACCTCGGACAGGTGCGCAATGGCTTTCTGACCGACCGCGATTTTCCCGCGCTGCAAGTCGCTGCCTCACGCCTCGCGGAGGCGAAGATCTTCATCGACGACACGTCGGGTCTGAGCATTTTGGAACTTCGCGCCAAGGCTCGCCGGCTCAAATCCAAGGAAGGCATCGAAGCGATCTTCATCGATTACCTCCAGCTTCTGCGCTCGACCTCGCGCCGTGCGCAGGACAATCGGCAACTCGAAATCGCGGAGATTTCCTCGGGCCTCAAAGCCATCGCAAAGGAGCTGAATATCCCGGTCGTCGTCCTCGCCCAGCTCAACCGCAATCCCGAAGGCCGCACTGGCGACGCCAAGGGCCGGCCGCGGTTGAGTGATTTACGCGAATCCGGTTCCATCGAACAGGACGCGGACCTCGTCGGACTGCTGGTGCGTGAGGAATACTACGCCGACACGGAGGAGGACAAAAAAGAGGCCGAAGGCAAAGCGACCCTGATTATCGCGAAGCAGCGCAACGGCCCGGTCGGCGACGTGCCGCTTACTTTTCTTAAGGAATTCACACGCTTCGAGAATCGCGCGCGCAGCGACGCAGACGACGAGTAGGGCATCTGCCAAGAGACATTTCCGTTAGATTTGTTCCTCACCCCGGCGGCAGTTGGTAGAGCCGGATGCCGGGGTGCAGGTAAAGCACGGTGCTCCGTTCTCGCGCAAAGACCAATTCGCCATCTCGCAGGAGTTCCTCATAAAACCTCTGGCGGCGCGCGAAGTCTTTCGCTTCGCCTTTTTTGGGCCGCAGTCCGCGGAGAAAAAACCGTCCGTAGTCGCTCTCCGAAATGGCGACATGGGTGACGCCCTTCGCGCGCAGTTCTTCGATGGATCCAAGATCGGCGGCAAATTTGGCGCCGAGAATCGTCTGGGGGAGACGTGCAAACCGCTCTGCGTCTCGCGTGCTCTCGGGGTCCGGCAGTTGGATTCGGCTGTCCTTCGCCACGACCGCCGAGGCCGGAAGCTGAGTCTTCACCCACTCGAAAAGCTCCGCGTTGTCGTCATGCTGAAAGGCCATCTCGTAACGTGCCCAGCGCGGCCATTGCGCCACGACCAAGGCGACCACGACGGCCGCAGCCGCCCAGCGCTGCGGCACCCAATAGCCGAGCAACTTCGCGGCGTCACGCACGCCCAGCGCAGCCAGGAGGACGAGCATCGCGGTGGCGGGCAGAAAGTAGCGGTCGTTCGACTTCGGTGAAAACGACAGCGCGAGCGCAAGAGCGAAGGGGAACCCAATGAGCAACCACTCGACGAGCGTCACCCGGCGGCGGTCCCGCCAGCGAGCCGTCAGGAAAACGGCGAGCAGCAACCAGATGACGGGCGTCGAGTTGTCGCGAAAGACGTTCCAGTAAAGAGCATGCGGAACGCTCCGCGTCGTCCCGCGCTGCCCGTGAACCACGAACTCCATCTCCCGGTTGAAGCTCTGCCGGAATGCGTCTGGATGCAGGACCAGCGGGAGATTGATGATGATGATTGCGGCGGTCAACGCACCCGCGAATCCCAGCATGTGCGCCCGGCGTTCCTTTCCAGGGGCAAGCCAGAGCACCGGCGCGGCCACGGCCAGAGCCACCACACCGATGTATTTTCCGGAAATCGCGCACGCCACCGCGACGCCGAGGCAGATCGCCCGCCAGATGTCCGGCCGTCGCGCGTAGAGAAAAGCCGTCAGGAATGTCAGCGACAGCCCGAAAAGAAGGGCGGTGTCCTCCTTCATATAGTGCGACAGCTCATAGAGCTGATTGTGCAACAGCAACGCGAGACCGGTCCCAATCGCCGCTGCCCAGCCACGCCACACAAAAGCGAGCAGCGAGAGCGCTGCAATGGCCGCTGCCGTGAACGCCGCTGAAACCCAGCGGCCTGCTTCAACAATGCTCTGCTCGCGGAGCGTGACTCCGAGCATATCGACCACGGCTTTCGTCGCCGTGAGGAGCAGCATGGGATGGTGGTAGTTCCATTTTTCCGTCAAGACCTGCGTCACTTTCGCGGACTCATCCGGATGGTAGAAATAGGGGAACGTATTGTGCCGCGTGTTCAGCATCAGGGCCGCGGTGAAAAGCACGACGCACCAGACGCCGAGCCAAAGGAGCGGGGGCGCGCCGGGTTCGCCCTCGGGAGCTTGGCTCAGCATGATCCGGGCGGAATGAACCGTGGCAACAAATGATGCAGCATCGCGGATTTGTAGCGAACAGCGCGGCGGCTTGTCACGTGCGGCGCTTGGCCAGCGTGAAGACGCCGTAACGCATCGCGCCGGTGCGGAAGGCGATCCACAGTCGGATAATCGTCAACGCGAAGACGCGGTTGTGCGCATGCTGGTTCATGAGGAAGCGGAGGTAAGCTGGCTTGCGTGCGAGTTTCACCACGAAACGCCGGACGATCATCGGCCAGGTGGGTTCAATTTCGCGAGTTACATCCTGATAGCGTTCGACGGAAAATCCTGCCTCACTCGCCAGCCGACGATAGTCGCTTTCCGTTCCGATGTGCGGCATGCGCCCTTCGCGACAGATGGGTTCGAGAAGCCAGCGTTGCTGCCGCGCAGTCGGCGCCTCGCAGGAAAGCCATGCGCAAATCACGAGCCGTCCGCCCGGACGCAGGACGCGGTGCGCCTCGGCAAAGAACGCCGCCTTATCCTGCATGTGCTCGGAGCTTTCGATGGCGAGCGCCGCGTCAAACGATTCGGCAGGGAGATCATTCATCAGCCAGTCGCCGAGCAGGAATCGCGGATTCCTCTCTCCCTGGTCATCTTCATCTTCCTCTCCCTCTTCATCTCCTTCTGCTTTGGATGAAGATGAAGATGAAGAGGGAGAGGGAGAGTAGCCAGTAGCGATCGAATATTGCGCTGGCGATATCGTGATCCCAGTCACTTTTGCGCCAAGCTCCTCCGCCAGCATTCGGGCCGTAGCACCGTAGCCGCAGCCTATGTCGCAGACGCGAGTGTCCCGCCCGATCGCCGCTTCGTCTGCGACGAGCAGGGTGAGCTTGCGGACGGCTTCCTCCTGCGTCTCATCGCCACGTCGCCACAGGCCGTGATGCACGTGCTCGCCCCAGATTTCGCGATAGAAAGCGTCGAGTTCGTCGTAATGCCGCGCGACATCCTCGCCGCGGATTTCCTGCCGGGAAGCGATCACGTCGATCTGCCGGAGAGCGCCTCGCGCAGGCCACGAGAGACACCTTCGTACACTTCCGGTTCGGCCAGAAGCGACGTGGCCCGCACCAATTCGGCATCTTCTCCCGCCGCACGCATTCGTCCTGCGATTCCGAGGAATTCTGCGACGCGTTGCGCCTGTGGCGCCTCGGCAAAACTCTCAAACCACAACCGCAAATCCTCGTCTTCCACCAGCACCGCGATGAACTTCGTCAGTTCGTCGAGGACCACGCCAGAACTCATTTCCGGTTCGTCTTGATCACGATCTCGACGCGCCGGTTTGGCTGTTGTTCCTCAACGCTCTTGTCGGCGGAAACGATTAGCTTGGTGCTGCCAAAACCGCGCGTCTGGATCCGGTCGGGCGCAATCCCCATATTACCGACCAGCCATTGTTTCACCGACTCCGCGCGCCGCTCGCTCAGTATCTGATTGTACTCTGGCGTGCCGGTGGAATCCGTGTGTCCTTCGATGCTGAAAGTCGCTTTCGGATTGCGTTTGATCAGTTCGCCCAGCTTGCGCAGTTGCTCGATGGCGTCAGCGCGCAAATCCGCCATGTTGTATTCAAATAGCGCCCCGCCGGGCATGCCGATCGGCTTATCGCCTACCGGGAGCGGTCCCGTCCGCGCCAGAGCTTCATCCAGCGACTGCCGGCCTGGAATACCCGCCGCATCGCCGAGGCCGCCTTCCCCAAATTTGCTGGAGCCCGGCATCTTGATGGTCGGCTGTCGTGCGGACCGCGTGCTGTCCTTGATCAGCGAACCGGCGAGTGAGTTGAGTTCCTTTTCCATGGACCCGCGGCTTTGCGCCTCCACTTTCGCTAAAGAATCCCAACCCGTCATATCCACCCGGGGCTTCTCGTTCACGATCGGCTTGGTCACCTCGGGCAATTGCGGTGACATCCGCACCTCGTCCACCTGCGGCGTGTCCACCGGCAGCGCGATCTTCGCGACATTCGGGACTTTTTCGGGAAGCACGAGCCGGGTGTCTTCGTCCGGAATTTTGGGAATGTTCACCCGCGTCATGACTCTCACCGGCGGCGCGAGGCGCTCCTTCATGCTGCCGAAGTTCTCCAGCTTCTTGAAATGGAAAAAGATCAGGAGACCGACGTGAAGAATCAGTGAGATGACGAGCGCGCGGAGGATCCATTTCCGCATGAGCGGCAATTCCGCGGCGTTCGATTGATAGGTTTCGTAACGAGGCATGATGAGCAACGAAAGGATACACGGATGACGCGCCGGAGCGATGGATTATTAGACCGCGACTTTCGGCTTGAGAGTTCACGGGCCGGCACGCACTTTCCCCGTCCCTATGAGCCAGCCCAAAGAGATCCCTCTGATGGAAAAGATCGTGTCGCTCTGCAAGCGGCGCGGCTTCATTTTTCAAAGCTCGGAAATCTACGGCGGCATCAACGGCTTCTGGGACTACGGCCCGCTCGGCGCCGAGCTGAAGCGTAACCTCCGCGATACCTGGTGGCGCGCGATGACGCGCCAACGCGAGGATGTCGTCGGCCTCGACGCGACGATCATTATGCACCCGGCGATCTGGAAGGCGTCGGGGCATGTGGACACGTTCAGCGATCCGATGGCGGATTGCCTCGTGACGAAGAAGCGTTTCCGCGCGGATCACGTCGATCCGCAGTCGGGTCTTGTTTACACATATCGCGGCGCGTTGAATGGCCCGACGCTACAGGCAAGCGCAGCGACCGAAGGTTTAGGGCTCGACGAAAGTCAGCTTAACAACGCAATGCTCGGCTATGATGCAGAGAAGGCAGCGCCGTCCGAGGACGATAAGCGAATCGCGAAGCTACTGCTGAACTTTCCAGCTGCAGGTTATTCAGATCACGCGTTTTCCGTTTTGGTTCCCCCTGGAAAGCCACCTGAAAGCGCTCGAAAGGTTGCGAAACAGTTCTATCAAACCCGTAATATTCAGGAACCTGTTCTCTTGCGCGAAACGACGGCGAAGGTCGAAAACTCACGTGCCTTCAATCCCGAAAACGGCGCGCAACTCACCGAGCCGAAGCCGTTCAACCTGATGTTTCACACCTACGTCGGCGCGACGGCAACCGATGAGGACAAGGCGTATCTCCGACCCGAGACTGCGCAGGCGATTTTCGCGCAGTTCAAGAACGTCGTTGATTCGTCGCGGCAGAAGGTGCCTTTCGGCATCTGCCAGATCGGCAAGGCGTTTCGCAACGAAGTGACGCCGCGCAACTTTACCTTCCGCTCGCGCGAGTTCGAGCAGATGGAACTCGAGTTTTTCATCAAGCCCGACGAAGCGATCGAAGCCGCGTGCGGCAGCGTCGCGGCGTGGAGCGAAGGCACCGACCTCTCAAAGCCGCAGGACAATTGGGGCTGGGAAATGTGGCACCGCTACTGGGTGAAGGAGCGCACCGATTACTACAACAGCATCGGTCTCGGCACGGACGTGCTCGCCTACCACTGGCAGAACAAGGACGAGCTCGCGCACTACGCTCGCGCATGCGTGGACATCCTGTTCAAGTTCCCTTTCGGCACCGAGGAGCTCGAAGGCATCGCCGCGCGCGGCGACTTCGATCTGTCGCAGCACCAGCGGCACAGCAAGAAGCCGCAGGAGGTCTTCGACGAAGACGTGAAGAAGGCCTTCGCCGCATGGAGCGATGACCAGAAGGCCGCCCTGATCGCTCGCAAGAAAGGCGAGAACGCTGCGAAGGGCGACAAGGCAACGCCGGAGGTAGACATCGACGCGTGGTGCGACAAGCTCTTCAAGGGCTTCTACGTCCCGCACGTCATCGAACCATCCGCAGGCCTCGATCGCCTCGCGTTGGCGGTCATCGCTGCCGCGTTCAACGAAATCGAAAAGACCGACACGAAGGGGGCGAAGGAAGTCGTGACGATCATGAAATTCCACCCGCGCATCGCACCTGTGAAAGTCGGCGTCTTCCCGCTTCTGAAAAACAAGCCCGAGCTCGTCGCCAAAGCGCGCGAAGTTTACGACCTGCTCAAGAAGCACCTGACCGCGTTCTACGACGAAGGCGGCAGCATCGGCAAACGCTACGCCCGGCAGGACGAGGCCGGGACGCCGTTCTGCATCACCGTGGATTTCGAGACGCTCGGTGAAAAAGGCGACGAACTAAAAGACACTGTGACTCTGCGTCACCGCGATGACGGGAGGCAGGAACGCGTGAAGATCAGTGACCTGCTCGGCTTGCTCCTGCCGCAGGTTTCCTAGCTGCGAATCGCGTCGCTGACAGCGCGCAGGCAGCGCCTTTCCAGGATGAGGCCAGGGTGCCAGAGCGACCAGAGTCGGACGTTGCGCGCCTGCGGGAGTTCGCTGCTCCGCGATGGGACGATGACGAGATCGAGCGGCGTGTAGAAGGACGTGAATTTGACGCGGCAGAGTCCTTCCTGGTCCCGTTCCAAGTCGCGCAGAAATGTACTGCCGCGGCGCATTTGGATACCGCCAGTGCGCCAATTGAGGCCGGCCATGATCGTACCTTGGTGAGGCGCAGCCAGGCTCACGAAATGTTCCACGCGATGGGCGCGGTCGAGGCGTTGCACGTAGTATCGGCTGACAAGCCCGCCCATGCTGAAGCCAACGAGATCGAATTTTCCGGTCGGGACCTTCTCCTGAATGAAGGTGTCGAGCTGACCCGCGAGCACGTCGAGCCCGCAGCGACCATCCGCCGGGTCGAAGTCGAGGCTGAAGACAGGCCGCCCTTCTCGTTCGAGATGCCGGGCGAGACGCTTCATGTCGCCGGAACACGAGTAGATGCCGTGCACGAGCACGACCGGACGCGCGGATTCCACGGGCGCAGCTTTTGTCGGAGCCCCAGTATCATCGAGTGCGGCGAGCGCTGCGCTTAGCCAGGCGACGAGTTGCATGGCGCGGAAGCTAGCGCACGATTGCGGAAATGGCGAACCTCGAAGTCGGGCGTGCGCAGCGGCACATCGATGAAATCGAAGCCATTCTCGAATTCCGGAAACAACGCATCGCCTTGCACCTCCCGCTGCACCACTGAGAGATACAAATCGGAACACCGATCGAGGAGCTGCGCATAAAGCTGCGCGCCGCCGATGAGGAAAAGCTCCCGCGCCGGCCGCAGCGCGGCGTGCGCTTCGGCGAGCTTGCGCGGATCGCGCACGAGCCACACATCCCGTTCGGTGAAACGGTCGAATCCAAGCTGGTAAGGCCGACCGAGCCGCGCCCGCCAATGACCGACGCGCGCGGCGCCGAACGTCTCGCGAAACTTTTCATCCCGCGCCAGCTTCATCGGCTTTCGCGTGACGACGATGTTCGTTCGATTCGGCAGCGGTCGCCCCAGGCTCTCGAATGTCTTGCGCCCCATCATCACGAAATGCCCGGTGGTCAGCCGCTTAAACCATTTGAAATCCTCCGGCAGATGCCACGGGATCTTGTTGTCGCGCCCAATCACGCGGTTCAGCGACATGGCGGCAATGGCTTTCAAGGCGGTGGAAAAACCACGAAGACACGAAGGCACGAAGAGGAAAGGCACGGCGACGCGCTCGTCCTTTCTTCGCGTCTTCGTGCCTTCGTGGTGAAATGCACAGTCAAACCGCGATGGGCGCTTTGATTGCCGGGTGCGGGTCGTAGCCGCTGAGCGTGAAGTCCTCGAAGCGAAACGCGTGGATGTCGCGGATCGCGGGATTCAGCGTCATTGTCGGGAGCGGACGCAACTCGCGAGTGAGCTGTTCGCGAGCCTGTTCGAGGTGGTTGGCGTAAAGGTGCAGGTCGCCGAAGGTGTGGACGAAATCGCCAGGCTCCAAGCCGCAGACTTGCGCGATCATCATCGTGAGAAGCGCGTAGCTGGCGATGTTGAATGGGACGCCGAGAAAGAGGTCCGCGCTCCGCTGGTAAAGCTGGCAGCTCAGCCGGTCATCGAGGACGAAGAATTGGAAGAGTGCGTGGCAGGGCGGCAGGGCCATCTGCGGGATTTCACCGACATTCCAGGCACTGACAATAAGCCGGCGAGAATCCGGATTCTTTTTGATCTGCGCGATGACTTCATCGATCTGATTGATCGAGCCTCCGTCTGCCGCGCGCCAGTCGCACCACTGCGCGCCATAGACTCGCCCGAGATTGCCATCGGCGTCGGCCCATTCATTCCAGATGGTCACGCCGTTTTCCTGAAGGTAGCGGACATTGGTATCGCCCGCGAGGAACCAGAGCAGTTCGTGGATGATCGACTTGAGGTGCAGCTTTTTGGTGGTGAGCAATGGGAAGCCGCGCGAGAGATCGAATCGCGCCTGCGCGCCGAAGACGGAGTAAGTGCCGGTCCCGGTGCGGTCGGCTTTGAACCGGCCGTGATCGAGAACGAGCCGCAGGAGATCATGGTATTCGCGCATTGCGCCGCGAATGCTGCAAAGCGCACGGCAGCGTGTCGAATCGTTTTGCGGATTCGCGCTATCGGGTTGGACTCGAGGAAAGCGGCTCGCTCGAAGTCGTCGCGGTGAATTGCAGTTCGGAAAGCCGCCGATAGATGCCGCCGGGTTCGGCGATGAGTTCGGCATGGGTGCCGCTTTCGACGACGGCTCCATCCTCGATCACGCAAATGCGGTCGCACTGGCGCACTGTGCTGAGACGGTGGGCGATGATGAAGGCGGTGCGGCCGGCGAGCAGTGTGGCGAGGGCTTGCTGGATGAGCGCTTCGCTTTCGCTGTCGAGGGCGCTGGTCGCTTCGTCGAGGATGAGAATGGCCGGGTCCTTAAGCAGCGCGCGGGCGATGGCGATGCGCTGGCGCTGGCCGCCGCTCAGCTTCACGCCGCGCTCGCCGACGAGCGTGGCGTAGCCTTCGGGAAAGCGGTTGACGAATTCGTGGCAATGGGCGCGCTGAGAAGCCGCGAGAATTTCCTCGTCGCTCGCCCCGGGGCGGCCGTAGGCGATATTTTCCCGAATGCTGCCACCGAAGAGCAGAACCTCCTGGGGGACTATGGCCATGTGGCTGCGCACCGCGCTGAGCGAAAGGTCGCGGGCGTCGTGGCCGTCGAGCAACAGACGACCGGAGTCCGTTTCATAAAAGCGCAAGAGAAGCGAGACGACGGTCGATTTTCCCGCACCGCTCGGGCCGACAAGAGCGATCTTTTCGCCCGGCTGCGCGGCGAGTGAGAGACCTCGCAGCACCGGCAGATCGGGACGCGACGGGTAGCGGAAATGGACATCGTCGAAGCGGACTTCGCCTTTCAGGTGCGATGCAGCCGCAGTTTCTCCGCCGACGTTTTCTCCTTCTTCGCGCAAGAGTTCCCGCACGCGCTGCGTGGCGCCGAGCGTTTTCTGCACGCCGCTGATGATCTCCGGGACGGACGAGACCGCACCGCCGATGAACATCGTATAGAACATGAACTGCGTGAGATCACCGTGCGACATCTCTCCCGCTTGCATCAGCTTCCCGCCGTACCACATCACGAGCACGATGGAGCCGAAGATCCCGAGGATGATGAACGAGATCAGACCGGCGCGATACTTCGCGGTTCGAAGGATCACATCGAGGTAGCCTTGCAGGCCCGCGCCGTAGCGGCGCATTTCGTAGGCTTCGTTGCCGAATGCTTTGACGTTGGCGATGCCTTGCAAGGTCTCCTCGACGACGGTCGCAGTCTCGGCGAGGCGATCCTGCGCGGCGGCGGAAAACTTCCGCACGCGCCGCCCGAACAGCACCGCGAGAAGCATGAGCACCGGCACGGATGAAAGCATCACGAGCGAGAGGCGCATCGAGGTGGCGGCGATGGCCACGATGCCGACGACGAGGAGCATCGACTGCCGGATAGCCTGTGCCACGGTGAAGGTGAGCGTGTCCTGAATCTGCGCGAGATCGCTCGAAAGCCGGCTGGAAAGTTCGCCGACGCGATGTTCGCCGAAGAAGGTTAGCGATTGGGTGATGAGGCGGCCGTAAAGCGTTTGGCGGAGATCGACGACAGCGCGTTCACCCACGGTATTGAAGCTGAGCGATGACATGAACGTGAGCACCGCCTGGATGAGCAGTGAGCCGATCAGCAGCTCGGCGACCGTGTTCAGATCGGGCTGCCACGCACCGGGCGCGATCGGTTTCAACGAAGGAATCGAAGCGTCCAGCAGGTGCTTGACGAAAAAGGGAAACATTGCGCCAAAGGCCATCGAGACGAAGGACGCGGCCATCGCGAGGTAGAAGCGCCGGCGATAGGGGCGCAGGTAGCTGAAGAGATGCGCGAGTTCGCGGAGAGTCTCTCGCCGAGAACCCGATGCGCCGCCCGAAGTAAAATCCCGCGCCACGTCAGTCCTTGGCACGGCTCGATTCGGACTGGTCGGTGAGGCTCATCTCGATCTCGTACTTCGCCGCCGAGAGGCAACCGCCAAGGATGATGATCGAACCGGAGAGATAAATCCAAAGGAGCAGCGCGACGACGCTGCCGAAAGTGCCGTAAACCTTGTTGAAATGGCCGACATTGGTCGTGTAGAGCACGAAAAGCCGCTGGAGAATTTCCAGCGATCCCGTGACGAAGAGTGCCGCCGTATAGACCTCGCGAAACTGCGTCCGCCGCCGCGGAGCAAACTTGTAAAACATGCTCATGCCGTAGAAGAGGACGAGGAGCGGAATGATGAGTTTGGCGAAGTAAAACAGATACCAGACGAAGCCGAAATCCAACCCGACCTGACGCGAGTGCTTCCAATAAAGATCCTCGACCACCTTGAGCACGCTGGGCACGACCACCCCGAGGAATAGCGCGCTGGCCAGGATCGCGGTCATAAACAGGTTTTTGAACGGGAGCCGCCACCAGGCGTATTCCTTGATGCCCCAGGCACGATTGACCCCGCGCACGAGTGCCTGGAAAAAACGCATCGCGCTCCAAGCGAGCACACCAAAGGCGATGATTCCTGCCTTGTTCCGCGATTTTACCACGCCGTTGATCGTATTGATCACGACGGTCGCATCCTGCGATTCCAGCGGAATGTAATTCGAGACGTATTCCATCACCTTGCTGGTCAACTCGGCCTGGGCTGCGGGGGTTTTAACAAAGCTCGTCCCGATCGTGATGAGCAGCAGAATCAGCGGAAACATCGCGAAAAAGGCGTAGTAGGCGAAGGAGGCGGCCCGCTGCTCCCCATCGGTCTCGTCGTACTTAATGAGTGCCCGCCAGATGATCGCGCACTTGCGCACAAACCACAGCCGCGCCGCGGGTGCAGCGCGTTGAGCAAAAGTTTGGAAGGCGCTCATCGAGCCGACCCTATATGAGAAGTTTTCCTGCTGCCAACCTCCCAGCGCCTTGCAGACGATTATGGGAACGCTAGCCTATGCCGCCAATGGTCGAAACCGAGAAGCCACCTGTAAAAGCGCCCCCGAAGCGCGGCCGGTTTCGTCGCGTGTTGCGGTGGATCGGGATCTTCCTGCTCGGCGTGGCCATTTTCCATCGACCGCTTTTTCACGGAGTCGCGAGATTGCTGCTCATCAAGGTGGCCGCGAAGCAGAACGTGAAACTCGACATCCACTTCTCCGGCACCATTTTCACGAACCTGGCAGTGGAAGGAGTTCACGCAACGCCGACGGGGAGCGGACCGAGCCCGGTGCGCCATATCGATATCGATCGAGTGCGCCTCGATTACAGCATCCCGATGCTCGTAAAAAAAGGGGTGGGGGAGTTCCTCCGGAGCTACGAAGTGACGAATGCCGATCTCGATTTCGACGCGCTCCCGAGCAAGAACGAAGAGGAACGCCAGCAGAAGCGCTCCCTGGCGGAGGACCTGAACAATCTGCTCGGTCAACCCGCGGCCTACGCCGATCGCGTCCGGATCGAGAACTTCAACATCACCGTGCGCGCGGAGAACAATGTCACGCAGGTGAAAAACTTCCGCCTTTTTCTCGACCCGGAAGTCCCCGGCTATCTGCGCATCGAGCGGCTGCAAATCCCCGGCGTTCCGCTTTGGGAAAATCTCGCCGCCGAGACGAGCTACACGAGGCGGAACTTCTTCATCAAGGGGCTGCGGCTCGCGCCGGAACTTGTGCTCGATGAAGTTAATTTCGATGCGTCGAGGCGCGCGGAAAACAAGGGGAGCATGGACCTGAAGGCGACGGCCTTTGGCGGGAAGCTACACCTCTCGCTCAGCGGCAATCAGCTCGACAAGAAGGGTGAGAACCTCGCGAAGAGCTACGACACGACGCTCAAAGTCGAAGCGGCTGATGTCTCGATCGAAGCGGCGGCGGCCTATTTCGGCGCGCCGAAGCCGCCGGTGGCGAAGCTGGCGAATTTGAATCTGCTTTTCACCGGCGAGCCGGAAAAGCCGCGCACCTGGGTGGGCAACCTCGGAGCGCGGGTCGAGGCGCTGGCTTTCGACCAGACGAAATTCGATGGAGTGGAACTGGCCGCGCGGTTCGATCGCGGAAAGGCGGAGCTGACGAGCGCGAACCTGAGGGCAGGGAAGAATTCGGTCCTGCTCACGGCGACGATCGGACTCCCGAACTCCGTCAACGACTTCGAATTGAGCGACGTGGACGCGCTGTTGAAGATCGATGCACCGGACCTTTCCTCGTTGACGGCGATGCTTCCCGATCCGCTGACGGGCAGCCTTTCCGGCGGTGGACCGATTCGGCTCGGCAATGGATGGGTGAAAACCGAGCTCGCCTTCGACGCGACGACCGTCGCTAACAAGACCATCTCCGTGGAAGGAGCAAAGGTCCTCATCTCCGCGCTAAAACGGATCGCCCCCGCGGGTGGCCCGCCGCTCGAGGATCTCGCGAGCCACGTGGTCGCAGAAGTATCCGGCCTGCGCGTGCAGGACTTTGCCATCGATACGGTGCGCTGCGACGTGGAGAGCCAGAATGAGTTAGTCACGCTGCACACGGCCGAAGTGCGCCGCGCCGAGAATGCCGTCACGGCGAAAGGAACCTATCGCGTGCCGCTCGATTTCAAGGACGCCGCTATCGCGCCGATCGACGTGCAGTTCGCTTTGCAAGCGCCCAAGCTCGACGACTTCGGGATTAAGCTGAAGGACGCGACGCTGATGGGGCGCATTACGGGCGAAGGGACGCTCAAGCTTGTGAATAACAAGCTCGGTGGCGTCGTGCAGATCGAAGGTGGCGACTTCCAGCTCGGTGATTTCAAGACGGGGCCGCTCTCCGCAAATGTGCAGATCGCGGACAATCGCGCGTCGATCGAGAAGCTCACCTTGCAGATCAACGCCACCGACCAGATTGCCATCACCGGCCAGGCTGACGTGCAGTCGCCATTTCCGTACGACGCGGCGCTGCTCATCGACGTCAAGAATCTCGCCGCGCTGCAGCCGCTCCTCGCCGTTTTCGGCGCCACGCAATCGGTCGCCGGCGCGCTGCATCTCGAGTGGGCGGGGAAGGGCGAAGCGGCGCCGATTAAGCCCCCGCTGGCACCAGTGCTGGAGCAACGGGGTGAGGTCGATTTTGCGCTGACCGGCGGGCGTTTCGACAAAATCGATCTGAAGGAAATCAAACTCGCGGGCCTCTATGGACCGGGCTTCGCACAGTCGTCGAATCTGCGGCTGGTGACCGGACCGACAAGCTTCACGGGCAACGTCGAGATGGCCGAACGTAAGGTGCGGATCAAGGATATGAATCTCGCGCAGGGCGATCTCACGGTGCTGACCGGCTACCTCATTCTTCCGATCAATCTCGATCAGCCCAAGCAGCCGATCCCGTTGGACGAGCGCATCGCGGCGAATATCAACGCGACCAGCCTCGACATCGATAAGCTGCTCGGCAGCTTCGGCCAGAGCGCACCAGTCGGCGGAACGGTCACGGCTAATCTCGTCGCCGGCGGCACCCTCCTTCAGCCGCTGGGGCATATCAAACTCGAGGGTCGCAAGCTCAAAGCCAAAGCGGTCGCCGCTCTCGACGCGGCCGATCTCGATCTCGATCTGCACTATTCGAACAAGGAACTCACGCTCGCCGCCACCGCCCGGCAGCCGCAAATCCAGCCACTCACGATCAAGGGCCATGTCCCGCTGGATCTCGAAGCCACCGTGCAGAGCGCGAAGATCGATCCGACATTGCCGCTTCAGGTGAGCGTGCTGCTTCCACCTTCCTCGCTCGCCGCTGTGCCGAAATTCGCACCGCAAGTGCGGAAGATCGATGGCAAGATAGCACTGGACGTAAATGTCGCCGGCACGGTGGAGAAGCCGCTGCTAACTGGCTCCGCGGCGCTCGACCTCACCAACGCGCGACTCGACAACGAGAACGTTCCGGCCATTCGCGGTCTCAAAGCGCGACTGAATTTTGCGAACGACACCCTCAGCTTCAACACGTTTGAAGGCGAGCTCGGCGGCGGCGCTTTCAAGCTCGGCGGAACAGTCAAACTTCCGAAACTCACCGAGCCGGTTTTCGATCTGCATTTGCAATCGAAGGAAGTCCTCGTCAAGCGCGACGACTCGATCACCGTTCGCGCGGACGCGGACGTAAACGTCGTCGGCCCGCTCGCGGCGGGCGCGGTCAGCGGCACGGTCTTCGTCACGCATAGCCGCTTTTTCAAGGAGATCGATATCCTGCCGATCGCGTTGCCCGGGAAGGCAAAACCCGCGCCCAAGGCCGCGCGCACGATCGAAACCGGTGTCTCCTTTCCACAGCCCCCGCTGCGCGATTGGAAGTTTGATCTGGCGATCAAGACGCGGCCCGGCGACCCATTTCTCATTCGCGGCAATCTTGCCAATGGCGCCGCGGGTCTCGACCTGAAGCTCGCGGGCACAGGCCTCGCGCCCTATCTCGAGGGATCGGTCCACATTGAGGAATTCAAGGCTTCGCTCCCGTTCAGCACGCTGACCGTCTCGCGCGGCTTCATCTATTTCAACAAGGACGCACCTTTCCAGCCCTCGCTCGAATTGCAGGCCGACTCGCAATCGCACGAATACCTCGTGCATGCCTACATCTACGGAAAGGCGACCGACCCGCAGATCCAGCTTAGCAGCGAGCCCCCGCTCCCATACTCCGACATCGTCTCGTTGCTCGCGACTGGAGTGACCGCCGGTGAACTCGCGGGAAATGCCGATGTGCTCGCGAGTAAGGCGGCGATGCTCGCGGTGCAGCAGCTTTATCAGAAAATTTTCCGCCGCGGCAAAGCGCCGGCCGTGGACAGGCAAAAGACTGACAACGACAGCTTCATGAATCGCTTTCAGATGGAGCTGGGTGCCCTCGATAACCGGACCGGCGGCCAGCAGGTCATCAGCCGTGTGCGCATCACCGATCAGCTCTATTTGATCGGCGACGTCGGCACGCAAAGCGGCTTCACAGGGCAACTGAAATACCTCATTCGTTTTCGCTGATTCGACTGCCGTGAAAGCTCACGTCCTCTTTCTATCCGCGCTTTTTCTCGCCGCCGCGCTGCGTTTGCAGGCCCAGGAGAATAATCTCCAACGCGCGCTTCCGGCGGCAGGAATGCTCGTCGATGCGGTGAATGACCGCGCGCGAAACAAGGTTGAATTCACGGGCGAGAAATCCTTTACGGAGGAGGAACTGAGGGCACCGCAAATGGAGGAACTGCGCGACATTGCAGAGCACGGAGTCACGCCCGCGCGGGCCGATGACCTCGCCTTCTACGTCGGCTCGTTCTACCGCAAGGCCGGCTTCTCGCAGGTCGCTGTCGATTACGATATCCGTGGCGACCGGCTCTACGTGCGAATCAACGAAGGCCCGCGCTCCCTGCTCCGCAAAGTGACGTTCGTCGGCAACCGTGCCATCACCGAGGCCACGCTTTTTGATTACATGATCGGCGCCACGCCCGAAATGCTGGCGAAGCAACCGGCAAAATTTCCCTACACTGAGGCTGAAATTTCCGCGGGGTCTGATCGCGTCCGCGGACTCTATCTCTCCGAGGGTTATTTGAAAGCAGCCGTCGATACTTCGGGCGTGCGTCTCTCGCCGGATGGTGCGCACGCCGATGTCACGGTGCGAATCACGGAAGGCCCGCGTTACACCGTTGGTGAAGTGCGCTTTCAAGGAACGACCATCTTTCCCCGCGAAGAACTCGTCACCGCACTCGTCGAGCCGGTAAACGGTCCCTTCGCGCCCGGCAAAGACACTGCGATGCAGCGAAACCTTCAGTCCTTTTACAAGGCACGCGGCTACTACCAGGCGGAAGTGACAGTGGCAGCCGATCCTGCGCTCGCCGCCAACGGCAAGGTTCCTATCACCTTTACGGTCACGCCGCATGAGCTTTTCCGATTTGGGTGGGCCACCGCCAAAAATGAAACGGAGCGCCCGCGTCTGCGTGAGGACTTCCTCCCCAAACGCTTTGCCCATCTGCGTGGAGAGACTTACGACCCGGCCAAGCTCGACGAAGTCTTCCGAGAAATTTTACGCACGGGACTTTTTGAAAATCTCCGCGTCACGCCCACACCGGTCGAGGGGAATGAAATTCGGCTCGATCTGACTGCGACTGAAGCCAAGGCGAAGGAGATCGGTTTCACAGTCGGCGCGGGAAGTTACGATGGCGTCACCGTCGGCATCCACCTCGGCGACCGCGATCTCTTCGGCCGCGGCCGGCCGCTTACCTTCTCAGCGGACTATTCGCAGCGCGGCTTGCGCGGCGAGTTGCTCTACGTCGATCCGTGGCTGTTCGAGACACGATTCGCGCTGCGCGCGCGCATTTACTCGGAAGCGCGCGATGAGGAAGGCTACTCGAAAAATGCGCTCGGCTTTCGGGTCGATCTCAGCCGCAAGATCTGGCCGCATCTTGAACTCGGAACGTTCCTCGAAGGAGCGACCGTCAAAGTTTCCAACGCGACCATCGATCCCGCGCTGCTCGGCCCGACCGATTACACGGTCGGCACGATCGGCCTGACGCAGAGCAGCGACTTTCGCAATGACCCGATCAACCCCGGGCGGGGTTTCGTCCTGAGTTCGTCGTTTGATTTCTCGACCATCGATGGCGAGCCGGCATTCACCCGCAGCACGATGCGCTTTTCCTACTACCTGCCGCTCGGCAAGACGCTCCTCGCGCTCGGCGCCCGAGGGGGATACATCTCGCCAATCCTCGATCAAATTCCGATCGACGTGCGGTTTTTCAATGGTGGCGGGACGACGGTGCGCAGTTTTGCTGAGCGCCAGCTCGGGCCGAAAGACTCGAGCGGCAACCCGCTCGGCGGCGAAATCTATACCGTGTTGAACGCCGAATTCATCTTTCCGATTACAGGCGGATTCCAAGGGGCCGTTTTCGTCGATGCCGGCAGTCTAAAAAACGAGGATGTCCCCAGCTCCGGCGACCTGAGGTATGGCATTGGCGCCGGCTTGCGCTACAAGCTCCCGATCGGTCCGCTGCGCCTGGACTACGGCTTCAACCCCGACCGCCGCCAGGGCGAAGACATCGGCGCCTTCCATTTCAGTTTCGGGTTCGCGTTTTAGGAAACCCCCTGCGCTATTTTGCGATGGCGGCGAGCTTTTTGAAAACGGCGGCTTCCGGACGATTTTGCTTCTGCGCAAGCGCGGCGAGTTCTTCATAGTTTGCCTTGGTCAGGGCCGTGCCGCCGGCATGTTCGCCGAGGATTTTCTCGAGGAGCGTGAGAGTCTCGCGGGCTGCGGCATCATCCGGCCGCAGAGCCAGCGCCCGGCGATATGCGGTGGCGGCGGCGGGAAGCCGCTGGTCCGCGAGAAGCGCATCGGCGTGGAGACGCGCATAGTTGGGATCATCCGCAGCGAGATCGACGGCGAAGGAAACCTTTTCGACCGCCTCAATGGTCTGCCCGCGAGTGAGTGAACTGCGGCCCTGTTCCGCCAAGACTGGCGCGGCGCTACGCAGATGGAACAGGATTTGGGCGTTTCTCCGCTGGGAGGTGACGAACTCCGCGAGCAGGCATAGGAGCAAAATCAGGATGATCACGATCGACCCGAAGACAAGTCGGTGGCGCTTGCCGAGGAGCAGCAATTGCTTCACCGGCCCGGCCTTTTCGGCGCTTGTGGCGAAGCCGTTCTGATAGGCCTCGATCTCCGCCTGAAGCTCCGGCACCGTCTGGTAGCGATCCTCCTGTTTCAGCGCCATCGCTTTCATCGTGACCGCGTTAAGCGCCTCGGGCACGCGTCCAGCGGGAAGATGAGGCAGGCGATTTTTTCCCGTGGTGGCCTTGATCGGGGCCTCAAATTCGCCCCGTGCTGCCTTGGTCAGGACGTCTTGGGCTTCGTCGCCCGCGATCGGCGGGCGGAGCGTGAGGATCGTGTGCAGTATCGCGCCGAGCGCGTAGATGTCGGTACGGGGATCGAGGGAATCGTGCGCCGCGTAAGCCTGCTCTGGCGCCATATATTGCGGCGTGCCCATAACCTGTCCTGACGAGGTTTCCACGGCGTGGAGTTCCTTGCGCAAGCCGGTGCGGATGATGGATCGCCCGTCGGGGTCCGCGGCCGCTTGATTGCGAGTGGGGTCGAGCACTTTGGCCAGGCCCCAGTCCATGACGAGCACTTCGCCGTAGTCGCCGATCATGAAATTTTCGGGCTTGAGGTCGCGGTGAATGACTCCATGCGAGTGTGCGAAGGCGATGGCGTCGCAGATTTTTTGGAAGACGGTGAGCAACTGGCCGAGCGGATATTTTTTCACCGTCTCCGCCTGCCGGTCGAAGAGAAGGTCGAGGACCTTTTTCAGCGTGATTCCGCGCACAAACTTCATCGTGTAGAAGACCTGCTCCTTTTCATCTACGCCCAGCTCATGCACAGGGACGATGTTCGGATGCTCGAGCTGACCGGTGACTTTCGCTTCGGAGATGAAGCGCAGCAGATCGTCGGGCGAAGCACCGTCGAGCATGACCTTCATCGCCACCGTCCGCTCGATGGTCGCTTCCTTCGCCTTTAGAATGGCCCCCATGCCGCCTTGCGCAACCATGCTGCCGATGTCGTATTTTTTTTCCCGGAGAAACTCGGGCGGGAGCAGCTTGCGCAAAGCGTCGCGCTTCGAACCTAGCGAAATGTCGGGCCCGACCGGAACGGTCGCGCGGTTGACTTCCAGCGTCGCGGGCCCGAGTTGAATTTTCTGTCCCGGTCGGAGCACCGTGGCGGCGCTGATTTTTTCACCGCCGACAAACGTGCCGTTGGAACTGCCGAGATCCTCGACGATACATTCCCGCTCCTGGACGGTAAGCTTGGCGTGAGCGCGCGAGATGAGCGGCGTCTCGATGCGGATTTCGGCGTCAACGCCGCGACCGATCACGTGCTCGCCGAGCGAAACGGTCCGCACTTCGGGATCGAGACCTTCACAGGTGATGCTGAGCTGAATTTCGGGAATGATCATGATTATGGAGACGCGGAATCTTGCTGCCGCTGAGAGTTGTCACAAAGATTCCGCGATGGAAAGCGTCCGATGCCGCCTGTGATCCGCTGCTATCCGACGCTCAATCTTCCCACTCGACAAGGAATCCAACGACCTCGCTGCTGCGATCGGCGAGGTCTTCCCAAGCCGGGTTGTTCGCGTAACCGGATTCGTTGCGCAGCGCGAGGAAGAGCACGGGGGCGTCCGGTTCGCCGGCGCCGCTGCTCTGGCCGTTGGGTTCAGTTTCGCGACCCCCGCGGCGCGCCCAACGTGTGTAGCTCCAGGGTTCGCCGGTGATCCACTTCCATGTGCCTTGAGAGTGATCGGCCTGGGCGCCCAGGAAGATTTCGCGACCTGCAGGGATGCGATTTCCAAAAGACCGCAGGAGAAAGTCGTCTTCTTCCTTGCTCGTGATCGTCGCGAGATGGCCGCCCATGAGCGCGGCCATTTCCCGGGCCTCCGTCCAGGTGCATGGCGTATCGACGTACAAATACCAGTGGCCTTCATTTTGCACGATGCCTGGAAAGCGGCGGGTGATGGCGGGAAAAAGGCTTGGTTGAAGGCGTCGCGAGGGTTCGGCGGTGCGGACCTTTTCTTCGAGTTCGAAATCCTCCCAGAACTGCCGGGCGCGGCTGCCGTCGGTGTCGATATCGGGCAGGGTCATGCCGTAGGCGATCCAGCTCAATTCGGGAAGACCCTTCAAGGCGGCGACGCCCTGTGCTTGATGAGGCAGGCCGATGCTCTTGAGGCTGCGGAGCCCGACGAGGAGCGCGACGTTTCGCAGACCGCCACAGCGGGTGATCTGGAGTTGAGCGATGGGAAGACCGATCAAGGGAGTGAGGTCGGTGATGGGGGTGTTCTCCAACCTGAGGGTGCGGAGCGCGGACATTCGGGCGAGGGGCTGTAGGTCGCGCACCCGCGTGTTGGAGACATCCAGGCGGACGAGGGGAGCGCCTATGAGCGGCGCGAGATTGACGACGGCCGTGCCGCTCAGATTTAGGGACACGAGCGGCATCCCTTTCCAGCACATTGGGATCCTAAGCTTAGAATTCCACGTGGACAAGTTGTCGCG
>JADMIO010996626.1_pt1 | contig 22368 bp, 12 predicted proteins | sample 8958161 | NCBI WGS metagenome assembly JADMIO01 (sample SAMN16585339, study PRJNA669376) | soil metagenome | isolation source: Crop rotation soil | place: USA: Cullars Rotation, Alabama | collected 2011 | reverse complement strand
TGCATCGTTTCATGGGTCTGGTGGAACGATCGGAAAATTAACGTTACCTGGCTGGTTGTCTCGATGCCGCTGCTTTTGGTGCCCTATGTTTTGCATAACAAGATATTCAGCGCGCGAACTTCTTCATGGGAAATGGCCAGCCAGCCAGGCTTCAACCGGCCGTTTTCATTGAGTTACATCGCCGACAATATCGGTCACGACCTCAACTTTTTTTTCAGCACCACGGGGTATCAGTCGAATTCCCTGGTGCTTTCCGCTTTGGGATTTATTGCTTTGCCGTTCCTCGCCCTTTGGACGGTCAAAGTGCTGGTGGCACTGAAAAACGCGGAGCCCGCGAAAGGAGTGGTTGCTATCTTCTCGCTGGGGTTTGCGGCTCACGCCGTACTCATGCTTTGTTATTTCTGGGGTCGTTTTGATGATCCCGTCATTCGCCGGTTAAGTCTTCCTTTCCATCTCACGCTGATGCTTGCCACAGTGGTGACCGCGACGGATTTGAATTGGAAGGGACGTATGTGGCCGATTCTTATGGCGATTATCGGAGTGGGTTTTTTCGCCCAATCCATCCCGACGATGTCACGCCACAGCTACACGAGCGAATATTATTATGGACGTGAGATGGAGTGGCGCCGTCAATTTATCGCCGAGCACCCTGAAAAGGACTACCTTTTCATCGACAACAGTTCCATCATTTGGATCACGCACCTCATTTCCGCGACGACGATGCAGCAGGCGCGCGAACACAAGGAGAACATCATCTTCAATCAAAGGAACCGCATTTTTTCGGCGATTTACGTTTTTCAGCGTTACACGGTCGAACCGGATTCGGGAGCGCTTTCCCTTCGCGATAAAAATGGGAAAATGGATGATGATCTGGGACCGGACTACACATTGGAAACCGTCTGGGAACGCCGGTTTACTCCGCTGACCGTGAGTAGAATCAGCCGGGTCGTATCCATTCGTGAGGGTCCGACGACTCCGCCCGAAGCGGCGGCCTTGAGTTTGGAAAAGATGTCGCCGGATGAAAGGGAAAAAGTCCGGCAGGCCTATCTCGAAAATTTCATCAAACGTCTGCCTTAAGGACCCCACAGATGTGCTCCATGGGCAACCCACGTTTCAAACTATTCGGACGCTCGGAGTTTCGTCTGATTTGTTTTGGCCTTTCGGCCGTGCTTGCCGTCTACTTTGGGTTCATCTGGCCGCAGGTGGATTTCGCAGGCTCGTTAATGAAACGAGCGGGATATTACTTCATGCTTGGAACGTTTTCCCTCTGGGTGTTCACGCTCTGGCGTCTCTGGAAAAATCGCACGGGAGGAGAAGTCCTTGCCTGGCGTGAGTGGATTTTGGCGGCGACAACGATCGGTTTGCTTTCGTTGATCGCGATTCGGTCGGAGCCATTCCGTTGCAAGGTACTGTACGACGAATTTGTGCTCCAATCGACCGCTTATAATATGCACTATTTCCGGGAAGCTTCCACCATGGTTCGTGGATACGATGTTCTTGGAACGTTTATTTCAACGGATACCTATCTCGATAAGCGGCCGAATTTTTTCCCATTTCTAATTTCCTTGGTTCACGATGTGACCGGTTACCGCACGGCCAATGCGTTTTGGTTGAACGCTGCACTTTTGCCCGTTGCGCTTTCCCTGGCCTACTATCTTGGACGAAGGTTGAACGGTATGATGGGAGGGCTTTTCGCCGTGCTTTTACTGGGATCGCTGCCGCTGCTTGGTCAAAATGCCACGGGTTCCGGCATGGAACTCCTGAATGTGGTGATGCTTCTCGCCATGATTGGCCTGGCTGGTGGGTATCTGAGAAATTCTGATTCCACTCGTCTTTCCGCGTTCGCAATCGGAGCGGTGCTGCTGGCGCAAACGCGGTACGAATCGGCGATCTACGTCGTACCGGCCGCGCTGGTGATTGCGATGGGGTGGTGGCGGGAAAGGAAAATCATCCTGTCGTGGGGTGCGGTCATGGCGCCGTTGCTTTTGATGCCGTCGGCGTTGCAAAACAAGGTGCTTTCGAATTCCCGCTGGATGTGGGAACTGAAGGACAATCAAGCCACCCGTTTCAGCTTCGATTACTTCGAAGGCAATATTCGCGCGGCCGGCAGATTTTTCTTTAATACCAAGGCGGAATTGGCCAATTCCTGGCCTTTGACGGTGCTTGGCGTCCTGTCGCTTGTTTATTTGTTGGCGCGATTGGTGCGCCTGCGTTCGCTCGATGTTCGAGAAAACTCCGACCGCGTTGCGCTTTTTCTGTTTGGTCTTGGCATTGTGACCAACACGGTGCTGATCATGTTCTATTACTGGTCCACCTTGACCGACCCGCTTGCTTCACGATTGAGTTTACCGTGTTATGTCGGTCTAGCTTTTTTGACGGTCACTGCGGCGGCGTGGGCCGACCGGCACAGGATTCCCGTAACGATCGCGTTGGTGGCGGCGATGGGGGTGTTTGCCGTGAGCATCAACACCGCTCACGCGGCTCACCATCTCTATTCGCATCTGGGTATCGACGAAATCGAATGGGAAAAAAGGTACGTTGCTTCCCGACCGCGGGGTGAACGCTTGATCATCAGCAATACTTCCACCATTCCATGGCTGCTCGAAAAAATCCCATCCATTTTGATTTCCCGCGCACACGGCGTCGCCGATCGATTAAAACACCAGCTCGAACAGCGTACCTTTGCAGAAATTCTCGTGTTTCAATCGTTCCGACCCACAACCAGGGAAGGTGATCACGAAATGATCCCGGAGGATCGACTCCCGCCCGGATATGAATTGGAGCTTCTGACGGAAAAGCGCTTTGGTACGAAAATTGTTCACGTCAGCCGTTTGGTGAATGTAAAACTGAGCCCGGCAGACAGTGCAGGTTCGTCAAGGCAATGATAGATCTACGCGCGCACTTCGATTGGATTGCGGGGCACGACGCACGAGCCCGGGCAGTGCAGGCTGATTTTCATGCACAGCTTTTAAAACACTACGCCGACCATGTGCCGGAAGGCGCGCGGGTTTTGGAGTGCGGCTGCGGAACCGGAGAATTACTGGCCGGCTTGAAACCCGCCATGGGCCTTGGCGTGGACTTCAGTCCGGCAATGATTGCAAAGGCCCGCGATGCACACACCGGCGACCCCGCTTTGATTTTTAGTGAACTGGACATCCAGCGTACGCTGTGGACCGATAAATTTGATCACATCATCCTGGATTATCTGACGGGTTATCTCACCGATATTCAAACAACGCTGCAGAATTTGCGAACCGCAGCCCACTCGAGGACTCGCTTGCATATTACGACACTCAACACGCTCTGGCTGCCACCATTAAGGCTGGCGGAGGGCTTTGGGGCCGTGATGCCACAACCTCCTAGTAACTGGCTCTCCCACGACGATCTTTTTAACCTCCTTGAACTCGCGGGGTGGGAGGTCGTCAGTTTTGAACGCATCCAGCTTTTCCCCTTTAATTGGCCGGGACTTTCGGCATTCTGTAACAATATTATGGTGAGATTGCCCGGATTGCGCCACCTGGGCATTACGCTTTCGATCGTCGCCCGGCCCCGGCAGCAGTGTTCTCTTTCTGGAAAAATCGGCTGTTCGGTGATCGTGCCGGCGCGCAATGAATCGGGAAATATCCGGCCGGCCCTTGAACGAATTCCAGTGCTGGGGACCCGCACCGAGATCATTTTTGTCGAAGGCAACAGCCGCGATGACACTTGGGTGACCATTCAAAAGGAAGTCGCCGCCTATCAGGGACCACATCTGGTGCGAATGATGCAACAACCGGGCAGGGGTAAGTGGGATGCCGTGCGCGCGGGATTTGCGGCGGCTCAAGGCGACGTGCTGGTAATTCAAGATGCGGATTTGACGGCACCGCCTGAGGATCTTTTAAAATTTTATGATGCGCTGGTGAGTGGAAGTGCGGAATTTGTCAACGGCAGCAGGCTGGTTTATCCGATGGAAGCCCGTGCAATGAGATTTCTAAATTTGCTGGGCAACAAATTTTTCGCCTCGGCGCTGAGCTTTGTGCTGGGCCAATCGGTGAAAGACAGTTTGTGCGGAACGAAGATGCTGCTTCGCTCCGATTACGAACGATTGCTGCGACGCATTGCCGACTTGGGGGATTTCGATCCATTCGGCGATTTCAATCTTCTGTTTGGGTCTGCGCTCCTGGATTTGCGTATTCGTGATCTCCCTGTTCGGTATCGTGATCGAACCTATGGGGAGACGAATATATCCCGCTTCACCCATGGCTGGCTGTTGTTGCGAATGACGTGGTTCGCCCTTTGGCGCATAAAGTTTCGATGGAAATCGAAATGAAGCAAACTCCGGTGGGGTTTGAACGAAAATGTCGAAGGAGATCTGGCGGTGATCTGTCATGAATCGATCGATGTTCAAGCTCCCTGAACAGTTTTTACGCGTCCACCTTTGGATGCTTCTTGGCTTTACCATTTTCGTATGGAGCGCAATGGATATATGGCCGGCCGCCATGGCCACGATGGGAATTTTATATTTCCCCACGGGACACCTTGATTCCTTTGCCATTCTAGCGGCTGCTGATGCCGCGAGAGCGGGGTTTGATCCCCATCTGCCGAATCCGTTCGATCCACTGATGCGGGGTCATGTTTATTCTGACTGGTGGCTTGGGCTCAAATATCTCGGGCTTACCCGGGCAAATAATTGGGAAGTCGCGATTACCTGGATCGGCTTGTTTGCCGCGGTGGCAACGCTCACCACCCGGCCCCAGAGTTGGGGCGAAGTCGTTTGGTTGGCCATGATCTTTGTTTCGCCTCCTGTTCTGTTGGGCGTGAACCGCGCCAACAACGATCTCGTGATCTTTGTATTACTGGCAGGTTGTGGTTTGGCGGCGACAAATACGCCGTGGTGGCGCCTGGTGCCGGCGATTGGATTTCTCGGTCTGGCAACGGGGTTGAAATATTTTCCTGCCGCAGGTGTTCTGGCTCTTTTCTGGACCCGCCCCGTGCGACGAACGCCGGGAGTGTTGTTGACGGGTCTTTTAGTAACCGCGATTGTGATCAACGTGGTTTCCGATCAGATTGATCGGGGTCGTTTCGTCGTTGAATCCGGTCTCTATACAATGGGAGCGGCACTATGGTGGCGTGATTTTAATTGGAAAGATGTTGAATTGGCTCTGCCTTGTGCGGCTGCGATCGGCCTGGCGGCGATGGCGTTTGCAATTACGGGCATTACGTCTGGTCTTTCTTCCCGGGGGAGCGCTCCTGACCGATTCCGAGCCGCGTTAGGCATCGCTGTTCTTCTCGCCTGTTTTGTCAGTGGCGTAAGCTATGCCTATCGGTGGATCTTTGTTATCTGGCCGGCGATCTGGCTTTGGCGGGAGGTTAGTGATACGGACGCGCCGCCCAAAAGTCGGATGGTCACGGGTGTTGCTTGTGGGCTGATCTTCCTCTGCCTGTGGTTCGACGGTGTCTTGTGCGTTGTGGTCAATCGGTTGCTTCCTCCTTTGTCGCAGGAATCCATGAAACATCTACTGCTGGTCTGGCGACATTGGACCCAACCTTTCGCGTGGCTTCTCATGATCTTTTTTGCAGGTTGGTTGGTCGAAGGCATTTGGGCCACCGTACGCGAGTGGTGGAGCTTGCGCCATGAGCCCTGATCGGACGTTTTCTGCCTTACGATATTCGCCGCGCGACGCGCGAATGCGGTATGTTTAACCCGGTACTACCTTTCATTGTTTTTATCGCTGACGCGTTGATTGTCGGAGTCATTGCGTGGCGAACTTTGCGAGCCTTGGAGCCCACTTGTGTGGGTATAGTTGAGACGACTTTGGCGTGGATATTGTTGGCATTGGTGTGGATTGTGGGGGCGGGGGTCGTGCTTGGAATGACAGGGGGTTTGGGCAGATGGGGATTCCTTCTCGTTCATCTTGCCGGATTGGTGGGGATACATCTTGTACGGCGAAAGAAACCTGGCGACGTGGCAGTGGCGTGCGATTTGCTCGCACAGTGGAGACAAAAACTGTCGAATGGATCGCCGGAAGGATTTATCGCAGCGGGTCTGATCATTGCTTTGGCGATCCTTGCTGGATTGGCTTCTCGAGTTGAACCCGCGGTATTCGATGCCCTGACCTACCGTCTCTCGCGCATCGGACAGTGGCTTCAGGATGGACGGATTGCGAGTTACGCAACGGACGACCCTAGAATAAACTATATGCCGGTGGGACCGGATTTGGTCATCGCCTGGCTGCTTGGCGCGACCGATGAAGGTTTCTGGCTCGCACCATTGAGTCAAATGATCGGCGGAACGCTTTTGTTGGGCGCGACTTTCGGGCTTGCGCGGACCGTTGGTTTGAGTCGCCTCATCGCTTTGGGCGCGGTCGCCCTGGTGCTCGGAATGGGCCATGTCGCAGTGCAGTTCACCACAATCCAGAGCGATCTCTTTACCTCCGGTGTATTTGCTTCCGGCTATTTGCTCTGGCATCGCGCTTTGTTGAGAGACCATGCGTCACTCGTGGGAGGATTGGGCGTCGCTCTCGCGTGGGGCTCAAAGGGAACGATGTTTTATTTGGCGCCGGGTGCTGCGCTGTGGGTTGTCTGGCTGATCTGGCGTCAACGGCCGGCGTGGAGGACGCTGCTGCCGACTGCCGGAATGGCTGTGTCTGGCCTCCTGCTTTTTGTAGGTCCGAGCTATTGGCGGAATATCGAGCGTTATCATTCACTGTTTGGCCCACCGGAAGCAGTGGCTCTTCATCACGGTCCCGCGTTAGACCTTGCGCATCGATATGATAAACTTTGCATCAATTTAAAAACTTCCTCTGTTCAACTGTTCGATCCGACTGCGCAGCCGGCTTGGTTCAGCGGGATTCTGGGCGACATTGGTCGAAAGATTTTACCAAGTCTGCCGGACCAGGATGATCCCTACCTTTTTTTGCATTCCTTCCCCCGGCGGATCTTGGGGGAAGGAATGCTGCAGCAAACCGAGCCCGACGCGGACATTATTTCGTGTGGCATGCTGGCGGTGATTCTGTTTGTCGCGGGCACGGGATTAGCAATCTGGCGACGACGTTGTGAGGTGGATGGACAGATAGTGATCTGGAGCGCCGGGGTGGTGGGCTACGTTTTGGTTCAGCATGCCCTTGTTCAGTGGCATCAGTGGGCTTTTCGTTTTGCAGTACTCGTCGCGCCTTGGATGGCCGTCGCCGGTGCCTGGGCCCTAAATGGTCTGCACGGGTACTGGCGGAGGATACTTTGGGTTGTCGCGATTGTTTCGTCTTTGGAGGTCGCAGTCCGGGTGCAGCTCCAGACGCGGCAAGCCGCGTGGCAGGCATTTATTCATCCACCCAGCGGTTTGCCGCAGGTCATTTATTCGCATTGGAGAGGCTGGGCAGAGGACTTTGACTCGGAAGGCGTGCCGCTGCGATTGGCGCTCCCAATCAATTATCCGTTGGCGGCATTTTATCGCATGAATGCCGGTCGAACGGTGCAGATGGAGAAAATGTCAGAGCTCAATCAGCCGAGTGCCGAGGCTGCACTGGGTCAAAAAGACAGTTGGCTGGTGGTTCCCTCGCTTCGGTTTATGGGGCGGGAGGGAAATGTCGCGGCCCGCACCTGGTTGTGGGCCGGGGAGAATAATAGCATCCACAGTCTCGCTGCTTATCGGCCCCTTCGAGAGGGGGAAACTTCCCCTCCCGTTATGTATCGCAATGTGCGCGAACCAATGGCGGACGGGGTGAAAAGAAATTTGCTGGTACGATCGTGGAATGAAGCGGTCAAAATCCGCCTGCACAATCCAGGGAAACTACCATGGCGCTATGAAGCGCAAACTTCTTCGGGAAAAACGTCCGGTCTTTTGGCTCCGAATGACGAAACCACCGTTACCCTGAGGGTGAGCAAAGAATATATCAGCGAAGTTGAGTTTGAGTTCCACGCACTCTCTTCAGTTTTCACCCCTGACGTGTCTCCATTGCTGATTTTGGAACCCTGATTCCGAAAATTTTGCGCAAGGTTGTCATGGTGGGGATTCAGCTAGTTTATGTTCGATGGCAGAGGCCCAATTCCGCAAGTCACCGTTGAGTGCGGCGTCCAGTTCCGCCTGATCCAGACGATAAATTAGAATTGAATATCCAATCATGTCATCAGGGCGGCGTGCCCGCAAATAGTGACACAGCCGCGCGAAGCGCAATTGAGCGTACGATCCCCAAGCCTTTGCTCCTTCTGCTTTGGAAACGTCTTTAAAAACCGCTGAGTCTGCGGGTTCATTTTGTGCGGCGCTAAAAAACGTTTCATTGAGTCGCAGCTGTTGATACTGGCGTTCGTTTTCAAGAGTCCAGTTGCCCCGCAGTGACGCGTATACGTGTTGGAGCATCGAAGCGCTGAGTGCATAGACTCCGGGTTCGCATTTATGCCAAGGGTGAACACTGTCGAAATCCGGTAGCATTTCCATCCGGATGGCATGGATGCCATAGTATTCGGGTTCACCGGTGCCAAAATAGGAAAGATAGAACCGTTCGTTCGGTCGAAGGTTGAACGTAGTCCATTTTTTTAAGCCGGGCAGATCCTGCCCCCAGTCGAGCGAACTATCGACAAGGTGTTTGTAGCCTTGGGCGGGTCCTCCTGCGACCGGACTAAAATAAGCGAGATAATGGGGATAAATTGCCGCGGCAATCGATGTGTGCCAGCAAAGAACTGCTGCAACTCCGCCTGACAGCACCGCGCCTGTGCGGGGTGATCGTTGCCAAGCCCGGTGCGCGGCCCATCCGAGCGCGCCGCAGAATATATATAACACCGGGTAGGTGGGTAATAAGTGGCGGTGTCCGATGTTTAAATGGCTGGTAAGCGAAAACAGCCAGTAAGTGAGAAATAAAATCACCAAGGGGGCAGCCAGCCATAGTTTAGCCCGGACTGAATGCATGGCGGCAGTACGCAGTTTCAACGCAATGAGAATACCGCTGGCCGTCAGACCCAGCAGTAGACTTGGGGGAGTCTTGTAGAGAAACGCCTTCGGGAAAAAAATTATCCAACCGTAAATGCTGTATTCTCCATCGAGAAACGCCCCACGCGCTTCGGCGTGCTTGAGAACAAAGGAGAGACCATAGAGGTATCCCTCAGGAAGAAAATGGTGTGCGCGAAAGAGGTCGATCATGTAAGCTTTTACTCCTCCGAACGACAGCATCAGCTCCCACGGAAAAGTGAAAATGCCCGAGGGTAACTGGGGGTTGAAAGCTGAAAACCGGAAGCCAAAAAACATCCAGATGATTGCGAATACCGCGACAACATGAACGATTAGCGAAGCGCCGATGACCAATGTTCTGCTCCAGAGGTGATGAGCAACGAAAGGACCCAGCTTGATGGGTTTGTTCTGAAGCAATCGGAGAAGCCCAAGAATTGTCATTATCGGAACAAGCATCAGGGCGCTATACTTGGCCACGGCCGCCAAACCCAAGAGCACCGGACTTATAATCCATGATGCGACGGTACCTTTGTTCAAGTGGTGCCAGTAGGCGGCTGGCGAAAGGAGAAAAAACAATGTCATGCACATGTCGGACGTGGCGAGCGGGGTGTGAGCGAGCATGGTCGGACACAGAGCACAGAAGAAGAGTGAGACGAAAGCGCCTGCCGGACCCCACAGACGAAAAGACCAGATAAACACGACAAAAGTAGTGAGCGCGCCGAAGCAGGCGTTCATCGCACGGGCGCTGGCGAGCATCCACTCGAGATTATTGCCACATTGATAGAAGAATCGGTAACCCATCAACCACACGTCCGATTTTCGCCATGCATCGTCGGCGTTGGTAGGGTAGTTCACATGGTGGAACGCCATGGGCAAAGTCTGCCAGCGCTGGGGAAGAATTCCGTTCTCCGGATGCATCCGATAGTCATTCCAGTGATTGAAATTGTATCCGCCGGTAAGATGGGCGAGTTCGTCGCCAGTGGTGGATTTCTCCGTCATCGCGCCCGTTGCGAGCCAGCTGTGAACCGCGCAAACGAGCATTCCAGCAACAATCAACAGCGCGAAGCGAATATTGGGAAACGTCGGTCGCAAGTAGTGAGCGTGGTTTGGGTGATAACGAGTATGGACACGTTCCTGTGGCCGATACAACCTTGCGCTCTACTACAAATGGACGCTGCAGAATATGCCAACATGGAGCAAATGGAAGCTGCGCACTGGTATTATGCAGGGAAGCGCGACTTCGTCCGGACGTGGCTTTTGGAAGTTGCGGCGGTGGAAAAGCATCATCTTCTACTTGATTGTGGAGCAGGAACGGGCCGCTTCGCGAAGGAAATGGAAGCCTATTGCCGCGTGCTTGTCCTCGATGACCATGAAGAAGCTCTAAATTATTTGAGACAGCGTTTCAGGGCGGATCAAATTCTGAGTCTTGCGGGTGACAAGGTGCCCTTGCCGGACGAATCCCTGGAGTGTGTAACGGCCCTTGATGTCCTTGAGCATACTCCTGACGATACCGCTGTGGTAGATGGATTCCATCGTTTATTAAAACCGGGCGGGGTCGCATTGGTCACCGTACCTGCAAGCATGGCGCTTTGGAGCGATTGGGACACCGCGTTACATCACTACCGCCGATACTCCCGGCCGCAATTAAAGGCGCTTTTCCGGCCGGAAAAATGGGAGATAGTTCACGTGAACTACACGAACGTGGCCGTCTACCCTGCGGTGTGGCTGGTCCGGAAATGGCGGAAGTGGTTTCCAAAATCTGGTGAAGCACGATCCGAAGACAAAATTCCTCCTCGCTGGATTAATGCAATATTGCGCTGGTTGTTTGTGCGACCGGCACAAACCCGCATGCCATTTCCCTTCGGGGTAAGTCTGCTGCTTGTTGCACGGAAACGGTAGACGGCCCGGGATCTATCGCGATGGAAAACGGAAATAGAGGCAGTGTTGACTCCCGAATACAGATCCTTCGCTCATTTTGGCCGGCATTTAAGCGCCCGATTTTCCGGATGAAGTTTCCATTTAGAAATGGAAATCCGTTTATCGCTGTGATTAGCCATCAGCGAGTGTTCGGGAGTGCCAATGGTGAATGATCTAACTTCAAGGCGGTCGGTGTCGTCCCGAAAGTATCTTTTCGCGACAATCTCTATCTGCCTGTTAGTGTATGCTGTGTGCTGGCGGTTTCCGTGGGTGATGGCGCTGGCCGGTGTGAGCCATGAAGGGGTTTGGTTTTTAGACACGTTTGCCATCCTGGCGGCGATCGATGCAAAACGGATTGGTTTAGATCCCTATGCTCCGAATCCATTAAATTATTTTGGGGGAGCGCACGGTTATTCAGACTGGTGGTTTGCCCTCAAGGCTCTTCCGATTGACCGCAAGGATGCAGTTTGGATTGGTCTTCTGGTCCTGCTCCTTGCGTTGATCACTGCTTGGTGGGTTCTCCAGCCACGCAATAAGCGGGAAGTTATGGGGTCAGTTGCAATTCTTTGTTCGGCGCCGATGATCCTCGCTTTAAACCGGGCCAACTCCGACTTGCTGATTTTCGTCGTTTTATCGGCCAGTATTCCGGCATTGATCAGCAACTGTCGGATATGCCGTTTGCTGGTGTCGCCCGCGCTCGTCGCGTTTGCGGCAGGCCTTAAGTATTACCCGGCGCTTGCCGGTGTGATCATGTTGGGCGCACGCACGGTGGCGGACCGACTGATCGCGACTCTGATCGCAGCGGTACTGCTCGTTGGTGTCGCGGTTGCGGTTGGTCCGAGTCTGTTTCATTATACTTCAAGCCGGCTGCCAAGCGGACTCCACACTTTTGGAGCTCCGATCCTTTTGCATCAAGCGGGACTTCGCGGACCGGCCGCTGCCGGCGTATCGATTGCCTTTCTGGTGGGTGCCGGAGGACTGATCGTGGCAAAATTCTTGAAGCCGTCATGGAGGGTCTCGGTCGAACAAGAGCGTGACTATCGGTTTTTCATCATGGGCGCGGTTGTACTTACGGGTTCATTTGTCGCTACGGTGAACTATTCCTACCGCTGGATCTTTGCGATCTGGATGATGCCTTTCCTGTGTCGGAACATGACTTCTGGGAACTCCGGTGCTGGCATCGGCTGGTTAACCAGGGTGACGCTTGGTTTGATCGTCATGGCATTGTGGAGCCACGCGTGCGTCGCGATAATTTTAAATTCGACCGTTCATTCAGTGGCGGTCGCTGAAAAGTGGATTGGCGTTTTTGTGGCTCTTGAACAGCCGTTCATCTGGAGTACTTTCGCGTGCCTTAGTGCCTGGTTGTGCCATTTTTTGTACGTGCAGGCGCTTCTCCCATTTCGGGAACGCGTCAATTAGTCAGCGGATTTTCACCATGTTCATTCGAGAAAACGGGCTTCGGAGATCGTTGTACCGTCGGGATTTTTGATTAAAACCATGGTGTTTTTTGGGTCAGCGACGACCGCCTCCCGCAATGGGATATGTATGCGAATCAACCGCGAACGGGTATGGGTTTCGTGCGGGCCCACCAGAATTGCCTCGTCGCCGGGGGAAACGGGGGTCCATTGAAATTGCGTATCGGTGGCGTTCCATCGGGCAAGAACTGTTGGCGAATCAGCGAGGGTAACCAGTTCCACGCAGGCGATTTTCTCACCGGGAGGTATTTCCACCACCAGTTCCAGCTTGTGATCAGGGAATCCGGCCAAAGGTTTCGGGAGATGGAAAAATTCCGCAGTGTTCACCGGAACTATTTTTCGTCCACGCCGGATCCGGAATTCGAAATCGTCCACCGTGAAAGCCTTGGAAAAATTACGGTCCAAAAAATCAGCCAGAGGGGAGTGTAATGAGAAATGGCCGTCAGATAAAAATTTGAGCATGCCTTGGTGAACGATGACGACCGAACGAGTGTCTTTCAAAAGGGCATCGGCGATTTCGCGTTGTTGCCGTTCGTTCAGGAGCGTAAACCAATGAGTCGTGTTGTTGAATGTTGGGGTGGGCAACCCGGTCCATCCATTGAAGCTGAACATTCCCGGCAGCGAAAAAAGCATGTCGCCGTGGACTTTTGCGTTTGTCGCAACCATCCGCAACGCGCTGGAAAATGCCCGGGGAGGACGGATATTTTCCGCTCCTGGCAGTGAAAGCGGCGGGCTTTCTTGATACTGATGCCAGCCGCGCAGGCCAAGCTGGGCGGCGCCAAGGACGGGAAATGTCGCCAGGAGGAGCAGTATGACGCGAGACGATGCGACGGAGATTTGGGTCAAATAAGCCGATGCATTATGCAGTCCCAACGCAACAAGAGGAATCGCCAGAAAAGTCCCCCAGGCGGTCTGACTGCCCGCAACCGGATAAGCGTGGAGATACTGCAGCGTCAGGACCAAACCGATCCATAGCCTGATACTTGAAGCAGACCGCGGTTCGTCTGACTCCAATGGGACAACCATCAGCCATCCCCATGGGATGAGGTATGACATCACCGAACTATGAAACGAAAACGGAAACCAATGACAGCTGGCGAGACCAAGGGAAAACCCTGCGACCAGGCGAATACCGAGAATCAAATTCCGGAACTTTATTTTGTTTGGAGAGGCTAAATATGATGCTGCGATCGCGACGGACACTCCAGCTGCGAAAAGCGATGCAGGTTTCCAGTCCGGGGCGAAATGATATATTCCTGGCTGTCGCAGCGGGCTCAACACGACACCGTCGAATATCGATTGAAAAGAGGTTCCCCGGTACGCGATGCATCCCGTCACGACAGTTATAAGAGTCGCACCACTAATTAAACCATAGCCGGCAAACTTCCATTGGGTGAGAGGAAAGCGGATGGTCCATCCTGCCATCAACATCGTCAGGCTCGCCACGCCTGAAAGGACGGCGAATTGCCAGGCCCACGATTCGTGGAGTTCGCTTTTCATCAACGCAAGGGGAAGGAGGCAGACGACCACGGCTATCGCTCCTCCTCCTGTGCGCTGATGAGTTGCTTGCCTGAGGTGCAGGACAAACCAAGTGCCGCTCGCGACGATAAAAAAAATCCCCACGTTGATTTTTGTGAGTAAGAGCGCGGCGCCAGCGAGAGCGCTCATTACTGCCAAACTACCGATTGCCCGGCGGTCGATTAGTCCGGCGCCGGCCCAAACAGCCAGGGCAACGAGTGCGGCGATTAACCCGCCGGGGTGGACCGGCTCATTCACCATCAGCTGTAAGTAGATGAATGTGGCGAAAAGTGTCGCAGCGGAAAAAAACAAGTTCCTCGTTTGCCTCCACACGAGATGAGCGCAGGCGAGGCAGGTGACCAACCAGCAGCCAAGAGTTATGAAGCGGGCGACCGTATTGTTGAATTCATAGTTCAACAATCGATGGGCGAGATCGTGGAGAAAGTAGAAAAAAGGTCCGTATTGACTGAAGACCTGGGTATAAAGCCCACCATGTGCAGCGTAGTTTTGTAGCGAAATGAGCACGTATCCCTCGTCGTCGTGCGCCATCAAGGTCGAAAAAAGCAGCCAGTACGCCGGCATCACCAGAGCGAGGGTGAGCGCCAGCAAAATATATATGCTGCCCCGTTTAACCAAGGCCGGTCTTGCGTTTGATGACGTAGGGCGGGCGTTGTTTTACCTCGTCATACACCCGGGCCAGATATTCGCCCAATACACCGATCCCGACCAGTTGCACTCCGCCGAGAAATAGTACGAGCGTGACGAGAGTGGTGAAACCGGTTTGGGCCACTTCCACGCCGAGCAGGCGGCGGATAATAAAAAAGCAACCGAGCACCAGCCCAAGTCCGCACACGATTACGCCGATATAGGTGAGCATTCTGAGCGGGAGATAAGAAAAACTAAAGACCCCGTCCAAGGCGTAGCGCAGGAGTTTTTTCAGGGTTTGCTGGGGCTGTCCTGCCGCCCGTTCCTGCCGGTCGTAAAGCACCTCGCCTGTGGTGAAGCCTACCCAGCACCGCAGGCCGGGAAAAAACCGGTTTCGTTCGGGCAACCGGTTGATGGCATCCACCGCGGCGCGATTCATCAAACCGAAAGTACCGCTGTTGGATTCGATGGGAAAATCCGCTACGCGGCTGAACAATCGGTGAAATATATCCATCCCCAACCGGCGCGTTCCGGTTTCCTGGCGCGAACGTCTGACTGCCATGACAATTTCCGCTCCCTCCTGCCAGCGCTTCACCAGCTCCGGAATCAATTCCGGTGGATCCTGGAGGTCTGCATCCATCGTAATGATGGCATCGCCCGGCGCGTTGGCCAAGCCAGCGGTGATCGCGGCTTGAAAACCGAAATTTCGACTGAACTCGATCAGGGTGATACGGGAATCACGGGCCGCATAACTCCGGATGATTTCCACCGATTGGTCGCGGCTGCCATCGTTCACCAAAACCGCGGTCCATTTGATCTCAGGCCGCTGGTCGAAAACCACCGTCATGCGCTGCAGCAGTTCAGGCAATACGGCCTCTTCGTTAAAAATCGGGACAACGACGGTAACTCCGAGTGGGTGCACTGAACCCAATCAAAATTGCATGCGTTAAAGCACGCAATGCCATTCCTGCGGCAATCACGGCAATTCTCCGAGTGGCAATGGTGGCCGGTTGGGAACAATATTTTTGCCAAATTATTTTAAAAATCCTGCATTCCCGACTTCCCGGCAACAGCCGGTACGCGCGAACCCGGATAAAACTCCATTGCACGAAACCGCTTTGACGGGCTTCGTGAAGGACGTGGTAAAAATGGCCGATTTGCTTCGTGAATTGCGTCCGACGCTGGCGCTCGCCGTGCCTATTGTAGTCGGTCAGGTGAGTCAGATGTTGATCGGACTGACTGATAGCGCATTTATCGGTCGGGTGGGAACGGTGCCGCTCGCTGCGGCCGCATTTACCCACGGCGTCTTCGGCGTTTTTTATATTGTAGGTTTGGGTTTGTTGCTTGGCGCGGGAGTGTTTGCCGCACGAGACCATGGGGCGGGCAACGAGGCGGGGTGTGCGGCTTGGTTGCGGCATGGGCGCGCGCTTGCGATCCTGGTCGGGGTGATTGGTTTCATGGTAATGGCATTCCTGACCACGCAGCTTCACTGGTTCGGCCAGCCCCCGGAAGTGATCGCGATTGTCCGGCCTTTTTTGTTGTTGATCGCCGCGTCGATCGTGCTCGCGCTTTTTTTTCAAGTGCAGCGGCAGTTCGCCGAATCGCTCGGGCGTCCGTGGGTGCCCATGAGCATCATGTTAGCCGACGTGGTACTGAATGCCTTCCTTAATTGGGTGCTGGTTTTTGGTCATCTGGGTTTTCCCGCGCTGGGGTTAATCGGGTCTGGTTGTGCGACGGTACTGGCGCGTTTGCTTGCCGTGGTGACGATTGGCCTGTGGTTGCGCCGTGCTCCGACCTTCGCCAGCGTACGTGATGCTCCCTGGAAGGGATGGGAGAAGGAGCGATTTTTCAAATTATTGCGGCTCGGGGTTCCAGCGGCGGGGATGTTGCTTTTTGAAGCAGGTGCTTTCGCGGCGTCGGCTTTGATGATGGGCTGGCTTGGAACGGTGCCGCTCGCTGCGCATCAAATTGCGATCGGCTGTGCCTCATTGACGTTTATGTTTCCGCTCGGATTGTCGATGGCGGTGAGTCTGCGAATCAGTCGGGCACGGGGCGAGGACCGGATGGAAGCGCTCCGGCCCATTGGATTTGGTGCTTTTGCAACTGGTTTTGTTGTAATGATTATCTTTGCACTGCTTTTTGGTTTCGGCGGAGCGTTCATCACGCACGCCTTCACCCCGGCGATGGATGTTGCATTGCTCGCCGCGCGGCTGCTCGTCGTGGCAGCATTTTTTCAGCTCTTCGACGGTATCCAGGTGTTGAGCGTGGGAGCGTTGCGCGGTCTCACTGATGTACGCGTGCCCACCGCCATCACGTTTGTAGCCTACTGGGTGATTGGGCTGCCGGTCGGCTACTGGCTTGCGTTCAAGACAGCACTCGGAGCAGTGGGTCTATGGACCGGGCTGGCGACCGGTCTCGGCTGCGCCGCAGTGATGCTGAGTTGGAGATTTCACCGCCTAACGTTGTCGGCGACAGTGACCAGGTGAGAGTGGCGCGATATTTGCCTGCGCACGTTACCGCCGAATACAGCGATTTCCTAGAATTATTCTTTCAGGAGCCGTTGCGCCTCGGTCGCCAGGTCGGGTCTGAGCTGCAATTCAAGCGCGCGCTTTAGGGATTTTTGGCTTTCTGAACGCTGCTTGAGTTTGGCCTGCGCAGCGCCGAGGTAGTAAAAGACCTCGGCATCGTCAGTCCGTTTGCCCGCGCTTTCCTGCAGCAAACTGGCAGCGCGGGAAAAATCTCCCGTTCGAAAGACGATAATGCCAAAAGCCTTTGCGAGCTCAGCATCGTTTGGCAGCGCTTCGCGAGTGGCGGCCGCCAGACTGTAAGCTTTTTTATCGTCCGTTGGATTCGCGGCATGGATAATCACGAGCTGCTTTTTTGCCGGCACAAATCCGGGGAATATCGCCAGGATTTTTTCGTAGACCGTCCTGGCAGCAGCGTCATTTCCTTGCTGCTGTAGCAGCGCGGCGCGCGCGACAAGGGCTGGCACATAGTCAGGGGTCAATTTGAGGCTCTGCTCAATCAAGTTCGTGGCGGTGGGAGCTGGGTTCGCCGCAAGTGCTGTCATGGCCAGAAATCGTTTGGCCGATTCTGCGTGAGAGTTCGGTGAGCCAGCCTGCGCAACACGTTGCATGCCGGTTTCAGCATCCGTCACCTGACCCAGGGCATATCCCGCTTCTGCGGCATCGTAGAGCGTATCCAAATCGTCTGGCATTTTTCGCGCGGCTTCCTGTAAAAGGCCGGCAGCCCAGGTGTAATCGCCGGTCTGATATGCGAGACGTCCGAGTACCCGGGCCACTTCGGGATCGTCGGGAGCGAGCTTGCGTGCGGTTTTGGCGAGGTCGAGTGCCTTGGCGGTTTCGTGGTTGCTGTTGTAGGCGCGAACCAAGGCTAGGGTGAGGGCGACGTTGGCGGGATTTTTTTTCAGCGAATTCTGATACGTTAAGATCGCTTTGTCCGCGGCACCGGTGGCGACATAGGCGCTCGCAAGCTTGCCGAGGACAGTGGGATCTTCGGGCCGATCAGCCACGAGTTTTTCGAGTTTTCCGATGCCGGCTGTTGCGGCGGATTCGGGATGAATATCGAGAATGGACAAGGCGAGACGTGCTTCCTCACTGCCGGTAAAATCTTTTTCCAGCTGCAGCGCGCGTTCCAAGGACTCGCGGGCAGCGGTTTCGTTGCCCAGCATATAGTGGGTCATGCCGAGGTGATATTGGACTTCCGCAGAATCCGGTAATTTGGCTGCGCCCTCTAGAAGATGTGTAAGAGCCCACGAATATTGATGTTTCCGGTAAAGAATCCAACCCAGGGTATCGGCTGTGTGTGGCTCGTGAGGCAGCAAGTCCCTGGCTTTTTGAGCAAACTCCTGCGCCTTATCCAGCTCGTTCAAATCCTCCGCGTACAAATAAGCGAGGTTGTTGAGCGCGGCGCTGAATCGCGGATTAATTTCAAGCAGTTTTTCATAGGCTGCGCGTGCTCCCTGGACGTCGCGTTTCTTCTCGTTCAAGGTTCCAAGCATCATCCACGCTTCGACGTTTTTGGGATTTTTAGACACCACCGTCTGGAAATTTGCAAAAGCTTGGTCGATCTTACCCGAGCTCGCGTAAAGACGGCCGAGCAGCAGATAAGCGAAAGGAGAGTCCGGCTGGAGTTCGATGCTCTTGAGTAAGCTGGCTTCGGCTTGAGCGACATTGTTTTGGGCGGCAAAAATTTTCGCTCGCAGAAGATACGGTCCGGCTTGCTTTGGATTCTGGTCAATTTGTTTCTGAATCAGTTCTTGTGCGGCCGAATACTTTTTATCGGCTAGTTCCAAGTTAACGAGTTGTTCGAGGGCCAGTAGGAAATCAGGGGCGACCTCCAAGGCGTGGTTAAACGCAGTCCGTGCATCATCGCGTTTCTTTTGCTGCAGCAGCGCGATACCCTTCCAGTAAAAAGGCTGCGGATTTTGCGGAGCGAGGGCCTCGAGTTTGCGATAGACCTCGATCGCTTCTTCAAAATTTCCCTGGGCGCGAAAAGTATCCGCAAGCAGAAGCCGGGCCTGGACAATCTCAGGTCGCTGTTGCACTACTGGTTTCAGCAGCGACATTGCTCCTCCGGCATCTCCTTTGCTCAGGAGAATCTGCGCCAACAGAATGCTGGCCTCAGCGGAGTTGGGAGCGAGCGCAAGCACTTGATTGAGGCTGGCAATGGCCTTGGCGGTGTCGCCGTCTGTCACATGAGCGAGTGCCATTTGATAATGCGCCGCAGAGGATTTGGGATAAAGCTTTAGCATCTTTTCCAGGTCTGCCTTGGCTTGTTCCTTTTGATCCAGAGCGAGCTTCAGACGCGCACTCATCAAGAGTGCTTCGGGATGGCTGGGATCGCGCGCAAGCACTTTGGCGATGAGTGCAGCGCCTTCCGCAAATTTTTTTTCTGACGCAGAAAGTTCCGCCAGCGTTATGACAGCGGGAAGATAGTCCGGGTATTTGCCCATGATGTCCTCAAGTGAATGACGGGCGGCAGCGAGATCCCCGGTTTGCATTTTGAACTTGGCATAGGTCAGCAGTCGGGAGGAGCGGGGCTTGGCGTATTCCGTCGTGCGTTTGAAAGCCAGGTCCGCCTGCGGTGCATTGTTCTGGCTGCGAAACCAAATACCCCAGGCGGCCTGGACATAGTCTGCTTTTGGATTTAGCGCTTCGGCCCGGCGAAAGGCGGCTTCCGCAGCGGGGGCGTGACGTTCTCTCAATTCCAGCGATCCCAGTGCAACCTGAACGGGGGCGGAGGACTGGATTGCCGCCGGCAACGCCAGCAGTTTCTGCCGCGCGGCGGCGACCGTCTCGGGCTTTGTTGAAGCCTCTACAAGAAGCAACGGCGCATCTTCATCCGTGGGACGATGATCCAGTACAAAGACCGCTTCATCGTAGGCGGCTTTCACATTTCCTGTTGAAAGCTGGACCATGCCCAGCTTTAGCCGGATATCAAGGTTGTCCGGTTGAAGTTCCTTTGCTTTTAGCAGCAAAGGAACAACGCGTCCCAGCCTGCCTTGATCAAAATATATCAGAGCGAGATGACTGATTGCAGTCGGTTCGAGCGGTGCGAGCTGAAGAACGTTTAGATACTCGATTTCGGCATCGGCATAGCGTCCGGCGCTGAAATTTTCTTCCGCTTTTCTTAGATGGCTGGCTTTTTTTGCTTCGGGTGAGCAACTGCAGCACATCAATATCACCAGTGTCAGAGAGATGAAGGTCGGAAAAAATTGTTTGAATATTCGCATAAGAATAAAGCGGACAGATAAATGGCCCCTATGCTGACTGACGCGTATTTTTGTGGAGAAATCGCAGTAGGAAAAAGAATGGAATCAAAGACAGTAGGAAGAAAATCGGCCCTCCCTGATGATGGATGTAGGAGTCGATCATGTCAGGGCTGACGTGCACGCAAAGTTCACCCAATGTGAAAATCCGAAAACCATTGCGAAGCAGAGCGAGTGGAATAACCGCGGCGGTGAGAAGGACGCGGCTCCAGGAGTTTCTTAAAAAGAACTGACCGGCAATCACGCTGGTGATGAAAAGCGCCAGACTTGAGTGGAGACCACTGCACTCGGGCGCAACTTCCAGGCTGATACCGCGCAATTGAAACAAAAGGTCGTGGTAAAAAACCGAGGTGCCCGCGATTTTAAACATGGCCAGCGCAACTTGCGCAGACCCGTGTTGAAGGAATACTTCGAATTCGCTCCTTACTAGAGCGGGAAAAGGAACGATAAAGATGAGGAATCCCAGGGGAAACATCAACGAACGGAATCCGCTCCTTCCCAACGCCCAGGCGGCAATGCCAAAAAGAAATAGAAGCAATGAAAAACTTTTACCGGCAAGGTAATCTTCCAGGGGAACCTTCGAATCAAATGGCACCAAAAGCATCGAAATTATCAGGGTGATTAGTCCCAACGCGATGAACACGCTTGTAGCAAGGTAATCCGGGGTGAATGACGAAGGAAGCGCGCGGCGTTTTGCCCAAATTAAATAGATGCTGACTATTGGAATCAAAAGGATGTGCGAGTAGAGATCGCTGTGCAGGGCAAATCCGACCAACCGATATAGCGGGAGGCTGAAAAGAAGGATGACCAGTGTCGAACCAGCCGCGAGCCTGAGCAGCAATTGACGATTTGGAATAATCGGATCAGAAGCTGCAGAGACGGCTTGGGGCGAATTTGGGTTCATTTGCGCACGGGCGATTCGACTCAACTCCGACCGAAATTCTCGAAAATCAAAATCGGCCCGATCGAGAGACAGGTCAACCGGAGCATTGGGCTCAGAATCTATATCCTAACTCGAGACCTACCTGACTGCTGGTGAATCCGAAGCCACTGCTGTTCGAATCATTGTGAGAATTCTGGTACACGATCCCCATCGTGGCTCGTTCGAAAAAAACAGTGCTGAGCTTAGCATTGAAAGAATAATTGTTATCGCTCCGGTTTGCGTTAAGCAAAGGGTCGGTACTGATATACCTTGTTTTCTGGCCGGAATATCCGGCACTCAAATAGTAGTGGCGGAGTAAGCGCTGCTGAATGTTAACAAACCACCCTGTATTCCTGGTGATTTGATTGGTGAAATATGAAACGGAAACACCACGATTGGCGGAAATATTAATCGTGGTGGTGGTAAAGGGCCGATAAGTGAACGCAGCGCTAAAAAGTGGACTCTTCAAGTTTCCTGATCCAGCAGTGCGGAATTTTCGATTTTCGACGCCGGCTGTTAGCAAAAAACTTACCTTGTCCGTTGTCCGCCACTCCAGCTGGGCCGACGGGCGCGTGAAGGTCATGTCGACTCCGCTTTTCACGTCGACATTACCATAGTCAAAACCAAGTGAAGTATCGACGCGGGGGATAATCAGATAGTGTAATTTCTCCCCGACGATTGTTTCTCGTGAATCAGAAAAAAGTGTCGCGAACCGCGCTTGGTATCCGAAATTCGTAGTCAACTGCAGCTGGTCGTTGAAGTGATAGCCCAAGGTGGCAGACGTATCGTAACTGTCCTGGCCGGTCTGCCGGCCGGTTTCGATTAGAGGATCGAAAGTAGAAGCGAACGTTTGGGATAGTTGGAAGGTCCATGCCTCGTATACAGTTCCTCCCAAGAGCCTGAGCGAGTGATCCAAGGTGTCTTTAAGCGCAGAATCGGAGTAATACGTTTGAGTCGCCGTGTAATCGATTGTCCAGTGGGTGCCTACATTTAACAGCACACCAGGAGCGATGGTGTTGATCGAAGTACTATTTTGGTTACCGGGAGAAGATTGAATGCCGTCGCCATAGAGGAAGCGGTAGTCCAGGTACGGATGAGCTGTGACAAAGCCCCACTGAAAAGGAGACCTTGGTGAGAAAGCTGTCGGAGTGCTATCAGAGGGGGGGGGGTGAGGAAAGGCGGG
>JADMIO011851938.1_pt1 | contig 22369 bp, 19 predicted proteins | sample 8958161 | NCBI WGS metagenome assembly JADMIO01 (sample SAMN16585339, study PRJNA669376) | soil metagenome | isolation source: Crop rotation soil | place: USA: Cullars Rotation, Alabama | collected 2011 | reverse complement strand
GCCGCGACTTCAAGTCACGTGAATTCCAAGCTTCGGATCCCACTGTGCTGGAAAGTCATGCCGCTCTTGACGCGTAAACTGGCGCGACAGCGCCACGTGGATTTGATGCCGGCTGGATCGCTGCCGATGGCGCGCGTCCAGCATGCACGTCCATTACGCATCGCGCTTGTAACCGAGTACTACTATCCGCACCTCGGCGGCATCTGCGAGCACGTGCATTTCTTCGCGCGCGAAGCGCGTCGATTCGGCCACCAGGTCGACATCGTTACTTCCAACATCCCCGGCGCGCGACCCGAAGCGCACGTCGTGCGGATCGGGAAGAGCCAGCCAGTCTACGCGAACGGATCGCAGGCACGCTTCACGTGGGGAATCGAGCTGCGCAAAACACTTCGACGCGTTTTCAGCCTCGGTCAGTACGACATCGTCCACGTGCACTCACCGCTCAGTCCGGTGTTGCCGGTGCTGGCAATCGAAGAAGCGGACTGTCCCGTCGTCGGGACATTTCACACTTACTTCGACAATTCGGTAGCCTACGCGATCGGCCGACGATACTTCCAGAAACGGCTCGATCAGCTGGCAGCGGCCATCGCCGTGTCGCACTCGACCACCATCGCGCTGAATAGGTATTTCGAGGCGAACTGGACCATCGTTCCAAACGGAATCGATACCGACGTCTTCAATCCCCACGTTCCCCGCCCTGCTGCACTCCGCACCGACGTTCCGGTAATTCTCTTCCTCGGCAGATTCGATCCCCGCAACGGTCTAACGACGTTGATCGAGTCGTTCCGAAAAGTGCGCGGCAGGAATCGGCAGGCCCAGTTGGTGGTTGTCGGCGATGGACCGCTGCGCAAGCATTACTATCGCGCAGCCGGCGGCGATCCCGACATCACATTCGTCGGCTCGGTGCTCAGCGGTCGGCCCGGGTACTACGCACACAGTGCGATGTACGCGTGTCCGACGACCAAAGCGTCATTCGGCATCACCCTGCTCGAATCCATGGCGTGCGAGACTCCTGTCGTCTGCTCGGATATCTACGGCTTCCGCGACGTGGTCAAACACGAGCGAGAGGCACTAATGGTGCACTGTGGGGATCAGGAAGCGCTCGCTGATTCGCTCGTCAGACTGCTCGACGACGAGACGTTGAGAGCGAGACTCGGTAAACGCGGTCGCCAGGAGGCTCAGCAGTATTCCTGGACACGCGTGACCGAGGCGGTACTCGACATTTATACAGCGGTATTGGGGCGGGCCACTCACGAATGATCGGTTTTGCCTTGATCGGAGTTTCTGTGATCGGAGGCGTCATTCACGGCGCATTCCATCGCAACAGCGTCGTATTTGGACCGACACTCGGACGAATTCCTAGCGATCGCAAAGTCGTCGCACTCACCTTCGACGATGGACCCAATCCCGACGCGACGCCGATAATTCTGGACACGCTCCGTGAGAAGGGAGTGCGCGCCACTTTCTTCGTGCTCGGCAGCCACGTGCAGCGCTGGCCGGATCTTGTGCAGCGTATCGCGCATGAAGGCCATCAGCTCGGCAATCACGGCTATTTCCATCGCAAGCTGCACTTCAAGAGTCCGTTCTACGTAAGTCGCGACATTCGACTCGGCATCCGCGCGATCAAGCGCGCTGGCGCCCCGGCGCCTCAGCTCTTTCGCGCACCGCACGGCTTCCGCAGTCCCTGGACGACTCCGATCGCCAGCTCTTACGGCGAGAGAACAGTCGGATGGTCGCTTGGCGTGTGGGACAGCGATCGACCCGGCGCTGAGGAAATCGTGCGTCGCACGATGGAAGGCGTGGAACCGGGCTCGATCATTCTGCTGCACGATGGCGATGGCTACAATCCAGACGGAGATAGGATGCAAACAGCGACCGCGCTGCCGATCATCATCGACCGCCTGAAAGAACAGGGTTACGAGTTCGCGACACTGCCGACTGAATGAGCCCTAAGCTGAAGAAGGGGATTCGCTGGGCCCTCTCCGCGGCGATCCTCGTCTTCCTCATTATTTTCGCCCGCAAAATTGATTGGCACGCCGCATGGAGCTCGATGCGGCATGCATCAATGCCGCTGCTCGCCGCGGCTATTGGCGTCAACATTCTGTCGGTAATCATCAAGTCGATCCGGTGGTGGCTTTTCTTGCGACCCACCGGCATCACGTCACTTCCACTTGCCATTCGCGCGACTGTCGCCGGCGCGGGCCTCAACAACATTCTCATCGCCAGCGGCGGCGATGCCGCACGCGTGGTGTTTGTTTCGCGCGCCAGCGGCGTGTCGAGCTCGACGGTTCTGGCGACGATGGCGCTCGAGAGATTGTTCGACCCGATCGGCTTCGTGTTCCTGCTCGTGTTCGGCGTTATCGTGTTTCAGCTGCCGCCCCAGTTCGAAGCGTGGAAGACACCTGCCGAGATTCTGCTCGTTGTAATCGTGCTCGTGTTGGTGTTTTTCGTGTACGCAACGCGCCGCATGAAGCCGGAGCACGTGCCGGAGCGCCGGGCAAGGCCGCGCACTCTAAAAGAAAAAATCAGAGTTTACTTCACCACGTTCGGCAGGACGGCAGGCAGACTGGCAACAGGCCCGCGATTCGTCGCGGCGATATTACTGTCGTTGGCATCATGGGCGTGTCAGCTCTGGACGTTTGAGCTGGCGGCCGCCGCCGCGCACGTCAACATACCACTTGCAGGCAGCCTCGCCTGCCTCTTGGCGATCAATGTCGGGCTGATTCTGCGTGCAACGCCTGGCAACGTCGGGTTTTTTCAGTTCGCCTATGCGTTGATGGCGGAGCAATTCGGAGTCTCGCGTGATGGCGCGATAGCGGTCTCTCTACTCATTCAGGCGTTGCAGATACTTCCGCTGACCCTGCTCGGTGTCGCGCTGGCGCCGGAGTTCATTCTGCGCCGCGGCAAGAAGGATGTCGAGACGGAGAAGGTCGCCAAGAAGATCGAGGAAGAAAGAGCGACGCACGTCGGTCCATTGTCCACTGCCGACGAAGTGCTGAAACGCGCCGACAAAGCCGGCGTCGTCTCGAAGACCTGATTTACGACCGACCGCGCTGCAGGAAGCGGATGAATTCTGACGGGTCGCGCGTCAGACCCGAGAAGGTCGCGCGAATCTTCCCTTCCCCGTCGACGATGGCGTAAAGCGGCAGCGCGACGGTCCCGAAGTTCTTTTCCTGAAATTCCTGCTGCTGCTGATAGACCGGGCCTTCGCCGTCGGTGTAAAGACGCGCGAGCACAAAGCGATTCAGCTCCGCGCTCACGTCAGGGCGACTGAAGATGTTGGCTTCCATCCATCGGCAATTGGTGCAGGTGTAACCTGTGAAGTCCACGAACACGAGCTTGCCCGATGACCGCGCCGAGCCAAGCGCTCGCGTGTAGTCGTTCAGAATCCACGATTCTGCACCGAGACTCGCCGCGGACAGGCCGCCGGCTGGCGCTGTTGGCGGCAGAAAAGCATCGAGCTGTCTGATCGGCCTCCCACCAACTCCGGTCGCGAGCCAGAGCGCAACGAGAACGGCGACAAGAGCCGGCACGAGCGCCTGCGCCCTGCGTGGATAGGATTCTGCGATGCGCAGTCCTTTACGCGCGAGATAGCCAGCTGCGACCACCGCCAGTCCTGCCCAGAGCGACAATACCACGCCGCGTGTGAAGATTCCCCAGCCAAGCACCAGGTCGGTGTTGGAGACGAACTTGATCGCAGCGCCGACTTCCATCAGTCCGACCAACACGCGGAGCGTCTTGATCCATTCGCCACTGCGCGGCAAGCGGGCGGCATATCGCGGAGCGATCGCGAGCAAGACGAACGGTAACGCGAACGCCGTCGAGTAAACGAGCATGCCAACGATCGGCGTGAACCAGGCTCCCTGTGAGGCCAACACGAGCAAGGTGCCAACAAACGGGGCCGTGCACGTGACGGAGGTCAAGGTGAACGTCGCGCCCACCACCAGCGCACCGAGTGAGCTGCCGCGCGAAATCCGCTGAGTCGATGTCTCAGCTGCGGTCAACAAGCGCCATGGAAGTCGAACCTCGAGCCAGCCGAAGAGATTGGTGGCAAAAACGAGGAACGTACCGGCGAGAATGAGATTGACTGCTGGATCAGACGCGAATCTCGTCAGCCCGGACGCTCCGAAAACGGCCGCCAGGACGAGGCCAAGGATGGTGAATGTCCCGACGATGCCGAGACCGAAAAAGGTTGCGGCGATGAAACCCGGGCGATGCCGCTGATCTTCTGAGGAGAAGTAAGCGACGGTGACGGGAATCATCGGGAAGACGCACGGCGTCAGCAGCGACAGAATTCCCGTACTTGCGGCGAGCCAGAGAAACGGCGCGTTCATCTACCTGACGCTGACCTGCAGTGTGACGTGTACAGTATCGGTCCGCGGCGGGAGGCAGAGCTTGTCGCTGCAGACCTGGTAGCGCGCGGTCACCTGCACCTGCCGCGCACCCCTTTGTGTGCGTCCCGGCACCGCTACAGGGATGGTGAACCGCGGGCTGCCCGAGTAAAGCTCGGTGGTCATGCCGAAGTTTTTGTCGAAGTACTTCTCCGGCTTTGGCGCTTTGATGACACCGCGCACAGAAACATCGCGGGATCCCTGCACCGCGATGGTGAGCGGAATTGGTCCGCCTGCACGCTGGGTCAGCGAGTAGATGTGCCAGCCCTTCGCGATGTCTGCCTGCACGGTCACTGGGACCGCGCGGCCCGCGATCACGGGGCGCGGCGCGTTACCGCCGACGAGGCTCCATTTGACTGGTTTTAACGAGAATGAGCTGGCCGCGAGCAATGATGGCGCGAGCAGCAGGATGAGCTTGTTCATTCGTATCCAATTATAACTCACGGGGCGCGATCCCTGCGTACCTGATTGAGTCGCCACACTGTAATAACCGCGGGCTGCCCCAAGGTTCGCGAACGGGGAGTCGCCGAGGAGGAATCGTGAGCCCGAAGGAGCAGGTACCGTGGTTCTTCGACGGCTGGTATTACGTCGGTCGCTCCGCAACGCTGGCTCTCGTTGGGTTCATCGCCCTTATCATCATCCTGCGTTTCTCCGGCAAGAGAACGCTGTCGAAGATGAACGTGTTCGACTTCGTGTTCGTCGTCGCGGTGGGATCAGTCTTCGCCGGCGCGATTATCGACAAAAACGTCACGCTCGCAGAAGGATTGGTCGCTCTCACGACACTCGTTGTCGTGCAGGCGATCCTCGCCGCGATCGCCGCGCGATCCGAAAGGTTTGAGCTACTGCTCAACGGCGAGCCAACTCTATTGCTCTCGCAAGGCAGGTTCCTGCATCGCGCGCTGAAAAAAGAACGCGTCACCGAAGAAGAAGTTAGAGCGGCCATTCGAGAACAAGGAATCACTCGCGTCGAGGATGTCGACGCGGTCGTGATCGAAAATGATGGCAGTCTGACAGTTGCCTACAACCGCAAGAATCCAGGCGGAAGCAGCCTCGTCGATGCGACCAGCCCGGACGAAGACGGGGGGTCGCAAAAACACCGAAGCCGCAGCTGAAAAGACCAGCTCAACGGTTCGTGTTTTGCGATTGATTTAGTTCCCTCTTCGCAAGCCGGCGCGTGCAGCTCCAGACAGCAAAGAATTCGGGTTATCGGACCTTTCTCGACCCGCGCGGCCGTCGCTGGGAAGTGTGGATGGTGCACCCTTCGTCAATCGAGCGGCGGAAAATGGAGCGCCGCTCTCCGGTCGAGAACGCGGTATTTCTGATCGAGCAGCGGGTTCTGGGGGACCGGCGCTCACATGCAGGAACGCGCGGGGCAGTTGCAACCCAATACAGCAATGGCTGGTTGTGTTTTGCCAGTAATGGCGAGAAGCGCCGCCTGGCTCCGGTGCCGGTGAATTGGATCAGTGCTCCGGATACTCAGGTCGCGGAATGGTGCAGGATCGCAACCCGGGTCCTCAAATGCGGTCCGGTCTGGGATCCGGCCGACGACGAAGCCATCTGACAAGCCGGGTGTTGCGGGCACGCAACGCTATAGCGGGCTGTTGCGTCGGTAACACACTGTCATTGCCTTTCCCGCGGGCTTAACCCCCAAATACATATGGTCCCCCACTTGCCCCCGCCCTAGTCCGGCGCGAAGGTGCGGTCCGCGCGCCACTGGGTCGGCGCCGGTCGGGTCCCGACTCAGTCGGTTAGGACCGCTGGGAACCGTCCTATGGCAGAACCCGCAACTGGATTCGAGCGCGGCTTCGATCACGCTGCGTACTCACCCGTCCCGTCGAGTCCGAAGGGCACTTCCGACATTCAGCACGACGACGAGTCCGTCGATTCGGCGCAGTCGGATCTCGCTTCACTCATTCGGCTCGGTACAATCAAGCAAGAAGCAGGAAGTTTAGCCGAAGCGGAGGAGTGTTTCCGACGCGCGCTCGAAATCGGTGATCGCACTCTGGGGCCCGAGAACCCCGACTCGATCATCCTCCTCAACGATCTGACGCGACTTTATCTCAAACAGTCCGCGTTCAGCTCGGCGGAGCCGCTGTTGCTGCGACTCTTGGAGCTGAAACGCAGCAAGGGCGAAGATCATCCGGAAGTCGCGACAGTGCTCGCGAGCCTCGCAACCGTGCGACAGGGACTCGGCATGCACGAATCCGCCGAGCAACTCTGGCGCAGAGTGCTGGACATTCGCGAGCGAACCCTCGCACCGAACCACTTTGCAACCGCCAGCGCGCTCGAGCACCTCGGTGACGCGTGCGCGGCGCGCGGAAAAATTCGCGAAGCGCTTTCGGCTTTCCAGCGCGCGCTGACGATTCGCGAAAAGACGCTCGGTAACGAGCATCCGAGTTTGCGAGTTGCTCGCGAGCGCATCGCCGATCTGCAGCTACAGTCTTCGGATGACATGCTCGAGCCAATGTCGTTTGGCGATTCTCCTTCGTCACCTGATCGTTACCGCCTGTTGTCAGGTGGGCCGATTGCCGATTCGCCGGCACCGCGATATACGCCGCCCCCTCCGCCCACAACTCCGCCACAGATAAGAGTGACGGCTCAAGTCGCGGCCAAGGTCTCGCCGAGTGCTGAACCGAAGCCGGTGCGCGAAAAGAAGTCGTCATCGCTGATGATTCCGCGTGGCTACATGCCGCCGGCAGCTCCGGCGATCGACATTGCAAAGGACGACAGCTCCGAGAAAGTCGTATTTGCAATGCCGACTATCGAGCCGATTTCGCCGGACGAAGAGGGCGGCTCGTCATTGAGAACAGCCACGGTCGCCTACCGGGATGCGCTGGAGAGTGTGCGCGATGAAGTCGAAGAATCGTTCGACGATCAGACCATCACCGACCGCTCCAGCAAAATCTTCACGGCGATTATTTCGTTCCTGACCAGGCGGGAGGTCGTCGCCGTGATCACGATCCTCGTGCTGTCACTGCTCGGCGTTGCAGTTGCCACCGACAAGCACGCACTCGGCGAAAGCGGCCAGACTGCGAGCGAGCCTTCCGGAACCGCAGTGACCGCGTCGATTATCCCAACTGCTTCAGCGCAGCCGATCCCGGTGCCCGTTTCAACGGCGTCGACATCTAATAGTGACAACGGTGCGGCGAGAGCGGCCAGATCGCACGTCACCGAAGAGCGTAGCAGCTCGAAGAAAGTCGTCGAGAAAAAGCCGGAGCAGCCGTCGAAGGTTGCGATTCCCGCGCTTTCGTCAGCAATCCTCTCCCGCCTTGATTCCGCGACCGCGAAGGCAGCCGCTGTAGGAAACCACGCTGGCGAAGCACTCAACGTTCCCGCGCCCTCACTGAGTTCCGTCAGTCAGAAACGTGCGACCTTTTCCGACGACCAGTCCAGTGGTCCTCAGCGTGCGCGGTTGATCGGCGAGCTGCCGACACCCGCCGTGCCACCGCAGGTGGTAGATGTCGAAGGCGAAGTTCGCGTTCGCTTCAACGTCGACACACTCGGTCGTCCGATGATCGAGACTTTCTCAGTTGTGAGCTCGCCGAATCCGCTGCTGACGGCGGCGGTTCGCAAGGTGATCCCCGGAATGCGTTTCGAGCCAGCGAGAACCGGTGGTGCTGAGCCGAAAGCGATCGGAGATGTAGTTCAGATCGGCTTCCAGTTTGCCCGGTCGAGATAGCCGACCGATCTCGTACTCGGGTGAGACAAAAAGGCTGGCTCGAAAGAGTCAGCCTTTTTGGTATGGTATAGGATACTACGCGCGCGCGTGCGCCGAACTGGCAACCGCGTTGTGACGCGGCGTGTCGAATTGGAAACATCGAGGAGACACCATGAAGGGAATCGGTAAATGGGAAATCGCACAAGCCGCACTGTTCGCTTTTGCAGGACTCATTGGTGCGGCGTCACTCGCTGCTCAGGAGTCCACAGCACTTGGCGTAGGAGCGAAGGCAGCAGAATCGTCCAGAGACACCGTGCCGAAATGGTCCATCTCCGCCGGCACCGACTTCCGGAATCTCTCGATCGGCAGGGGCTCGGGACTCAGAGGTGATTTCTTTGGAAGCATCGCGAGGGAGTGGCAGTCGTCGAACCCCAAGCTGGCGTTTCGTAGTGAGCTGACGCTCGGGTATAGCCGAATTCCCGGAGCCGCGTTCAGCCGCCAGTTCGGGTCCATCAGCGAGCTCGCGAAATACTCCTTCAGGCGGGGCTCATTCCGTCCCTATGTGGTTGGGGGCCCGGACTCTACTTCGAGCGGATGAATTACTCGGTTCCCTGCTTCGACGTCGGGGCCTGCACACCCTCGCAGATTCCGCTTGGCTACAATCCTGACACCCGATGGTCCCTCGGGCTCGCGGCCGGCGTAGGTGCCGACATAAAACTCGGACGTTCGAGCCTGTTCGTGGAGCAAAGGCTGGATATGCCGCAGCTCCTTAGCAACGCACACGACATGAATAATCGGATGCCCTTCACCTTCGGGATCAGGTTCTAGCCAACCGGAGTGGAACACAAAGCGGCGCCTCGACAGGCGCCGCTTTGTTCAATCGGCATGTAATACTTGCACCCCTCGGATCTTAACCGCACGTTCACGGCGGTCAAAAAAGGGTATCGATGCCGAGCTCTACCTTTTACAGATCCGCGTTTGTGGCCCTCGCCGTCGCCGCAATGCTGAGCGCTTGCGGTGGTGATTCCACAGCGCCAAACCGGCCCGCAGAAATTGTAGTAACGGGCGTAGCGACGCTGAGTAGCATCGGAGCCACTGCCACGGTGACAGCCGTCGTGAGAAACGCCAATCACGAGCCACTGCCTGGGATCGCGGTCTCGTGGACAAGCTCCAACCCCGCCACGGCGACGGTGGATCCCGCGACCGGTCTCGTTACCGCGGTAGCAAACGGAACAGCTACGATCACCGCTCACGCCGCCTCATTGACGGGCTCGACCACAGTGAACGTGCAGCAGGCTGTCGCCGCGTTGACGATTGTACCGGTGACCGACACGCTTCGATCGATCGGTGAGACTAGTCAGTACGGCGCCGTCGCCAAGGACGCGGGCGGTTCGACGATCGCCGCGCCGGTGCTGAACTGGAGCTCCACCAATGTCGCGGTAGTAACGCTGGGTACGCAGGGTTTGGCGACTGCGGTGTCCAACGGTTCCGTCTATGTGCAGGTGCGGTCGAACGGCGTTGTCGACTCCGCGGCGCTCGCCGTCCACCAACGGATCGATCCAACAAAGTCGACGGTCAGCGTGGTTCGTCCGTTGCTGTTCGTCGACGACACTGTCCGCGCCACGCTCCAGGCGCGCGATGCGCTCGACCATCCACTGGCGTTCGGCGGTGCCGCAGTCGTCTTCTCGGCGCAGGGAGGAACCAGCCTCGGAACGTTTCGGCCGGTCGTAGATAACCAGAACGGCACATACTCGGCTGACTTTGTCGGTGCGAGTCTGGGAACCCCGCTTACAATCGCAGCGAGCGTCGATGCGACCCCCATCGCATCCACTTTGCCGACTGTGCGAGTTGTCGGTTTCACGCGGATCAGCGCTGCGGGCGGCACTCAAATTGGCGCGCAGACAACCACAGGTGGTTTTACATGCGGAATCATCACAACCGGAGACATGTATTGCTGGGGCATTTCCTGGTTTGGCGTCTTCGGTAACGGCTCATTCGGGATCTTTGGCCCCGGCCCCACGCCGGCGCTCGTGTCCGGGGGCCACCAGTGGACAGAGCTCGCGACCGGCATGTACTACGTGTGCGCCGTCGCCAGCGGTGGCAGCGTGTTTTGCTGGGGGAGTGGAGGGGCAGGCGAGCTCGGAAACGGGATCTCCGGTCACGGGAGCTCAGACAATGTTGCGACTCCGACTCCGATATCCGGAGGCGGAACATTTACCTCAGTCTCGATCGGAAGCTCGGGCGGCGCCTGTGTGATCACATCGACGAAAGCCGTGATGTGTTGGGGTTCGGGGGTCTACGGCAGGCTTGGAAATGGGACTGAAACGCCCACCAACGTACCAGTCGCGGTGAGCGGCGGACTTTCGTTCGATGCGTTGGCGACGAGCTTCAGTGGAAACTGCGGGATTGCCGCAGGAAGCGCGTACTGCTGGGGATATTTTGGGATCCTTGGATCGGCCGGCCCGGCGCCTGACACGTGCACGAACGGAACTCCCTGCGCGAAAACACCATTCGCGGTCTCAGGTGGATATGCCTTTCGCCCGGCCACTTCTCTCGACGGCAACGTGGCATGCGCCATCGCTACCGATGGCCAGGCTTACTGCTGGGGAAACGGCTATCTCGGCAACGGCGTGAAGGGCTCATCCTCCGCGCCGGCGCCCGTGAGCGGTGGTTTGTCGTTCACGACCCTAGAAGCAGGAGATTCATTTACATGCGGCACGGTGGTTGGCGGCGCCGCTTATTGTTGGGGAGGAAATCCGCATGGTCGCGGCGGCAACGGGGCCACGACGGAGACTCTCGTTCCAACTGCGGTAAGCGGCGGGCATGCGTTCACTCAGCTCTCGAGCTCCCAGGATCACACGTGCGGCGTTACGACTGACGGCAACGCGTACTGTTGGGGCGGCAACGACATGGGCGAGCTTGGCGACCGAACGACGACGTCGAGCACTACGCCAGTGCGCGTCAAACTCTTTGCGCCCTGACCGCAGCACATCACGCCAGAGATCGTCTTGGCCGCCGCTGTAAAAAAGATTCGGCGCCGCTCTTTCGAACGGCGCCGAATCGCAGGGGACTGATTGTAGATGGAGGCGCGGGGATTCGAACCCCGGTCCGAGACAAGATCGACCACAGCGTCTACGTGCGTGTTCCATTGATTGAGGTCTCCAGCCGCTGGCCAATGGACAGCCCACTTCTGGACAAGTCTTCTAAAGTTTCGCCGATCACCGGAAGACGCGATGACCGACTATCCCGAATTTTCGATACCCTTAAAGCCGCCTCAGGAGGGCTTCTCTAAGGGCAGGTGCAGCAACTCCGAAGAGTTACGCAGCCAGGGCCAAGTTGTTGTTGGCGTTTGAAAATATTCCCAGAGGATTAACCAGGATCCGAGAAACCTGGGCACGCGGCCACAGCTTCACTAACCCCGTCGAAGCCAGTCGCCCCCGTTCAACAAGTATACGATTTTCGACCGTCGAAGTCAACGGATTCTGATCTACCAATCCGCTTGATGTGCGCGCCGTAACCCGTTGTTTCGACAGCTCTTACGACGCCGGGATTTAGGCGGCTTCTGGTTTCGCCAACACCGCTTCGCTTTCGTCGCTCCCGGAAGCGAAATCGTAGCGGCGCGGGTTCGAGAGGTACTCGGCGAAGACATCTTCAACCTCTGACAGACTCACCACCGCGTGGAGTTTCCGGCGGAGCTCGGCAGAACCAGGTACGCCTTTGACGTACCAGCCGAGGTGCTTTCGGAACTCGATCGCAGCGCCGCGGGGATCGGCTTCGTAGGCTTCGGCCATCCGCGCGTGCTCGAGCGCGATCTCGAATCGGCGCTCGATGGGCGGCGCCTCCGGCTTCGCCTTCCCTTCCAGCAGCGCTCTGGTTTGATCGAAGATCCACGGCTGACCGAAGGAGCCACGCGCGATCATCACCGCCGCACACCCAGTCTCGCGCTGCATACGAACTGCGTCTTCAGCGCTCTTGATGTCGCCATTGCCGATCACCGGAATCTCGAGCGCCTGCACCACTGCGGCGATTTCCTCCCATCGGGCGTTGCCGCCGTACATCTGGGTGCGAGTGCGCGGGTGCAGGGCGAGCGCCCTCGCGCCGGCGTCCTGGCACCGCAGCGCGATGGAGACAGGGTTGCGCATCTCTTCGTTCCAGCCACTGCGAATCTTCACGGTGACCGGCAGATGGGTGCTCGCTGAGACGGATTTGATCACCGACTCAACAAGGTTCAGGTCCTTCAGGCAGCCTGATCCGCCGTTTCGTTTCACGACCTTCTTTACTGGGCAGCCAAAGTTGATGTCGATGAATTCCGGCTGGAATACGTCGGTCACCAGTCGCGCAGCTTCGCCCATCGCGGTCGGGTCGGCGCCAAAAATCTGCACGCCGATCGGCCGCTCATCGGCTCCGAAACGGAGCTTGTCGAGCGTCGCCTGATTCTCCCGCCGGATGCCTTCCGCGGATAGGAATTCCGTGACGACTACATCAGCGCCAAAGCGGCGGCAGAGTCTCCGGAAGGGAGACTCCGAAACGCCCGCCATCGGCGCGAGGTACAGCGGGATGTCATCACGAACAGCGAATGGAAAACGCATCGATACAAGTTAAGCGAGACCGCCAAGTGCTTGCAACATAGTGGTTTGACTCTCGCATCCGGCGCGGGTAACTTCCGTGCTCCTTCCGCACCACATCTCGTCGGGGAGTCATGGAACTACGCGATTTTTTTTCTGAAGACGCGATCAAGCTCGAGCTCGAGGGCAATAGCAAGGACGAAATCCTCAAGGAGCTGATCGACCTGCTCGGCCTCGACGACAAATCGGAAGGAATGCTGTTCAAGATGCTGAAGCGGCGAGAGAATCTCGGCTCGACAGGCATCGGCCGCGGCATCGCGATCCCCCACTGCCGCTCGCTCGTGGTGTCCAAACTGCGCGTAGCGTTCGGACGAAAGAGTCAAGGTGTCGACTTCAAGGCGATCGACGAGAAACCGGTTTTTTTCTTCTTCCTGATCGTCGCCCCGCCGCTCGAAGTATCCAATCAGTACCTGCCCGTGCTCGGCAAGATCGCTCAATTCTCGAAAGAGGCGGACGTGCCGGAGAGACTGTTGAAGCTGAAGGAGCCGCGGGAGTTTATGCAGCTGCTTGAAGAGAAATCGCTGTAGCTGCGGACTGAGGACTTAAAAGCGCACTACTTCGCTGAGCGCTTACCGCTACACGCTGACCGCTGTCCGCTGCCTGCGACGGGACAAATCATGGCATAAACGCGAACAGATGGCGCTTCCTCTTTGAGGTCGCGATCTGTCCCGTCGCTTGCAGCGCTAAGCGGTCAGCGTGTAGCGATCAGCGCTCAGCGAGGTAGTTCGCTGTTAAGTCCTAGGTCCGCAACCCTATTCCCACTCGATGGTAGCCGGCGGCTTTGACGACACGTCGTACACCACACGATTGATTCCCTTTACCTGATTGCTGATCCGGCTGGAAATGCGCGCCAGCACATCGTAGGGGAATGGGTACCAATCAGCGGTCATTCCATCGGTGCTGGTCACGGCGCGCAGTCCGAGGACGTGCTCATAAGTACGCTCGTCGCCCATGACGCCGACGCTCCGCACGGGAAGTAATACCGAGAACGCTTGCCATATGTCGTCGTAGAGTCCGGCTTCGCGGATCTCTTCGATGTACACCGCGTCAGCTGCGCGCAGCAGATCGAGCTTCTCTTTGGTGACATCGCTTAGCACGCGAATGGCGAGTCCTGGCCCAGGGAATGGATGACGGCCCACCATCTCCTCCGGCAAGCCGAGCTCACGGCCGACGTTGCGCACTTCGTCCTTGAACAGCTCGCGCAGTGGCTCGATCAGCTTGAACTTCATGTCTGACTTGAGACCGCCGACATTGTGATGCGTTTTGATCGTCACGCTGGGCCCGCCACGCGGAGAGAATGACTCGATGACGTCGGGATAAAGCGTTCCCTGCACCAGATATTCGACATCGTCGCCCACGTCAGTCGATGCCTCCTCGAACACATCGATGAAGGTGTGTCCGATGATCTTTCTCTTCTTCTCGGGCTCGTCGACTCCGGCAAGCGCGGAGAGGAAGCGCTTCTCGGCGTCTATCGTGACGAGCTTTATCCCCAGATGCGCCTTGAAGGTGCGCTCGACTTGCTCGCGTTCGTGCAGGCGGAGCAATCCGGTATCAACAAAGATGCAGGTGAGCTGATCGCCAATTGCTCTGTGGACCAGAGCTGCGGCGACTGATGAATCGACGCCACCCGACAACCCGCAAATAACGCGTGCTTTGCCGACTCTCTCCCGAATGCGTTTCACTTCGTCATCGATGAACGCGCCCGCCGTCCAGCTCGGTTCCGCTTTGCAGATGTCGAACAAAAAGTTGGAGATGACTTCCCGGCCGCGAGGCGTATGCGCCACCTCAGGATGGAATTGCACAGCGTAGATCGGACGCTTCTCGTGACGAAAACCGGCGATCGGGTTGTAGTTGCTCTCGGCGGTTACGACGTAACCCTTGGGGGCCTTCTCGATGTGATCTCCATGACTCATCCACGTCGTCACCGGCTCACCTTTGGTGAATCCGCTGAAAAGAGCCTTCGGCTCGATCACTCTCATCTCAGCGCGACCATACTCACGGCGATTCGTGCGGATGACTTCGCCGCCTTCAATGTGGGCAATCAGCTGCATTCCGTAGCAGATGCCGAGCACTGGGGCGATGTCGAAGATTTTTGGATCGGCGAGCGGAGCATTCTCGTCGTACACGGAATTCGGTCCGCCGCTGAGAATGATGCCTGTAGGTTTCCAATCCCGGATCCATTCGACGCTTCGGCTAGGCGGATGGATCTCGGAGTAAACGCGCGCTTCGCGAACACGGCGCGCGATCAGTTGCGTGAATTGTGAGCCGAAATCGATAATCAGGATCCGGCTGCTCATAGAATGATGTTTTCTACCTCCCCGGTTTCAGTATCGAGTATTCCCGCCGTGCATTTACCGTGAATCCAACCGCAGGCTTCACCCGGATTAATCACTAGCGTACGACCCACCTTCTTCTGCCCCTGCAGATGCGAGGAGCCATGAATCACAACGTCATGGGATTCGATCGAGCGCGCGTTGACCTCGCCGAGGTCGTGGACCAGCAGAATGCGCTTCCCGGCGACTTCGAAACTGTGCGGTGATTCGTAGATCTCGGTTCCCATACCGCGTGCAGCGTATGCGCTGAGGGTCTCCCGGTCGCCGTCATTGCGGCCGAAGACGCCGAGCAAAGCCATTCCGCGCTGGTGAAACGGAGCCAGAGAGAATGGTGAGCAGTAGTCGCCTGCGTGCATCACCATCGCGACTCCCTTTGCCGCGAAGCGATCGAGGAAGTCAGCTATCGCCGGTACCCGGTCATGCGTGTCCGCCATTACGCCGATTTTCACTCCGCGCTCCTCCAGGAAGGCGCTGCTTCGTTGCGCACCAGATCGTCGTACGTTTCGCGGCGGGTTATGACCGCAAACTTGTCACCATCGACCAGGACTTCGGGCGGTTTTGGTCGTGAATTGTAATTCGACGCCATCACGAATCCGTAGGCTCCGGTGGATTGTACCACCAGAAGATCGCCGGGCTGTGCGTCATCGATCTGCCTGTCGAGCGCCAGGAAGTCCCCGCTCTCGCAAATCGGACCAACGACATCAGCAACGGTCTTGTGCTCGCGAGGATGTACGGCCTCAATGCGGTGGAAAGCGTTGTAGTGCGACGGACGCAGCAGGTCTGTCATTCCCGCGTCGGTGATGATGAACTCCTTGCCTCCGCTGCGCTTTCTGTAAAGCACGCGAGTCAGGAGCACACCGGCGTTGCCGACGAGAAATCGGCCTGGTTCGAGAATGATTTTGAGCCCGGATGCGCCGACTGTTGCCGAGATGACTTCGCCGAATTGTTTGACATCCACAGCGCGTTCGGCGGCATCGTAAGTAACCGCCAGGCCGCCACCGATGTCGAGATACTCGAGCTTGATGCCGGTCGCCTGTTCGATTTCGCGGCGGAGGTGCAACAGTCGCTGCAAGCCAACCTCGTACGGCGCGAACTGAGAGATCTGCGAACCGACGTGCATGTCGAGTCCGACCAATCGCAAATTGGGGAGCGTCGCTACGATCTTCGCCACTGCAAGCGCTTCGTCGAACGGGATACCGAACTTCATTCCCTTCTCGCCCGTGCGCGTGTAAGGATGCGGGGTCTCGACGAGTACTTCAGGATTGACTCGCAAAGCAACACGCGCCGTGGTACCCATCCGTCCGGCGACCGCGTCGAGCACGTGGACTTCCTGTTCCGACTCTGCGTTCACGAACAGCACCTCGGCGCGCAGGGCTTCTTCCATTTCGCGCTCAGTCTTGCCGACACCGCTGAACACGATGTCCTTGCCGGGAAAGCCCGCCTTCAGTGCGCGAAACAGCTCTCCACCTGAGACAATGTCAACACCGGCGCCCATCTCGCGCAGTAAAGAAAGGATCGCAATGCTCGAGTTTGCCTTGACGCTGTAGTGGAGGCGCGCATCGAGCTTGCCGAGCGATGCGCGGAGCCGAGTGTATTGCTCCCGGATCGCAGCGGCGCTGTAGACGTACGCGGGCGTGCCAACTTCGCGCGCGATCACCTCGAGTGGAACTGCTTCGGCGCTCAGACCGCCCCGTTCACCCTCGGCGCTCGCGCCACCCTTTTTCTCAGTCGCTGTCTTTCGCTCCGGAATCGTTCGCTCGCCTAGTATGCCTTTGCCCACAACGCCTCGGTGGTTGCTGCCCGCCCACACTTCAGGCAAGTCTTGGGAGTCTCGGCGGAGCGGAACTCTTCATCGGGAAGAACACGAATAGTCGCTTTCGTTTCTTCCTTGATCTGCGCCTCACACTTGGCATCGCCGCACCAGCCCGCGTAGACGAACGCGCCGTTGCCATCCATCACTTCGCGGAACTTGTCGTAAGTAATTCCACCGCGGATGCTGTTCTGCTCGCGACGCTCCCGGGCGTCGATCAGCATCGATTCCTGAATTTGATGCAGCAGTTCGGCTGAATCTTCGCCAACCGAGCTCAGGGACACGGGCCGCTTCTCGCGTGTGTCGCGCCGGACCATAATTGCCTGGTTCTGATCGAGGTCGCGTGGGCCGAGCTCCATGCGCAGCGGTACGCCTCGCAGCTCCCACTCGTAATACTTGGCGCCTGGCTTCATGCCCTCGCGATCGTCGACGTGGACCCGCAAACGACCAGGCACGCGACGTTCCCAGCCAAGCAGACTTTCCTTCACCAGATGCGCAGCTGCCTTGACGCGTCCCTTGTCTTCTTCCGAGCGCCAGATTGGAACGATGACGATCTCGATCGGAGCGAGCAGCGGAGGAATTCGCAGACCGTTGTCGTCGCCGTGAGTCATCACGAGTCCGCCGACCATGCGCGTCGAAACACCCCAGCTGGTATTCCACGCATACTCCATCGAGCCCGCCTCGCTCTGGAACTTGAGCTCGAACGCCTTGGCGAAATTCTGCCCGAGATTGTGCGAAGTACCTGCCTGTAGCGCTTTGTTGTCCTGCATCATCCCTTCGCAGGAATAGGTGCGTAGCGCCCCGGCGAATTTCTCGGCGTCGGTCTTTTGCCCCGTCACCACCGGCATCGCCATCCAGCCTTCCATGAAATCGCGATAGACGCCTAGCATCCGGCGGGCCTCTTCTTCGGCCTCGTCGTGAGTTGCGTGGGCGGTGTGGCCTTCCTGCCAGAGGAATTCGAGGGTGCGGAGGAACAAGCGCGTGCGCATCTCCCAGCGCACCACGTTCGCCCACTGGTTGATCAGAATGGGAAGATCGCGGTAGCTCTGCACCCACTTGGCGTACATCGCGTAGATGATGGTCTCGGATGTCGGCCGAACGATCAGAGGCTCTTCGAGCTTCTTCCCACCACCGTGAGTGACAACCGCGGTCTCAGGCGCAAAGCCCTGAACGTGCTCGGCTTCCTTGTGCAGGAATCCCTCGGGGATGAACAACGGAAAGTACGCGTTCTGGTGTCCGGTATCCTTGAACATCGTATCCAGCTGCTGCTGCATCCGCTCCCAGATCCCGTAGCCGTTGGGCCTGATGACCATGCAGCCGCGCACCGGCGAGTAATCGGCGAGCTCGGCGCGAAGGACTACTTCGTTGTACCAGGCGCTGAAGTCGGCGGCTCGTGTAGTGAGTTTTCTGTCGTCGGCCATTGCGGTGAACGAGATGCGGTGAACGAGATGCGTTGGGCGCTATAAGGAGCTTAGGAATTTCTCGAGATTCAGATTCTGCTCGGAACCATCCGCAAGTTTTTTCACAGTTACGTTCCCGTTGGCGAAATCTTCTCGATGCAGCAAAACTACTTTTTCTACTCCTGCAGTCGATGCAGCTTTGAGCTGTTTACCAAGTGCTTGCGCCTTAAGCGCGTACTCGACACTTCGGGATTTTGCGCGCAGCTTGCCTGCGACCTTCATGACTTCAGGTAGCATCGACTCATCGTCGGCGGCCACCCAGTACTCGGTGCCCAACGTCGGCGCCGGAAGCAGGTTTCTGGCGCGGAGAAGCTCCGTCAGCACGACATCGCCCATGCCAAATCCAAGCGCGGGTAAGTCGACGCCGCCGATGTTGGACAGCAAGTCATCGTACCGGCCGCCTCCGCAGATGGCGCGAAATTCACCCTTGGCGTCAAAGAGCTCGAATACAATGCCTGTATAGTAAGCGAGGCCGCGCACAATCGAGAGGTCAAAGTCGATCCATTCCCCGACGCCGAGGGCATCGACAAAGTTCATGTACTCCCGTAGGCGCGTGATCGACTCCATCACCGAGCGCGAATTTCTGAACTCGGCCGCCAGCGCGTTGAGATCGGTCGAATGTTCCAGCACCCGCTCGATAGCACGCGCTGCGTTCTTATCGGTGACCGCTTTGCTGACCTTCTCGCGCGTCACTTCGAGCGGCTCGCGTCCGAGTTTGTCGATCGCGGCGAACACCGCCGCCATCTCTGCAGGCTGCACTCCGACTTCCCGCAAAACGGCGGTCAACAGCCTGCGATCGGAAATGCGGGCGCGGACGTCGCTGGCATTTAAACCTGTAGCGCGCATGATTTCGACGGCGACGGCTAGCAGCTCAGCATCGGCGGCAACGGACGCCTCGCCGATGATGTCGACATTCAGCTGAAAGTGCTCGCGTAGCCTGCCCTTCTGCTGTCGCTCGTAGCGGAAGAGTTGGGGGACCGAGAACCAGCGGATCGGCTTGCGCATCGCGTTTGCTTTTGCGGCCACCATGCGGGCAAGCGTCGGCGTCATCTCAGGTCGCAATGCCACCTGGCGGTCGCCCTTGTCGGTGAAAGCGTAGAGCTGCCCGACGATTTCGTCGCCGCTTTTCTTCGTGTATAGATCCAGAGGTTCGAGTGGTGGTCCATCGTACTCGACGAACCCATACCGGCGCGCCACGTCACGCCACACCGAGGTGAGATAGTTCCGCGTGGCTAGTTGTTCGGGATAGAAGTCGCGAAATCCTGGTAACGCCCCCTGTGCCATTGAGGAAAGCTACGCGGCCACCGGAGACACCTGCAAGCGTGACATTACGTCACCCACAGTGTGAAAAGAGCCAGTGACGAGCAGAGTTCCACAGCGTTTTTGCGCGCGGGCTAGCGCGGCGTCGAGATCTGGCTCGAGGTCGGCCACAACGCCATGAGCCTTGGCGTACGCGTGAGCGTCGCTCGCGTTCCACCGCCGGTCAGACGGTGCGGATGGAGCATTGGTGATCACCATCTTGTCGATGACGGGCGCCAAGGCATCGATAATTCCCTTCCAGTCTTTATCGCCCAACACCGCGATCAGAGCACATCGTGGATGCGGGGGATCGATGACGATGATGTTGTCTGCGATTGTCTGCGCGCCGGCCGGGTTGTGCGCGACATCGAAGATGATCTTGTCACGGCGTTGAAAGCGTCCGGGGAGAAACACCTTCGCCAGAGCGAGGGTGAGCTCCTCCAGAGATGGCAGATAGCGGCCGCCAAGAGAGCCCACTGTTGCGATCGCCGTCGCGGTATTGCGCGCCTGATACTCGCCGATCAATGGCGTCGTCACCGCGGCGCTTTGATGGCCAAGCCGCAGACGAAAGGAGGTGCCGAGCGCGGTAACGGCGACTTCGTCCGCCGAGTAATCGCGATCCACGATCGAGATCGGGCCTGCCTTTGCGTCGGCGGCGCATTGAGCCAGAAAATCGCGGATGTGCGGATCGCTCTCGCCAATCACCGCAGGAGTCTGCGCCTTGAAGATTCCTGCTTTCTCGCGCGCGATCTGTTCGAGGGTTGAGCCAAGGAGGTCGGTGTGATCGAGACCGATCGATGTCACCGTCGCGACTTTAGGCAGTAGCACGTTGGTCGAATCGAGTCGGCCGCCGAGTCCGGTTTCGATGACAGCGATGTCGACATTCTGGCGGGCGAGCCAGTCGAAGGCCATCGCGGTAGTGACCTCGAAGAACGTCGCGCCCAGTTCTTCCGCGGTCCCGATCCAGCGCTCCAGAAATGCAAGTACGTCCGCTTCCGAGATCGGCTTGCCATCGGCGGTAATTCGCTCGCGGAAATCGATCAGGTGCGGCGAAGTGTAGCGGCCAACGCGCAGGCCCTGCCACCGCAGTAGGGCCTCGCACGTCGCCACGACGCTGCCCTTCCCGTTGGTGCCAGCAACGTGAATCGCGGTGAGTTTCTTGTGGGGCGAGCCGAGCCGGGTGAGAAGCTCGTTGGTGCGCTCGAGTCCTGGTTTGATTCCGCCGGTGGTGCGGGCGAAGAGAGATTCAATCGCCGCGCGGTACGTCGTCAGGAGGTCGTCCACCCTGCCGCTGCCGGCTTGCCGGTCATGTGCCGCAGCAGTTGCCCGACCGTTCGTTTGAGCTCGGCGCGTGCGACGACGGAATCGACGATCCCGTGCTCGAGCAGGAACTCGGCGGTCTGAAAACCCTCAGGCAGCTCCTGTCCGATGGTTTGCTTGATAACGCGCGGGCCGGCGAATCCGATAACCGCGCCAGGCTCGGCGAGGATCGCATCGCCGAGCATCGAGTAGCTCGCGCTGACACCACCGGTAGTCGGATTGGTGAGAATCGATACGTAGGGAATGCGCCGCTCGGCGAGCTGCGAAAGAATCGCCGCCGCTTTGGCCATTTGCATCAAAGACAGAACGCCTTCCTGCATCCGTGCGCCGCCGGAAGCGCTGATGACGATCAGCGGATACTTGCGCTCAATCGCGAGCTGCCCGAGTCGCGCCAGCTTCTCGCCGACGACAGAACCCATCGATCCGCCCATGAAGGCGAAGTCCATCACCGCGAGCCCAACCGGCATTCCGTCCAGCTGACCGGTGAACGTGAGAATCGCGTCACCTTCGCCGGCATTGGTTGTCGACTTCTTCAGCCGCGACGGATAGTCGGGAAAGCCCAGCGGATCGGCTGACCGAATCTCGATCTCGGTCTCCTCGATCGTTCCATCGTCGAGCAGCAGATTGGCATACTCGGTTGCGCGGATGCGCCGATGATGCCCGCACTGCATGCAGACGTTGAGATTCCGCACAAACTTCTCGCGCAAATCGGTATGGCCGCACTGATCGCATTTCTCCCAGGCATCGGGAGGAATTTCGAGCTTCTCGTGACGGGGAAGCCGGGGCTTCTTTTCCTTTCTAAACCAGGCCATTTGAGGAATCTAGACCTTAAGTCAAGGAAGGACAAACTGAAAACTACCAGCTGGCGGCTGGCGGCTTTCGGCCCGCGGCTCCGAGCTTTGGTGGGAGTTGAAACGATGAGATGCCTTCTTAAGGCATGTGCCACTCTGCACCATGCAGGATTTCAAGAAGCTGCGTGTGTGGCGCAAAGCGCTGGCGCTCGCTTTGAATATCGATCGTCTTGTTGCGGGAATAACGGCGAAGCGGTACAGCGCACTCAAGAATCAAATCTTTAGGGCGGCGTCCTCCATACCGGCAAACATTGCGGAAGGACGGAGAAAACAATCCGACCGAGACTTTGCAAAATTCCTTGGGATTGCGGCCGGCTCGAGCTCGGAGCTGGAATCGCACCTTATCTTCGCGCGCGAAGCAAAGATTATCGGCGAGCGAGAATTTATCGCACTGGTCGGACAAACTATCGAGGTGAGGAAGATGCTGTTCGCGCTGATCAGACGCCTTACAGACGACAACTAGCTCGGCGCCGCCAGCAGAAAGCCGCCAGCAGCCAGCTGGTCGTTTTCAGTTGTCGTTCAGCGATAAAGGGAGACTGCCGAACCTCTCCCCTCTCCCGAGATCCTCATTAAAATCCCGACTGCCAGCCACGACGCCAACATGAACGACCCGCCGGGAAAG
>JADMIO011683328.1_pt1 | contig 22370 bp, 35 predicted proteins | sample 8958161 | NCBI WGS metagenome assembly JADMIO01 (sample SAMN16585339, study PRJNA669376) | soil metagenome | isolation source: Crop rotation soil | place: USA: Cullars Rotation, Alabama | collected 2011 | reverse complement strand
GTCGGGCCGGTCTGCCGCCTGCACGCACTCGCGCCAGAACCAGTTCTGACCTTTGGGCGTCCCGATGCACCAGGACTCGCCGCCGGTGTCCAAGAGCATCGGTCGCAGCACCTCATACCAGGCGGCTTCGGGGACGTCCGCGGCTTCGTCCACCACGACGCCGTCAGCGGTCCAACCGCGGGCGTTGTCGGGGTCGTCGAGGCTCCGATACCTGATCTGGCCGCCGCCAGGGAAGGCAGCCGTCATCTCACTCTTGCGGAACTCCGCGACGCTCGCCGCCGCCCTCTGCGTCTCTTCCCAGGCAATCCGCACCTGATCGTAGGTGGGAGCGCCCCAGAGCCACGCCTGGCGGGCCGCCGCGGCTTCCGCGCAGATGCTCATCACGAGCGTCGTCTTTCGCCAGCGCCGCCCAGCCGCCAGCCAGTTATGGCGTCTCGCCTGGCGTCGGACTCTCTGCTGCCCCGGGTGCGGGTAGGGAAGCCGAATCGTCCTGCTCGTCGCGCCTCCGCCAGTCATTCACGTATTCCAGCCGCAGCGGCCCGCCGCCAGGCCCCGAGTGCTCGATCTTCTCCTGCTTGCCGTAGTCGTCGCGTCGGCGTCGTTCCAGCCACCACGCCGCAGCGCACCAGTTCTTGACCGCCGCTCGCTTGACGACCGTCGCCATCGCCTCTTCAGCGTCAGCCTCGGCTTTTTCTACTTCGCCAAGAAATGCCAGATTGTCAGCCAGCCAGAGCCGCAGCGTTTCGCGAGATATCCCGTTCGCTTCCGCCGCGCAGGTGCGAGTGTTGCCGTTGCGGAGCGATTCGCAGATCGCATCGGCGCGAGCCTTATTGAACTTGGTCGGAGCCCCTGCCATTCTCGCCCGGGAAAACGGGTTTGAGCACTCGTTCCCGCGGCAGGAAGATGCTTCCGGTTTCGCCCCAGGCACGCAGGCAGCGACCGCAGACGAGATACGCGCCCTCTTCCGGCACGATCACCTTCGCGCATTCGCCCTTCAGTCGCTCGCCGCAACTGGCGCAGGTCGTCGCGCTCATGGCAGGGTGGGCTCCCCCTCTCCGGCGGGCGGGGCGGAACAGCGGCGCAGATTCAGCCACACCAGGAAGAACGCGAGCCCGCCGCCGACTGACAGGCTGGCGAGCCCAAACCAGAAAAGGCGCGGCGTCACCAGCATCGGGAACGTTGCCACCAGTCCCCAACACCAGCACATCAGGCCCCAGCGGAAATGCTGGCTCGTGGTGTAGAGCAGACGCTCGGAGAGTTCCAGGGACCGCCGCGCCTCGCGCTTCCAGAAGTCCATCATCTCCTCGCGCCAGTTGGTCAGGTCATGCATTGGGTGGTGTCTCCCCCGGCTCCCCGCCGCCCGGCGCGCCCGACAGGTCAGCGGCATCCAGCGCCTTTCGCGCAATCTCCTGAAGGTAATGCGGGTCACCCGCCAACCGGCAGGCCATCATCCCGTCGAACTGGTAGCCGGGCGGCACTCGGTCGCGGAGGGCCTTCACGGGCGAGACGATTTCTTCAAGGGCGCCCCGCAGCCGCACCACCTCCGCCTCGGCGGCCCGCCGTGCGGCTTGCTCGGCGTCCAGTTGGTCCTCCGCCTGTTCCAGCCGGGTATAGAGCTCGCCCACGTCGTAATTTGGGTCTATGCTGCTCATGGCTGCTCCCGCTCCGGTTGGTCGGGTGTCCGCAGGGCGGCGGCCAACAGGCAATTCCCGCGATGACCGCCGCTTTGCTCGTCGCCGCAACTCGGACAGAAGCGGAACGTTCCCGCAGGCGACCAGATCCACTCGACGCTCCGCAGGACGCTCTCCAGCCGCAGGGTGCGCTCCTGGGCCGCGCGCAGTTCGGCGCAGAGCAGGGGGACATCGGTGCGGCTCGCCGCGATGAAGGCCCCGGCCGCGTGCTCAACCTGCGACCCGAGACACCAGCCCTTCGGGACGGCCGGCAGGTGCGGGTTCCCGTCGAGATCGCGCGGGTTGCCCGGGTAAGGCTCGATAGGGCGGTCCTGCGCGACGAATACCCCATCCGAGCGCATCGGGTTGGGGAAGGTGCGCCAGGGGCCTTCAGGGGCCGCTGCCGCGCGTTCTTCGATTGCGGCCAACTGGTCGGGCGTCAGTCCATCGCTCATTGGTCTCTTCTCACCCAATCCACAGCGATACACACCAACGCACCAACCACCAGCCCCCGCCACCACGCCTCACTGAACGTCGGGTTCAGCCAACCGTTCACCACGCCGCAGAGGAGCGGCAGGCTGGTTGACTTGAGCAGGCTGGTTAGGGTTGGTCGGTGGCGTCTCATCTAGTGCTCCCTCATCCTCACGCATCTCGCTCTCCCGCAGGCGCGGCGCGCGGGCTGGCGTCGGTGCGCGCCAGAACGCCACGCCTGCCGGCAACAGGAACAGCAGCCAGCAGGCCCCCAGGTAGCGCCACGAAACGGCCCACAGGTGCGCCGCAGTCCACCCTGACGCCCACCAGAGCACCAGGAAGGCAATCAGGATGCCAGGGGCGACGGCGAGAGCAGCGATGACCAAGAACCTGATAAGTGCGCTGATGCTCATGCCCGCTCTCCGGCAGCCGCCGCGCCCGCCCCGGGCTCTGCGGTGTTCATCAGCACCGCTCCCAGCGCTTCGTCTCGCCGTTCCAGCGCCACTCGCGCCCGCAGCCGCAGACTGCCCAGAGCGCCGTCCCGCCTCTCGACTTCCGCACCTCGCCCCCGCAGCCGTCGTGACGGTCGTCAGCGTCCCACTCGCGCCCGTGGGCTCGCTCCTGCGGCTTCTGATGCGGCTCGCCCGGCGGCTCCGATGCTTGCTCTTCGATATCAGGCAGGATGATCGCGCCTGCACCGAGGAGCCTGGTCCTGCCGGTCGTCTTTGGCCGTCTCATCAGTCGCTCATCTTCTTCACGAACCAGCAGAGGATCGCCATTGTGGCGACAACAGAAACAGCGAAGATCAGTTGCGAAACCACGTCCGGCCAGGTCATGTGGTTCATCTTCTCTGCGCCTCACGCAGCCCCGCCAGGTAGTCGATCTCCTCTTCCGTCGGCTGCCGCCGCGGTTCGAGCCCGCGCTTCTCCCGCAGCCGCAGGATCGTGCCAGGATGGCTAACCGATTCGCTCTCGACGAGCGGACCTTCGACCTTCGCCTCGGCTGGCGGCGGAGTGGGGGAAGGCGGAACAACCGCGGCGAGCGCTCCGGCGTCGGGCAAGAGCCACGCCTTCACGTCCGCGAGGGCGAAGACGCGGTCTGCGCGCTTCTCCAGGTCGAATGCCTGAAGCAGCCACTGGTCGCGAGGATGCCACTCGGTGCAGCCGAAGATGATCCCCTGCGGGATGATGCGTCGAATGGCCGTCTCGCCGCGGTGATTCGTGTAGACGATCCGCGCCTCGTTCACGCTGCTACCCTCTCTCGCTCCGCTCTCCGCCACCACTTCAGCACCGACTTGACGCCGTTCTCGGTTGTGCCGGCGGCCCTGGCCGCTCGCTCCCTGGCTTTCTCGCAGATGCGGCTCGAAGGCGTTAGCCCTTCGGCTTTCAGCCACGCGACGACTGCAGCCCTCACGCTCACGTAGCGCTCGTCGCAGGGCGAGCCGCCGCGGTTCATCTTCGAGAGTGCGAGGTCCGGCTTCGGCTCCGCGCACTCGGCGAAGAGTTCCCGAGGGATGGTCGTCGCCGCTCGGATCACCTCGCCGTTTTCGCGCAGCACGATCAGGCAGGAGTATCCCGAGAGCCAGGCGTCGAGCACCTCGCCATTGAAGGCGTTCAGCGCCCAGCGAGCCGCCTCGAACTCCTGGCTGATGAAGCGCCGCCGCGCGTCGAGGTATCGCCCCGTCAGGTGGTAGATCACAGTTCGCCCGCCTCTCGCATCAGCGCGACGACCGCCGCCTCGATTTCCGGTTCCTTCGCGCCGCACTGGTCGGTGAGACGTGCTACACGCGCCCAATCGTGCAGACATCGCCCCTCTTTGAACTCAATCTTCTTCTGCTGGCTTTTCGTCCTGACGCCGATCCCGAACTCGACGAGCCGTCTCTTGAGGGTCCTCCGAGAAACCCCGAAGCGTTCTGCCAGGTCCGTCGTCGACGGAAGGCCGGAATTAGCGCCCCAATACGCATCCACAAGCGCGTCCCTGGTCACCCCGCTAAACTCGATCGCCGCTCTCCCGCGGGCGAGTCGAGTGCCTTCAAGAACGGATCTTGAAACCCCGGCGTCTTTCACGATTCTCTGGATCGTCCGTTTAGAAACCCCAAACTCTCCGGCGAGTCGGGTTGGTGAAAAGCCTTCCTGGTATTTCCGAACAACCGCCGCGCGTTGATCGGATTTGAGTTTCGAGACTCCCATCTACACCATCACTCCTCATCAGGTGGTAGATCACGTCTCCGCCCCTTCGAGCAGCACCGCCGGATCGCTGGAGTTCCAGGCTTTCTCGAACCGCCGCAGGATCCGAACCTCGTCTTCGAGTTCCTTCACTCGCGCCCGAGCCGCCCGCGCCTTCTCTCCCGCCTCGGAAGCCGCCGCCTGGCTCGTCGCGGCGGAGCGTTCGAGTTGCTGGCAGCGCTCGCGGAGCCGCTCGATTTCCGCCTCGGCGAGCCGTTGGGACCCGTGCATCTTCCGCTCGCGTTCGAGGCCGCCGCCGAAGATGTAGGCGCTCGCCCTGTCGAGTGTCGCCTGGTTCTCACCCGCCGCCTGCTCTCCCAACTGCCGGTATCCCCAGCAGGCCACTCCGAAGAGAGGCCGCACCAGGTCAACCGCGGTGATCGGACCCTCGTCCGTCTCCAGCCGCCCGAACTCCGCGATCTTCGGCTCGTCCACCCGCGCCGCTGTCGCCTTCCGCAGCCTCACGGCTTCCTTCAGCTCCCGCTTCTCGGCGTTCACTCGCGCCAGCCTCTCGAGAAGCGCCTGCCGCTCGAAGAGATACTCGCGCTCGCCGATCTTGCGGAGTTTCCGCCGCTGGGTGAGTTCGGTCAGCCGCGTCTGGATTGCCACCGCCGACGACGAGAGTTCGGAGATCCTCGAAAGATCGTCGCTCATCACTCGCCCTCGTCGCCCGTGAAGCAACCGCAGCCGCCAATGTCGAAGAGGTCGGGCTGATAACCAGACTCGATTCGCCCTCGCAACTGGCGGAGTGTAAGCGGATGGGTGAGCCCCCCTCGCCGCTCCCGCAGCATCGAAATGTCGTCGCGCCCCAGATACCGCCGCATCTCCTCTTCCTCGTTCTCGTGGTGCGAGTAGACGTCGGGAAGTGTTCGGAGCAGGTGCGCGAAATGGCCCTGCCCCGCTTTGCAGCAGAACCCGCCGCAGTTGTTGTGCGAGAATCCCATCTGGTAGAGACGAGGCCGCTTGATGCCTTCCCGCTCCAGCCACAAGAAAAGATCCGGCTTCAAGAGATAGGGCGGATCGTAAAGCGGAGCCTCGTAGCGCCAGGGAAGCCGCTTCTCCGCCAGCCTTGGAAATCGATCCCCCTCGGACCAGTCCATCCCGACGTAAACGACCGTATCGGCTGGGTTGCGGTTCTCGCGCAGCCTGCGATCCGCCAATTCCTGCTTCAGGATCTTGGAGCAGATACCCGCTCCCGAACGACCGATGAACCGCTCGTCTCGGAACACCTGCCAGGGAGTCCTTCCGTCCGCAATCCGAACCAACTCCCCGCCGACGTTCGCAGCCGCCTCGTCGAGGAACCGATACAAGTCCTGATCCTCGATCAGCGTGTCCGCAAAGAGAAGCGTGAGACGCTCGGAGCCATTCGCCGCCGCCACTCGCTTCGCGGCTGCCCAGGACCCGATCCCGCCGCTGAACATCACGACATGCTGATCCATCACTCCTCGTCCTCATCCCGCATGAAGTCGAAGAGCGTCCGCGCGCCCGCTTCCCGCTCCGCGCGCCCGAGGTTCGCAATCGCGCTGTCGAAATACGACTTCTTCAGTTCGATCCCCACGAAGCGCCGCCCGAGTTTCACCGCGACGTAGCCCTCGCTCCCGATCCCCGCGAATGGCGAGAGCACGAGGTCGTCGGGCGCGGACCAGAGTTTGACGCACCGCTCGATCACGCCCAACTGCAAAGGGCAGAGGTGTCGCTCGTCGTCCGTCTCGCGCGCCTGCACGACGTTCAGCACGTCCGTCTCGCGGATGCCGCCTGGGCAGTGGGGCGTCTGCCGATACCAGACGGGAGCAGCCCACTCGATCCATTCCTCTTGCGTCAGCCAGCCGTCCGGGTTCCCGTAGCGCTGGCTGACGCCGGCCCTGATCGGCTTCGGGTTCTCGCCAGGTTTGCGGAACTGCAAGAGGTAGTCCGCGAGCGCCATGTGCATGTGGGCGCTGTCGCCGGCCAGCGTCTTGAAGAGGAGCCCGCGATCCTTCGTCCTGATCGCCTTCACCTGCGGATCTTTGTCGATCAGCACCTCGCCGTAGTAGACCCAGCCGCCCTCTTCCATCGCGCGGATCACGGAGCCCCTGAAGTCCTTCAGGCCGACGTAGCCGTCGACGCTCTTGAACGCGACGCTCTGCGTCAGATGGACGCAGCAGGAGCGCCCCGGCATCGTCACCCGCAGGAGTTTCGGGATCAGGAACCTGTAGTGTGCGAGCATCTCGTCGATGCTCTTCGTGTTGCCGATGTCGCGCGCCGAGTTCGAGTAGGCATACATGCCAGGGAACGGCGGGCTGAACACCGCGAGCCCGACGCTGTCGCTCTCGACGTCGTCGATGCGCTCGATGGCGTCGCCGAGGAGCATCTTCCAGCCGCGTCCGCAGGCGGTATCCTCGCGATACTCCATCTCCTGCCGCTCGCTCGCGCCGAGGTCGATCCTGGTGTTGTGGCTCACGATGCTCTCCATCATCTCCCGCGCCTGCGCCTCTTTGCGGCGGATGTTCTCGACGACGCGCCCTTCCGTTTCGGCGACGATCAGCGTGCATTCCACGGGCCGCGTCTGCCCGTAGCGCCAGCAGCGCCGCACCGCCTGATACCACTGCTCGTAACTGTCCGAGAGCCCGACGAAGGCGACCCTCGCGCAGTGCTGCCAGTTCATCCCGAACCCGCAGATCGACGGCTTGCTGATCAGGACGCGGGTCCGGCCCTCAGCAAAGTCGAGGAGCGCCTTCTCTTTGAACTCCGGCGTGTCGCTCCCGACGACTTCCACGGAGCCAGGGATTGCCTTCGCGAGCGCCGCGCTCTCGGCGTTCAGGTTGCACCAGATGACGAACGGCTCGTCGGTTGAGTTCGCCAGGTCCGCGCAGGCCCGCACTCGGTCGGGAACGCTCTCCCGCCGCGCCTGCAGCCGCTCCGAGAGCGTCACCGCCTCGACGGCGAAGAGCCGCTCGCTGGTCGGCTCGGATACTTCCGTCGCCACCTGACGGATATCGAGCGGCGGCAGGTCGAAGCCCTCGTCGGTGTAGCCGAGGTCGGATGGTTTGCGGAGCGCGACCGACCAGGACGCCAGCCACTTCCAGAAGTCCGCTTTCGCGTGCCCCTTCAGCCGCCAGCTATGGGTGGTGTTGCCGTCCTGCGTGAAGAAGAGCGCGATGATCTCTTTGCCTTCCATCACACACAGGAACTCGCTGTGGTTGGTGAGTTCGATCAGGTCGTTCGGAGCAGGCGTCGCCGTGCAGGCCAGCCGGAACGGGATCCCGCGGGCGAAGTCGCAGATGCGCTTCCGCGTCACGCCGTCGAAGGCTTTGAGGATGCTGCTCTCGTCGAGCACCAGGCCGGCGAGCCCTTCGGGTGTGAAGAGGTGCAGCCGCTCATAGTTCGTGATGTTGATCCCAGGCCGCAAGTCCGCGCCGGAGCGGCAGACCGTAACGGGGATCCCGAACTTCTCGCCCTCTCGCTGCGTTTGCTGAGCGACCGCCAGCGGCGCGAGGATCAGCACCTGGCCGCCGGTGCTCCCGACGACGTTCCGCGCCCACTCCAACTGCATCGGCGTCTTGCCGAGGCCGCAGTCGGCGAACACCGCGGCGCGGCCCTTCTTCAGCGCCCAGCGGGTTACGTCGCGCTGAAACGGGAAGAGCATCGGGTTCAGCGCGTCTTCCGGCACGTCGAACCCTGCCGAGGGAGCGGCTATCCGCTTGGAAGCCAGGAAGCCGGCGTAGTCGGGCGTCTCCGTCCCCTTAGCTAGATCAGAGACAGGGGCGGTAACTAAATGTATGTGGTTCTTAGTAGCACCCTTCATCTGGCATCCTTCCGTGCGACGATTACCTTTGCGTTTTCGAGCCGCCGCGTCAGTTCCGGCAGGCACTCCGAGAGTTCGTCCGGCAGCCGGTTCGTGAGCCTCGGGCAGCGCCCCCGCTCGCAGGCTCCGGCCAGGGCCGCGAGCAGCGCCCGCACGTCCCGCACCAGCACCTCGTTGCGGCGGCGATACTCCGCCTGCCGCTCCGCACCGCTCTTTGCTGACCGGCGTCGGGCCGGATGGACCGCGGGCGCGTCTCCGTTACGTGACATCATCTCCGCGCCGCCGGCGTCGCTTCCCGCCAGGGGACGCCCGAGCCTTTCCAGTGGCCGATGTGCCACCGTCCGCAGTGGCGGCACAGGTAGGGATGCAGCAGCGTCCCGCGCTTCCGAAGCATCTTCAGGCAGACGAACACCGCCTCGCCGCGCGTCGCGTGAGCGAACTTCCGGCCGCACTCCCGCCGCTTCACGCCGCGCTTACTGCTCATGCCGCGTTTGCTCTCCTCGCCCTGTCCTTACACTGAAAGCAGCATCGCTCGAACCACTTCGCAGCCCCGCTCGGCGTCGTTCGGTTCGAGCAATACCGGCACTTGACCAGTCCGTCGCCAGGGTCAGCGTTTTGCCAGTCCGACTCCGCCGTCGCGACCGCCGCGGCAGCCTCGAATGAAGCCTTCAGCCTCTCGACGTCCGCGGGCCGCACATCCCGACTGGCGACTTCCTCGCGCAACTCGTCGATGAGCGGCTCTACCCAATCCACCCAGCCCGTCACGCCCGCCCAGAGGTCCCAGGTATCCTGCCCTGTCGCGAGGCTGACCGTCGCGCAGGTCGTCGCCAGGTCGTCGGTCATCTCCAGGTAGCGCTGCCACCACTCGCCCCATCGCTGATCCCCGAACTGCGGATCCCGAGACGCCAGAGAGCCGATCCGCTCGCCGACCGTCTCCCACTCGACGTAAGCCCGCTGCAGCTCCCCGACGGCGGGGTCTAAAGCCAATTCCGTGCTCATTTTGCAAAGTGTTGTTACCGGCGTTACCGCTGTTACTGGCGTTACCTGTGTTCCCGCTGTTACTGCTGTAACCGGTAACGGGTAACAGGGGTAACTGGTAGGTCCGGTAACGCCGGTAACGCCGGTAACACGAAACTAACTACTTTCGGCAAAGGGATCATCCTGGGCCGAGAGATTGCTCTCCGGCAGGGAATACCACCCGTCCACGGAGACGACCAGGCCCTTCTCCGCCATCCGCCAGAGGTAGACTTTGAGCACGTCGCGGCGCATCTCGATCAGCGGCGCGAGGTCCGCGGGCCGCAGGCGTGTCTCGGCTTCCCGAAGGCCGTCGAGGATGCGCTCTTCGACGGCGGAGCGCTTCGCGTCGTCAGCCTCGCCGACGAGGGTCCATCCGGCGTGCGGGTCCCAGCGGATCACCAGGTCAACCGTCTCGACGTCGCGGCCCGTGACGTGCAGCATCCCCGTGGGCTGCCCGCGGGTCCGCTTCATCAGGACGATGGTGTCTGCCGCCGCCTGGATCCCCAGCGAGCCGCTCACCTCGTCGAACACGTCGTCGCTGGTGGCTTTCCTGGCGTGGTGGACGACGACGACAGCGACGCCCGTCTGCATCGCGAGACGCTGGAACTGCTGGAGAGCGGCGTAGTCTTCCTCGTAGGCGTTGCCCTGGCCGCCCGCGCGCTTGCTCCACATGCGGATCAGCGTGTCGATCACGACGAGCCGCGCCTTCGGATGCTGCTTCAGCCACTCCATCAGCGCCGCGCCGCCGCCCTGCGCCATCCGCGGCCATTCCGTCGCGAACGTCAGCGCCTCGGGCGGCTCCGCGCCCTGCAAGAGTTTCCGCATCCTGGCTTTCAGCCGCCGCGCCGAGTCCTCGAGGCCCAGGTAAAGCGCTTCGCCGTTCTCGACGGCTATTCGCCCGAGCGCCTTCCCCCCAGGGCTCGCGACCGCTATCGCCGCCTGGCAAGCCAGCCAGGACTTTCCGTTCTTCTGCTTGCCGGCGAAGATCGTCAGCCCCTCGGGGATGATCCCGGGGACCGCCCAGAGCATCTCCCCGAACTCCATCCGATCCAGGTCCGGCGCGGAGTAGGTCGCGGGGACGGGGACGAGCGGAGCCTTCCCGTTGCCGTTGGCCGCGTGCTGCGGCTGCTGCGTCTTCCGCTCGGGCGGCGCGTCGTCGCGCACAGCGGCCCCAGGACGCCCCTCGGCGGGCTTGTAGGCCGCGACGCTCTGGGCGATCTTGCGGATGTTCTCGGGCGGGCCGGGCCGCTCGCAGCGCCGCTCGTTGATCACCAGCAGCGCCGCCTCGATCTCGTCTGCCGTGCAGCCGCGGCGTCGCATCGAGCCTGCAATCGAGACGAGCGCCTGGTGCTGCGTCCCGTGCGGGATGCGCTCCGGCAACTCCGCCGCCGCCCCGCTCTGCTCGCGGGCGCTGATCGCCGCCTTCACGCGCGCGAGGAGCCACTCCGGCGCGGGCGCGATCTCGATGTCGTCGGGATGCGCCGAGACTTCCCAGACGTAGCCGCGCCCGCTCGCGTGGATCGACGGCTCCGCAGCGATCAGGCCGCCCGTCCCCCTCACGTCGAGGCCAGCCCCAAGCGCGAGTGGCTTCCGCTGCACGTTCCTGATCTCGAAGTCCGGCATCAGGAACAGGACGTGGCGACCGCCGCCGCCGGTGATCGCCTCTACCGTCTCGGGGATCGGGCCGTGCTCGCGGACCAGCGCCGCCAGCGTCTCGCTCCCGCCGTGCCGCGTATCGACGTCGAGCACCCAGAAGCCGGACGCCTCGCCCGTCGCCAGCCCGACGTTCGCTCTCGGCCAGCGCCGCCACCACTTGCGGATCACCGCCTCGTCGCTCGTCGCGCTGTTCAGTCCGTGCGGCAGGTCGTCGGGATGATAGCGAGGGTGCTTCCCCTTTGAGTCGCACCCTCGCCCTTCCTGGCAGGAGCAGGCAGCGTTCTCGGTCCCAGGCGCGAGCAGCCAGTGCAAAGGCAGCACCTGCCACCCGCGAGCCGCGTAGCGGAGCGCCGTGTCGAGTGGACCGGCGTCCTTCACGCGGCAGCCCTTCGCTCGGACATCGCCGAGAGCGCCCCGACGCGCGCCAGGACCTCGCGTCCGCAGCCAGGGTGAACCTCGTCAGCCGCCAGGACGCATTTCCCGCGCTCGACGAGCACCGCAGTCAGGATCACGCCCTCGGCGATCTCCCGCTGCGCTTCGGTCAGGTGCAACTCCTCGGCGAGCCATCGCGCTCGCTCTGCTGGTGTCATCTCAAGCCGCCTTTGCCTGCTCGCGCTGATGCGCCGGGCAGAGCCCCCGCCCGAACGCTCGCATCGAGATGTCGTGCTGCCCCTTCGTGAGCGACTTCCCGCAGTCGGCGCAGGCCATGCCCTCGGCGACCTCGCCCGTCTCGACAGGCGGCTCCGCGGGTGCGGCTGCCTGGTCGTTAGCCTTCGGCTGCTTCGTCTTTGCGGTCGCCTCGCCGGCGTAAGAGGGAGCCGTCTCCGCTGCCTCGACGCCTTCCTGGGCTCGCTGCTTCCCTGGCGACGGTCCCGCCGCCGCGGGCTGCGTCTCGCCCCGCCAGCCGCTCGCCGCCAGCGCCTTCTGCAGCGTCCCAGGCGGGAAGCGCGGAGCCTCGGTAAAGCGGCGCTTCTGGGCGTCGTAGGCGACCCATATCTGCGGCAGCCGCCCGAGGTAGCGGGCGATCCCGAAGTGGACGGCGCATCGCTTCAGGGCGTCGCTCACCGCCGACTTCAGCGGCTCGTCTTCCGGCCCCGCCTCGCCCGCGTCCTGGCGCACCGCTCCGAGCACCGTCAGCGTCCCGATCACGCTCTTGGGGCCGACTACCTGCACCTGGAAGTCCCAGCCGTCCGGCCCGACGACGCTGTCGAGTCGCGTCATCACGGCTCGCGCGTCCACGTAGGCGAGCGCCAGCGCCCGACCGTTCGACGCTCCCTTCGGCAGGAACTCGATCTCCTCGCTCGGGAACGCCGCGAGCAGCGCCTGCCGGATGTCGTCACTCCACTCCATGGCTGTCTCCGTATCAGGACCGCAGCAGGATGGCAGCGACGACCGCACCCATCCCCGCGAAGAAGAGGAACGCAGCGAAGCACCAGGCGAGCGGGTTGGCGTCCTCTGCGGACTCCTGCTCGCTCGGGTCGTTCGGGTGGTAGATCAGCATCGCAGGTCACTCCGCAAACGGGTCAGGGGCCGTGCAGAGGTCGCAGAGGAAGTCCGAGCGCTCGATCAGCCGGCCCAGGTCCTCAATCGTCTGGATGTAGCCATCGACGCGCTCGATCTGCTTGCACGCGGCGCAGGGAGCGTAGAGCACGAGGTCGCCGTCGTAGTGCCCGAAGAGCAGCTCGCCGACGGGGACGGGATACGTCGTCGTTTCCTCGGGCGAGACGTTCAGATACTTGCGGAGATTGGCGAGGGTTCCGGCGATCAGGTGCTGCCGCTCCTCTTCCTCGCGTCGCGCCTTCTGCTGCTGGTAGGCGACCGTCGCCAGTTGCGCCAGCGCCTCGGGCGGGATCGGCTCCTCAAACGGATCTGGCGTCTCGTCCGAGGCCGCCTCGGCGTCGGCGAATGGGGCGTTGTAGTCGTCCGGCTGCTCGCGCAGGTTTCGGGAGCGGCAGAAGGCGCAGTGAGGCTCCTCGTCCGCGCGGCGGATGCGGAAGCCGAGTTCAGAGAGCGTCTGCGCCATGCCGCGGGGAAGGTGCTCGCCGCAGCCTGGGCAGGGCGAGAGCAGCATCGTTGCGCGGCTAGCAGTCTCCGCCAGGCAGAAGACGAGCCCCTCGGCGACCAGGGTAGCCCTGTCGCGCCAGCCGTCGATGGTGATCGGCGTCGTCTCGACTTCCGCGCCGAAGAGACGGCAGATGTTCTCGCGCAGTTCGATGCGCGACGCTTCGAGCGCCAGCGCCCGATCCGCTGCCTCTTCCGCCTCTCGCTGCTGCTGCCGCATCGCTTCGGCGGCTCGCTCCTCTCGCTCCGCTGCCAGGGCTCGTTCTCGGAGCCCCGTGGTTTCCAAAGTTGCCATTCGGATCACCTCTCTGGTATGCTGAGGCCGGATCGCCTCAATCGCCCGAGTGGGGAGTTTCCGGCTCCCCCTCGGGCAAAATCACGCGTGCGCTCTCCCGTTCCTGGGCGCGACTGGCCGACAGTTCCCGCACCAGGAGCAGAGCGCTCGCATAAAGCCGCGCTTGAACCGCTCCTGCGGCTCCCACCGCTCGACGACGTGCTGCGTCCCGGCAGGTATCACCCGCGCGCAGATGCCGCAGACGCGCTGTCTGGCGCACCTGGCTCGCTTCTTCGAGTAGCGGACGACGGGGATGCTCATGGCGCTGTCAGCACGTAGCGCGTCAGGTTCTTGCGGCTCTCGCTCTCGGCGACCGCTTCCGTCGCGACCAGTTCCTCGGCGAACGCCGTCTCGATGCTGTCGAACCCGCGCTCTTTCTCCGGCCCGGAGAGGAAGTAGCCGTAGCGCATCGCGCCTTCGGGGCCCTGCCACTCGACACGGACCAGCGTGAAGCCGCGGCGCAGCCTCGCGAGCGCCGCCTGCCGTCGGTCGGACTGCGGGATCAGCGGAGCGGCGCTCCCGGTCGGCTCCTGCGTGGGCGAAATGGCGGCCAGGGGGCTGTCGGTCGGCTGGGGCTTGCGTTTCGGCATCGGAGAGGTTCCATTAGTGTCAACGGGCGCGGAGATTGCGCCTTCGGCTGGCGCGAGCGATCCGCTCTCGGGCGCGCTTGCGAGCCCATTGGCGCTCCGTAATCTCGTGCTTCCGCGTCTCTTCGGGAGCGTCGCGGACAACCGAGACGCCCGCGCGCCGCGCCCCTGGCGTCAGCGCCGCGAGGAAGCCTGCAAACGCCCTGAAGTCGAGTTTCACGCCGCGGCCCTCGCTGCTCGCTCGTCTTCGTCGATCCAGCGAGCCACCAGCGAGAGCGCCGCGTCCCATTCGCCGCGGTCCTTCCGGTAGGCGACGAAGCAGTCGGCGAGTTCGACGATGAGCCGCCCCTGGTCGTCCCACGCCGCCGAGAGCACCTCTCCAGGCGCGTGGATGCGGTTCAGCCAGTCCCACGGGATCGGGCGAGTGCTCACGCCGTCACCTCTTCCCGAGCCGCGGGCGTCATCTGCCGCCGAACCTCGATTTCGGCCATGCCTTCGAGGATCGGCTGGAACTCTTCGCGGAAGGCTTCGAGAGCCTCTTGGCGCGCCAGGTAGCGACGCCGCCAGGAGAGCATTTCCTTCCACGCTTCATCAAGAACTGACTTCCGCAGGTCCGGCTCCTCGCGGACGCGCTGAACCGAGACGTAGACGTGACGGTTCCCCTGCGTGCCGCGCGAGGGCTTCGTTTCCGGCTCGACGACTTTCAGCGGAACGGAGAAGAGGAGCGGACCTTCTTCGAGCACCTTCCCGCTCGACGTCTCGACGACGCGGACGCGGATACTCCGCATCATCAGCCGCGCCTGTTCGAGACGGTGTCTGTGAGCGGCTTTGACGTTGTCCCACTCGAAGAACCGATGGAGCGGCGAGGAGCGGTCCTGCGCCGCCGCGACGAGATCGGTGGCATCGATATGCCCGCGCTTCTCGCGCATCCCGTCGATGACGGGGCCGGCGATCCGCGCCGCATCCTGCGTCATCCCGTGGTCGGCGTAATACTCTTTGCGGGTCACGGCTTCGCCTCGGGGCGGATGATCATGGCGTCTTCGATGTCGAAGGTCCCCTTCGCGCCGCCCTTCTCGGGCCGCCAGCAGCCGATACCCACCTGCGCGCCGCCCTGCTGGAACAGCGCCAGGAGCCTCTGCTCCGTGATGAGCGAGGGGCTGTGAACGACATCGACGGTGATCTTCCAGGGGAAGAACTCGGGGCGGTAGACGACGCCGCCGCTTCCGCCGCGACCGCCGATGTTGATGAAGTCCTCACGCATCCGCGGCGGCGGGCCGACGATCTCCGCCAACTCCCCGCGGAGCGTGATCATCGTCTGGAGATCGAGCATCACCTCGCCGAGCGCCTTACCGGCGCGGACGAGGCAGTCTTTGATCCCCGAAGTGGGGAAGCCGTAGCGCCCCGCGTCGGCGTCGATGACGTGAAGCGCGGCGCGGAACTCCGCTTCGGGATCACGCGGCGGGCGGCCCGTCTTCGCGCCGCTCTTGCCGCCGCTGATAATCCCCTCGCGCGCCTTCTCGCTGGGGCGGTTGGTGAGCAGCCCTTCCGTTCCGACGATGGTCACGCGCGTGATCTGGAACATCGGGGCCGGGATGTCGATGCGCTGCTGTGTCTCGCTGGTCATGGTCTTGGGTTTGAAGGGGTCTGCCGGGCGCGGATCTGGTGGGGGTTGCTATGCTTTGCTTCGCGCGGGCTGGGAAATCTGTAGGTTCTTGGCTGTGATTTGCCGAGCAATGGCGAGCAGGACTACGCATAGCGTTGCTGTGCTTGGATAAGCCTCGTCTTCACTCCGATGCGAGGGGCTCGGGCTAGCTTGGATAAGCGCAGCGTCGCGGCGCGGTGCTGCGGTGAGGAGCGGCGAGAAATCTTCAGGTTCTTGGGTTCGCTCCGTGGTGCTACGTATAGAGCGGGTTCGCTTTGAGCCGAGCCGCTTTGCTGGGATCTGGTGAGCCGAGGCTTGCTACGCGGGGCTGAACAGAGCAGAGATCCGCTCGGAGCCGCGCTGCTAGGCGAAGCCGTCACGCAGCCACCTCGACGCCTTCGTCGGGGACGATGGGATCGCCGCTTTCGATGAGTTCTTCCAGGCTCCGGCCCGTTCGCAGGCAGCGGATCGTCGTCTCCGCGGACGGCTTGTAGCCGAGGCTCTGGACGCGGTAGCGCCACTGGTGCGACTTCAGGCCGAGTGCTGCGGCGATCTGGTCCTGGTTGTAGCCGAGACGCCCCAGGCGTTCCGTCTCAAGCAGGAACTCGCGGTCTGTGAGTTGTCGCGTTTCGGTCATTTCACCCCTGGTGGCAACAATTTGTTCTCACCAGGGATCATATCGCGGGCAATTATCTGTTGTCAACGACTTCCCGAAACTTTTTACAGCGCCGCCCGTTTGGCGTATAAGAGAGGCAGGGAGGCAACAACAACAAATGGCTTTTCGCCAGGAATGGGCCGACGCCGTGCGGCGCGCAGTGGGGGACAGGTCGCGTCGCGCGCTCGCGCCCCAGGTCGGCGTCACGGCGAGTTACATCGGCGATTGGCTTCTGGGGCAGGTCCCAGCGAAGCAGAAGGTTCTCGACCTCGCCGCCGCTACGGGCGCGGACGCGAGCGACTTGCTTCGGGCCGCAGGCTACGCCCCCGAGTTCAGTCCCGACGAACGCCTCGGCGAGATCATCCGCGAGGTGCGAGCGGAGTTCGGCTTCGTGCCGCCGTTCTCGCTTCAGGACTGGCCGGCGCGAAGCGCAACCGAGGAAGAGGTCGAACGACTAGGCGAGGAAATCAGACGGATGGCGCGGGAATGGGCGGATCAACATGGAAAGGGCGGAGCTGCTGGGCCGGCAGTGGGCCGAAAGGGTAAGGAGAGAGGCCCCCTACGGCGGAGTGACGGGCCTGCTCGCGCTGTTAGGATCCTCTGTCCGGCTTGAACCGTGGGAAAACTCATTCGGCGCGTGCTTCCCGCTCCCTGACGGCTCGCACGTCCTGAAGATCCCCGACGACGAGGATCGCCGCTTCCTCGCCATCCCCCACGAGGCAGCCGAAGCGCTCTACTTCGTCGGCCTCGGGCAGTGCCTACGCTTCGAGTCCGTCCCCTGTTGGCGTCTCCAGTTGGCGCGCGAGGAAGGCTTCTGTAACGCCTTCGCGCGAGCGTTCCTCGACGCCGCCTACTCTGAATGGCCGCCGTGAGCCACCGCACCGAACTGATGCCGCCGCGCCGTCCCCGCCGGTGGCTGCCGCTCGCGCTGATCGCCGTCGGCCTGGCAGCGCTCGCAGGCGTCTTCTACCGCATCGAGCAGCCGCCCGCGCCGGAGCCTATCCCGCTGCCCGCTCCGCCACTCCCCGATCCGCAGCCCGTTGCCGGAGCCGACGACGTGAGGCTGCCGCCGCTCGCCAGGCGCGAGCCGCCGAAGAAGCCGCCTGCAACGCCGAAACCTGCGAAGCCGGCCCCCAAGCCCGCGGAGCAACCGACGACGGAGATACTCCCCTGCGGGCATCCGCTTGTTGGACGGTCGGCAGGCGGGAACAACGGTCGGCCATTCAAATACTGCGCCTACGGGCATCGGTTCCCGCCGTGACGCCGATGCTCCGCGCCGTCACCTATGGCCGCGTCTCGACGCACGAGCAGGTTCAGCACGGCTACTCCCTGCCGGATCAGCCGCGCGTCCTCACCGAACTCTGCGAGCGCCAGGGCTGGCGTCACATCGAGCACGTAGACGACGCCGGTGTCTCGGGCGTCCTTATCGACCGGCCGGGGATCCGCCGCGTGCGGGAACTCGCCGAGGCCCGCGCCTTCGACGTCCTGGTCGCGCTGAAGTTGGACCGCCTCTCGCGCCGCGCCTGGGCCGCAGCGCACCTGATCGACTGGCTCCGCGACCGAGCAGTCGAGGTCCGGTTCCTCGAGCACGTCTCCGGCGACACGCCGCAGGAGCGGCTGCTGCTCACGATGCTGGGCGGCATCGCCGAGTTCGAGCACTCCGAGATCGCGACGAAGACGCGCGCCGGACGAGCCGCAAAGGCACGCGCGGGGAAGGTCCCCTGCGGACGCACTCCCTGCGGCTACCGGATGGTAACCGTCGCCGAAGCGGCCGTCCTGCCGGAGTTTGCGGGGAGAGACGGCGAACTGCTGCTCACGGAGCGGGCCGCCGAGGTCCGCGAGATGTTCGAGCGAGTAGCCGCGGGCGCGTCGCTGCGGGCCGTCTGCCGCTGGCTGAACGACGCCGGCTCCCGCACCGAGCGGGGAGTCCTCTGGCAGTCCGAGACGCTCAGCAGGCTGCTCGCCAATCCCTGCTACTACGGCGAGTATCAGTGGGGCCGCACCGCCTGCCGCCAGTCCGATACTCGCACCTTCAGCAGCGGTCGCCCCTACATCGCCAGGAAGCCGCGGCCAGAGGACGAGCGGATCGTCGTCCCGTGTCCCGCAATCGTCTCGCGGGAACTCTGGGATCAGGTGCAGAGCCGCCTGGCCGAGAACGCCGCGCAGGCGGGCCGCCCGTCGCTCGTCTGGATGCTGAAGGGCTGCGTCTTCTGCGCCGCCTGCCGGAGCGCCGCGGGGAAGCCGCTCCCTTGCCGTGGGGACCGCAAGAGCAGGAACCCAGCCCGCGGCTCCTACTTCGACCGCTACTACCGCTGCTCGTCCTACTCGCGCCTCGGCGACCAGGACTGCGGGACGCTCGTCCGCGCCGACACGCTGGAGCGGTTGGCGGTGCGGGAACTCCGCCGGATCGCGGAAGCCGACTGGCTGGCGGAGAAGGCGCGAGAGCACGCAGCCCTCGCCTGGGAAGCGGCAGGGGACCTGCCGCGGGCCGCGGGTGAGATGCGCCGTGCTCTCGCTCGTCTCGAAGCCGAGGAGCGACGCCTCTTGGCGCTGGTGCGCCGCGGTCTGGGCGGCAGGCTCGTCGACGCAGAACTCGGCTCGCTTCAGGCACAGCGACGCCAGGCGGAAGAGCGACTGGCGCAGGCCGAAGCGAAGGCGTCTCGGCTGCTGGAGCCCCAGGAAGCCGCCCGCCGCGGCGAGGAGCAGGCGTCGAGGCTGCGGGCGCGGCTTGCCGACGCCGACGGGGACGCCGCAGGGATGCAGGACCTGTGCCGGCTCTTCCTGCGGATCACGCTCGCGAAGGGGAAGCGGCCGCTGATCGAAGTGCCGATAGAGCGGATCCTCGCGGAGACAAACCCAGCGTAGTTGGTGAAGTGCGTCGGGTTATGCTCCGCGCTCGCGGGCTTTCTGAACCAGTCTTCCCGCACTATCCGGCAGATCGATCCGGTCCCAGAGCGGATCGGTGAACGGCAACTTCCCTGCGGGCCGCTCGACGCCTTCCTCGATCAGCGCAACGGTGCGGACCTTCGCCCGCGGCATCGTGAAGGCATCCCAGCAATACCCAGCCGCGTGCTCCGGGTCCATAGCCGCCACCAGGGAGAGGTGTATCTGGTCCCCCATCGGCCTGGTGTGGCCCGGCTGGGCCGGCGGGTCGAGTTCCTCGTCGACCTGCACGAAGTAGACGTTCACCGGATCCCCTCTCGCTTCGCAGCCTCGCGGATCATCCGCCTGACAGTCGCCGACGTTCCCTCGCTCCCCCAGGACGCCTGTAGCGCTCGGAAGAGACGCATCAACTCGACGTTGACGTAGGCGTGTATCTCCTGGTCGTTCGGGTTTTCGGATCGCGGGCGGCCCGTGGGGCGCTTCTCGGTTGGCTTCTTCACGGGCGTATTTTACCACCGAAAATACTTGTTGACAATACCGACTTTCTCGGCGTAAAATACTCCTATACGCAACCACGAAGAAGGGACGCCCCAGCCGCCAAGCACGAAGCGCCCCTTCCGGTTCACCCCGCTAGAGGATCACCGATGGAAATTATGTCTCACGGCACAGCGAAATTCCGCACTCGGCTGATGAACAGCCAGCGCTCGACGGCGTTCGCGAAGGCGCTCATCGCCAACCCCCGCTTTACCGACGTGGCTATTCACGTCAGCAGCAAAGCGAAGTCGAGCGACCGCTACTTCGTCGTGTTCCGGCCAGCGAGCGAGGCGGCGCAGGCGAGGTTAGCGGACAACCAGCAGCGCGACCGAGAACTGCGCGCCTACTCCGAAGGCGACGGCTACCTCTGGTGTCGCGACAACGGCTTTCTCTGGTGTCTCTCGACGAGCGGGGAAGTCTACTCCGTGACCAAGCACTCCTGCGATTGCCCGGATTCGATCTACAGGCGCGACGGCTCGCGCGGCGAGGTCTGCTGCAAGCACGTCGTCGCCCTGCGGAACGGACTGGGGACGCTCGTCGAGGGCGAGCGCATCCCGTCCGCAGCCTGACGTTCCACGGGGCGGGAAACCGCCCCACTTCCCGCTTTGAGGAGAGACTGATGGGATACCGAATGCGAGCCCGCACGAAGCGCTTCATCGCAGGGATGCGAGCCACTCCGATAGTCGTCGCAGCGTGCGGCTGCAAGACGGGATGGCCCGAGTGCGACGAGGGCCGGCGCATCGCCGCGCGCTTCAACACCGCCCTAATGGCAGGCGCTTACGACGACGCGAGGGACTGGAAGAAGCGCTGGGACGAGCACCTCGCCGCCGATCCCTTCGCCGAGGACGAGGCAGGCGTCCCAGCCCCGCCCCTGCCGCCTGGAAGCGAGAGCGAGGACGACGCTTACGAGGGATGGTGCGAGCGTCACGCCGAGGATTAAACGAAACGCCCGAAACGCTAAACAGAAGTGCCGGATCTTTGAACGATCCGGCACTTCTTCGTTTGTAGCAGGACGCGGGACTCGAACCCGCGCGCCGCCGGGATACTGGTCGCCCTTCCCCCAGCGTTCCGCCCCTGAACTTCCCCGCTACGCCACCTGCGTCATTTCATCCAGGCCGGAGCCTGCGCCAGCCAGGCCCGCGCGTCGGCCTGCATCCGCGCGTTCTCGGCGAGCGCCGCGGCCAGTTCCGCCTTCACGTCGGCGCAGGGATCCTCGGGCGGCTCCGGCGACGGCGCGGACGACCCAGGAGCCGCAGGCTGCCCCGTCCAGCCCGCTCCAGCGGCCAACACGTTCCGCGCGGACCCTGCCTGCTGCCGGAAGGTCGGCGGCGTGCTGACGAGCGAGTAGGGGCCGAAGGCGTTGTCGTAGCACGCAAACCGCGAGCCCTGGCCGTCGTCGAAGAGCGTCGCGATCCCGTTGCAGTTCTCGAGTCGCCACTCCTCGAATAGCGCCTGCACCACCGACATCAGCGCAAACCCCAGCGTGCCGCTCCCGCCCTGTCCGCAGCGGATCCCGAGCAGCCGCCGCGCCGTGACGAGGCTCATCACTTCCTGCGTCGAAGCGGCATTCATCTGCAGCATCGAGCCGCCGACGTTCTCGACGCGCAGATCCTCGACGCGCGCTCCGTCGGAGTTGCCGGCGATATAGAGCCCGTGCGCCTTGTCCTGGGTGTAAGTCTGGAAGCGCCAGAGCCCGAGGTCGGACGCCTGGAAGCGCCGCACGACGACACCTGGGACGCTCGCCAGGTGCGCTCCCTCGACGGCGTGCCCCGTGGAGATGACATCCTCGACGACGACGCCGGAAGCCACCGTGATCCGCATCCCGTGCCCGCAGTTCCGCAGGGTGAGAATCCGCACCTGGGCATTGTCGGAGCCGTCCTGGCCGCGGATGCCGAACTCTGCGGAGTGGTTCCCGTCGATGATGCTGTCTGCGGGCCCTTCCGCGCCGAAGATTTCCACGTCGCGCAGGACCGCGCTGATCGGCAGGTGAACGCCTGGCAGCAGCCGGTAAGCGTTCCCGGGCTGGATGTTCGTGCGGGAGCCCGGCTTGACGTCGATCTGGGCCATTACGCAATCGCCTTCCGCAGCCGCTTCAGCGCCCGCTCTTCCATTTGCGTCAGCCGCTGCCGTGAAATGCCCGTCTCGCGCGAGAGGCCCAGCCGGCTCGCCCCGCGCAGGTAGATCAGATCGAGTATCGCCTGCTCGCGATCCGGCAGCGCCGCGAGCAGTTCCCGCGCGAGGATCGCCTGGTCGGGCGGTCGCTCCGGCGAGGGGAGCAAATCGCCCAGCGTCGATTCGCCGCCTTCGACCTCAGCAACCGGCGCGTCGAGCGAGAGCGGATCCTCGTCGTCGACGGTATCCCGCAGCCAGCGGCTGACGGCGTTTCGGATGCACCGCGTCGCGTAGGTCGTCCACGCGAAGCCGCGCGTCGGATCGTAGCCTGTCACCGCGCCGCAGAGCCCCAGGATCGCGACGCTCTCCAGGTCCGCGTGTTCGAAGCCGCGCGGCGGGCGGAAGCGGCTTCTCCCCAGGACGTGATAGACAAGCGGGATGTTCGCTTCGACCTTCCGCTGCTCGTCGTGCGTCAGGGCGCGCATCGCCGTTATTTCACGCCGAGAGACGCCAGCAGCCGCAGGTTCTCGCGCGCCTTCGGCGTGAAGCGGTCCTGCGGCTGCACGTAGAGCCAGACGCCCTTCGCGCCGGCGGCGTAGTGGTTACGCAGCGTCGCCTGGTCCGAAGCCGTCGGAGCGTCGTTGAGCCGCGCCGCGGTGATCCCCGCGTAGGCTGGCACGGCGGGGAACAGCGCGTTCAGGCCGAGCGGCCCGGCGAACGCCGTCGAGGCGGGCCCGCC
>JADMIO010789794.1_pt1 | contig 22371 bp, 22 predicted proteins | sample 8958161 | NCBI WGS metagenome assembly JADMIO01 (sample SAMN16585339, study PRJNA669376) | soil metagenome | isolation source: Crop rotation soil | place: USA: Cullars Rotation, Alabama | collected 2011 | reverse complement strand
CTTTCCCGGGCGGGACGGGCAGGACAGGCGGGGCAGGCGACTGGTGCCGCAGGCAAGACGTATCCGCCTGACAACCCGTCGACGCCGTTTTTTGCCGACGTGCTGCTCGGCGGCGAGACGCGTAATCGGCCGGCGGATCTCAGCGAAGGCAAGCCGACCCCCTACACGCAGGGCTCGGGGCACATCGGCCTGAAGATCGGTGTCCACAAGAAATTCGAGTCGAAGTGGGAGCTGGGCGGCTCGTTCGGTCTCGCGGCGGTGTTCCTCTTCGATCGCGACACGACCAACCAGTGGCCGTGGTTCATCGACACCGAAGTGAACCGGTACATCGGGCGAGCGTTCGTCGGCACGGGCTTCAGCTTCTGGGACATCACGCGCAGCGATCTCTGGACGCCCGCCATCGACGCGCGTTTCGGACTGCCGCTCGGGCATCATCCGAGCCATCCGATCTACTTCGTCGGCGAAGGCCGCTGGTTCTTCTGGAATCGCACCAACCTGGACACACACCGCCAGATGTGGGCGGGGTTGCGGTTTGACTTCTAGGGGCTAGAGGCAGGGACCAGACAACGCGAACACAGCCAACGCCGTCCAAGCAGCATGCGAATTCTGATGCTGCTGGCGGCGTTGGCGAGTGGCCAGCAATTCGACGTCGCTTCCGTCAAACCGAATCAGACGGGTCCCGCCGGCATGCACTCGCTGATGCTGGTCCCTGGCGGCGTGCGCATCGTCAGCCTTCCGCTGTCCACGATCCTCTGGATGGCGCATGGCGTCCAGCTGGATCAGATCCTCAACGTGCCCGACTGGGCGAGGACCGAATCGTACGACATCACCGCGAAGGGGACGGGCGTCACCGTGGACACGTTTCGTCCGATGCTGGTCAGCGTGCTGAAGGACCGTTTCCAGCTCAGGACGCATCCTGAGACACGTGAACTGCCGGTCTATCGACTGCTGCGCGCCGACGAGCGCTCGTTGGGACCGAAGCTGCAGCTGGCGGACTACGACTGCGGAGCAGCGGGCACGAGCGCGGTGCGCCCGTCGCCGGAGCTCGCGGCGAAACTGCGCAACTGCGGCGCGGGTCCGCGTCCCTGGGGCATCGCGGTTCACGGCATGCCGCTGCGGGCCTTCACGCGTTTTGCCGGACAGGCTGCCGGACGCGTGATTGTCGACGAAACCGGAATCCACGGAGACGTGGATCTGGATCTCGAGTTTTCCAACGACAACCCGGAAGGCCCGTCGTTGTTTACCGCCGTTCGTGAACAGCTGGGACTGAAGCTCGAAGCAGGCAAAGCGCCGGTCGATGTGATCGTGATCGACCACATCGACCGACCGACTGCTGACTGACGACTGCCGACTGATGACTGCCGACTAGTTCGCGGCCTTTCCGACTTCGTTGCCGTTCTCGTCGACGCGATAGATCTTGTCGCCGTCTTTGGCCAGGACCGGCTCGTGCGTGCGGTGGGCGATGACGATCGCCTGCGCCTTCGGATAGATGAACTCGTAGCCGGTGCGCTCGCCCGGATAGTTGAACGACTTGACGGCATCGGGCTGGCCCTGCGCGGTCTCCTTGAACATCACGACCGGATCCTTCGGAATGTCGCGCAGCTGGTTCGGAATCGTCAGCAGCATCGCGATCTGCTTCTTTCCGTCCTCGCTCTGGACTTTGATCACGCGACGGCTTTCCTGCGTGTCGGCGAGCTGGAAGCGATAGCGTCCCGCCGGCAGATCCTTGCCGGGCAACTGCACGCCTTTGCTGAACGTGAGAATGGTGAGCTTGTCGCTCTCGTCGGCACGCGACGGCGCCGCGACGCACGCGACGAGCGCGGCTGACGCAAGCAGAGTAGTCACAACACGCATACGGTCCTCCTTAATCTTCGGGATCTTGTTTCGTGGCCGCGAGCGGATCCGGCTCGAGACGTCCGCTCGCGGCGTTCTCCGGCCGCGTCGGGAGATCCGGCGGTTTCGGATGAGGCGTCGGGCCGCCGGTCTTCGGTCCGCCGCCGCCAATGGTTCCGCTGGTACTACCGTCGAGCGGGCCTTCCTGAGGTTCTGGGCTCATCCCGATCAAAGGTGCAAAAATCGGTCTCGGAACGCGACGAGCGTACGCGTCATCGACTCTCGAGCTGCGCGCTCGACGAGCGGCATTACGAACCACCTCGCCACGGATGGGATGTCGCGGCTGAGCGTGATCGATTCACACTCGGCGACGACGCCATCGCCGAGTTGCTGATACCGCCAGTACGCATTGAGCCGCCACAAGAACCCGCGGTCGTCGCCTTCCGGCAGCTCATGTTCCTGCGGCGTGTTCACGTCGGCGATCTCGACGATCCGCGTTGCCGAGCTCGCGCTCGTCGCGCGCGCCGGCCCCTCGCTGACGAACGTGACGACATGCTCGGTGTTGTAGACGACCGTGACGATCTTCTTGCGCTGGAGCTTGAGCGACACGCGCATCCAGTCGGGTCCGCGCTCGAGCACGCGCGACTGCAGCACGTCCTCCTGTTTCGTCGGCGGTGCGCCTTCCTGCAGGCGAGCGACGAGCTGGCTGACGGTGATCCCTGGAATCAGCACCGCGCCGCGCCAGTGATGCACGAGTGCCGACGGAACGTCCATCGCGGCGCCGCGCTCCGTGACGGTGTCCATCTGCTCCACGACGACGGCGCCGGATGACAGAGCGCGGCGGGCGGCGGCGGCGCCCGGCGCGAAGTCGAGCGCGAGAAACCCCACCGACGGCGATCGCAGTTCACGGGCGATGCGTTGTTCGGTAGCGGTGACGTAGGCGTTCCACGCGGCAATCGTGTCGGGATACAGATGGGCAGCGGCGAGCGACGTCGAACTGAGCAGTACTGCAGCAAGTACGGAAACCGGACGGGTCATTTCGAACCTCCTCGACAGAGGGATGTGAAATGAGCCGCCCCCTCGGCTCATTTCGCATACTTCGGCGGAGGTCAGACGATGGAATTGGCGACGGAATTCCAGGACGCGGCGCGTTCGATGAACGGCCTGACTGCGTCGGTCGAAAAGCGCACGCTCATCTGGCTGGCGCACAGGCTGCCGCGCCGCGTGAGCGCGGATCACCTGACGTCGCTCGCGCTCGCGGCCATGCTGCTCGCCGGACTGTCATACTGGCTCGCCCGGTTCAACGGCTTCGGTCTTCTCCTTGTCGACGTCTTCCTCGTCGCCAACTGGTTCGGCGACAGCCTCGACGGCACGCTCGCGCGCGTGCGCAGGCAGCAGCGTCCGCGCTACGGCTTCTACGTCGATCACATCGTCGACGCCGTGGGCGCGGTGTTCTTGATCGGCGGCATGGGCGCGTCGGGGTACATGCACCCGGTCATCGCCCTCGGGCTGCTCGCCGCGTATCTGCTGCTGATGGCCGAGACGTTTCTCGCCACCTACACGGTCGGCACGTTCACGATGAGCTACTTCAAGGTCGGGCCGACCGAGCTGCGCATTCTCCTGGCGATCGGCAACGCCGTCCTGCTGGTGCATCCGATGGCCGACATCTTCGGCCGGCAGTACCGCCTGTTCGACGTCTGCGGCGTCGTCGGGATCGCCGGCATGATCGCGACGCTGGTCTATGCTGCCGCGCGCCACGCCCGAACGCTCTATCTCGCCGAGCCAATCGCGTGACATCCTGCCGCCGCTTCCTTGCATTCAACATCGTCGGTCTCGGCGGCGTCGTGGTGCAGCTGCTGTCGCTGTCGGCATTCGTCGCGATGCACGTGCACTACATGCCCGCGACTGCCGCGGCCGTCGCGCTGTCGGTCGTGCACAACTTCGTGTGGCATCGGGTGTGGACGTGGCGCGATCGCGGCGGTTCGACGCGTGCGATGTTCGCGCGGTTCGTCGTCACGAACGGCGGTGTCTCGCTCGCGGGCAATCTCGGCGTGATGCTGACGCTGGTGTCGGGCGCCGGCGTGCCTCCGGTCGCCGCCAACTTCGTGGCGATCGGCGTCTGCGGGCTGTTGAATTTCTGGCTCGGCGACGCGTTCGTGTTTACGCGAAACTGAGCGTTCCCGATCGTCCGCTTTTGCCCGGCCTGCCCGTCACGAGCGACGTGGCGAATGCTGCCGCAACCTGCCACGCACCGCCTGGACTTTCCCAGAACGCGCCGTCGCTCGCGTCGAATCGAATCAGCGTCAGATGCGGATCCTCGAGGCCGCCGGGAAACCACGTCTTCACCATCGGCGTGTAGAGCTCACGCATCTTCGATTTGTCTTTCGACAGCGATGCCGTGCCGTTGAGCTGCAGATAATGCGTCTCGCTGTCGTTTTGAAAAAACAGCGCGACCTTCGTGTCGACTGCGAGCTCGTAGACCTTGGGGCTCCGGTCGTCGGCGAAGAACCACAGCGTCCCTCCGAAGACGGACGGATCGCCCTGCAGCGCCAGCGGCCGCGAATGCAGCTCGTGTCCACTGGCCACGCCGGTCACGAAGATCGCCGCCGTGAAGCTCGGCAGTAGCTGTCTGACCTTCGCGACAGCCTCATCGCCGGTGAGGTGTTCATCCTTTTCGAGCCGCTGGGTTTCCGACGTGTGACTCATGGCAGGTTCCTGAGGACCTTCAGATCCTCGGGTGCAATCGGAGTTCCGGGCAGTCGTCTTGCAGAGATCACAGCCGAGGAGAAACTCATGGCCAAAGCGATTGGCGTGCTGCTCATCATTGCGGGGCTGGCAGGTCTGCTGTATGGAGGCTTCAGCTACACGAAGCGCGACAAGATCATCGACCTCGGACCGATTGAAGCGACGAAGACGGAAACCAAGACCGTTCCGCTGCCGCCCATCGTCGGCGCACTCGCGCTGATTGGCGGTGTCGTTCTGCTGGTGCGCAGAGAGGCGTAAGTCGTCCGCGGATCAGACGCGCGATTCCGCAAACACCGGCGCCTGCAGGCCGGCGACCGATCGTCCGTGCGGATCCTGGCTCGCGCGAATCGCGTTCACCATCTCGAGCGCGGTTCGCGTGTTCTCCGGAAACGCCGCTGACGAGGCGCCGAGCGCCGTCACGCGCTGTCCCCATCGAACGAGCAGCGCGCCGAACGTCAGACCCCCGCCGAAGCCCGGCATCAGCAGCAGCGATCCCGGTTTCACCCGTCCTTCGTTCAACGCGTCGACCAGACCGACCGGTACGGTGGCGGCGCTCATGTTGCCGTATTTCTGCACGGTGACGATGACGCGGTCCATCGGGATGCCGGCCTGCTTCGCGACGGCCTCGATGATGCGGAGGTTGGCCTGGTGGGGGATGACGAGGTCGATCTGATCGCCGGCGACGCCGGCCTGCGCCATCACGCGGACGCACGCCTCGCTCATGCCTTTGACCGCGCGCTTGAAGATCGCCTGACCGTCGAAATCCCAGATCGTGTCGCCGAACGTCACGCCACGTCCCGCATACGTGCAGCCGACGCCGCGGACGCGCAGCACTTCGCGCGCGCCGGCGTCGCAGCCGAGCACGGATCCGATGACGCCTTCCTCGCGATCCGTCGACTGCACGACGACCGCGGCCGCGCCGTCGCCGAAGAGGACGGCGACGTTGCGATTGCTCCAGTCCATGTAGCGGGAGATCAGTTCGACGCCGACGACGAGCGCGCTGCGGATGGTGCCGTTCTGGATCATCGCGGTCGCCGTCGAGAGGCCGTATATAAAGGATGTGCACGCCGTGTTCAGATCCATGGCCGCGGCGTTGACGGCGCCGAGCGCCACCTGCACGCCCGACGCGCTGTTGGGCACGGTCTCGTCGTTGCTGCAGCCGCCGTAAATCACGAGATCGATGTCCTTCGCGCCGACGCCCGCGCACGCGAGCGCACGCGCGGACGCGATCGTCGCCATCTCGATCGCCGATACATGCGAGATGCGGCGTTCTTTCATGCCGGTGCGCGCCGTAATCCACTCGTCGTTCGTGTCGAGAAACGTCGCGAGGTCGTCGTTCGACAGAATGGCCGGCGGCAAACCTTCGCCCCAGCCGGTTATGGCGGCATGTGTCATGGCACCGGTACGCACGGGACCCAGTCTAGCGAAAAGTGGCCGCCCTGAACGGAAGTCGCCGCGGCGCTTCGCGTGGCGACGGGCAGATCAAATAAGGGGGAATCGGGGGCTCGAGCCAGGCTCGAGCCCCCGACGTGCAGAACGGAATGTTACGGCAGGATCGACAGCGCGAATCCGGTCGTATCCAGCGTGCCGGTATAGTCGGACAGGAACGAACTCGCGTTGTTCTGGAAGATGAACGTCAGCACATCGCTCTGTCCGTGCTTGATCGTTCGCTTGTTCTGGTCGGCCACCAGCTGCGCGAGCGTGAGATCTGCGGACGGCGGCGCGATGTCCGGGGAGTCGTAAATCACGTCGCCATCCCGCTTGATCTGCACCAGCTTGCCGTTCGACGTCGGCCAGGTCAGATTCACACCCTGGATCACCTCGTCGACCGTCCCGGTGTTCGAGATCGTCACTTGCACCTGTTTGGTGGAGACCGCCGTCTTCGTGACGGCCAAGCTGCTGCCGCCGCCGCCGGTCGGCGCCGGGCAGGCCTTCGCGGGCGAGTTGTGGAGCGCGTCGAGATTCGGCTGCACCTTCCACGAGCTGTTGAATCCGAGGCTCGCCAGCTTGGCCGCCGAAATCGTCACGAAGTACGTGTCGTGGAAGTCCCAGCCCGCGAGCAGCGGGTCCGAGTTCGTGTAGGTCTGGTGCGCCGGATCCGTGGGCGGCGAGTTCAGCAGCACGTTCACCGAGCCGAACTGCTGGACGTGCGACGCGTTGAAGAGACCGGGAATGTTCACGTTGTTGAGGTTGTTTGCCAGCGATGTCGTGAACGAGATGTCCGCCGCCGTGAGCGTGCCCACGAGGATCTTGCCGTCGCCGCCGAACGGCCCGAGCGACGCGTAGCCGGACGGCGCGCTGGTATTCGCGCTGATGTAGTCGATGTTGAACGACAGCCTGACGACACCGCCCGGATCGACCAGCTGGAAGCCGGCATGGTCGCTGCCGACGAGGTCGTTGAACTTGTGTCCATTCGTCCAGCCGACCGCGTTGACGCCGTAGCTGTTGTCATTGGGCGCCGGGAACTGGTCGAAGACGATGTGCAGGTTGCCCGCGGCGTCGAACGAGAACGTGAAGGATCCGGCGGGACACGGCAGGGGCGGCGGCGTGCAGCTCATGCTGCCTGAATCCTGCGCGGTCAGCCCGCCGTCCGCAGTGGCCAGGGCGATTGGGTTGGGCTGCAATTGGCAGGCGGAATCGGGCGTTGTCGCGGTGCTGCTGACGACGACGGTCGCCGAGGCTCCGCCGGCCAGGTCGCCGAAACTGCAGTCGAGTACTCCGGTGCCGGAGATGGTGCAACTGCCCTTCGAGGAAACGGCGCTTGCCCAGGTAAGTCCGCCGTTGGTCGGCAGCTGATCGTGCAGAAGCACGTTCGTGTCGGTGGTGACGGACTTGTTCGTGACCAGGATCGTGAAGGAGACCTGCGTACCCATCGCGAACGTTCCGTTTTTCGGGCTCTTGATGACCGTCAGGCCGCAGCCGCCAGGCGGCGTGGCTTGCAGATCGATGCTGACCGAATCTGTCTTGGTGCCGACGGTGCGGGTCGCGTTGCCGTTCGAGAACGACACGCTGTTCTGGCATCCGCCGGGCAGCGGATTGCCATTCGACTGGACCCAAAAGGAACCATTCGCGTCCGACGTCGTCGTCAGTACGCCGGTGACGGGATAATCCACGCCGTTCACCGTAGCCGTGAACGAATAATTGACGGTGACAGGCGCATTGGGGGCGCCCCAACCCCAGGCGGTAATCTGAAAGTCGCACGCGCAGGTGGCGTCGACTTCCACGTTGAAGTAATTCGACCCGGCCTGGGCGCTCGCGGCGTTCGGGAAAGCCACGAGGGCCAACACGAACAACGCCAGCGCCGCAATGAGGTTTCTGGAGACCTTGGGCGGTTGTCGGAACATACGCACATCCTTTCGACCGTAAACGAAGCGTAACAGGGGGACTCTGACGGGCGAGGGTAACCGTTACTTTTAAGCAACAGTCGCGCCTTGCTCTTTGTTTGGCTCGGATAGCGACCACGATGCGTCAGCATGTACGCGTTTCGACGTTCGCGTGTGCCGTGAACCGTTTTTGCGTTGGCGAAGTGGACTCCGCGTCGACATTTTGTCGCGCGCTGCGCGGTCTTCGTCTGAGACGTCGCCCTGCAGACAGACTTGCCGCCGTTGACCTGTAGAATTCCGGCACATGCGAACACGCCGGACGCTTCTCGCGGCTGTTGCCGCCGCGCTTGTCGCGGCGTCCGCCTGCGCGCACCGGCTGCATCTGAGCGCTCCGCTCGCGTCTTCGCTCGAGTTCGTGCCCACGAGCGATCGTGCGTACGCCGCCGCAGATGCGAGAGACGCGACTGGCAAGTCCGGCGAAGGCAAAGTCACGCGCCCCTACGTCGTGCGGCTGACGGCGGACATGAAGATCTACAGGCTGTGGGCCGGGCCGGACGTGCGCAACGCGCAGGGCCAGACCACCCGCATCGGCCAGTGGTGGACGTTCGACAAACCGTCGGGGACGCTCGATTCGTACCGCCGGCGCTATGAAGTCTGCGAGAAGTGGAACACGCTGCGCTGGGTCGCGACGTGTACGCTGCGCCGTGGATCGGTCGTCGTGATTGGGTCGGGACAATCGGTGAGCGCGAAGACCTGCGGCAACGGGAACGAAAGCTATCCGGAAAACGATCGCGATCTGCAGGTCTACGTCAGCAAAGCGTGGGATCGCGCGGATCTGCTCTGCCCGGACGAACAGCAGGATTACCAGGACGATCCACAGGATGTCGCCCGTCCCGTGGCCGGCCGGCGCCAACCGTGATACCGTGATCACGCGCAGCAGGGCGCCGCGTCCGCCAAGGACTGAGTCCACCTGACATGTCCGCGCAATCTCTGCCCGAACGTCCGAATCTCGATCAGCTCAAACGTCAGGCGAAAGACCTGCTGAAAAGCTGGGAGGGCTCGCCGCCGGCCGGCGTCAGCGCTCCGCGGCTGCGCGACGCCCAGCGCGCGATCGCCGAGCGATACGGCTTCGCGTCGTGGGACGCGCTGCGATCGCACGTCACGCCGGCCGCGAAGCCTCCGCATCGTGGGTTGCTCTACGACGATCCCATCGCCGACGTCGTCGTCCTGAGCGGCCCGATCACGGATGACGTCATCCGCAGCCTGGCCGGCGCGCGCGTCGCGAGCGTGAAGATCGACGAGTCCGTGCCGGCCGCGAGCCTCAGACGCCTGTCCGAAGTGCCGACGCTCACCGGGCTCGATCTGTCGGGACGCGGCGATCTTGTCGACGAGGACGTTCGATTCGTCGGGGACATGCCGGCGCTGGCGCAGGTGAATCTTCGCTGGACGGCCACGGGAGACGGCGCTGCCGCCGCGCTGGCCGGCAAGCGGAATCTCTCGCGAATAATTTTCGGCAGCCGTCTGACGGATGCGGGCGTCGCCCGCCTTCTCGAGTTTCCCGCCGTCGCAGATCCGGGCTCGACCGATTCGTTCGTCTCCATCAGCGGGGGCAGGACGCTGACGGATGGCGCGCTGGAAATCGTCAGCCGGCTGGCGGGGCTCGCCGCACTCGACGTCCATACGTCGGCGTTCGGCAGTCCCTTGTTCACCGCGCGCGGGGTCGCGCACCTCAAGAAAATGCCGTCGCTCGACTCGCTCAATTTCCACGGACACCTCGCGACCGACGCCGTTCTCCGCGAGATCGCGGCGATTCCCCGGCTACGATGGCTGCACTGTCAGGACATCGTCTCCGGCGACGATGGATTTCTCGCGCTGGGCCGCTGCGGCACGCTCGAGTGGCTCGCGACGCGCATCTGTTCGACGATCACCGATCGCGGCTTCGAGGCCGTCGCACGGCTTCCGCGTCTCACGACGCTGTCGATGGGCGGTCCGAGTCTGTCGGAGTCGGCGATGGCGCCGCTCACGGAGTCGCAGACGCTGGTCGATCTGACCCCGACGCTGTCGCGCGACGAGGCGTTCCGGTACATCGGCAGGATTCCACGGCTCGAGCGCCTGACCAACATGTACAACCGCGCGACGACGGACCGCGCGACGCGGCATCTGGCGAACAGCCCGTCGCTGAAGCACTACGGTGCGTTCGGCACGCAGATCACCGACGAGAGCCTGCGCGTGCTCGCGACGCTGCCGCGGCTCGAGCGCATCGAAATCGACAACTGTCTGCGCGTCACCGACGAAGGGCTCGCGGCGCTTGTCAGGAAGCCGAATCTGAAGCGTCTGGGTGTGGCCGTGTGCGGGCGGGTGACAGGAACGTGGATGAAGTCGGCGCCTGCAGGCGTGGAAACGTCATGGGATCCGGGATCGCCCGAGTTCGCGGCGTTCTATCTCGCTGAAACGCTCCTCGACCATCCGGATCTTCCTGTGCCGGGCGATCTCGTCGAGCCGTCCGGAGCGCCGCCGTCGCCGGAGGCATTTCTGCCGTTGGCCTGTTTCGGGTCCACGCCGGCGTTCACGCCGGAAGGACTTCGCCTCGCCGCGCCATCTCGCGGTCCGGCACGCAGCGCCGGCGTCATCACGCGCGATGCGTTGACGCTGCCGGTGCGGCTGGAGATCGTCGTGCGGCCGCTTGCCGAATTGCGGCTCGTGTTCGGCGCGCACAATCAGGAGATCGCGTTCGACGGCCACGGGCGGTTCGTCGATGTCGCGCCGTGGTTTCTGAGATCGAAAACGCAGAAGGGCACGCCACATGGCGACGGCGTGCAGATGTCGGACGGCGAGTGGGTGCGGGTGACGCTGGAAAACGACGCGGCCGAACGCCGCCTGCTCGTCAACGGCGTGCTGTGGCACTCCTGGCGAGGCGACTACGCGGGCTTGCGCAGCCGCCTCGGCATCGGCGCGCGGAGCGCGACGCTGACGATTCGATCGCTGAAGACGCTCGGCTGAAGAAACGCCCGGCTGAGACGCTCGGCTGACGAGACGCTCGGCTGACGAGACGCTCGGCTGAAGCCTTCGCGCGACGCGCGGGCTACTGCGCGGGCTCGATTCGCAGCACCGACCCCTCCTGCATGTCGGTGCATATATAGATGTAGCCGTCCGGGCCCTGGCGGACGTCGCGGATGCGCTGACCGAGACCGTACAGCAGCATCTCGCGGCGCATCTCTTCCATCTTCTCGTTGAAGACGATGCGCTCGACGTGGCCCGTGCCGGGAATCTCGCCCATGCGCAGCGCGCCGACGAAGATGTCGCCCTTCCAGAGCGGAAGCTTGTCGCCGGTGTAGAACGCCATGCCCGACACGGCGATCGACGGCATCCAGTAGACGACCGGTACTTCGAAGCCTTCGTGTCCGGCCGCATGGCCGTTCTGCCACGGGCCGGGGTACGACCGGCCGTAGCTGACGAGCGGCCAGCCGTAGTTCGCACCGGGCTTGAGCACGTTGATTTCGTCGCCGCCGTTCGGGCCGTTCTCGTTCTGCCACATCGCGCCGGTCACCGGATGCACGGTGAGCGCGAGCGCGCTGCGGTGGCCGAGCGTGTAGATCTCCTTCTTCGCGTTCGCGGGATTCTTCACGAACGGGTTGTCGGGCGGCACGCTGCCGTCGTCGTTCAGGCGGAGGACTTTTCCGTTGAGGCTCGTGAGCTGCTGCGCTTCGTTGCCGCCGACGGCGACCGTCGTGACGTACAGCTTGCCGTCCTTGCCGAACGCGATGCGCGACGTGCCGATGTCGCCGACGAAGATGTCCCTGGTCTCGGTGATCGCGTTGTTCTCGTACTTCATCCGCGCGATCGCCGTCGTCTGCTTCTTGTCGTCGATCGGCTTCGTGTACGTCAGGTAGATGTAGTGGTTCGCCGCGAAGTCGGGATGCAGCGCGAGATCCATGTAGCCGTGCACGGCGCCGGGCTCACCCGAGACGCCGAGGTTGCGCGCGACCGGACCGCCGGCGATCGGCTTGGGATCGAGCACGCCCTTGCGAATGATGCGCAGGCGGCCTTCACGCTCGGTCACGAGCATGTCGCCGTTCGGCAGCCAGGCCATGGCCCACGGAAACGCGAGCGCCTTCGTCACCACGACGACCTTGATCTTCTGGCCCTCCGCGGTGTCGAAGATCATCGGCGTCGTCGGAATCTTCCTGCCGGTGCCGTTCGGCCACAGGCCTTTCGGCGCGACCGGAATGCCCCCGAACCCCGGGATGAGCTCGACGTTTCTCTGCGCGAATCCGACGTGTGAACCCGCCAGGACAGCGAGCGCGAGTGCGAGCGAAAGAGAAATGTGTTTCATGGCGGACAGTATACAATCGCGCCCGACGGGGGTCTGATATGTCTGCACGTGGCGTCGCTTCCGTGGCTCTTGCTCTGCTGATGTCGGTGCCCGTTGCGGCGCAGTGGTTCGACTTCAAGGCGCCCGGCGTGCCGCGGCTGCCGGACGGCAAGGTCGACATGTCGGCGCCTGCGCCGCGGACAGCGGATGGCAAACCGGATCTATCGGGTGTGTGGCAGGCCGGCCGCGCCGGTCAGTACGGCCTCGACTACGACGTCACGCAGAATCTGAAGCCCGAGGACGTGCAGCCGTGGGCGCGGCAGCTGCGGTTCAAGCGCGCGCAGGACTTCCGCAAGGACAGCCCGCTCGCGCACTGCATGCCCGTGAGCGTCCCGTTTCTGAATTTCCGCGGCCTCTCGCAGATCGTGCAGACGCCGAAGCTGATCGTCGTCCTGCACGAGTCGCCGAACAGCCCGCACCGCAACATCTATATGGATGGCCGCGAGCTCCCCAAGGATCCGAATCCGACGTGGCTCGGCTATTCGGTCGGGAAGTGGGACGGCGACACGCTCGTCGTCACGTCAGTCGGCTTCAACGAGCTCGGATGGCTGGACGTCGACGGCAACCCGCAGACCGAGTCGCTCAAGCTGACCGAGCGGCTGACGCGCAAGGACTTCGGGCATCTCTCGTACGACCTGACGTTCGACGATCCGAAAGTGTTCACGAAGCCGTTCACGCTGCACATGGACAAGACGTTCGCGGCGGATACGGACATCCTCGAGGACGTCTGCGAGAACGAGAAGTCCGGCGTCCATCTGTCCGGCGGCGTGAGCGTGCCGAAAGATCTGCTCGCGAGGTACGCCGGCACCTACGATCTCGCCGGCCGTCAGCTTGTCGTCTCCGTGCAGGGCGATCAGCTGGTCGTCGAGGATCCGACCGCGCCGCTCGACACGCTCTTCGTCGCGCGGACGGAGAACACGTTCTCGTCGAGTGTGAGCCAGGTCGCGCTGGAGTTCGTGCGCGACGGCCGAGGCAACGTGACGCATCTGGTGCGCCGGGTCGGCTCGGCCGAGCAAAAAGCTGCGCGCAGACCGTAATCGGTCGCCGCGTCCTGCAACGAATTGCCGCAGCCCATATTGTTTCGATTAGTCGGTGGCGTGCGAAAACGGGTCCGTGCAATACTGCCGGCCTCTCGACTCTCGACAAGACGACGATGCCCTGGCGATGCCCCGCGTGCCACACTCACGTGGCCCACGACCCGCTCGAAGGCCGACCGCGCGCCGGCGCGGCGTACCGCTGTCCCGTGTGCCGTCTGGATCTCCGCTTCAATGAAGAGTTCGAGCGCATGGAAGTCGCGCCGATCCAGGACGAGGTGGACGACGTGAAACGGTCGAAGCGAACGGTTCCGCGGCCGACTAAAAAACCGGAGTAATCCAGAAGCTCTCGCGCCACGTCTGTCCGGGCGCCACCGTCTGCAGCTCCTTGTAGAGGCCGCGCTGCGCGAGGTTGGTCGCGTCGGTGATGCCGGCCATCGGCTCGAAGCAGATGAACGGCCGTCCTTTGGGCGCCCACACGACCGCCGCCTTGTAGTTCGGACCGAACGCGACGTCGAGCCGCTCGGTCTTTCCCCTCACCGTCATGGTCGCGCGGCCGCGCGCGTCGCGCTCGAGATCGCTGAACACGTCGTCCAGATCCAGATCGCGCAGGGCGGCGGCGTGCGCGTCCCCGAGAAGCGCCTGAATCGGCTCGGTCTCGCCGGTCGGGACTTTCGTCGCGGCGAGCTTCCAGTGCGTCTTCGCGCCGACCGAGATCGTCCACTCGTCGCGGGGCGAATCCGTGAGCTGGAAGTACGGATGGAAGCCGATCGAAATCGGCATCGGGTCGTTCGATGAATTGGTGATGGCGGTCGCGACCTCCAGCACGCCGTCCCGCAGGCGGTAGGTCATTTCGATCGTGTGCGCGAACGGCCACTGCTTCATCCACGACGGCTCGCGGAAAAATTCCAGCCGGCTCGTCACCCACGCGGACGACTTGTCCGCGCGCGCCTCGACGACCTTCCACTTGTCGGTCAGCGTGAGGAAGCCGTGAATCGGAATGGCGCCGCGAACGTTGCCGAGCGCCATGTCGAACGGATACCGCTTGCCGTTCGCCCAGAAGGCCTGCTCGTCGAGGCGGTTCGCCCACGGGCCGACGAACGGAATGCCGCTCATCTGCCCGGGCATGAACCAGAGGATCTCGCGGCCCTTGACCTTCATCGAGAACGCGATGTTGCCGGCCGAAGGATTGATGGAGACCGACGTGCCGGTCGTGTGATCGGTCAGCTCGACCCGTCCCGGGGCGGACGTGGCGGTGTAGCGTGCGCCGGCGAGCGCGAGCGACATCACGAGACCCAACGCCATGGCGGCGTCAGTCTATTACTTTCTCCGCCTGCACGACGAAGCGATTCGGCGCGCTGCCCACGTAGTAGAACGGGTAGCAGGTGATGAGCGTCAGATCGACGCTCGGCAGCGGCCCGAGCACCCAGACGTCCTTCGGCTTCACGATCATCGTCTTCAGCACCCGGTAATTGAGCTCGCCGTGCGGCGTCGAGAGCCTGATGGCATCGCCTGCGTGGATGTCCTTGAGCGGGCGGAAGATCCGATCGCGATGCGCGGCGAAGGCGCTGTTGCCGGACGTCCACGGCAGCGGCGTGTCCGGAAGATACCCGATCGACGCATCCAGCACGTTCTCGTCGTCTCCCACTTTCACCGGCGCCGTCAGCTTGAGTCGCGGAATCGACAGTTCTCCGATCACGCCGTCGACCGGCACGACCGCGACCGGCGGCACAGGCCGGATGGAGGGCTTGATGGCTTTTTCGATCTCGGCCGTCAGCCGCGCCTGCTCGCGCCGAATCTCGTACATCCGCCAGCCGAAGTACGACAGACAGAAGACGGCGACGAGCAGCAGCAGGTACTGAACGGCGCGAAGGAAGCTACGGCCCGACATGGGCTTTCAGGTAGCCAGGCCGCGATCGCACCGAAAGCTTGCGGCCGTCAGGCATTCTCGCGTCCACGCGCAGCCTGTGGAAGCCGGCATGGTACGCCGTGTTCGTCGGCTCGAAGCCGATCGTGTACATGTGCCGGATGTCGCGCGCGATCTTCTGGAACACATCGCGCACTTCCATGATGCTGTCCGCCTTGAGCGCCTCGCCGCCGCTGGTCTCGGCGAGCTGCTTCAGCTTGCCGGGATTCGCGTCGGCGTCGAAGGGGTCGGCGAGCGCGATCGTGTAGATGACCGTGTTCGACTCCTGCACGCGCGCCACGACGTCTTTGAGCGTGGCTTTGCTCGCGTTGTCGCCGCCGTCGCTGAGCACCACCAGCACGCGGCGGTCCTGCGAGCCGCGGCTCGCGTAGTCCAGGCCTTCGACGACGGCGTCGTAGAGCGCGGTGCGGCCTTCGGGCTGAAACGCGCGGGCGAGCGCGCCGCCCAGGATGACTGGGTCCTTGACGAACGACCCGTCGCCGAGCGCTTTGCGGACCTCGTCGTTGAACAGGACGGCGAAGATTTCGTCCCGGGGATTGCTGGACTGCACGAACTCCGTGGCGGCGGCAATCACGCGCTCCCGCGCGCGCGCCATGCTGCCGCTGCTGTCGATGACGAGACCGATGGTGACGGGCGCGTCCTCGGCCAGGAAGAACTTCGGCGTCTGCGGGCGATCTTCGTCGAAGAGGCGGAACGCCTCGCGGGGGAGATCCCGGACGTACTGGCCGTGGTCGGTCACCTGCACGTGCAGGACGACGAGCTCCGATCCGGATTTGAAGAGAGGCTGATCCTGCGCCAGCGCGAGCGCGCCCATGCCGAGGGCGGCGATCACGCTGGCGAAGAATCGTCGACGCAAGTTAGCTCCGCAGTGTCGTCCCGTACCGGAGCGTCACGAACCCAAGCGCGGACAGCATGCCGATGAACGCGACGAACGGCAGGTTGCTGGCCGTCTTCGGCAGTTCGTTGCGCGCCGTGCGCGACGTCTCGGCCGGGAACTGATCCCGCTGGTTCTGGTTGCTCTGCGCCACCTGCGGCGCGCGGTTCGCGTTGTTGTCGGTCACGGCCGGCGTGTTCCGGTTGAACACCGTCGAATTCGCCGATTCGTCGCGGAAGCCGGAGTTGGCGTTCGCGTTCGGCTGGCTGCTGTTGGCCGCCGACTGCGAGGCCGCCGCGTCCACGTCGGTGTCGCGCCCGTTCTCGTCGACGCGCGACAGCGCCGCGCTCTTGGTCTCCTCGGTCTTCGTGCTCTCGGACTTCGTCGTCAACACGGGCGTGCCCGTATTGTGCGCGATCTTCTTGGCCTGCGCGCGCGGATAGATGAACTGGTAGCCGATCGACTCGCCCGGATACCACCACGTCTTCACCGCCGCGGGCGTGCCCTTCGGCGTCTCATAGAACGCGACCGTCGCGTCCTTCGGCGCGTCGCGGCGCTGATCCGGAATCGTGTTCGCCATGACGAACGGCTTCTTCCCGTCCTCGCTCATGACCTGGATGACCTTGCGGGTCGTGGTCGTGTCGACGATGTGGAAGATGTAACGGCCGGCGGGCAGCGTCGTGCCCGGAAGCTCGATGGGCCCGCTGAACGTGAAAAACGTACGTTTATCCTCGGTCTGCGCCTGAGCTGTCGACGCATAGAGCGTCACGCCGAGGCTGAGCCCGAGAATGGCTCGCAGCACTTGTGAACTCCTCATTGGTTCCTCCCTGTCCCTCTCTATCAGTTCGTTGTGTAACGGGCGGCTCATACCGCCACGCCGTTCCTACGCGCTGTCCTGAAGCTTCAAGATGGATGCCGGAAGAACCTCGGCTGTTGAGATATCGTTGAGGTCGATGCGCGTATGTGTGACAGGCGCGACGGGCTTCATCGGAGGCGCGCTGGTATCTCGACTGCGATCGAACGGACACGACGTCGTCGCGTTGGTGCGATCCGATACGCGTGCGATGACGCTGCTCGGCTCCGGGCAGGTGGCCGTCGATGTCGTGTCGATCGCGGCCGGACACGACGCGCTCGTCGCCGCGCTCTCGGGCTGCGATGCGATCGTCAATCTTGCCGGCGAGCCGATTCTCGGCGGGCGGTGGACGGCGAAGCGGCGCGCGGCGCTCCGCCGCAGCCGCGTCGATCTCACGGAGCAGATCGTCGCGGCGATCGAGACGGCGGCGCCGAAGCCGCGCGTGCTGGTGTCGGCGAGCGCGGTCGGCTTCTACGGCGACCGCGGCGAGGAGCTGCTGACCGAGACGTCGGCGCCGGGCGACGACTTTCTCGCGCGCCTCTGTCAGGACTGGGAACGCTCGGCCCTTGCGGCCGCCGCCTCAGACGTCCGCGTCGTCGTCGTCCGGACCGGCGTCGTGCTCGGCAAACACGGCGGCGCGCTCGCGCAGATGGCGTTGCCGTTCAAGCTCGGCGCGGGCGGACCGATCGGTTTCGGCCGGCAGTTCTTTCCGTGGATCCATCTCGACGACATCGTGTCGCTGCTGGTGGCGGCGATGGAGCAGGACCGCTATCGCGGCCCCGTCAACGGCGTCGCGCCGGAGATTGTGCGCAACAAGGACTTCGCGCGCGCGCTCGGCGCGGCGATGCACAGGCCCGCGATCCTGCCGACGCCGCCGCTGGCGCTGCGGCTGGTGTTCGGCGAAGCCGCCGGCGTGCTGTTCGCGAGCCAGCGCGTCGAGCCGCAGGCCGCCAAGCGCGGCGGTTTCACATGGAAATTCCCGGCACTCGAGGCGGCGTTGATATCATGCGTTCAATAGTTCATGAACATCCCGAACAGCTCGGATCTTCTCGAGGCTGTCATTCAGGCGACGCCCGACGCGATCTTCGTCAAGGACGTGTCGGGCCACTACGTCCTCGTCAACGACGCGTTCGCGCGTTTCCTCGGTAAGTCGCCGTCGCAGATCCTCGGCAGGCACGACCTCGAGCTGTACGACAAGGAAACCGCGGAGCGGTTCATCGAATCGGACCGCACCGTCCTGTCCACGGGCATCGCGCAGCAGTTCGAAGGCGTCGCGCAGGGCGAGGGCGGGACGCGGCAGGCGTACCTGGTGACGAAGGGCGTGTGCCGCGACACCCGAGGCAGCATCATCGGCATCTACGGCATCTCGCACGACATCACCGAGTTGAAGAAGGCGAACGAGTCGCTCGAGGAGACGCGCGAAGCGCTCTTCCGCGCGCAGAAGATGGAAGCCGTCGGCCAGCTCACGGGCGGCATCGCGCACGACTTCAACAACATCCTCTCGGTGATTCTCGGCAACGTCGATCTGCTCGGCGTGCAGTTCAAGAAGAACCGCGACGCGCAGGAAACCATCGACACGATCCGCCGCGCGACGCTGCACGGCAAGGATCTGACCGGGCATCTCCTGGCATTCGCGCGAAGGCGCCAGCTGAATCCGCAGCCGGTGGACGTCAACGTCCTCGTCGCCGACATCGTCAAGCTGCTTGGGCGCACGCTCGGCGGATCGGTCCGCGTCGCGACGCATACGAGCGCAGACGCCGGCGTCGCGCTGGCGGATCCGTCGGCGCTCGAAGCCGCGGTGCTCAACATCGCGCTCAACGCGCGCGATGCGATGCCGGACGGCGGCACGCTGACGATCAGCACGTCGCGCGTGGATGTGACGAAAGAGCCGGCGACGGATGACGACTTGAAGCCCGGGTCATATGCGATGCTCGCGCTGCAGGACACCGGCACCGGCATGCCGCCCGAAGTGATGGCCAAGGTGTTCGAGCCGTTTTTTACGACGAAGGGCGGCCGCGGCACCGGCCTGGGGCTGGCGATGGTCTACGGGTTCGCGAAGCAGTCGGGCGGCACCGTGACGATCGACTCCACGCCCGGCAAGGGCACGACCGTCAGCATCGTGCTGCCGATGTCCGATGCCCACGTCGAGTCGCTCAAGAGCGCGCCCGTGCCGGCCGCGGCGCACGGCGTCGCGCGCACGGTGCTGCTGGTCGAGGACGAAACGGAGGTCCGCCACATCGTCCGGCGGCAGCTCGAGGCGCTCGGCCATCGCGTGCTGGTCGCCGAGGCGGCGACCGAGGCGCTGCTGCTCGTCAAGGCCGGCAATCCCGACGTGCTGCTGACCGACGTGATGCTCGCGAGCGGGACCAACGGCGTCGATCTCGCCGACACCGCCTCCGGCCTCAAGCCCGGCCTCGCCGTCGTCTTCATGTCGGGATTCACCGCGACGCCGGAGATGCAGGAGCGCATCCGTTCGAAGGGGGCGCCGTTCCTGTCGAAGCCGTTCACGACGTCCCAGCTCGAGCGCGCGCTCGGCGGCCTGACCGTGCGGACTTAGTGAGTCGAGCCTCCTTCATCACGAAGACACGAAGGGCACACGAAGGACACGAAAACTCAGCCGCGCCCAGCGCACTCCAAGCGGAAGTGCTGTTCGCCACGCAATCAACGTCCAATCGGATCGGGTTGCTGATCGAAGTGCTGCTGCCGGGCTGCGCGTGCCTTCTTGCGGGTTCTTACGCGGCTCGATCACGAGGGAAACGACCCGCCGCAGGAGTGCCGCAATGACGCGAAGCAAGACGGCGAATGTGCTGATGGTGATCGGCGCGTGGTACTCCGGCAGGTCTCTATGTGTGGAGGAAAGAGTAGTCGTGTCCTTCGTGTACCTTTCGTGTGTGATGAACGTTGCTTGATGAAACTCGATCGCTATGAAACCGCGATGACGATCTTCCCGACAAAATTCCCCGACTGCTGAAGTCGCCACGCGTCGAGTGCCGACTCGAACGGCACGACGGTGTCGACGACGGGCTTGATGCCGTTGGCGTCGATGGCGCGGTTCATCTGCAGGAACATCGCGCGCGTGCCGACGCGGATGCCGTGCAGCGCCGCCTGCTTCCACATCAATGAATATGGATTGAGCGGCGCGCGGCGGCCGGTGAGGACGCCGATGAGACACACCTTGCCGTGCTCGGCGACGGCTTCAAACGATCGCTCGAGCGTGCCGACGCCGACGACTTCGATCACGCAGTTGACGCCGCGGCCGCCGGTCAGCGCGGCGACGTCCTTGTTCCACTCGGGTGAATGCGCGTAGTTGATCGTGGCGGACGCGCCGAGCGAGCGGACGCGCGCGAGCTTGGCCTCGCTCGAGGAGGTCACGATGACCTGGGCGCCCGCGGCGAGCGCGAACTGCAGCGCGAAGATCGAGACGCCGCCGGTGCCGAGTGTCAGCACCGTCTGCCCCGGCTCGATCGGTGCGCCGGCGGCCATCAGCGCGTTCCACGCCGTGACGCCCGCGCACGGCAGGCACGCGGCTTCCTCGAAGGTCAGCGCCGCCGGGATGGGGACGACGCCGTTTTCGTAGAAGACGATCTGTTCGGCGAGGACGCCGTCGAGCGGCGAGGCGAGCGCGGCTTCCGTCGCGAACGGCGATCCGTTCGGCGGCGTCTGGAAGAACGTGGCGGCGACCCGATCGCCGATCTTCACGGTCGTCACGCCTTCGCCGACGGCCGCGACTTCGCCCGCGCAGTCGGACAGCGGAATCGTGTCGCGCTGGACCGGCTGGCCGAAGTAGCTGCCGTCGGCGATGGCCGCGTCGCGGCGGTTCAGCGACGTCGCCCGCACGCGGACGAGGACCTGTCCGCGACCGGGCGCAGGGTCCGGACGTTCCACCATCCGGATGTCCTCGAACGACCGGCAGTTCGCCGGCATCACATAACAGCGCATCGTCGTCTGCAGGCCTGAAGGCCTGCACTACACATGTAGTGCGGACCTTTGTAGTGCGGACCGTTCTAGTGCGGACCTTCAGGTCCGCCTGTACCGATCGAGCAGTCCCTTGGCGATGATCAGATGCTGCAGCTCGTTCGTCCCGCCGCCAATCATCAGCAGCGGCGCGTCGCGGTAGAAACGCTCGACGGGGAAGTCCTTCGAGTATCCGTTGCCGCCGAGGATGCGCATCGCTTCGAGCGCCACGTCGTGCGCGGTCTCGGTCGCAAACAGCTTCGCCATTCCGGCTTCGACGTCGCAGCGCTCGCGCTTGTCCTTCCGCCGCGCGGCCGCGTAGACGAGCAGCCGGGATGCCTCGATGCGCGTCGCCATCTGCGCGAGCTTGATCTGAATCGTCTGATGTTCGGCGATCGGCTTGCCGAAGGTCTGCCGCTGCTGCGCGTACGCGATCGCCTCGTCGAACGCCGCCTGCGCGACGCCAAGCCCGCGCGCCGCGACGTTGAGACGCTCGGCTTCGAGGCCGGTCATCACGTGCTTGAAGCCTTCGCCCTCGACGCCGCCGATGAGATTTTCCCCGGGCACCTCGAAATCCTGGAAGTGCAGCTCGCACGTCTCGACGCCCTTGTATCCGAGCTTGTCGATGTCGCGGCTGACCGTCAGCCCGGGCGCGCCTTTTTCGATCACGAACGCGCTGACGCCCCGATACGGCGGCGTCGTGGACGTGTCGGTCTTCGCCATCAGCAGCAGCGTCCGCGCGCGCCGCCCGTTGGTGACCCACATCTTCGAGCCGTTGACGACGTAGCCGGCGCCGCGTCTGACGGCGGTCGTCGTGATGCGCTGCAGGTCGGTGCCCGCGCCGGGCTCGGACAGGCAGATGCCGCCGCGGGGCTGGCCCCTGGCGAGACCGGGCAGGAACTTCTGCTTCTGCGCGTCGGTGCCGAACCGCACGAGGACGTCGCAGAGCACGAGGTGCGCGCCGAGGATACCGGCCAGCCCCATCCAGCCCCGCGACAACTCCTCGAAGACGATGGCGAACGTCGTGTAGTCGACGTCCGAACCGCCGTACGCCTCGGGGATGTTCAGGCCGAACAACCCCATGCCCTTCATCGTCTCAACGAGCGCTTCCGGGTATTCGTCGCGGTGCTCCATGTCGGACGCGACCGGCATGACGTCGCGATCGACGAACTCCCGGACGGTTTTTTGAACGAGCTGCTGATCTTCCGTGAGATCGAACGCGTGGGACATTGACGGGTGGATGTAAGCTTAGCCCCATGAAGAAAGCCGTTTCAATCCTCGTACTTATTGGTACCGTCGGTCTTTCCGGCGCGAGCGATCACTGGGTGGGCACGTGGGCGACGGCAGTCGTCGTGCGTCCGCAGGCGCTGGCCGGTGGAGCGCCCGCGGCTCCGGCGGTGCCGCCCGCGACCACGCTGCCGAACGCCTGCGCGCCCGCCGCGTTCGGGCGGGAAAG
>JADMIO011053130.1_pt1 | contig 22374 bp, 19 predicted proteins | sample 8958161 | NCBI WGS metagenome assembly JADMIO01 (sample SAMN16585339, study PRJNA669376) | soil metagenome | isolation source: Crop rotation soil | place: USA: Cullars Rotation, Alabama | collected 2011 | reverse complement strand
GCCGCGACTTCAAGTCACGTGAATTCCAAGCTTCGGATCCCACTGTGCTGGAAAGCCCTCTTTGCAGATGTTGCCGGGAATGATCCCGGCCTTCGCTTTGCCGGGAGAAATCAGCCCCGGGCAGTTCGGACCGACCAGACGCATGGAGCGGCCCTTCAGGAAGGTGAAGGCCTTCATCATGTCGAGGGTCGGCACGCCCTCGGTGATGCACACCGCGAGCGCGAGTCCGCCGTCAGCCGCCTCCATGACCGCATCGGCCGCGAACGCGGGCGGCACGAAGATCACCGACGAATTCGCGCCGGTCGCGCTCACCGCGTCGTGGACGGTGTTGAAGATCGGCCAGCCTTCGTGGGTGGTGCCGCCCTTGCCTGGCGTGACGCCGCCGACAACCGTAGTGCCGTACGCCTGGGCCTGCTTGGCGTGAAACGTTCCCTCGCGGCCGGTGAGCCCCTGGACCAGGAGGCGTGTGTTCTTGTCGATCAATACAGCCATACGTGTGTAGCCACGACATCATGACATCACGAAAACGGTATGCCAGAGCGCTTCGTGTTTTCGCGTTGTCGTGGCGATCCTATCCCGCAAGTTGAACGACTTTCGTCGCCGCATCATCCATCCCGTCGGCCGTCGTGAAGTTCATGCGGCTCTCTTTCAGGAGACGCTTGCCCTCGTCGACGTTGGTGCCTTCCATGCGGATGACGATCGGCACCGGCACGCCGAGCTCCTTGACCGCGGCGATCACCCCCTGCGCGAGCACGTCACATCGCAGGATGCCGCCGAAGATGTTGATCAGCACCGCCTTGACGTTCTTGTCGGACATCAGGATCTTGAAGGCGTTGCGAATCTGTTCCGCGTTGGCGCCGCCGCCGACATCCAGGAAGTTCGCCGGCTCGCCGCCGGCCAGCTTGATGATGTCCATGGTCGCCATCGCGAGGCCGGCGCCGTTCACCATGCAGCCGATGTTGCCGTCGAGGTGGATGTAGTTCAGGGAGTACTTCGAGGCCTCGATCTCGAGCGGATCTTCCTCACCAAGATCGCGGAGGTCCTTGATGTCGGGGTGACGGTATAGCGCGTTGTCGTCGAAGTTCATCTTCGCGTCGAGCGCCAGCAGGTCGCCGCTGGCGGTCACCACCAGCGGATTGATCTCGAGCAGCGACGCGTCCGTGGCGACGAACGAGCCATAGAGCGCCGTCGCCACCTTGACGAACTTGTTGACCTGCGGACCGTCCAGCCCGATGCCGAATCCGAGCTGCCGCGCCTCGAACGGAACCAGGCCGACGCCCGGCTCGATGTGAGTCTTGACGATCTTCTCGGGCGTCTTCGCCGCCACGTCCTCGATGTCCATGCCACCGGCGGCGCTGGCCATCATCACCGGCTTGCCCGCCGATCGATCGAGGACGACGCTCAGGTACAGTTCCCGCGTCATCTGCAGGCCTTCTTCCACCAGGATGCGAGCGACGACGCGTCCTTCGGGACCGGTCTGATGGGTGACGAGCGTCATGCCGAGCATGTCGCGGGCGACTCTCTCCGCCTCGTCCAGCGACTTCACCACCTTGACGCCGCCGCCCTTTCCACGCCCCCCGGCGTGGATCTGTGCCTTCACCACCACCACGCCGCCCAGCCGCTGCGCAATCTCGCGGGCTTCCGCGGCGCTGAACGCCACTTCACCGCGAGGTACAGGCACGCCGTGGCCGGCGAGAATCGCCTTGGCCTGATACTCGTGAATTTTCATGATGGCAAACGGTTGATGGTACTCCGCGGCCGCGGAGATCGTCAACGCGCCGTGGCGCAGGCCGATCGCGTCGGCCACCTGAAATCGGCCGGGACGGCGCGCGCTTTAGTTCCTGGCGGGCTCCAACGGCTCCAGCTTGACGATCGACGCGCCGTGGTTGTTGCCGACCCAGAAGGTGACCGGCGTCGTCCGGTTGTCGACCCAGACCCGGCGGACGTTGGTCTTCCGGGGAAGCAGGTACTCGATCATCTTCCCTGACCGCGGTTCGAGCCGCACGATCCGATCGTTGTACTCTCCTCCGGACCACACCTCGCCGTTCTTGTCGGCAACCACGTCGTAGGGAAAGCCGCCGGGCGTCGGCGGGGAGAATTCCTGGAACCACTCGCTGCGGGTATCGAACATCCCGATCCGATCGCCGGCGTTCTCGCCAAACCACAGCCGCCCCTCGGCATCCATCATCCCGCGGCGCGGACCGGAACGAAGCGTCGGCGTCTTGAACGTCTTGATCGCGCCGGTCGCCGCGTCAATCCGCCCGATCTCCTCGCCGCCGTACACCAGGAAGTACGCGTTGTTGTTCGCATCGGGAATCACGTCATACACGTTGGGACGCGGAATCGCGTAGGGCGCGAAGACCTCGATCTTGCCCGAGGCGAGGTCCAGCCGCAGCACTGTGTAGGTGCCGGCCTCCTGAAACCAGACTTTGCCATCGACGTGACTCTGCTCCGGGCTGACCTGATTGACCTGCACGTGCGGGCCGTCGAGTTCCGGCGGCAGCTGCCAGGTCTGGAATTTCTCGGTTTTCCGATCGAACCGGGCAATGCCGCCCTGGAACTGCATCGCCAGCCACGGGTTGCCGTCGCGATCGAACCGCATGCCGAGCACGCCTGTCGGGGCGAGCGGTTTCAACACGGGGATCGGCCACTCGACAACCTTACCGGTCGCGGGATCCAGCCGCCCGAGCACCTGCTCGCCGAAACTCGCGTACCACGCCATGCCCTCGCGATCGACGATCACGTCGTGCGGCTGGCGGGTAGCCCTGGGCAGGTCGTACTCGGTATAGATGACGCGGGTCCCCGCGCCTTTCGGCCGCGGCAGCGTCTTGAGCGTGTACTGGCGCGTCGGTCCCTGACTGAGATTCAGCGTGGCCAGGTACTCGGCCTGGCGGCGGCGCGCCGCGTCCCGCGCCTCGGCGTTCGCCGTGCCGGGACCGAGCCGCGGCGCGGGAGTCCGCTGCGGCATCAAGGGAAACGCGAGCGGCGGATAACCGGCCATGCGGTCGATCACCTTCATGAACTCATGCGCGTCGTGGCGCGACCGCGTCACGAGGTCGAAGGTATGACAATGCGAACAGTTGCGAATCGACGCGTTCTGGTCCGGCGTGCCGGGAAAACTCGCCAGCCATTCGGCGTTGGACAACTGCGCCGCGAGGTCGGCCGTCTTCTTGAGCGTCAAATCGACCGTCGCCGCGAGGTCGGCTCGAATGTCGATCGGATCGATCCGGTTCAGATCGAAACCGACCGCGCGGGTGCTGATCGTGTATGCGCCGGGCGTCAGCCGATCGATCGGAAACGCAAAGCGGCCCTGCGCATCGGTCACGACGGTGACGGTGATCGTCCCCCCAACGCGCTTCGCGCTGACCAGCACGCCTTCCATCGCACCTTCTTCGCGCGACATGACGCGCCCGCTGAGCGCGAATGACGGGGCAGGCTTGACGGCGGTCTGCGCCTGCAGCAACAACGTCGCGCCGAGGGCAAACGTCGCAAGGGACAGGAATTTCCGGCGCATCAGGAAGCCTCCGCAGACCGGCATTCTACTCCGCGGACCGGCCGACAACCGGGTGATCTGCCGCGCCAACTCGACAGGAACGGCGAGCCGAAAGTAAACTTTCGGTACATGGCCACACGCGTACGGGTGTTCGGGTCGTCGGTCGGGACCAAAATCCTGATTGGCGTCACCGGCCTTGCCCTCTTCATCTACCTGATCACGCATATCGTAGGAAACGTGCTGGTGTTTCTCGGCCGGGACACCTTCAACAACTACTCGCACATGCTGCTCAGCAACCCGTTGATTCCGGTCATCGAGATCGGACTGGTGCTGATTTTCATCGTTCACATCTACAAGACGGTGACGATGTACTTCAGGAATCAGGCGGCGCGGCCGGTGAAGTACCAGAAGAAGAAGATGGCCGGCCCTCCGAGCCGCAAGACGTTCTCGTCGACCACGATGATCTTTTCGGGCCTCTGGCTGCTGCTGTTCGTCATCATCCACGTGCGGCAGTTCAAGTACGGCACCGAGTACGAATCGCCCGGCACCGGCATCCGCGACTTGTATCGGCTCGAGATGGAGAACTTCTCGAATCCGATGCTGATGTGGTTCTACGTGGTGAGCATGCTGGTGGTCGGAACCCATCTCTGGCACGGCATTTCGAGCGCCTTCCAATCGCTCGGCGCCGACCAGCCGGTATGGACGCCGCGGATCCTGGCGTTCGGCAAGATCATGACGGTGCTGATCGCCGGCGGCTTCATCGTGATCGCGCTGTGGGCTCACTTCCTGGGAGCGCAATCATGAAGCTCGATGCCCGGGAGCCATCGGGCCCGATCGCCGCGAAGTGGGACCGGCACAAGTTCGAGATGAAGCTGGTCAACCCGGCGAACAAACGGAAGTACACGATCATCGTGGTCGGCACCGGCCTCGCCGGGGGGTCGGCGGCGGCGTCGCTCGCCGAGCTCGGCTACAACGTCCTCAACTTCTGTATCCAGGACAGCCCGCGCCGGGCCCACAGCATCGCCGCCCAGGGCGGCATCAACGCCGCGAAGAATTACCAGAACGACGGCGACAGCATCTATCGGCTGTTCTACGACACGGTCAAGGGCGGCGACTATCGATCGCGGGAGTCGAACGTCTACCGGCTCGCCCAGCTGAGCGTCAACATCATCGATCAGTGCGTCGCGCAGGGCGTGCCGTTCGCGCGCGAATACGGCGGCCTGCTGGACAACCGGTCCTTCGGCGGCGCGCAGGTCTCGCGGACCTTCTACGCCCGCGGACAGACCGGACAGCAGCTGCTGATTGGCGCGTACCAGTCGTTGATGCGCCAGGTCCATACCAAGCGCGTGCGCCTCTTCCCGCGGCGCGAGATGCTGGATGTGGTCGTCATCGACGGCAAGGCGCGCGGCATCATCACCAGGAATCTGATGACCGGCGAGCTCGAACGCTACGCCGGCGACGCGGTGGTGCTCGCGACCGGCGGCTACGGGACCGTGTACTACCTCTCGACCAACGCGGTGAACTCGAACGTCACCGCGGCGTGGCGCGCCCACAAGCGCGGCGCGCTCTTCGCCAACCCGTGCTTCACGCAGATCCATCCGACCTGCATCCCGGTCACCGGCGATCATCAGTCGAAGCTCACGCTGATGAGCGAGAGTCTTCGCAACGATGGACGCGTCTGGGTCCCGAAAAAGCAGGGAGACAAGCGGCCCCCCGATCAGATTCCCGAGGCGGAGCGCGACTACTACCTCGAACGCAAGTATCCGAGCTTCGGCAATCTCGTCCCGCGCGACGTCGCCTCACGAAACGCCAAGCAGGCCGCCGATGAGGGACGCGGCGTCGGCGACAGCGGCCTCGCCGTGTATCTGGACTTCAAGGAGGCCATCCAGCGGCTCGGTCCCGAGGTGATCCGGGAGAAGTACGGGAACCTCTTCCACATGTACCAGAAGATCACGGACGAGGATCCCTACAAGGTACCGATGCGGATCTATCCCGCCATCCACTACACGATGGGTGGTCTGTGGGTGGACTACAACCTGATGAGCAATCTTCCCGGCCTGCACGTGCTCGGCGAGGCAAACTTCTCGGACCACGGCGCCAATCGGCTCGGCGCCAGTGCGCTGATGCAGGGGCTGGCCGACGGGTACTTCATCATTCCTTACACCATCGGCGATTACCTGGCGAGCGCCAGCCTGCCGAAGGTCACAACCGATCACGACGCCTTCAAGGAAGCGGCCGACAACGTACAGAAGCGGATCACCCAGCTGCTTTCAGTGAAGGGACGCCGCGGCATTCGCGAGATCCATCGGGCGCTCGGCAAGATCATGTGGGACGACGTCGGCATGGCGCGCACCGAACAGAGCCTGAAGCGTGCGCTGGAGGCCATCCCGAAGCTGCGCGACGAGTTCTGGCACGATGTCTCGGTCCCGGGAACACCCGATAACCTGAACCAGAGCCTGGAGTACGCGGGCCGCGTCGCCGACTACCTCGAATTCGCCGAACTGCTTGCGCTCGACGCGCTGCACCGGCGCGAGTCGTGCGGAGGGCACTTCCGCGAGGAAAGCCAGACGCCGGACGGTGAGGCGCTGCGCGACGACGCTCACTTCACCTATGCGGCGGCGTGGGAGTTCAAGGGCGTCGGCCAGGCTCCCGAGTTGCACAAGGAGCCGCTCGAGTTCCACGAAGTGCATCCAACGCAGCGGAGTTACAAGTAGAGCGGACGCTGGGGTCTGGCAGAACACACGTTCTTCCAGTAGACCCAAGCCTCCAGCCCCAACACGAGTGCTATGAAACTCAATCTGAAGATCTGGCGGCAGGCGGGACCGGCGTCGGCAGGTCGCCTCGAAGACTACCAGGCCCACGACGTCTCCCCCGACATGTCGTTTCTCGAGATGCTCGACGTCGTCAACGAGGGACTGGTGCGTCAGGGGAAAGACGCGATCGCCTTCGACTCGGATTGCCGCGAAGGGATCTGCGGCATGTGCAGCCTGGTCGTCAACGGGATTCCGCACGGTCCGGATCGCGGAACGACGGTGTGTCAGCTGCATATGCGCCGCTTCAAGGATGGCGACACCATCACGGTGGAACCATGGCGGGCCAAGGCGTTTCCCGTCGTCAAGGATCTGGTCGTCGATCGCAGCGCCTTCGACCGGATCATCGCCGCCGGCGGTTATGTCTCGGTGAACGCGGGAGGCGCCCCCGACGGCAACACGATCCTGATTCCGAAAGAGATCGCCGACATCGCGATGGACTCGGCGGCCTGCATCGGCTGCGGCGCCTGCGTGGCGGCCTGCAAGAACGCCTCGGCCCACCTGTTCATGAGCGCGAAGATTTCGCATCTGGCGCTGCTGCCCCAGGGGCAGGTGGAGCGCTACACGCGCGTGGTCAACATGATCGAGCAGGCCGACTCCGAAGGGTTCGGCAGCTGCTCGAACGAGGGCGAGTGCGAGGCCGTCTGCCCGAAAGAGATTCCGATCTCGAACATCGCCAAGATGACCCGCGACTACGTCAAGGCGCTGTGGGTCGCCGGGAAGTGAGACGCTATACCTTAATCACATCCACCAGTTCCTTGACTGCCGCGGCGGACTTCTTGAACGCGGCGTCCTCTTCGGGCGTCATCTTGATCTGAATAATCTCTTCGAGGCCGCGCGCGCCGAGCTTGCACGGGACGCCGACGAACAGGTCGCGGACGCCGTACTCGCCCTGCAGGAACACCGAGCACGGCAGGATCTTCTTCTTGTCCAGCAGGATCGCTTCGACCATTTCGACGGCGGACGCTCCCGGCGCATACCAGGCGCTGGTGCCGACCAGTTGGGTGATTTCCGCGCCGCCGTTGGCCGTTCGCTTCACGATGCGCTCGATGGTGGCCGCGTCCATGAGATCGGTGATCGGGATGCCGGCGACCGTGGAGTACCGAGGCAGGGGCACCATCGTGTCTCCGTGTCCGCCAAGGACGAACGCGTGGACATTGTCCACCGACACATTCAGTTCTTTCGCGATGAACGCGCGCATCCGCGCGGAATCGAGCACGCCGGCCATGCCGATGATCCGCTCGCGCGGGAACTTGCTCAACTTGTAGATGGCCTGAGCCATCGCGTCGAGCGGGTTGGCGACCGGGATGATGATGCAGTTGGGCGAGTACTTCACCACCTGAGCCGTGACGGTCTCCATGATCTTGTAGTTCACGTTCAACAGATCGTCGCGGCTCATGCCGGGTTTCCGCGGCATTCCCGAGGTGATGACGACGATGTCGGAATTGGCGCTCTCGGCGTAATCGCCGGTGCCAATCAGCCTGGCGTCGGAACCCCACACCGGACACGCTTCGAGCATGTCGAGCGCGATGCCGGCGGCTTTCTGTTCGGCGATGTCGATGACGACGACGTCCGCCAGTTGTTTGTCCGCCACGCCCCGCGCCACTGTTGCACCCACGTTGCCCGCGCCGCCGACGACCGTCACTTTTCGATTCATCTCAGTCCTCTGTTGCGTATTCGTTTAGGTCAGCTCCCCCGCCGCTTGCGCACGATTCACACAGCATCCTGTTGAAAAGTCTGTGGAAAAGGGGGGAATTTACCGGGGTGTTACGCGGCATTCGGAACGTTTTAGCGAATTGCACCATGGCAGGGCGAGCCCGATCGCGTGCTGCGTTCGAGTCATGTTAAACGCCGAATTATACTGTAACGTCTTCATGAAAATCGTTGTCGCCGACGACCTCCCTTCGTCCGCTCTCGATCTCCTTCGCGCCGAACCCGGATGGATCATCGATGCCCGGTCGGGACGCACGCCTGCCGATCTCGCAGCCGATCTGTCTGACGCCGACGGGCTGTTGATTCGCAGTGCCACCACGGTCACCGACGCGGTGCTCGCCGCGGCGCCGCGGCTTCGCATCGTGGCGCGTGCCGGTACCGGCGTCGACAACGTCGACGTCGCCGCCGCCAGCGCGCGCGGCATCCTCGTCGTCAACGCACCAGGGGCCAACAGCATCAGCGTCGCCGAACACGCGTGTGCGCTGATGCTGGCGCTGGCCCGGTCGGTGCCAGCCGCGGATCGCGCGATGAAGGAGGGCCACTGGGAGAAACGCCGGTTCCTCGGCAACGAATTGCGCGGCAAGACGCTGGGTGTCGTCGGGCTCGGGCGAATCGGACAGGAAGTGGCCCGACGCGCGCGCGCGTTCGGCATGCACGTCGTCGCGCACGACCCGTTTATTTCGAGGGAGATTGCCGATTCGCTCAGCGCCCGCTGCGTGGGTCTCGACGAGCTCTGCGGCGTGGCCGATTATGTGACACTGCACATCCCCGCGACGCCGGACACTCGTCACCTCTTCGACGACAACCGGTTCGCGCGCTGCAAACGAGGCCTGCGGATCATCAACACCGCGCGCGGTGACTTGATCGATGAAGCGGCGCTGCGACGCGCGATCGATGGAGGCGTGGTCGCCGGCGCTGCGCTTGATGTCTTCGAACAGGAGCCGCCGACCGATTGGTCACTTGCCAGACTCCCGCAGGTGATCGGCACGCCGCACATCGCTGCGTCGACTGAGGAAGCGCAGGAACTCGTCGGTCTCGAGACGGCCGCGTCGGTGCGCGACTTCCTGCGCGATGGGACGGTTCGCAACGCGGTGAACTTTCCGTCGATGCCGTCGGACGAACTCGAGCGCCTCCAGCCGTGGATCCGGCTGGCCGATCATCTCGGCGCCATTGCCGCGCAGATGGGGCCGGCGCGCGTCAAGTCGATCGGCGTGCGGTACTACGGCGCGCTGGCCGAAGGGCGAAGCATGGATATTCTCGGGGCCAGCGCGGCGGCCGGTGTTCTGCGTCCGATTCTGTCCAGCGGCGTGACAATCGTCAACGCCCGCACGGCGGCGCGCGAACGGGCGATCGATGTGGTGGAAGCCCGCAGCACCCGCCGCCGCGACTTCGTCAGCGTGCTGTCGGTGAAGCTGCAGACGAGTGATGGCGAACGATGGGTGGAAGGGACCGTCTTCGAGCCCGCGAGCCTGCGTCTGGTCTCGGTTCGAGGCGTGAACGTCGAGGCGCCGCTCGCGGGGACGATGGTACTGATCGCGAACGACGATCAACCAGGCGTGATCGGCGAAGTCGGCACGATCCTGGGACGCTACCGCGTCAACATCGCCAGCTTCGCGCTCGGCCGCAGCGACACCGGCGCCATTGGCGTGGTGAACGTCGACGAAGATTCGCGTGCGACCGGCGTGCTCGAGACTGCGGTCGAGGAAATCCGCAAGGTGCCGGGCATTCGCGAGGCGTACGTGATCCGCTTGTCGTAGGCGTCCGGCGCGTATGCTAGGATTTGCCGGTTATGCCTCAATACGTCATCGAGCGCGATGTCCCCGGCATCCACTTGAAGAGCGAAGCGGAAATCCGCGAGATCGCGCTGCATTCGCTGGGTGTGTTGGACGGCATGGGGCCGCAGGTCCGGTGGCTCCATAGTTACGTCACCGACAACAAGCTCTACTGTGTGTACCTCGCGCCGGACGAGAACGCCGTGCGGGAACACGCCAAGCGCGGCGGGTTCCCGGCGAACCGCATCGCCGCAGTCAAGCGCCTGATCGATCCGGTCAACTACCAGCCGTAGTCGGTCGGTTTCAGGACGCCGCCAGCGCCACGTCGACGGCGGCGTCGACGGTCATCGCCCACCCATCCATCTCGGCGGCAAGCGCCGCATCGCCCAGTGTTCGTCTCGCCTCATCGAGTTCCCGTCCCAGCTTCAGACGATCCGCGCCATACACTGCGGCGCCAATGCTGTGACGAATCGCGTCGGCGGCACCGGCCAGGCGGAGAGCCCGCTCGGCCTGGCCGGCCCGAGCGGCGAGCAGCGCGAAACCCTCGAGTGCGCGCGCCAATCCGCGCTTGTTGCCCATCTCATGGAAGGCGTTCAGCGCGTCGGTCAGCATGACCCGTGCGCGATCGGTGTGCCCTTCCGTGCTGAACATGAGGCCACAATCCACCTTCGTCCGGCCAAGCCCCACCCGGTCGCCCAGCTGCTCGAACAGCGCGAGCGCGCGATCGTAGTGCGCACGCGCACCGCCAGGATTGCCCTCGTCAGTCTCGAGATCGCCGAGACGGCTCTCCAGCCAGGCGGCGTTGGTCATCAATGCCGGGTACCGCATGAGGATGGCCAGCGCCTCTTCACAGAGCGCTCTGGCCTTGCTGACATTGCCGCTCTCTTTGAGTCCATGGGCGAGATTCGACATCGCCTGCGCGATGGTGCCCTCGTCGCCGGTCTCATGGGACAGCTGCACGCACTCTTCGAACAGGGCAGTGGCGGCCTCAGGATTGCCCTTGAACAGCTCGTGTGCCGCGAGCGAGTTGATTCCCGACATGATGCCGACCCGATTGCCAAGCGCCTTGTGAATATTCAGCGCCTCTTCGTAAAAGGTGCGTCCCAGGTCCAGCTCGCCCAGTTCCGAGGCGAGATGTCCGGCGATCTCCAGGGCTTGCGCCCGCGCCCCCTGCGAGGCGCTGGTCGCCGGCAACGCAAGCAACGCGTTGGTGCGCTCGAGACCCTCCCGGTAATGCGCACGTTCGCGCCAGAACCCGAACAACGCCGCCGCCAGCCTCAACCCCCACTCGGCATTGTTGCTTTCGCGCAGCCATTCCAGCGCCGCCCTGAAATTGCCGTGCTCGAGATCGCACCGCTCGAGCCAGGCTTCGGTCTGTTCGGCCGTCGACTGATCGGGGCCCTCTTCGGCGAGCACCAGACAATATGCGGCCTGCGCCTGGCGGGTGATCCTGTCGTCCGCGCTGGCGGCAAAGCGTTCGAGTGCGTAATCGCGAATCGTCTGGAGCATCGTGAAGCGGGTTTCGCCGCGCGGCGGCTCCACCTGCTGTAACAGGCTCTTGCCGACCAGCGACTCGATCGCGTCCAGGACGCTCGTCTTCAGGTCGTCGGCGGCGTTGCACACCGCTTCGGCGGCTTCGAGCGTGCAGCCGCCGACGAAGACGGCCAGACGGCGAAACAGTTTCTGCTCGTCCTCGGTGAGGAGCCCGAAACTCCATTCGACGGTGGCGCGCAGCGTCTGATGACGGGCGGGCAAGTCGCGCGCGCCGCCGGTGAGCAGATCGAACCGGCTCTGGAGGCGCTGCAGCATGGCGGCGGGTGTCAACGTCCTGACACGGGCCGCGGCCAGTTCAATGGCGAGCGGCAGTCCGTCCAACCGCGCGCAGATCTCGCTGACGGCGCCGGCGATCTCAGGCGTGAGCGCGAAGTCCGGCTTGACTGCGGCCGCGCGCTGCAGGAACAACGCGATCGATGGGCACGCCGCGAGCTGGGCGATCGAGATCTGCCGAGTCGCCGACGGCACGGGCAACGGGGGGACCGCGTAGTCGAACTCACCGTACACACGAAGCACGGCGCGGCTCGTCACGAGCACCTTGAGCTGATCGCAGGCTTCGAGCAGCTCCGTCACCAGCGGCGCAGCTTCGAGCACATGCTCGAAATTGTCGAGCACGATGAGCACCGGTCCCCGCACCGCCAGCGACTCCTGGACGGTCTCGATCGGCTCGCGATGCGCGCTATCGCGCCCGCCCACGACCTGCACGATCGCCGATGCGACGCCGCCGTGATCGGTCACCGGGCTCAGCGGGACGAAGAACGTCCCTCCCGGGAACGTCGAGCAGATCTCCGACGCGACCTGGATCGCGAGCCGGGTCTTGCCGGTGCCGCCAACTCCGGTCAAGGTGACCAGCCGCACATCGTCGCGGAGCACCAGGGCGCTGACCGCCGCCAGATCCTGCTCGCGCCCGACCAGCGGCGTGCGCGGTTTCGGCATCGACGCCCGTGTCTTCGGCGCCGATGTCAGGGGAGCTTCGAGCAGGCGGGTACGCAGCGTGGCCAGATCCCTGGCGAGATCGCGCGTCGACGCGTAGCGATCGCCCGGATCCTTGGCCAGGCACCGATCGACAATCCACTGCAGCGGCGGCGGCGTCGACGGGCTGAGATCGGCAATCGGCCGCGGCCGGTCCCGCAGAATCGCGGCGAGGGTCTCGGCGACGGCGGCGCGGTGGAATGGATTCCTGCCAGTCAGCATTTCGAACAGCATGATGCCGAACGAGAACTGATCGGAGCGGCGATCGACCGATTCGCCGCGGATCTGTTCCGGGGACATGTAGTCGACCGTGCCGAGAATCTGGCCCGCGCCAGTCAAAGCGCTGGCGCCGGTGACCGCATCGGAGGCGGCGGGCGCCTGCGCCTGCGTGGCGATCCCGAAGTCGAGCAGCTTGGCCTGACTGCGTCCGTGAATCTTGACGTTGGCCGGCTTCAGATCGCGGTGGACGATGCCGCGCTCGTGGGCGGCGTCAAGCGCCTCGGCAATCTGGCCTGCGAGAGTGAGTGTCTCCTCCACGGCCAGCGCGCCCTTTTCGAGTCGCTCGGCGAGCGTGGGACCTTCGACCAGCTCGAGTACCAGCGCGCAGATCCCGTTGCACTCTTCGATGCCGTAGATCGCGGCGATATGCGGATGATTCAGCGCTGCCAGGACCCGCGCCTCGCGATCGAACCGCGCCCGCTGCTCGGCATCGGCGAGCAGTTCCCCGGGCAGCATCTTGATCGCGACCTCGCGCCCGAGCCGCTCGTCGCGGGCGCGATACACCACGCCCATGCCGCCCACTCCGAGGAGCGAGAGTACGGAATAGCCGCCAAAACGCCGACCGACCAGTTCGGTCATGGGAGTCACGCCGCCGCCGGCGCGCGCCGGGCGGTTTTCATTGTATCGCCGGAGAATTCACTTCACGCAGATCTTCAAGGCCGCCGGATGCACTTTCGCGGTCAGCGATGTGCCTCCCTGCAGCGCTTCGCCGTCGACCTGGAAGACGATTGGCTCCTCGCACTCGATCGTCACCTCGCGCACGCGCTGCATCGACACCCCTGACGCCCTGCCGATCGTGCCAGTGAACAGACGCGGCGTCCGCAGGATGGTGTAGGCTCGCGACTTCTCTTCAACCACCACCAGATCGAGTTCGCCATCGTCGAGCCGCGCGCCTGGCGCGATCCGGGCACCGTTGCCGTACTGGGTTCCGTTGGTCACCGCTATCAACACCGCCCGGCTCGTGGTGCGCCCGTGAGCGCTCGAGATGCGGTAGGTGAGCGGCTGATATCTGAAGAGCGCGCGAGTGCCAATCGAGAGATAGCTGCGAAATCCACGGCGGCGATTACCGGCGTCGTTGAACTGCACGGCGACGTAGGCGTCGATGCCTATGCCGGCGGCGTTCACGAACAGCCGGCCGGATATTTCGCCCAGGTCGATCGCTCTCGGCGTCGCGCGCAGCGCGTCGAGCAACGCCCGCTCGGGCTGCCGGTTCACTCCCAGTTCAGTGGCGAGCCCATTGCCCGATCCGGCGGCGATGATTCCAAGCGGTACGTCGCCGAACGCCAGCGTTGACGCGACCTCGTTGATCGTGCCGTCGCCGCCCCACGCCATCACTAATCGCGCGCGCCTCGCCATCGCCAGCTGGGCGAGACTGCGCGCGTGGCCGGGCGAATCGGTCACAAAAATGTCGCCGCGCTCCCCCGCGCGCTCGAGAACCGCGGCAGCCAGCTCGATGCGCGCGCGCGCCGCATCGGGTCTCGCTCCTCCCGAAACCGGGTTGATGATGACGGCAATCACGGGACAGGCCGGCGCGACCCGGACCTATTTCAAGGCGAGACGGATCGTGGTGTTCTCGGTGAGATCGGATAGTTCCACGACATCGGGGGCGATCTTGATGACGCGGAAGCGATCGGTCACCGGCTCGCCTTCCTTGACGAGAAACAGCTGACCGGACATCGACATGATCGCGGTACGCACCGGTCCATTCGGCGTCTGATCTTCGGCGATGCCCGACAGCTTCAGCGGCGGCGCTGGCGGCCTGGGCGGCGGTTGATTCGGCGCGACCCGCGGGATCTCAGCGGCGGGCGCGGGCGCGGCCGCCGGGCGGTGCGCGGCAAACGAAAAGAGATTGCGGCTGGGCTGTCGAGGCGCGGCAGTCGGACGAAGGTGCTCGTGCAGGCGTGCGATTTCGCTGGCGAGCGCCGCTCCCGAGCTGTCAATCGGCGGCGTGCGGACGCCGCGCGGCGCCTGAACGTCTTCGAGCCCCGAGTTCGCCGCAGATGCGAGCCACACCGCGAGCGCACCACCAACCACCAGCAGCGCCGCCGTTCGCTTCGCGTTCATGACTGCTGTCGCGAATCGTAGCACGGTTCGTCGGGTATGCTATGATTCGCCGTGCACCCTGTATCGACTGGCTCTGCGGTCGATTCCTTCCCTCTGCAAGCTGTCGCGATCATCCCCGCCCGATTCGGTTCGACGCGATTCCCGGGAAAGCCGCTCGCCGACATCGAAGGCCGGCCGATGATCGAGCACGTGTACGCGCGCGCCAAACTCTCCAAGTCGGTATCGCGCGTCATCGTCGCCACCGACGATCTCCGCATCGCGACGAGGGTGCTGGAATTCGGCGGCGAGGTCAAGTTGACGCGCGCCGACCATCCCAGCGGCACCGATCGGCTGGCCGAAGTGGCCGCGGCGCTGGACTGCGATGTCGTGGTCAACGTGCAGGGCGACCTGCCGCTGATCGATCCTGGCGCGATCGATGAAGCGATCGCCCCGTTTGCCGCCAACGCCGGCGAGCGCATGACCACCTTGTACCGCCGTATTGTCGATCCCGACGATCTGCGGAATCCCGACATCGTCAAGATGGTCATCGATCGCGGCGGCTACGCGATGTACTTTTCGCGGTCGCCGATCCCCTACATCCGCGACCCGCGCGGCGGATGGCCGCCGCTCTACCGACATATCGGTCTCTACGCGTATCGCCGCAGTGCGCTGATGGTCGTGGCCGCGCTGGAGCCGACCCCCCTCGAACGGGCGGAAGGGCTCGAGCAGCTGCGCGTCCTCGAACACGGCATCCGCATCAAGGCGGTGGAAACCGCCTACGAATCCGTGGAAGTCGACACTCCCCAGGATCTCGAACACGTGCGCCGGCTGCTGGCGCCGCAGCCATCCAGTTGACGCGTGGACTCCGGCTCGGGCCGGACCGAGGAGCTTCATGACCGAGAAAGCGACCACCAAGTTCATCTTCGTAACCGGGGGGGTGGTTTCCTCGCTCGGTAAAGGACTCGCCGCCGCCTCGATTGGAGCGCTGCTCGAAGGGCATGGCTACCGCGTCAGACTCCAGAAATTCGACCCCTACATCAATGTCGACCCGGGCACGATGAGTCCGTACCAGCATGGCGAGGTCTACGTCACCGACGATGGCGGCGAGACCGACCTCGATCTGGGCCACTACGAGCGCTTCACCAATACCACCACCTCGCGCGATTCGAACTGGACGACCGGCAAGATCTATCAGAGCGTGATTCAGAAGGAACGGCGCGGCGACTACCTCGGGCGGACCGTGCAGGTGATTCCGCACATCACCAACGAAATCAAGGATGCGATCCGGTCCGGGAGCGAGAACGTCGACATCTGCCTGGTGGAGATTGGCGGCACGGTCGGCGACATCGAAAGCCTCCCGTTCCTGGAAGCGATTCGCCAGTTCCGCCAGGACGTGGGGCGCGACAACTCGCTCTACGTGCATCTCACCCTGGTGCCGTTCATCGGCGCGGCCGGCGAGCTGAAGACCAAGCCGACGCAACACAGCGTCCGCGATCTGCGGTCGATTGGAATTCAGCCGGATATCCTGCTGTGCCGGACCGACCGCTTTCTCGATCAGGACATCAAACGCAAGATTGCATTGTTCTGCGACGTCGCGGAAGAAGCCGTGATCACCGCCAAGGACGTATCCACGATCTACGAGGTGCCGCTGGTGCTCGCGGCCGAGGGTCTGGATCGCATCGTCCTCAAGTACCTGCACCTGCCGCAGACCGAACGCCGGATGGGGCCGTGGGAAGAGCTCGTCAAGCGCATCAAGAACCCGCAGGACGAACTCACCATCCACGTGGTCGGCAAGTACGTCGGGTATGAAGATTCGTACAAGAGCCTGAACGAGGCGCTGTATCACGCCGGCTTCGCCAACCGCGTGAAGGTGAACATCAAGTGGGTCGAGGCCGAGGCGTTGGAGCAACCCGGCGGGGAAAGCCTGCTGGACGGGGCCGACGGCATTCTCGTGCCGGGTGGCTTCGGCAACCGCGGCACCAGAGGCATGATGCGGGCGGCGGAGATCGCACGCAACGGCGGCATTCCTTATTTCGGCATCTGTTACGGATTCCAGTGGGCGACCGTCGAATACGCACGCAACGTCGCCGGACTGCCGGATGCGGATTCGACTGAGTGCAATCCCGACACGCCGTCGAAGGTGATCTACAAGCTTCGCGACCTGCTGGGCGTCGACGATCTCGGCGGCACGATGCGCCTGGGCCGCTACGCCTGCGAGCTGGCGCCGGGATCATTGGCGCAGCGCGTGTACGGGACGAACCTGATTTACGAACGGCATCGCCACCGGTACGAGTTCAACTGCCTGTACGAGCGGACCCTGACCGAGCACGGCTTGAAGATCTCCGGCCGATCGCCTGACGGAAAGTTCGTCGAGATCGCGGAGCTCCCCGGACATCCGTGGTACCTGGCCGTCCAGTTCCACCCGGAATTCCGGTCGAAGCCGCTGCATCCGCATCCGCTGTTCGCCAGCTTCGTCGAGGCGGCCTACCACCACAAGACAACGGCGTTGGGTGCCCGAGGCGCGGCGGCCGCGTCGGTCGCGTAGGCCGGTCGCGCGTCTTAGCCGAATCGACGCCGCCGGGCGCCGCCGTGCGCGCCCGAGCCGCCCCGTATAATGTCCGCAGTGCCCCCGATTCAAATCGGCGACATCTCCATCGGCGGCGGACGGCCGTTCGTGTTCATCGGCGGGCCGTGCGTCATCGAGAGTGAAGCGCACGCCACCGATCTCGCGATCGAGCTGGCCCGCATTGCCAGCCGCCTCGACGTGCCGTTCGTCTTCAAGGCGTCGTTCGACAAGGCCAATCGGACGTCGGGCGGGTCGTTCCGCGGGCCGGGCATCGATGAAGGGCTGCGCATCCTGGCGTCGATCAAGGGCCGCGTGCACATGCCGGTGCTCACCGACATTCACGAGGCCGCCCAGGCGGCGGAAGCGGCCCACGTCGCCGACGTGCTGCAGATCCCGGCCTTTCTCTCCCGCCAGACCGACCTGGTCGTCGCGGCGGCGCGGACCGGCCGCGTCGTGAACATCAAGAAGGGTCAGTTCCTGGCGCCCGACGACCTCAAACACGCGGTCGCGAAGGTCGTCGATGCCGGCAATCCGCGCGTGATCATCACCGAGCGCGGCACCACCTTCGGGTACCACAACCTCGTCGTCGACATGCGTGCGTTTCCGATCATGCGCGAACAGGGCACGCCTGTCGTCTTCGACGTCACGCACAGCCTGCAATTGCCCGGCGCGGGTGACGGCGCGACCGCCGGGCTCGCGCAGTACATCGAGCCGCTGGCCTCGGCGGGCGTGGCTGCGGGTGTGGACGGGGTGTTTCTCGAGGTGCACGAAGAACCGGCACGCGCCAAGAGCGACGCCCAGAATGCGCTGCGGCTGGACAAAGTCGAGCCGCTGTTACGGCGGCTGATGGCATTCGATCGTCTCGCCAAAGCTGTCGTCCTGCCGCTCGAAGCGCAGGGTGTGCCAGGACGAGCGAGCCATGGCTGATCTGGGTCTGGCGCGCCGGGTGCTCGAAACCGAGGCCGCGGCGATCCTCGCGCTCGTCGATCGCCTGGACGGCCGGTTCGAGCGCGCCGTCGATCTCCTCCGCTGCTGCAAGGGGCGCGTCATCCTCACCGGCATGGGCAAATCGGGCATCATCTGCCAGAAGATTGCCGCGACGCTGGCCAGCACCGGCACGCCCGCGCACTTCATGCATCCCGCCGAGGCCATCCACGGCGATCTGGGAATGGTCCAGAGCGACGATGTCGTCGTGGCGCTGTCGCACAGCGGCGAGACCGATGAAATTCTGCGCCTGCTCGAAGCGATCCGGCGCCTCGGCGTGAAACTCATTGTCATCACCGGTGCGCCGGGTTCCCTCCTCGCCCAGGCTGCAGACGTCGCGCTGGACTGCAGCGTCACCGAGGAAGCGTGTCCGCTGAACCTGGTGCCGACCGCGAGCACGACCGCGGCGCTCGCCATCGGCGACGCGCTGGCGATGACGCTGCTGGTCGAGAAGGGTTTCCGCGAGGAGGATTTTGCGAGCCTGCACCCGGGCGGCAAACTCGGCAAACGGTTCCTCCGCGTCGACACGCTGATGAGCGCCGGCAGCGACTGCCCAATCGTCCGGATCGGTACGCCAATGCGGGATGTGATCTACGAGATGACCAGCAAGGCGCTGGGCATGACCTGCGTGATCGACGGCAACCAGAGCCTGGTCGGGATCATCACCGACGGCGACCTGCGCCGCCACATGGACAAGCCGCCGGATATCCGTACGTTGACCGCCGGCGACGTCATGACCCGCGGGCCGGTGACGATTCCGCCGACCACGCTGGCCGTCGAAGCGCTGAACATCATGGAGCAGCGCAAGATTACGTCGCTCGTGGTCGTCAGCGGGGAGTCGAAGCAGGTGGCCGGCGTGGTACACCTCCACGACCTGTGGCGCACTGAACTGGTCTAGTGTCGATTCAGACCAAGGCGACCGCCGTCACGCTGCTGCTGTTCGACGTCGACGGGGTGCTGACCGACGGCAAGATCCTGCTGCACCCCGACGGCACCGAAAGCAAGCAGTTCGACATCAAGGACGGGACTGGTCTGGTGTGGGCGCAGCGCGCCGGGCTCAAAGTCGGCATGCTGTCCGCGCGGAACTCCGCGGCGACCGCGCAGCGCGCGGCGCAGCTGGGCGTCACCATCGTCCACCAGGGCGTAGCGAGCAAGCTGCACGCCTACGAGGAGATCCTGCGGCATCACGGGTTGACCGATGCGCAGGTCGCCTACATGGGCGACGATGTCCTCGACCTGCCGGTGATCAAGCGCGCCGGCCTGAGCGGCGCGCCTGCCGATGCCGTCGAGGAGGTGCGTAAACGCGTGGACTATGTGAGCGGCTCGGCCGGTGGCGGAGGGGCCGCCCGGGATTTCGTCGAGCTGGTGCTGAAGGCGCAGAAGCGATGGGACCGACTGGTCGACGATGAATGAATATGCCCCGCTGCTCGCCGGCCTCGTCGCGCTGCTGATCGGGCTCAGCGTCGGCAAGGCCTGGGAGCGCTACAAGCTGCGCGACGGCAAGTGGTTCGATCGGCGCCGCACCCGCGAATCACCTCATTACCTGCTCGGGTTGAATTTCCTGGTGGCCAACCAGCTCGATTCAGCCATCGACGAGATCGCGAAGGCCGCCAGCCTCAATCCCGAGGGGCTGGAAGTGCATCTCATCCTCGGCAACCTCTATCGCGAGAAGGGACAGGTCGGCAAAGCAATCACCGTCCATCAAGGACTCCTGCAGCGGCCGAAGCTCACCAAGCAGGAGCAGGCCCATGTCCAGCTTTCGCTCGGTCTGGACTACAAGCGCGGCGGGTTCGTCGACCGCGCGCTCGATGCCTTCACCGAAGTGCTTCGGCTGGATCCGAAAAACGAGTACGCGCTCGTCAATGTCCAGAAGCTGCACGAGGAGCAGCACCAGTGGTCGGAGGCATTCGACACCCGCCAGCGGCTCGCCAAGCTGACTACCGGCGATACTCCGCACAACGAAGCGATCCTGGCGTTTCTCGAGAACGAAATCGGACTGGAGGCGATGCGCCGCAAGGATTACGGCGAGGCGACCCGCCGGTTCGAAGGCGCCATCGACCTCGACGCGCGCGCGGTCCCGGCGTACCTGAATCTCGGCGACGTACGCGTCCATCAAGGCCACGACGCCGAGGCGGCGGCAGTGTGGGAGAAGCTGGTGGAAGTCGCACCGGATCGCGCCTACCTGGCCTTCGATCGCCTGGAGGCACTGGCCACGCGTACCGGATCGGCTGAGCGGTTCACCCGCGTGTGCCGGAAGCTCATCGAGGACAACCCGCAGGACTGGCGGGCGCGCCTCGCGCTTTCGCGCCACCTGGCCGCTAGCGGCAACCCGCGTGAGGCGCTCGACCTGCAGTTCGCGGCGCTGGTCCAGAACCCGCACGCGCTCAGCATCCATCAGGCGATTTGGCGCGCACTGGCGCAGCTCCGCCACGAGCCCGAGCTGGTGAACCGGTACACGGATCTCACCCGGCACGCCGTCTTCTATCTCGATCCGCACGTCTGCATGCGCTGCCGCTATCGCAGCACGGAGCTGCTGTGGCAATGCCCGCACTGCCACGACTGGAATACGTTTGTCGAAGAACGGATCGCGCCGGCGCAAGACCCCGAGGAGGTGGAGGCTTGAGAAACTTAGACCAAGAACCGAGAACTACGTTCAGAAGTTCAGTTCTTAGTTCTTAATTTCGAGTTCTGCGAGGAGCTCGTCCACCTGTCGATCGGTTTCTTCGAAGCTGCCGTCAGTGCGGATCACGTAGTCGGCGCGGGCGGCTTTCTCGGCGGCGGGCATCTGCGCCGCGAGCCGGCGCCGCGCCTCGACATCGCTCAGCCCCCGCGCAATGAGCCGTTCGACCTGACTGTCCACCGGTGCTGTGGTCACCACCACCCGGTCGTACTCGCCGTCATGTCCGGTTTCGTACAGCAGCGGCACGTCGACGACCACCAGCGGCTCGCCCATCCGCTCGAAGGCTCGAATCGCTGCGGCAATCGCCCGATACACCGCCGGGTGGACGATGGCTTCGAGATCGCGCCGCGCCTGCTCGTCCGCGAACACCATCGGTCCGAGCTTCGCTCGATCGACGGCTCCGTCCGGACCGATGATCCCGGAGCCGAAACGCGCCGCGATCGCCTGCGTCGCCTCCGTCCCGGCCGCCATCACGCCGTGAGCCAGCGCGTCGGCATCGAGGCAGGCCACGCCGCGGCGGCGTAGCCGGCTGACGACGTAGCTCTTGCCGGTGGCGATGCCGCCGGTGAGTGCGACCTTGAGCATGAGCGCGTTGTCGTGTGTATGGCTTTCTTTTCAGACCCGCCTCGCCGGGTCCGAAAGGACCCCGCCTACCCCAGCCGTGCGCGCTCTTCGGCCGCGCGCAGCGTGTTCTTGAGCAGCATCGCGATCGTCAGCGGACCGACGCCGCCCGGAACGGGTGTGAGCGCGCCGGCGACGCTGGCCACGTCCGGATGCACGTCCCCGACGATGACCGAACCGCGCCGCGCGAATGTGTCGCGACCTTTTGATCCTTCCCTGAACACCCGCTCGACGCCGGCCTGATCGGTGATCCGGTTGATGCCCACGTCCACGACGGTCGCGCCCGGCTTGACGAAATCCGGTGTGACGAACGCCGGCCGGCCGATCGCCGCGACCACGATGTCGGCCTGCGCAGCGGTACGCGGCAGCTCCGGCGTCTTCGAGTGGCAGATCGTCACGGTCGCGTGACGGTGCAGCAGCAACAGCGCCATCGGCTTGCCGACGATATCGCTGCGCCCGATCACCACCGCGCGCGTGCCGGCAATCGCGATCTTGCTGCGCTCCAGGATTTCGATCACGCCCGATGGCGTGCAGGCGACGAGCGGCGCACGATTCTGGACCAGCAACCCGACGTTGACCGGATGAAAGCCGTCAACGTCCTTGGCCGGCGACATCGCGTCGAACACGCGGCGCTCGGCGTCGTGGCCCATGGCGTCGGGCAGCGGCGACTGCACCAGGATGCCGTCATAGACGTCACTGCGATTCAGCTCGTCGACGATGTCGAGCAGCTGCGCGAGCGACGCCGACGCGGGCAGCCGCCGCAGATCGGCACGCAAACCGGTTTCGGTCGCCGACTTCAGCTTGCTCGCGACGTAGATTTCCGAAGCCGGGTTGTCACCGACCAGCACGATGCCGAGTCCCGGCGGGCGGCCGGCTTTGGCGGCGAA
>JADMIO010930493.1_pt1 | contig 22374 bp, 17 predicted proteins | sample 8958161 | NCBI WGS metagenome assembly JADMIO01 (sample SAMN16585339, study PRJNA669376) | soil metagenome | isolation source: Crop rotation soil | place: USA: Cullars Rotation, Alabama | collected 2011 | reverse complement strand
TGCCGGTTCAGGACGGCCTGCTCATCGCCCTCAACCGCCTCAATCGCATCCTGCGCCTCGACCCTGCTCAGCGCCTGGCGGTGGTCGAGCCGGGCGTGATTAACCTGGACGTCTCCAAGGCCGCCGCGCCCTATGGCCTGTACTACGCGCCCGACCCATCCAGCCAGCAAATCTGCACCATCGGCGGCAACATCGCCTTCAACTCCGGCGGCGCGCACTGTCTCAAATACGGCATGACCAGCAACCACGTGCTGGCCATCAAAGCTGTGCTGCCCGACGGCGAGGTGGTCGAGCTGGGCAGCGAGAGCCAGGAGAGTGTCGGGCCGGATTGGGTTGGCCTGTACGTCGGCGCCGAAGGCTTGTTCGGCGTCGCGCTCGAGATCACCCTGCGCCTTTTGCCGCGCCCGGAAAAGTTCCAGACCGTGCTGGCCGCTTACACCACCCTGGAAGCCGCCGGCGATGCCGTGGCCGCCGTGGTCGCCTCCGGCTTGCTGCCCGGCGCCCTCGAGATCATGGACCGCCTGGCCATCCAGGCCGCCGAAGCCGCCGTCCATCCCAACTACCCGCCCGGCGCCGAGGCCGTGCTCATCGTCGAGCTCGACGGCGAGTCCGAGCAGGTCGACGCCGAGTTCGAGCGGCTCAAGACCCTCATCGCCGCCTCGGGCGCTTTCACCTGGCGCATCGCCCAGGACGCCGATGACCGCGCCCGCATCTGGAAGGGCCGCAAGAGCGCTTTCTCGGCCGTCGGCCGGCTGAGCCCGGACTTCATCGTGCAGGATGGCGTTGTGCCGCGCAGCCGCCTGGGCGCGGCCCTGGCCGAGATTACCCGGCTCAGCGGCGTCTACGGCATCCGTGTGGCCAACGTCTTCCACGCTGGCGACGGCAACCTGCACCCGCTCATCCTCTTCGACGGCCGCACCCCGGGCGCGCTGGAGCGCGCCGAGCAATTGGCCGGCGAGATCCTCACCCTATGCATCAACCTGGGCGGCTCCATCACCGGCGAGCACGGCGTGGGCATGGAGAAGCGCAATTTCCTGCCGCGCATGTTCGCCGAGGCCGACGTCGAGGCCATGCACCGCCTGCGTCTGGCCCTCGACCCGCACGAGCTTTCCAATCCCGGCAAGATGTTCCCCACCGGCGAGGCCCCGGCCCTGCATTCCGTCGGCATGCACCCGTTGGAAAAGGCGGGCGTCATCTCCAGAGAGTAAATTGCCTTAACCGCAAAGGCCGCACCCACTCCGTTCCGCTCCGGGGCACTGCGTGAGAGCGCAAAGAGAAAGAAAAAGAAAGAGCTCAACCACGAAGTCACGAAGAAGAGAAAAATGTTTCGCCACCAATCGCATCGCAGGCATGTACACGAACCAGGAAAATCAATGTTGAGGCTTCTTCTCCCTTAAATCTTTCTCTCTTTCTCTGTCTTTTTCTTCGAGTTCTTTTCGTGCTAATTCGTGCAAATCGTGGCAACGTTCCTATCTTTCTTCGTGCCTTCGTGGTGATGTCCTCTAATGCTCCCATCGACCATCACTGAAGTTCAATCCGCCGTGCGCTCCAGCCCCCGCCTGCGTGTCCGCGGCGCCGGCACCAAGCCCGCGCTGTCCTCGCCGGCCGAGGGCGAGGCCGTGCTCGACCTGTCGGCCCTGCGTGGCGTGCTCGCCTACGAGCCGGGCGAGTTCGTCTTCACTGCCCGGGCCGGCACGCCTGTGGCTGAAGTCGAGGTGCTCCTGGCCCAGCACGGCCAATACCTGCCCTTCGATCCGCTGCTGGCCGAGCGCGGCGCCACGCTGGGCGGCACCCTGGCCGCCGGCCTCAGTGGGCCCGGGCGCTATCGCTTCGGCGGCCTGCGTGACTTCATCCTCGGCGTGCGCTACGTGGACGGCGAAGGCGAGCTGATCCGCGCTGGCGGCCAGGTGGTCAAGAACGCCGCCGGCTTCGATATTCCCAAGCTGATGGTTGGCAGTCTCGGCCGTCTCGGCGCGCTGGTGGAGGTGAGCTTCAAAGTCTTTCCGCGCCCCGAGGCTTATCTCACCCTGTCGAAATCACTGCCCGATCTCGACGCGGCCGTGCAGGCGCTGCTCCTGCTTTACGCCGCTCCGCTCGACATCAACGCCATCGACCTGGTGCCGTCCGAGCGAGGGGATCAGACCTTGCTGGTGCGCCTGGGCGGTCTGGCGGCGGCCTTGCCGCGCCGCGCCGAGCGCGTCCGCGCCCTGCTGGGCGGCGCCAGCCAATTTGGCGAAGCCGATGACGCCGAGGCCTGGCGCGCCGCGCGCGAGCTGGCCTGGGTGCCGCCCGGCTGGACCCTCGTCAAAGTGCCGCTCACCCCCCAGCGCATCCCGGCGCTCGAGCAGGCCCTGGCCAGCCTGACTAACCAGCGCCGCTACAGTGGCGGCGGCAACGTCGCCTGGCTGGCCAGTCCCGAGCCGCCCGAGTCTCTCGCCGGCATCCTCGCTGCCCAGGGCTTATCCGGCTTGGTCGTCCTCGGCCCGCCGGGCCGGCCGCTCATCGGCGCCCCGCAGGCCGAAGGCTTCGCTCGCCGCGTCCAATCCGCCCTCGACCCTCTCGGTCGTTTCCAGCCTGCCCCCGCTCCCGCGCCCACGGCAACGCTCTAAAGTACACCGCACAACGCAAGCGAAGGGGCTGTGTTGGCCACCTCGGCCGTTCTCCAGCGTCTGACAGTGCAGCGAAATGAGCCGGAGCCGGCAGCACTGCTGCCGGCTCCGGCTCATTTCGCCTTTCTCTGGGAGCTTCTGTTCTTAGTTCGTCGCCGCGTACGCGTGGGTCGGAATGCCCTCGAAATTGCTGCTGGTGCTCGCCACGCTGATCAGGGTCTGGACGCTGTCCGGGTAGGCGGGCAGTTGCAGGTAAGCATCGATCCGGCTGTCCGTGATCCACAGGTTCAGGTTATCCGGATCCAGCGAGTTGTAGCCATCGAAGTGCAGACCCACTTCCGGCGTGATCTTCGCGCCGATGTAGAAGGCCCAGAACTCCTCGAAGCGCGTGTCCGACACCACCCCGAACGGCTCCGTCCGGTGGAAGGCTTCGTGCGCCAGCGTGGATACCAGGGCTTCCATGCCCAGGCCGAAGGTCTGCTCCGCCACCATCATGTAGATCGGGCTGTCGCTGGCATAGCCGCAGTCCGCGCACTTCTTCAAGCTGCATGACCCGCTGCCGCACGCGCCCTCGGTGTCCCACACCATTGCGATATTGTTGTCCAGCACGAACTGCGCCAGCATTTGGCCCGTCAGCGTGCTGCCGTCCCACAGTTGGATCGGGTTCTGCCGGTTGTACAGGCGGATCCAGGCTTCCATCAGGACTGGGTCGTCGATGCGGGCCGGCAGAACGGCCGGGACCGTCAGCTCGGGCGACAGGGCGTTGACATACGGCGCGCGGCGATCGGCGTCGCGCTGAGTCTTGGCGTCGGCGGTCTTGACGACGAACGCGCTGGCAGCGACGGTGCTGATTAGGGCGATGGTCATCAGGCTGAAGGTCGTGGTTTTGTTCATTTTCGGGCTCCCTTATGTCTGCCAGCCGGCTTCGATCTGCCGTAGTGCCTTCCTGCTTCCTGGTCTCGACTATGGGTTTTTGGGAGCCGTAAATCGCCCGACGAAACAGCGGGGATAGCGGTGGGGGTTTCGGAGGGGGTGCCCTAAAACAACAAAAAAACCCATCCTTTTGGGATGGGTTTGTCGATTACGTGAATTTGCGCCGTGCCGCTAGGCGTTCCAGCGTTAATTATTATCCTGAGCTTAGTTCCATAATGTCAGCCTTTCGTTGACCACCACGCGCGTTCCGTGCGGCATGGCGCACAGCATCACCGAGACCGAGTGCTCGAACTTCAGCACCAGCCGGGCGTGCACCAGCGGCATGCAGTCTCCGCTGGTCGCCAGGTCGCTGGCCGGCGGCACTCCCAGCCGGGCCATGTACCAGCGCCGCACCGTCTGGATCACGTCCGGTGTCTGGTAAACCGCCTGGCGGATGATGGACCCATGCTGCAAGGCGTAATTGTCCAGGTTTTCATCGCTCAGGCGCACCGACCCCGGATAGCGCTGCTGAGCCTCGTTGAGACCCAGGTTGACCACCAGGGCCAAACCCGCCAGCCCGGCCAACCCAAACGCGCCAAATGCTACCCGCGTGCGTCGATTCATTGGGACCTCCCTCCCGCTGGCGTGCCTATCTGTATGAACGGACTTCACATACAAAATCAGACCCGCGCGGTCGCCCGACGAAACGGACGGTCTAGGGCATGGTATTTAGGAGGGGTGTGCTCGGCCCCTTTTTCGTTCTCTTTCTCTTTTCCTTGCTGGGATACAGGCTATAATTCGACCGCTTCGCTAGTTGTGTTCCAACGGGGGCCGTCTTTGTCTGGCAGCGACCGCAAGCCGGAAGCCGAACTCGTCGAGCCGCTCACCCGCCGCGAGCGCGAAATTCTCGGCTTGCTCGCTGCGGGCCACTCCGCGCCGGAGATTGCCGAGCAATTGACGCTCGCCGTCAGCTCGGTCAAGTGGCACATCCAGCAGCTTTACGGCAAGCTGGGCGTCAATAACAAACAGCGCGCGCTGCTGCGGGCGGCGGAGCTGGGCCTGCTGGGCGCACCCGCCCAGGCAGAGCCCAAACCATCGGCCAAACACAACCTGCCCCTGCAAGTCACCACCTTCTTTGGCCGCGAAGCCGAGCTGGCCCAGCTTCAGCAGCGGCTGGCGGAGCATCGCCTCGTCACCCTCACGGGCTCGGGCGGGGTCGGCAAGACGCGCCTTTCCGTGCGGTTGGCGGAGGAAGTGCTCACTCATTTTGCCGACGGCGTCTGGTTTGTGGCGCTGGCGTCTCTCTCGGATCCGGCTCTGGTTCCGCAGCAGGCCGCCGCGGCCCTGGGCGTGCGCGACGAGCCCGGCCGTCCGATCGTCGAAACCCTGGCCGCCTTTCTGCGCGACCGCCAGCTGCTGCTGGTGCTCGATAACTGCGAGCACGTGCTGGAAGCCAGCGCCCGGCTGGCCGACGCCCTGCTGCACGCCTGTCCGCGCCTCAGCCTGCTGGTCTCCAGCCGCGAGGCGCTGGGCGTGGCCGGCGAGGCGGCCTTTCCCGTGCCCTCGTTGCCCTTCCCCGATCCGAGGCATCTGCCCGCAGCTGAAACCCTGGCCGGCAACGTGGCGCTGCGCCTCTTCGTCGACCGTGCCCGCCTGGTGCTGCCCGACTATGCCCTGGACGCCGGCAGTGCCCCCGCCGTGGCGCGCATCTGCCAGCGGCTGGACGGCATTCCGCTGGCCATCGAGATGGCCGCTGCCCGCGTCAACCTGCTCACCGCCCAGCAGTTGGCGGACCGCCTGGACGACGCTTTCCGCCTGCTCACCGGCGGCAGCCGCACCGCCCTCCCGCGCCAGCAGACCCTGCGCGAAACCCTCGACTGGAGCTACAAGCTCCTCAGCGAGCCCGAGCGCATTCTGCTCCAGCGCCTGTCCGTCTTCGCCGGCGGCGCCAGTCTGGAGGCGATTGAGGCCGTGTGCGCTGAAGCGACGACAGACGACCGACGATTGACGACCGATCTCGGTGGCCAGCAGAGTCTGTCGTCTGACGTCGGTCGTCCGTCGTCTTTCATTCGTCCTTCGTCAGTTTTAGAGCTGCTCGGCTCCCTGGTCGCCAAGTCCATGGTCCTCGCCACCCGCCGGCCAGACGGCCAGACCCGTTACCACCTGTACGAGGTCGTGCGCCAGTATGCGCGCGAAAAACTAAACGACGGCGGCGATGGCGAGCGCCTGCGCACGCGCCACCGCGATTATTTCGCCGGCTTCGCGCACGCTGTGGCTAAAGACGCGCGGTTGACGGGGCAGCATCTGGCCGCAACTCGCACGTTAACGGCCGATCGGGACAACCTGCGCCTGGCGCTCGAGTGGTCCTTTAGCGAGCCCGGCGGCGCCAACGCAGTTGAATCTGGGCCCCACCTGGTCGACAAATTGTTCGGCCTCTGGCCCACCCATCAGGAAGAGCTCGCTTGGTTGCGGCGCGCGCTGGCCTGGTGCCAGAGCCGCCGCGACGTTCCGCCCTTGTTGCAGGCCGAAATGCTGGGTCTCGCCTCTAATCGCGTGGCGCGCGATGATCCACCGGCCGCTCTGCAGCAGGTGCAGCAGGCCGTTGACATCTGCCGAGGGTTAGGGCCACAAGCGAAAAGGACACTGGTAATCAGCCTGTTCATCCTGGGCAAGACCTATGCCGTGGATTTAGGCGAGATCGATCAGGGTATTGCGCCGCTGGCCGAGGCAGAAGCTCTCCTCCAGGAGTTGGGCCCAGATTATTTTCCGGCCAATGAGTATCGTTGGGTCGCCGCCCTTATCGCGGATATGAAAGCCCATATCGCGCTGCACCAGCGCCTGTATCCGTCCGCCAGGCTGTACGCCGCCGAAAGCGTCCAACACTTTGAAGCCATCGGCAATACGTCCTTCGTCTGGCTGCCCTATCTCAAGCTTGGATTTGCCTGCCTGCGTCTGGGCGAATACGATCAGGCTCGGGAGCATTTCCTGCAATCACTTCGCTCGGCCGGCGAGATGACCGAGGATGTTGGGGATAATGCCAGGTCGGCGGTCTTGTACGGCCTGGCAGACCTTGACATGCACCTGGGCAACCTGGAGCAGGCGCGCGACTATTGCCGCCAGAGCCTGCCGCTGGCCCTGGGCATCCTTGATTACAATCTCATCGCCAGCGGCATCGGCCACACCGCCATCCTCCTCGCCCGGCAGAACCAGCCGCTGCGCGCTGCCCGGCTCGCGGGCGCCGCCCAGGCGCTCTATGCCCGCCAGCACCGCAAGCCCCGCGAAGACTCATCCCTCGACACGATCCTTCCCGGCTGGCGCGCCGGCCCCCAACAGGCGGCCCTGCTCCAGGCCTACCAGGCGGGCCAGGCTCTCCCCTACGATCAGGCTGCCGCCCTGGCCCTCGACGACGCAGCACCTTAAGCGCCTATTCCTTCACGGTTGCTGTCGTCCCGACGGTCACGGCCGCCCGGCTTGCTCCACCGCCTCTGAGGCCTATAATCCAGCGCGCGCTGCCGGATCATAGGAATGCCGTTTGTGCTCGACTCTCTCAAAAATTTGCGCGCGCCCCGCTGGTCGATTCAAGTCAAGCCGGCCCTAATGGTTTTGGCAGGGTTGGTGAGCATGGCGCTGGCGATCAGCCTGCTGATGTTTTCGACAGCCAATGCCTTGTTCGCCGAACAGGCCGAAGCCGAGCTAAGCCGCCAAAATCAGAGCCTGGCCAATGAAATTGATAATCTGACCGCCAAGGCCTCGATGGCCACCAGGTGTTGATGGCCGCGAATGGCACAGACGCGCTCGAGCTGCTGCGCCAGCAGCCCGTCGACCTGCTGCTGCTGGACTATCGCATGCCCGGCCTGAGCGGCGAAGAGGTGGTCACGCAGCTGCGCCAATTCAATTCCCACGTCCAGGTCATTTTGCAGATGGGCTACGCCAGCGAGCAGCTGCCGCGCGAGATGCTGCGCCGGCTCGACATTCAGGGCTACCACGATAAGAGCGAAGGGCCGGAAAAGCTGCTCTTGTGGGCGGACGTGGGGCTGAAAGCGGCCTACACCGTGCAGCTCCTGAGCAAGAGCCGCCAGGGCCTGCGCTACATCCTGGCCGTCACCCCAGACCTGCACCGGCTGCAGCCGCTGGAAGATCTGCTGCAGGGCATACTGCTGCAGATTGCGGGCCTGTTGGGGGCGGCGAATCCCTTCCTGGCCTTGCGCTCGCCGGACGGCGCCTGGACGCGGCCAGCCGGCACGGTGGAAATGGAGGGTTTTCTGGCCATGCTGGAGGACGATTCCGAGCTGGTCATTCGCGCCGGCACCGGCCGCTTTCAGCCGCGCAGCGTGGATGTCATTTACCTGGATCGGCCGGCGATCCACGAGCGGGATCTGGAGCTGCTGCACCTGCTTGCCAACCAGGTGGCCGTGGCCATTCAGAATGCGCAGCTGTATCAAATGGCGACCATCGACCCGCTGACTCAGGTGTATGTGCGCGCCTTCTTCGAGCAATGCCTGTAGCGCGAATTGCGCACGGCGTTCCGCTCGCGCCAGCCGCTGGCCGTGCTGATGCTCGACATCGACCACATGAAGCAAATTAACGATGTCGGCGGCCATCTGGCCGGCGATCGGGCCCTGGCCGCCTTCGGGCAAGTGCTGGCCGAAGCCACGCGCGCGGCCGACATCGTGGGCCGCTATGGCGGCGATGAGTTTGCGGTCATCCTGGCGCAGACCTCGTCCGCTGCGGCCGGCCAGGTGGGCGAGCGGTTCTTACAGCTGTTGCAGGGCAAGAGCGTCCGCGGTCCGCTTGAGCCGCTTCCCCTGCAGAGCAGTGTGGGCCTGTGCGTCCTGGAGCCGCACCCGTTCACCCTGGGGGAGCACTCGTCGGAGCTGACGCCGGCCTACTTCCGGCAGATGTCCCAACGCCTGCTGGTGGGCGCGGACGAGGCCCTGTACCGGGCGAAAAATCTCGGCGGCGGCCAGGTCTATCGCGGCGCCGCCCTCGAATGGCTGCCCACGAACGCCAACCTTTCCGGTTAGAATTCCGCCCGATGCAGCACACCATCCAGTTTGAAAACTTTGGACCGACCGGCGAAGTGATGGCCCTGGCCATCGAGAAGTGCGTCCACTGCGGCTTCTGCCTGCCGTCCTGCCCGACCTACAGCGTGCTGGGCGAAGAGATGGACTCGCCGCGCGGCCGCATCACCCTGATGAAGTCGGCCCTCGAGGGGGCGCTGACCGTCGAGCAGACGCTGCCCTTCATCGACCGCTGCCTGGGCTGTATGGGCTGCGTCACCGCCTGCCCGTCGGGCGTGCCCTACGGCGAGCTGCTGATGCCCTACCGCGCCCTGGCCGACAAACAGCGGCGGCGCGGCCTCATCGACCGCGCAGCGCGCCTGCTCGTGCGCCAGACCCTGCCCTTCCCCAACCGCTTCCGCCTGGCCGCGCTGACCGGCAAGCTGGCCCGCCCGCTGCGGCGGCTGCTGCCGGCGCAGTTCCAGGCCATGCTGTCCTTGCTGCCGCAGACGGTGCCGCCCGCCCGGCCCTTGCCGGCGCTTGTGCCCGCCCAGGGCGCTCGGCGCGCGCGCGTGGCCTTGCTGGCCGGCTGCGTACAGCAGGTGCTCTCGCCCGAGATCAACTGGGCCACCGTGCGCGTGCTGGCGCGCAACGGCGTCGAGGTGGTCATCCCGCGGGGGCAGGGCTGCTGCGGCTCCCTGATGGCGCACGGCGGCGAAGACGGCTTCGCCCGCGGCCTGGCGCGCCGCAACCTGCGCGCCTTTCCGGCCGGCGTCGATGCCATACTGACCAATGCCGCCGGCTGCGGCTCCGGTATGCACGAATACGGGCTGCTCTTCAAGGGCCAGCCGGAAGAGGCGGCGGCGCGCGCCTTCGCCGACCGAGTCAAGGACGTCAGCGTCTTTTTGGACGAATTGGGCCTGGTGCAGCCGCCGCCCCTGCCGGCCACCCTGCGCGTGGCCTATCACGACGCCTGCCACCTGGCGCATGCCCAGGCCGTCACGGCCGCGCCCCGGCGCCTGCTGCGCAGCCTGCCGGGTGTCACGCTGGTGGAGCTGCCCGAAAGCGATCTGTGTTGCGGCTCGGCCGGCACCTACAACCTGGAGCAGCCCGCGATCGCCGCCGAGCTGGGCCGGCGCAAGGCCGAGAACATCCGCCGCACCGGCGCGCAGGCCGTGGCGGCCGGCAACATCGGCTGCCTGGTGCAGATTCAAACTTATTTGCCGGGCCTGCCGGTGTATCATACGCTTGAGTTGATCGATCGTGCCTACAGGAGCAACCCATGACCACTCCCTCCTCTCGCATGGTGACGGCTCGTAAGGGCGGCGGCGGCATTGGCAGCGGCTGTCTGTGGATCGGGCTGAATCTGCTGTTCGCGCTGTTTCTGGGGATCGGGGGCTGGTTCGGCTACGGCAGCTGGCGCCTGACGCAGAACGGCGGCAAGGCCGACGGCACCGTGGTCGACCTGGAGGCGCATAACTCCGACGACGGCACCAGTTACTCGCCCATCGTCGAGTTCATCGTCGACGGCACCAGCTACCGGATGACGAGCACCAATTCGTCCGAGCCGCCCGCCTACCACATTGGCCAGGCAGTGCGCGTGGTGTACGACCGTGACAATCCCAACGTCGCTCGCATCGACAACTTTTGGGAGCTCTGGCTGCTGCCGCTGATCTTCATCCCATTGGCGCTGCTGTTTGCAGTGATCTACAACCTCAACGCGCTCTTTGGCTTCATCCGCGGCCGCCGCCAGCCAGCCGCGCCTCCGCCCGGGCCGGTGCGCATTCAGATCTAGCTCCTCATCCCGTGCCCGTACGCGAGGCGCGCCCCCCGGCTGCCGGCAGCCGCCTGCCGCAGGCGCTGGTCATCGGCGTGAGTCTCGCGCTGGTGCTGGCGCTGGCCGGCTGTTGGCTGACCTCGCTGGCCATGTACCACCGCGTGCTGCCCATCCCGGCCTTCGCGATCGAGTTTGGCGGGCTGGAGCTTTCCGGCCCCTGCCCCAAGCATGGCTTCGACTGCGATAAAGACCTCAGCTACTACGCCCTCTGGCGCGGCCGGCGCCTGCCGGATCACAGCCTCCAGTACGACCAGATTTTCTTTGTGTATCTGAAGCCCAAGCAGCGGTAGGAACGACGACGGACGACGGCCCTCGATGAGCCCACATCTTTAGATGCTAAATCGGCTGGTAGAGGACTAGATGAGTCCGCACGCCCCGCCTCAGATGCGAACGACGCTGACACGGTTGCGTGATTGCGGAGTGACAGAACCTGCGTAGCGTTCAATTGTACGTTCGTATGGGCAGCTATTGGAGCCGGCATACCAAGGCCAACCTGCTGCTGATCACTGCCACCCGGCACGCGTTTACGCACCTCAACGAAGCCCGGCGCCTGCGGTCAAAACTAGCCAGGGCTACTACATCCTAGGCAGCGGCCAGGATGGTGTGGGGCGAGGCCCGTTGGCTGTAGATATTAACCTTTACTGCCAGCCCGGTTGGGTAAAGTGCATTGCGGCCTGTCCGCGCGGGATGATAAAATTCTATTCGTTAACACTCTAGCGCACACAGACCGCGGTATCCTTCGGATTAATCGGAAAGGAGAATCACATTGTGAAATCACTTGGTCGTTGGGCCGTCGTGTGGCTGGCCCTGCTGTCCTTACTTTTGGCGGTCCCGGCGTCGGCGGCGCCCTATGCGCCGCACGACCTGGGCACGCTTGGCGGCACTCAGAGTATCGCCTATGCCATCAATGGTGCCGGAGTAGTGGTTGGCCACAGCGCTGTGAGCGGCACGAATTATCTGCATGCCACGATTTGGTTCGAAGGCCGGAAGACTGACCTGGGCACATTTGGGGGTAACACCAGTGCCGCAAATGGGGTCAGCAACAATGGTCTGGTGGTGGGCAGGGCCGACACCACCGATCACGGCGGTTTGTACTATCACGCCTTCCTATGGAATCACGGGGTTATGACCGATTTGGGCATGCTCGGCTCGGGTCTATTCAGCGTCGCCCAGTCCGTCAACAATGCGGCGCAGGTGGTCGGCGACAGCGCCATCAATTCCGACACGTATGATTTTCACGCCTTCCTGTGGCAAAACGGCACGATGACCGACCTGGCGCCGCAGAGCTACCGCAGCTCGGCGCAAGACATCAACGGGATCGGTCAAATCGTCGGGTACGCCAGCACGCCCCGTAACCCAGGACTCTTCCATGCCATGCTCTGGCAGGGCAGCCAGGTGACCGATCTCGGTGCCAACTTCTCGGGCAAGAGCTACGCCCTCGGTATCAGTGAGAACGGCCAGGTGGTGGGTTATGCGGACAACTTCACCAAGCTGCGCGCGGTTACGTGGGTCAATGGCCAAATGACCTACCTGCCTGCCTGGGCCGGGGGTGGCAATTCAATCGCCTATGGTGTGAATAATTATGGGCAAATCGTCGGGCAGGCCTACAACGCCAACGGCGTTGCGCGGGCAGTGCTATGGCAGCAGGGGCAAATCATCGACCTGGGCACGCTTGGCGGCCGCTCGGCCACGGCCCAGGATATCAACGGCACCGGCTTGATTGTGGGCTGGTCCGCGTTTGCGCCGAATACAACCGGCCCATTGCACGCCACCCTCTGGTCGAAGTAAGCGTGTAATTTCCCGCACTATGTCGCCCACGACGGACCGGCTATAAGCGAGAATCGACATGCCGTGCGCACACCCAACCGCATCCCGGCACACGCTGCCCCAAGCTTCACGGGCACTCCGCCACATGCAGGTACGTCTGGCACTCCATAGGCGTGAGGGCTCGTGTCACGCGTTGGCGGGCCAAAGCCATGAGGTCGTCGATCGATAAAGCGTAGAGGCGGACGCCACTATCGCCGCTCGTGGCCAGCCGTGTACCCGTGGGGTCGAAGGCCGCGCCGGTTAGCCCGCCCAGGTCAGCGTCCAAGATCAGCAGGCTCTGACCGGTGGTGGCATCCCACAGCCTGGCGGTCCCATCCCGGCTGCTCGTCACGAGGCGCTGGCCATCTGGGCTGTAGGCCACGGTTATAGTCTCACCTTCGTGGCCAATCAGGTTGAGTAGGGCCTGCCCCGTCGCCAGGTCCCATACCCGAACCGCGCCGTCCTGGCTCGTCGTCGCCAGCCGGTCGCCGAGCGGGCTAAAGGCCAGGCCCCAGATTCGCCAGGTTTGGTCCGTGAAGGTGGTCTGGCCGGTAAGCGCCAGGGCGAGCTTGCCGGTCGGCGCGGCCCACACCTTGGGTATACCCGCCCGGCCGGCTGTAGCCAATCGACTGCCATCCGGACTGAAGGCCACCGCCAGCAGTGGGTCTCCTTGGTCCACCACGCGCAACAGTCGGTCACCGGTCAGCGCATCCCAGACCAGCGCAGTTCCATCATTGCTGACGGTCGCAATGCGCGTCCCATCGGGGCTGAAGGCGATGCCGTTAACCGTATCGACATGCCCCTTCAGCTTAAACAGCAGCTGTCCCGAAGCCGCATCCCAGACCATCGGCGTCACGTCAATGGTGGCGGTTGCCAACCGTGTCCCATCCGGACTGAAGGCGGCAAACCCGACCGGGCCATCCTGACCCGCCAGCGCCAACAGCTCTTGCCCGGTGGTGGCGTCCCATATGCGAGCCACGCCGTCGTTGCCGGTAGTGGCGAAACGTGTCCCGTCTGGGCTAAAGGCGATGCTGTTGGCCTGCGCACTTGGTCCGGACAGAGCCAGTAGTTCCCGGCCACCTTCAGGCGATATATCCCAAACCCGTGCCGTGGCGTCCGCGCTGGCCGTCGCCAGGTGTAACCCATCTGGGTGAAACGCCAGGCCAGAAACGATTCCCGCGTGGCCGGACAGAACCACCCATTCTTGCCCGCTGGCAATGTCTCCCGCGGCGTCATATGTGAGCCGCCACACGATCGCCTTACGGTCTCCGCTGGCCGACGCGAGCAGGGTCCCGTCTGGGCTGAAGGCAATATCCAGGACCTGGCTCGAGTGTCCCGCGAGAGTCAACCTCAAGACGCCGCTGGCCGTGTCCCAAATCCTTACCAGATTATCGTCGCTCGCAGTGGCCAGGTAGCGGCCATCGGGGCTGAAGGCGACGCCGCGGACCCAGCCGGCATGGCCCGTCAGTGTCAGCAAGGTTACGCCCGTAGTGGCGTCCCAAAGGCGGGCCGTACCATCAAAACTGCCTGTGGCCAGGCGCTTGCCGTCGGGGCTGAAGGCAATGTTCCAGATTGCGTCGGTGTGGCCAGTCAGGGTTATCAGCTGCTGTCCAGTGACCGCGTCCCAGATGTATGCCTCCATCGTGTTAGCGCCACTGGTCGCCAGCCGGCTGCTATCGGGGCTGAATGCAACACCCCACACCGGTCCGCTGCGGCCCGAGAGCTCGAGCAGCCTCTGCCCACTGCCCGCGTCCGACACGATGACCTGGCCCTGCGCCCCGGTGGTGGCCAGGCGCGTGCCATCGGGACTGAAGGCGACGCCCATCACCCAGGCTTCATGCCCGGTTACGGTGAACAATTCCTGGCCTGTGGCCATGCTCCAAACCTTGGCCGTGCCATCGTCGCTCGTCGTCGCCAGCCGGGTGCCGTCAGGGCTATAGGCAACACGATTCACCCAATCGCCGTGCCCGGAGAGCGTGAGCTGTACCCGCGAGGCCTGGATGGCCCGGTGGAGCGCGTCCTCGGCTTCCAAGGTATGCGTGACCGACGCTGCTTCGAGCGCCAGTAAGATGCTGCGCTCGGGATCGATATCTAAATTGCTGACCGCAGCGGCTGCCAACTCACGCGAAACGGCCACCCGGCCGACCGCTTGAGCGCTGAGAGCCGCCTGGCGAGCTCGCTCGCCCAGCCAGAGTGAGGCACCCGCCATCAGAAAAACCAGCACCAATGCGCCCGTCAGGACGACAGCGCGGCGCCTCAGTTGTTGGGCCGACCGACTCTGCACCTGAGCCAGCTGGCGCGCGGCCGCGAGTTCTTGTTGGTGCCGCGCCTCCCGTTCAGCCGCTTCCTGCTCGCTCAACGCCTGGGCTGTACCCAGGAACTCCCGCTCAAGGGAATTTAGGTCATTGGAATGCACAGCCGCCCACTCCAATGCCTGAGCCAGTCGCGCGCCTCGATAAAGTTCGCCGGGGTCCCGCCCCTGCTGGGCCCAGCCTTCGCTGGCCAGGGTCAGATGCCGGTGCAGCCGCAGGGCATCGCGATCTTCTTCCAGCCACCGGCGCAAGGTCGGCCACTCGCGAATAAGGGCCTCGTGGGCCACTTCCGCTGAGCCCGCTTCGGTGGTGATGAGGCGCGCATCAGCCAACCGATTGAGCACGTGGCGGATCGACGCCGGGTCTTCAGAGCCAGAGATCAGCTCCTCAAACGTCGTCCGGCGGCGCGTCTCCACGGCCATGGTATCGTCGCCAAACTCGGTCAGGCGCAAAAAGATGTTGCGCGCAATGAGCCGTTGCTTTGCATCCAACTGGTCGTGGAAAACAGCCTCAGCCGTCTCCGCAATCGCGCCGCGCACCCCGCCCGACGCCAGATAGCCCGAAACCGTCAACGTGCGGCGGCGGCGCCGGTGCCAGGTCTCCAGCAAGGCGTGCGAGAGCAGGGGCAGGGCGCCGGGCTCCGCTGGATGCGGCCCATCGGCGCCAACGTCTCGCAACAGCACATCCACCAGGCCGGGCTCCAGCTCCCAGCCCGCACTTTTTGCAGGCTCTTCAATGGCGCGGCGCAGCTCATCGGCGCTCATGGGACCGATGTACTCCTGCTGCTTGGACAGCACGTCACGCAGACGCGCGTATGGGGCGCAGTGCGCGTAAAAGTCTGCGCGCAGGGTGATAACCACGCAAAAAAGGCCCTTTGGTGCGAGCGCGGCCGTCACCAGGTTATCAATAAAAGCCCGTCGCTCGTCTTCGTCACGGCAGAGGGTAAATACCTCTTCGAACTGATCGACAACCAGCAGGCAAGGCCGTGCCGGGGTTTGGTCAGAGCGCGGCGCGTCGTCAGGCCGCCCTGGATACGCAGCCAATGCCTCGGGGCTGCGTGCACACTTGCTGGCCAGGTTCGCCGCTCCGCCGCGCGGTACGTCTTCGGTATGGACGGCCGCCGCCAGGGCTTGAAGGGGATGGGTGCTCGGCGTAAAGCTGACAATCAGCCATTCGCCCACGGGTGGACTCCACCTGAGGGCCGGTATCAGCCCGGCGCGCACGATGGACGACTTGCCGCTGCCTGAGGCGCCGACGACGGCCAAAAAGCGTGCCAGCCCAGGCACGGACAGGACGGCTTGCAGCCGGTCCAGCAAGTGGTCGACCAACGCCTCGCGTCCAAAAAACAGATCGGCATCGACCTCATCGAAATAGTGGAGTCCCTTAAATGGCGGCAAACCGGAGGCCGGCGCGTCGTCTCGCCGTGCGCCCGTGGCCAGCTCGAGTAATCGGAGGCCGGCCTCAGGGAGATCGTCGATCTCGAGCGCGGGGATAAACCGGGCGGCAACCGTGGGTAGATCGGGTGGGCGCTGGTTCAACTCCAGACGGCTGATTTGGGCATTACTGTACCCGACGGCGATGGCGAATTCCTGCTGGGTCAGGCCGGCGCGGCGGCGGAGGAAGCGGAGCAGATCCCCAAAAGTGGTGAATTTGTCGAGCGTGATGGCTGCGAGGCGTATTGACATGTCAGGCTGAACCCATGCCCAGACATAACCGGCTTCGACGCACCCGAGTATAGCTGGAAACCCGCGCAAACGGGCGGCATTGGAGAATTTTGGAGAACTTGATCAGCTGGCGACCCGACTAACGACCGGGTGGGCAATCCGTGGAGCATCAACCAGCACCCCTCGGCCGTCGACGTCGAAACCGTCACCCTGCACGAGGCCGGCCACGCGCCTGGCGTAGGTCACTTCGGGCCCGCGTCGTTGGCATTGATGAACCCGCGCTGCAATGGCATCAAGCAAACCCCGGACCCAATTGACCACGCCGGTATGGGTACCGTCCGGGTCTCGCGGCCGAAGCATGGCCATTGACCGGTCGCATAGTTAGCCAATCGACACAATTTTGTCCCCAGCCACTGTGAACAGAATCTCGATCTCGTGACCGGCCGAAACGGGGCAGTTCGATCCGGACGATGCGCTAATGATCCGTGCCACGGCCACCCGGCCATCGCGGACAGAAATGGATGTCGTGGTCTCATCGCAGCGCAATAACTCATCTCTGACCCAGGCAGCGATGGCGGTCTCGTTTTCCAGCGTTATATACGGCTGTTGAGATGACGTCCGGACGGTCGCACCTGGCCCCATAAGCGCAGCCGCCGCAGCAACATCGTGTGCGTCCCTTGCGCTGAGGAATGCCTCGACCACGACCATGTCCTGCGTCTGCACAGCGGGCAGCGTGGCCGCCGGCGGAGACGCGGACGGCACCGAGCAGGCGGCGACCAGGAACAGACTTGCAACGGCCCAAAGCAATGGCCAAATTTTAGTTCGTCTACAATTTGACATCGTAGCTTCCTCTCGGCGTTACGAACAGATTTCGACCAAGACTGGCGCCGCGCGCCGACCCAGCGCGCGGCGCCGCTGTTTTTCGCCTCGGGCGGCGGCCAGAACAGAGCCCGGCTATTGACCGAGAGGCGGGCAATCCCTCAGGGCCATAAGACCGCCGTCATAGCCGAGAAAACCACTGTCGCTGCGCATCATCCACCGGTCGATGCCCTTGACATATTCAAGCCGGAGCGACTGCAGCTCCGCTTCACTAAAAGGGCACCGGGACGAGGCAGCCTCGACGGCCAGTGGGGTCTGAGTGACCACAGGGGGAAGCTTCTCAGCCCAAACCACCTGCGCCGTCGCCAGCGCCTGGTGCAACGTGAACAGCGCCAGAGTTGCCAGCGCGATGCCTACGACAACGAGCACGAACTGATTTTTGAACATATGAGCCTCCTGGACCGGGGGATAGGATTTTTTTGGCCCCGGTCGATGGCTCCACAGTAGCTAAATCCGTGTCACCAAAGTCGACAAAATTCGACAAAACTTACCAGACCCCCGTTCTCGCCCCCTAATTCCTGATGCAGCCGCCGCACACGGGGAGCAACTACTCAGACAAATGGGCACAACACCCGCGATTCCGCTGGATCCGTTCACCACCGTTGGCGACCTGTTGAAGTTCCTTCGCCGCCGCAGCGGGCTAGCCCGGTGCGAGCTGTGTTTGCGGTCGGGTATAGCAACGCCCACATCAGCCGGCCGGAGCCAAGCGGCCCTTGCGCCCCAGGGTCTTGCACAGGCGGTAGGACTCGCCCAGGAGCTCTAGATTACGCCGTGACGCACGTTCATCGGGCCGGAGCAGTGGCGACCAATCCTGCCCCGGTCATCACCACCAGCTTGCCCGTGCCGCGGTTCTCTTCCATATAGCGGTGGGCGGCGACAATCTCGTTGAGTTGGAAGACCCGGTGCAGACCGGCCCGGTAGCGCCCGGCCGCCACGCCGTCGACGATGCCTTGCAGCGCGGCCGTCGCGTTGGCCGCGGTCAGCGTCTCACTGCCGTACACCGTCAGCCGCACCGTGCTCGGAATCATCTCAAGCGGCTCGAACGCGGGCAGCGTCCAGGCATTGCCCAGCAGGCCCGACATGCACACGATGCCGCGCGGGCGCACCGTGCGCAGCGAGTCCAGCAGCGTCACCGTGCCGATCAAGTCCAACGTGCAGTCGAAGCCGTCTGGGAGGCGCTCGCGCGCCGCCTCGGCCAGAACGCCTGTATCGATGATTACCTCATCGGCGCCGTTGGCGATCAGCGCGGCGGTCTTGGCGCTGTCGCGTGTCGTCGCTGCCACGTATAGGCCCCTTTCCTTCGCCAGGCTCAGCGCGGCCATGCCCAGCGCCGACGTGCCGCCGCGAATGAGCAGCGTCTGCCCGGCCTGCACGTCGAGCGCCTCCACCAGCGAGCCCCAGGCCGTCAGGAAGGTTTCGGGGATGGCCGCCAGGGTCTCCCAGGGCAGATCCGTCGCCAGCGGCATCACCTGGCTCCTCGGCACCAGGGTGTATTCGGCGTAGCCGCCGTCATAGGCGCGGCCCATCTCACCCATGACCGCCGCCACTTTCTGCCCCGGAGCCAGCTCCGTACCGCCGCCATCTTCGACCACGCCGACGCATTCGATCCCCAGCACCCGCGGAAAGCGCACGCTGGGCGAATGGCCCTGGCGGGTGAACATCTCCGAGCGATTCAGGCCGAACGCCTTAACTCGAATCAGCACCCAGCCTGGCCTTGGGCTGGGCACAGGTATTTCCTTGACCTGCAGCACCTCGGGACCGCCCGGCTGTTCGACGATGGCTGCTCTCATGGCTGTGAAGGTCCTATGGGGTTGGCGTTGAGTTCTATTGGGTTCGAAAGTCGGCTGTGTATTGGCCACTCTAGCCGGCCCACTGTAACGCAAGTTTTACGAACGTGTTTGGGCCATCCGTCCCTAAAACCGCGCTGGAAGCGGCACTCTGTGCGCCATCGCTCAGGAGCTATCAAAACCGTGCGCGGCAACGTCAGCATCGATTGGACGCTGTAGCCAGGCGACGATCATCAACCAGACCTCAAAGGTTTTTTCTTACGATCAACTTGATCCTGACACCAACAAAACCTTTGAGGTCTTCTCCCCGATTTGCCAAGACTCAAACCCAGTTAGTCTTCGGTAAGAAAACCGATTCCATATAGCCGTCCACAACACAATCTCCTTGCTCATGGAACAATTAATCATTACGCTGTATTCATGGTTGCGGCTCATCGCAACCCGTGCCATCAGCGGACTGCTTTCTGCCGACTGCCGACTTCTTTCCATCGTCTGTCGTCTGTCGTCAGTCGTCGCTCTTCGGCACCCCGCACCTTACCAACCGCACACGTACGCGTACACCGACCCACCCGCGGTTCTCTTCGGCACGCCTTTGCCCGGTAGCCAATCACAATCAGCAAACCAAAGTTTAAAAAGACCCGCTACACTCGCTACACCCGCTACTCCGGGCGCGGAGAAGACTTTATTTCCCGATAAATTTTGCATCACGAGCGCCGAAATGACCCGCTACTCACCCCCTACTCACCCACTACACCCGCTACTCCAAATGTAAAGTGCCGCTCGCGCATCAACACGCCAACCGACGTAATGCTGTCGGACACCAACACAAAATCCGCGCAAAGTTTAAAATGGGTGCACCCGCTGCACCCTGCTGCACCCGCTGCACCCCGGCAACATGACCAGGCTCAACCAGGGAGCCACCCCACCACCTACCTTTCAAAAAAGCCTGCTACCAGACGTAATGGTGACCGTCATTGGCACATACTACAGCCTGAAGGTGACGGAGCCACCATGGTCCAGGCTGCCGCTGGCCTCCACCTAGCGGGCGAAATTAACCAACATCAAACCGCTTCTAGCCGCATTGGGCCATTGAGAAGTCCCTGGAAGTTCAATAGGATCAATTATTCGGAAATTCCTGTCGCCCTGAAGGGTAAGATGCACGTTCGGCTTCTCGCTTGGCCGGCTCAATCGCCCATTCCTTGGCCACCTTATGGCAGGGGAGGGCGTTTTGTTTAGCACCGGTTGGGCGCAGCGCATGGGCTCGTCGGCCATCTGTATCGTTATTAAAGGAGGTGGTACTTACAGCGTCCCGGTGATAAGCGCAGTACCGTGATATTCGCATCCAGGAGGGCGATGTATGAATATCTCAAATGTGTACAAACATCGGACCGCAAGTCTACTGACCCGCCCGCACCGGCACGGCGCCCTGACGCGGCGGGAGTTCCTCAAGGCCGGCGCCGGAGCCGCGGCGGCGGCTATCGCACTCGGCTTCGACGGCCCGCGCGCCGCTCGAGCCGCCTCGTCCAGCGCCGATCCCCGGCCCATTCCCTATGGTAGCGCCTTCTTGGGCCCCGGCTCACTCTTCCACGTCGAAGCCCCCGGCTACCCGCTTCCCAGTCCACCGTTCAATGTCAACCCGGCCACGGCCGACCCGTCGACCATCACGGACTTCAACGGCTTTGTGGGTCTCACGTACGTGGGCGGACAGGGCACGCACCACAACCTTGTCACCGGGGCCACTGAGGAAATGTACTGGGAAGTGGATTTGCGCTTCATGGTTGGCGAGTACGTCGGCAAGGACGGCCGCCACCACCACGGCACCTTCGGTTTTGTCTGACTGGACGTTTTTGACCAGTCTGGTCAAATCCACGATTTCAATCCCGGCATCGCGCCCGATGGGCTGTTCTGGACGCAGGCGATGGACGCGCGCAGCGTCGACGTCAACCCGGGCAACGGCCGCGCGGTCTACCAGGCCAGCCACTTGCCGATGGCGGATTATCACGACTTGGGGAGCCAGGCGGCCGGCGTAACGCCGCTTCCTGGTGTCGTGTCCTTCAAGGCGGAATGGGCGAAGTCAAATGACAAGCATCACTACCGCTACGCGCCACACCGCTGGGAAGGCCACTTTGTGCAGAACACCGCCACGGCCCAATGGTCGGGCCGCACGGCGGCAGCCGAGTTCATCACCAACACCGTCAACCCCAGCATATTCGCGGAGGTCGGCCACGAAAAGAGCGGGGTGTTCTTCTCCTAGCTCGCTGGTGGCCGCAGCTTGAAGGCCGGTGCGCGCGACTGACGAGCCCCGCGCGCACAGGTCGTAAATAGATCGGGCGCCGGCTTAGCCGGCGCCCGATCTACTACATATCCGGTAGCAATGTTGACGCCCCCAACGGGCAAAAAATCTGAACTGCTCCCGCCCAGTTTTCCGAAGTTTGACCTGCTCCCGTTCTAGTTTCCCGCCGCTGCCAGCGGCGAATTCGCCACCCACACCCAGGCCGACGGCGGCCAGTAGATGAGCAGCACGCGGCTGGTGACTTTGCCGCGCGGCAGCGGGCCCCATAGGTGCGAATCGGACGAGTTGTTGCGATTGTCGCCCATGACGAAATACTCGTCCGGCCCCATGCGCCAGCTGCCGGTGTACTCTGGCGCCTCGGCGATGTACATCTCCGGATAGGCCTGGTTGTCGATGTACACGCGCCCGCTGGCCACGGTCACCGTCTCGCCCGGCAGACCGATCACGCGCTTGACCAGGTCCAGCCCAGACCCGGCGAAATTGCCCGTATCCGGGTGCACCACCACGATGTCGCCGCGCTGCGGCCGGCCCAGCCGGTACGCCAGCTTATCGGTCAGAACGAATTGCCCGGCGTACAGCGTCGGCTGCATGCTCGGCCCATCCACGCGAAAGCGGCCGCTAGCGAACTCAATGGCCAGGTAGAGCAGAGCCGTGATGAGGATCGTTTCGGCCGCCTGGCGCAGCGCCGGCTTGGGACGCGCGGGCGCGGTTGCGGCCGGCTCGGCCAGCAATGGCAGACGCTCCCGCGCGATGGGCCAGGCCTGCGCCCGGCGATACAGCACCCACATCGCCGGCGGCAGCACCAGCACCTGCGCCCAGCGGATGGCCGGCGGCGCGTCCAGGCCCGCCACGGGGAACAGATACTGCACCGCGTGCGCGGCCAGCAGCACCCCCAGCAGCGCCAGGCCCGCCTGCCAGCCGGGCAGCCGCTGGCGATACAGACGCCACACGCCGCCGGCCAACAGCAGCGCCCCGGCGATCAGCCACAAGGTTTCGTTCGTCGTGCCGTTGTAGAACTCGGCGCGTGCCGCCACCGCGCGGCCCCAGACAGGCCAGGACACGAACAGCCCGATCAACACAGCCGCGCCCAGCAGGCCCACGCTCAGATCAACCTGCCGGTCCGGGTTGGGGTAGGCCAGCGCCCAGCTCAGCAGCAACGCGGTCAAGACGATGATGGCCCGCTCCAGCGGCGGCAGCACCACCCGCGCATCGATGCTGCCGGCCGGAATCAGTAGCGTGGCCGCCAGGCCGAGCACGTTTAAGAAGAAGAGCACG
>JADMIO011167810.1_pt1 | contig 22375 bp, 19 predicted proteins | sample 8958161 | NCBI WGS metagenome assembly JADMIO01 (sample SAMN16585339, study PRJNA669376) | soil metagenome | isolation source: Crop rotation soil | place: USA: Cullars Rotation, Alabama | collected 2011 | reverse complement strand
CGCGACAACTTGTCCACGTGGAATTCTAAGCTTAGGATCCCAATGTGCTGGAAAGCGCCAGCTCATTCAGCAGCGTCGCCTGTAATTTCACAACCGCGTTTCCCTTCCCATCGATCGTCACCTTGTACTGTGGAATCCATCGCAGCCCCTTCTGCAAATACACCATCCCCACCTTCGCTTCCTTCCTCGCCTCTCCGTTCGGCCAACCCATCTTCAGCGTCAGCAGATTCCGAAACTCTTCATTGCTCAATTTCGTCTTGCGTTCACCTTTGAACGTCACATCCACGATCCGCTCGAAGTTCACCGCCTTGATTCCCCCGCCTACGTTGAAGAGTACAACATTCCCCTTCGCCGGCAGTTTCTCTCCCGTGTTCGGCGGACTCGTCGCCTCCAACTCCTCCCCGCTCTGCGTCGGCCAGCCAACAATCGTCGCCTCGTACGAAACCGGCGCCACTTTGTCGCTCAGCGGCGATTCGGTCACCACCACGTCGCCGCCAATATTCGCCTCCAGCAAATCCCGCAGATTCAGCGCCGTCCGCTCCACGCTCACCCGCCTCTGTCCCGCCACCACCGCCGACAGCTTCACATCCTTCTCCGCCGAATAAGGCCAAAACGTCCCCAGCACCGGCGACGGCAAATAGTCCAGAATCACATTCCCCTCCGCCTCCACCGGCATCGTCCCCTCCTGCGCCACAAACGCATGCCCATCCTTAAAAATCGTAACCTCTTTCACCGGCATCTTCGCCATCACCCCCAGCTTCGTCGCTTCCGCCCCAGCCGCCGGAACAACCAAACCAACGAGCGCCAGCGCCGCCATCTTCTGAATCAGCATTCGCATACATTTATTCGACGCCAAGAGCGCCAATTAGTTTCGGGTTTCAAAGATTCGCGTGTACGTCTCCCCGTTGCTCGTCTGCGTTGCCGCATCCATGTAACAAACGCTAAACGCCCGCCGCGGAACATCCGTCTTATTCACATCCGACCCATGCAACAACCAGTTGTGCAGCAGCGCCACTTCCCCCGCCTTCAGCTCCAGAAACACCGCCTTCTCCGGCCGGCAAATCTCCGCCGCCTGTTCCTTACTCAAAAACCCATACGGATGCTCCGGATTGATCAGCCCCATCTTGTGACTCCCCGGAATCACCTGCACGCACCCATTGGCGATCGTCGCCGGATCCAGCGCCGTCCACGTCGTCACCAGCGGATCCCGATCCAGGTGATTCCACCGATCCTGATGCCACGGCAAAAACGTTCCCTTGCGCGCCGGCTTATTCATAAACATCGCCCGAAAGCACGCAATCTCCGTCGTCGCCCCATACACCCTCGCACAAATCTCCCGAAAGATCGGCCGCTCAAGGTATTCCCGAAACAGCGGATCAAATTCCAAATCATTTATCTTCCGATACCCCAGCGTCTCCCCTTTGAATCCCTTGCTATGCATCCCCACGTCTTCGTACTTCCCCGTCTCACTATCCAACTGCATCATCAGCCGATCATACGGCACCGGCGCCTTCCCGAGCATGATGTCATCGATCCGCCGCCGGAGTCTTTCCAAATCCTCATCACTCAGCACATGACCGAGCTTGAGATACCCATCGCGGTCGTACTGTTCCCATTGAGATTCGGAGATGAGGATGCTCATGCTTGCCAACCGTAGCACGGGCGTCTCGCCCGTGGCGCGGGTGCTAAGCCACGGGCGAGACACCCGTGCTACGAAGCACCAAACACTGCCTGATGTATGATCTCCACGGGATGCACGACGTTCAACTCCTGCCCCTTCGCATCCGCTTGTGACTGAATATGCATCGCACACCCCACATTCCCCGCCACGCACGTCGGCGCCTTCGTCGCCTCAATATTCTTCAGCTTCCGCTCCGCCAGCTGTTTCGCCATCTCCGGCTGCGTCAGGTTATACGTCCCCGCCGCCCCGCAGCACATATCCGATTCCGGTAGGGGAGTGACGGTCAATCCCGGCACTTGCCCCAGCAGTTTCCTCGGCGCACTCACCACCTTCTGCGCATGCGCCAGATGACACGCGTCATGATATGTCACCGTCTGCTTCACTGGATGCTTCATCTCCGGCAATCCCAGTTCCAGCAACACCTCACTGATATCCCGCACCCGGGCCACAAACTCCTTCGCCCGCCACGCATAATCCTTATCGTGGCGGAGGAGAAAATCGTATTCCCGCAGCATCGCCCCACAACCTGCGATGTTCGTGCAAATGAAATCCACCTTCGGCCCATCCACCGGCAGCATCGCCTCGATGTTCCGACGCGCCCGTTTCTCCGCCGGCTCTTCTTCCCCGTTGTGATGATGAATCGCCCCGCAGCACGTCTGCGACCGCGACACGATCACGTCCGCCCCGCACGCGCTCAGCAACTCCACCGCCTTGCGATTCACCTCTTCAAACATCACGCTCCCGATACACCCGGGGAAAAACGCCACCGTCCGCGTCGTGCGCAGTTCATCCCCCGCCTTCACATTCCGCGCCTTTGCCGTCGCGGCCGTCTTCCTCGGCAATTTCCTCGGCCAAAGCTTCCCCTCCTCCGGCAACATTTGTTGCATCTTCCCCAATTGGGTTGGAAGCAGCACATCAAACACCCCCAGCCGGCGCAGCACACCATAGATCCCCACCTTCTGCAAAATCCTCGCCGGCAATAGCGCTAGCTTCAGTCTCCGCGGATGAATCAGCACATGAAAAAACATCCGCTTCATGAACCGATCCATAAAGCGTGGTTTCGCTGTCGGCGCCAACTTCGCCCGCGTATCCTCCAGCAATTCGTGATACACCACCCCCGAAGGACACGCCGTCTCACATCCCCGGCAATCCAGGCACAAATCCAAATGATGCCTCACCGACTCCGTCGCCTTGATCTTCCCATCCGCCAATCCCAGCATCAGCTGAATCCGCCCGCGCGGCGAATCCGCCTCATGCCCCGTCGTCGTATACGTCGGACACGCCGGCAAACACAGCCCGCAGTGCACGCACGAAAGCCCGCGCGCATACGTCTCCGCATGCAGCTTGATCGACGCCGAACCTTTCTCAATCACTGGTAAGGAAGCGCTCATCGTGTTTACGTCGTCCCCCTCTTCACCAGATGCGGCAACGCATTGAGCGACCCCTCCGCATCAAACGCCTCTTTCAATCGTTCCAACACCTTCATCTCCACCGCATTCACCGCCACCCCTGTCGCCGCCCCGTTCTCCGTCATCCGAAACAAAACCGTTCCTCCCATTGTCCCCGCAAACCCCCGAATCCCCGGCATATCCTCCGCCACCTCGCACGTCCCCAGCACAATCCCAAACGCCGCATCCGCCACCCACCACCCCGGCTTCACCGCGCCAACAAAATCCAAAACGCGCGTCGGCGGCACCGATGCTCGATAAAAAATCCCCTTCCCCGACGCCCGATGCTGCATCGGAATCGTACGCCACATCTTCTCCCGCAGCGCCACATCCTGCTCCACCGTCTGCCGGATAAATTCCAGCGGATGCAGCTTCAGCACTGAAGATTCATAAAAATCCAGCGCACTCGGTTCCCCCAGATACCCCAGCCACAATCCCTCATTATTCATCATCGCCCACTGCGGCCGATTCGCCGTCGCGATGATCCTCGAAATCGTCCGCGCATCCGGCGGCAACTTCGCCAAGAGCGCCCCCGTCGGCCTCTTAAACGTCCGCGCCGTTATCGTGACCACTCTTCCAAACACTCCCCCATTCCCAATCAAGAATTTCCCAAGGTCATACCCCGCCACATTCTTCAGCGTCGGCCCCCCAACGGTAATCAACTCCCCATTCCCATTAAAAAACTGCATCCCCAAAATCAAATCCCGCCACGCCCCATACCCCAGCCGCAGCGGCCCCGTCGAATTCAGCTCCACCAGTTGCCCCACCGGCAATTCCCCCGGCCCATCCATCGGCAGCCACTGCGCAAACGTACTCAGCTTCTTCTGCAAATCCGCCAGCGTCACATCAGCCGACGCCGTCACCGTCATATCCGATGACAAACATTGCACCTCCCCCGGGCGCACCAACTCCTCCCGCTGCGCCCGGTACTTCTGCTTCGGCCTATGTTCTCTCGCCTCAACCATCCACCCAATCCTATCCCAACTCCCAACTCCGAACTAGGAACTTCGAACTTTCAACTTAGAACTCAGAACTCAGAACTTAGAACTGTCGAATGGCACGCCTCTTGTTATTTCCCTCGCGACATTTTTTGGAGAAACCCTATGCCACGACAAGCCCACAAACGCGAACTCATCAACACCGGCCGCGACAAACGCTTCGTCCGCCGCGACGACAAAGGCCGCTTCAACGAATCCGACGACGTCGGCCGCAGCCTCGCCGCCGACCGCCGCCAGCACGCCAAGACCGCTTCCAAACCCGGTCAAGGCGACAAAGGCGACCGCAAACGCTAATTCCCCGTGCGCTCTTTCGGCTTCGTTGCTTCAGCGACGCTCAGCGGCACCGACAAGGCCCCCGTCGCGCGCACCAGATCCAGGTAAAAAACCTTGGTATCGAACTCTTCACTCGCGAGCTGCAACTGAGTCGAGAGCAACTGATCCTGCGCCGTTAGTCGCTCCAGATTCGTCGCCAGACCCGCTTTGTAAGACTGATCCGCCTGCCGAAATGCCTCACTCGCCGCGGCCAACTGTGCCCGCAATTCGCCAAACCGCGTCCGCGATGCGGCAAAATTCTCATACGCCACCCGCGTCTGCTCCACCACCTGCCGATGCGTCAGCGCCTCGGCCAGCGCCGCCTGCCGAAGTTGCGACCACGCCGTCCGCACATTCGCATGAATGATCCCCGCCGAAAAAATCGGGATGTTCACCGTCAGGATTGCGTTCCAATCGCTATCCGACGGAATACTCTCCCGTGACAAAAAATAATTCGCGTTCACCGCCACCGATGGCCAATATTGTCCAAGCGCCTCTTTCACCCCTTGCTCCGCCGCCTCCTGCGCCGCCCGCGCCGCGACCAGATCCTGCCGCGTCGCTTCCGCCGCCGTGAGAAACGTGTAAGCGCTTCCCACTCCATCCGGGATCGCAAACGAATCCACCAGCGGCGCATCGCCCACCGCCGACCCCACCAGCACACCCAGCGTCGCCCGTCCGGTGCGCACATCATTCTGCGCATTGATCAGCGACACCCGCGCTGACGACGCCAGTGCCTGCGACTGCGCCACATCCAGCACCCGCGCCAATCCCGCCCGCTGGCGCGCTTCAATATCCTTCACCCGCTCAATCTGAAGCGCCAGTGAATTCTCCAGCACCTTCACCGACGCCTCCGACCGGATCACCTGGTAAAACGTCTGCGCCACATCCAGCAGCACCTGCTGCTGCAGATCGAGCAGCAACTGCTTCCGCTGCTCCGCCGTAAATCCCGCCCGGGCCGTGTTGGCCACATCGCGAAACCCATTGAACACATTCATCTGCCCGTTCACCGGCACATCAAACCGATGCGTCTGCGCATTCAGCCCCGTCGTATTCGTCCCCCGCTGCTGCGCAAAATAACTTGGCGTCAGCGCAATCACCGGCAAAAACGCCGCCCCCGCCCGATCCTTATCGATCAACGCCTGCAGGTAATTTTCCCCCTCAATCCCCAGCCGCTCATTGTCCTGATTCGCCAGCCGCAGCGCCTTCTCCAACGTCAGCGGCTCACTCCCCCCGCGCGTCACCACTGGCTGCGTCGTCGGCTCCAACACCTTCCGATACGTCGCCACCTCTTTCTTCTGATCCACCGCGCATCCCGCAAACGCGCCAACAACCAGAAACAACAACCATCGACCTCGCATAGACCCATATAGTAGCGCCGCTCCCAATCACGGTATAGTCCTAACGTAGCACGGGCGTCTCGCCCGTGGCTCAGCGACTCGACCACGCGCGCAACCACGTTGTACAAGGAGCCCCATGCCCCGTTACATCGCCTCCATCGACCAAGGCACCACCTCCACCCGCTGCATCCTTTTCGATCGTAACGGCCCCGTTTTCTCGTCCCAAAAAGAACACCAGCAAATCCTTCCCCGCGCCGGATACGTCGAACACGACCCCATCGAAATCTGGACACGCACCCAGGAAGTCATCCGCGCCGCCCTCCAGCAAGGCAACGTCCAACCCGGCGACATCGCCGCCATCGGCATCACCAACCAGCGCGAAACCACAGTCGTCTGGGACCGCGAAACCGGCCGCCCTTTCTCCAACGCCATCGTCTGGCAAGACACCCGCACCAAAGAAATCTGCGACGCACTTTCTCAGCAGGGGGGACAGGATCGCTTCCGCTCCATCACCGGCCTCCCCCTCGCCACCTACTTCTCCGGCCCCAAGCTCAAATGGATCCTCGACAACTCCCCCGACGCCCGCGACGCCGCCAACACAAACCGCGCCCTCTTCGGCACCATCGACACCTGGCTGATCTGGTGGCTCACCGGCGGCCCCCACGGAGGCCTCCACGTCACCGACCCCACCAACGCCTCCCGCACCATGCTCATGAATCTCAAGTCGCTCGATTGGGATCCTTCGATGCTCGACATCTTCGGAATTCCGCGAAGCATGCTTCCACGAATCGTGCCCTCCAGCGATGTGAATGCGATGGGCAAGACCCAGCGCAGCGGCCCGTTTGGTGATGAAATCCCCATCGCCGGCGATCTCGGCGATCAGCAAGCCGCCCTCGTCGGCCAAGTCTGCTTCAACCCCGGCGAATCCAAAAACACCTACGGCACCGGCTGCTTCATGCTCATGAACACCGGCCCCCATCCCATCCAATCCAAGCACGGCCTCCTCACCACCGTCGCCTACAAACTCGGTAACCAACCCGCGCACTACGCCCTCGAAGGCTCCATCGCCGTCACCGGCTCCCTCATCCAGTGGCTCCGCGACCAACTCGGCATCATCCAATCCTCCCCCGAAGTCGAACAACTCGCGCAGTCCGTCACCGACAACGGCGGCATCTATTTCGTCCCCGCATTCTCAGGCCTATTCGCCCCTCACTGGCGCTCCGACGCCCGCGGCCTCATCGCCGGAATGACCCGTTTCACCAACCGCGGCCACATCGCCCGCGCCGCCCTCGAAGCCACCGCCTACCAAACCAAAGAAGTCCTAAACGCCATGCACGCCGACTCCGGCGTCGATCTCAAAATCCTCAAAGTCGACGGCGGCATGTCCGTCAACAACCTCCTCATGCAATTCCAAGCCGACATCCTGAACGTCCCCGTCGTCCGCAGCTCCATCCCCGAAACGACGGCTCTCGGCGCCGCCTACGCCGCCGGCCTCGCCGTCGGCTTCTGGTCCGACCTCCATGACCTCCGCCGCGCCTGGCGCGCCGGCGCCACGTGGCAACCCAATATGCCCGAACCCCAGCGCGCAGACCTCTACAAGAACTGGCTCAAAGCCGTCAACCGCTCCATGAACTGGATCGACGCTCCTTCTCCCTCTCCCTCTGGGAGAGGGTTGGGGTGAGGGGGCATTCGCACGAGAACCGCTTACGATCTGCTCCGCGCCCGTCCACCCTTCTTCCCTCCCTTGCGCGACGACGCATGACTCTCTCTCTTCCCTCTCCCCGACCCACTCTTCTTCCCACCACCACTTTCCTTATTCACCGTTGCCCACGCCCGCCGCTCCGCCTCTTTCTTACTCGTCCCGCGCTTCTCATACCCCTCCTCAATATGCTCCGCCTTCCTCTTCTGCTTATCTGTGTACTTCGCCTTGCTACCGCGTGCCATATAAAAACTCCTTCTCGAGCGGCCACAACCATTCGCCGATTTTCTTTTTTACTCTCCAACCTCCCACGACTCGGCGGGTCTTGCTCTCGTTCGTTCCTGTTTACCGCTTCGATGACCAACCCGGAGCGCAAAAATTTTCTCCTTCTGTAAGATTTTTCACATTGCCGCGTCTTCCATCATGCGTTAACCAAGAACCCTGACGCATCCCCACTGGGTGGGGCGGCGGAATCTGCCGGGCCGCGAGAGCTCGCAGAATTCCTCCGGTCCGCATTCCAAGGTCCCGGCTTCTCGCGTGGGTCAAGCCGGGACCTTCTTTTCCAATGACGAATGACGAAACCAGAAATCCGAATCAATGACGAATGACCAAATCCGCAGGGCCGGGGCTTTCGTCATTCGGGTTTCGATTTGATTCGGGTTTCTGGTTTCGTCATTCGTCATTTCCCCCCATTGGACTTCCCCCTCCCCCGCGCAGATAATCCCCACACCCATGAGCACCACCGTCCGCAGCTACTTCCAGAACATCTACGACAACGTCAAATCCATCTCCATCGGGATGAAGATCACGCTCAAATACTGCTTCCAGCAGACCGTCACCGTCCAATACCCCGAGCAACACCTCTCCTTCGCCCCCCGCTACCGCGGCATCCACGAATTCGAACAAGACCGCTGCATCGCCTGCGACATGTGCGCCAAGGCCTGCCCCGTCGACTGCATCTACATCGATAAAACGGGAGCGCGCAAAATCGACAAGAAAACCGGCAAAGTCGACCCCAAAGGCGGCGAACTCCTCCGCTACGCCATCGACTATTCCAAATGCCTCTTCTGCGCCCTCTGCACCGAACCCTGCCCCACCGATTGCATCCACATGGGCAAACTCCACGACCTCTCCAGCTACACAAGAGAAGACGTCGTCGTCGAATTCACCGAGCTCGACAAAAAAGGCCAGCGCACCCCCATCCCCCTCTGGATGGAACGCAACGCCGAATCCATCCCCTGGGTCAAAGCCGAATACGAACGCGTCAAGAGTGGCAAACTCGCCGTCCCCGCCGGCGACATCCCCGCGATTAAATAACCACGCCCATGGCTTCCGTGGGCACTCTCATCATCGGCGCCGGAATCGCCGGCTCCTCCCTCGCCGCCTCTCTCGCCAACCGCAACGCCGGCCCCTCGACCGCTCTCGTCGACATCGACATCTTCGGAAAATACAACTCCTCTGAACTTAACGGCGGCGGCATTCGCGCCACCTTCGCCGAGCCGATCAACATCAAACTCTCCCTCGCCTCCATTCAGTATTACCAGCAACACGCCAAGGCCATCGACTTCCGTCAGCGCGGCTACCTGTGGATGTACGACGAGACGCTCTGGAACGACGCACGCACCTTTCTCCCTCTCGTTCGCTCCTTCGGTCTGCCCGTGGAAGAGCTCTCGCGCGCAGAATTAAAAACACTCTACCCCTTTCTCGGCGACCTCTCCGACTTAGCAGGCGCGACACGCACGCCAATGGACGGGCGACTCTCCCCGCATCGTCTCCGAATCCACTACCTCAACCTCGCCCAGGCCGGCGGCGTCCAGCTCCTCGACCGCTGGCAAGTCACCGCCATCGAAAACACCTCCCCTCCCTTTCGCATCACCTTAAAGCGAGTCTCCCCCCGCGGCATCAAACGCGCCCTCACCGACGGTCCCACCAAATCCCCCGAAGAGCTCATTCTCTCCGCCGAAAAAATCGTCAACGCCGCCGGCCCCTGGGCCCCGCGCGTCGCTGCGCTCTACAATCGTACTCTCCCCATTACTCCTCTACCGCGCCAAGTCTTTCTCGTCCGCCATGATCAACTGAATCTCGAGCCCGAACCCTTCTTCATCGATTACCCCCAGGACATCTACTTCCGCCACTACCAGCGCGACCGCCAGCCTTGCACCCTCGTCAGCTGGTCCGATCCCCACGAAAACCCCGGAATCAATTTCTCCCACCACGGCCAGGATTATTATCAGACCCACGTCGCCCCGCTGCTCACCCGACGAATCCCGGTTCTCGAATCTGCAGCATTGGTAGGGGGCTGGACCGGCCATTACGAACTCTCTCCCGACAAATCCGCCATCGTCGGACCCGTCCCCAGCCTCCCCGGCATCTTCAACCTCAACGGCCTCAGCGCCCACGGCGTCATGCAATCCCACGCCTTGGGCGAATCCCTCGCCACATACCTTATAGACAACCACTGGCCCCCTGACCTAAACCTCGACGACCTTTCCGAATCCCGCTTCGCCTCTTCGCCCACGTCCGAGAAAATGTACGTCTGACGCTTTCTACTGACGACTGACGACTGACCACTGACTACTTCCATAATTTCCCCAAAAAATTCTCCCCAAAACCTTAAGCCCTCCCGCCCATCACCCGATACCTCAAACTGTCAGCGACCACCGCCCTGCATGTGGGTCAAACCCGCATTCGGCCGGTCACGTCTGCCTGACCATTGAGCTTCGCGTGCTACGCCTTGGCCTGTGTAGGCTGGGCATTCGGTTAACACCGACACGGAAGTGGGCGCCTTTCACGGGAGATTCACATGAAGGCGATTCTTGCGAAGTTGGTTTCGGATGAGCAGGGCGGCGAGGTTCTCGAATACGCTCTGATCATGGGTCTGATCGTTGTGGCCTGCATCGCTGTCATCGGCACGGTCGGTGGCAAGGTGCTCGCCAAGTGGAACTCGGTCAACACCTCCATGTAATTGGTGTCTGACTGCGGTCCCCAAGAGTCCGCTGTTCGCAAGAACAGCCGATTCCGATCGACCGGCGCATGCCTCGTGCACGCGCCGGTCGTGTCGTTTTTACTGCGATCGTTAACTTGCGCATTTCGGCAAGGCGCTTCAAATCTAAGTATCAATATATTGCTAAAAAGCTTAAGCCGACCCGAAACAGTCCCGATACCCCTTGCGTCGGCCGAAGTCTCTCGCGACCTCGGAAGTTCCGATGGCCCGTCGGCCGCGGGCCCCCTAACCATCGCCCCTAACATGGAGGATGCCATGTCGACGAAGCTGCTCGCTTACCTGCGTCTCAAGATGCCGGTAATCAAAGTGTCCGCAGCGGTCAAAATCGAGAAGATTTCGAAAGCTCGATAACCTTCCTTGACTGTAGTAAGCGATCGACCGGCGCATGCGTGGTGCACGCGCGGGTCGATTGTTTTTGTATTACGCGGTTTTCGCCTTTGACGTAGCACGGGCGTCTCGCCCGTGGCGCGGGCAACTCGGCCACGGGCGAGACGCCCGTGCTACAGTTGGCGCACCCATGCGATTCTTGCCGATAACAAGATCATGACCCCCCACTGGTTCCTCTACATCCCCCTCCTCGGCGCCTTGCTCTTCGCCGCCATCCAGGACGCCCGCACGCGCAAAATCCGCAACTACCTCACCTTCACCCTCCTCCTCGCCGGCCTCGCTCAATCCTTCTTTCCCCTCCATACCGTCTCCCCAAGCATGTCCCTCGCCGGCTTCGGCGTCGGCTTCGCCCTCACCTTCATCCTATTCGCCATGGGCGCACTCGGCGGCGGCGACGTCAAACTGTTATCGGGCGTCGGCGCCTGGATCGGCCCGGTTCCCGTATTGGAAGTTTTCATGGTCGCCGCGATTGTCGGCTTGATCATCGTCCTGATTCAGTCGATGAAACAACGGCGGCTTCTCATGCTGTTTCGCAACAGCGCGATGCTGGCCATCAACGTCGTCCACGCCGGCGACGTTGGTCTGGCCCACGTCTCCGAGACCGGCAAGTCCTGCCGCTCGGTCGATAAGCCGCTACCGTACGCGGTCCCGATCCTGGTCGCGACGGTCCTGGTACTCGTTTTCGGGATGGGCCTATGAACTCGCTTGCGTCTTTCTTCAAACTGCGTCGTAACACCCGCAACCGTTTCGGCGGCACCCTTGTCGAAACCGCCATCGTCATGCCCGTTCTCGTCGCCATCGGCTTTGGCATGATCGAAGTCGGTTACTATTTCTACGTCAAAAATTCCGTCCAGGGCGCCGCCCGCGAAGGGGCTCGCGCCAGCATCGTCTCCACCGCCGTCAACTCCGACGTGACCACCGCCGTCACCAACGCCATGGCCTCCGCCGGCATCAACGCCGGCTACACAACCACCACCAGCCCCGCCAGCATCTCCGGCCTCACCACCGGCACCTCCGTCACCGTCACTGTCTCTATCCCCTGGTCCTCCGTCAGCATCATCCCCATGGGCTACATCTCCTCCAGCAAAACCATCACCGCCAGCGCCACCATGCGGCGGGACTAAGCTAGCGGACCTGACTTAAAAGCTCGCGACAATAGTCGCCAACGGCCTTGGCAATTCCTGCCGCGCCGCTCGCGATATTTTTTTGCATGCAGCGAACAACCGCCGAGCCAACGATTCCGCCGTCGGCATGGCCGGAGAGCTGCTTCATGTGCGCCGCCGTCGAAATGCCAAAACCAACACACACGGGGACCCGACTAATCTCCTTAAGCTGCTTCAGATTTCCCACGATGTCGCTGGGCAGCTCCTTGCGCTCGCCCGTGATCCCCATTACCGACAAGTAATAAATAAATCCGCTGGACAACTCCGCGATCTTCTTCCGCCGCTCGATGCTCGTCGTCGGCGCCACCAGCAAGATCGTATCCAGTCCCGCAGCGCGCACTTTCGCGACGACACCCTCTGCCTCCGGCGGCGGCAAGTCCGGCAAGATGAACCCATCAATTCCCGCCGCCTTCGCATCCTCAATAAATCGTTCCAAACCGTACCGATACACAATCGAATACGACCCCATCGCCACCAGCGGAATTGAAACCTCCCCCCGGACTTTCTTTACAGCCCCTAACACATCTTTCATCTTCAGCCCCTTGGATAACGCCGCCGCAAACGCCTCCTGAATCACCGGCCCATCCGCAATCGGATCGGAAAACGGCAACCCGATCTCGATCACACTCGCTCCCGCCTTCTCCAACTCCACAATCACCCGTCCCGTCGTTTCCAAATCCGGAAACCCGGCCGGGACGAACGGCATGAACCCAATCTGCCCCCGCGCCTTCAATTCCCCAAACACTCCGCCGATGCTTTTCCGCTCATTGGCCATAGTCCCGCGATGATAGGCCACAACGGCGGGGGATTGAAGTGGCCGGGGGAAGCCTTGTTTCTTGTGTATTTGAGCGCCCCAAGAGGGTAATCTACCCGTCGTCACATCGCTTTTGGTTTTGTGCGCGGGCGCGCCGGGAGGTCACGATGGTTCGAATTTGCATCGCTATTGCAGTTTGCCTCCTTCTTGTGCCGCAGCCTTCGCAAGGACAGACGACCAAATCCTCGGAGCGATACAAGCTGTTCAAAGCAATCGACGATGGAAAACTGGACGTCGTCAAAGTAATTCTTGAAGCCTCCCCAGCTCTGATCCATGTCCGCGACATCGATCACGGTTCGATGCCGCTGCATCACGCCACAACCGTCGAAATCGCGCGATACCTCATTGAGAAGGGCGCGGAATTGGAAGCGCTCGATGCCGCCCACCAAGGCACACCGTTGCGCTGGGCCGCCGGGGAGCGGCACGATGAGGTCGCGATGTATCTCCGCTCGCTGGGAGCGCGTGTCGATGACATTTTCCTCGCGATCGCGCTGGGCGATATCGAACGGGTCAGAGCCTATCTTGACGCCGACCCAAAGGCTCTGGAGGAACCGGGCCTGAAGTGCGATCTGCTCGGCGATGGAGAGCACACCAAAGACCCGAAAGAAAAAGGGACCGCCCGTCCCCTCATCGTCGCCATCAACGCCAAACAAAAAGTCATGGTCAAACTCCTCCTTGACCGCGGCGCCGACCCCACCATTCGCGGCTCTTACGCCTTCGCCACTCCCCTGCACCACGCCGCCTTCGGCGGCAACCCCGACATCCTCGCCATGCTCCTGGCCACCGAGCAATGCGACCTCGAAGCAATGGAAGACACCCACCACGGCACCCCTCTCCAATGGGCCGTCGTCTCCGGCAAAATCCCCACCGTACAGCTTCTCCTCAACGCCGGCGCCAAAGTCACCCCCTACATCGAGCAATGCGCCAAAGACGGCGAAAAAGGCCGCCTCGTCGGCATCACCACCGAAAAACCCGACACCTTCCGCACGATTCAGAAGCTCCTCAAGGAGCACCCGTAGAATCCGCTATGGACACCACGGGGGAAATTTCCAATTTCATTTGAAACGCTTTGCGAGCCGCAGCGTCTCTATTGCACTTGGAGGCGCGCACCTCAATCCGCGCATCCATCAATCTCAACAGCCCTCTCGCCCGTCACGTGCGCTTTACTGGCCGCGGCGGGCGAGTCTTTTTGCGCATTACCGCATGCAGTTCCCGCAGCTATAGTGAGCAACCAATTGCCCTTAAACCTCAACTTGACGATGGAGACACCAACATGAATCGCCGATCCTCATCCCCTGCAGTGGCTTTCGAATCCCTCGAAGACCGCCGCCTCCTCGCTGCCTCGATCATTTCGGTTACACCCACTCCCAACCCTGTCGAGCGCGGCATCAAGCTCACCCTCACCAGCAACGGCGCGACTTCCGATACAAAATCCGTTGTCTTCTTCACCGATGCCAACGGCAACGGCGTGCTCGATTCCACTGATAAGCGCATCGGTCGCGACCTCGCCGGCCGCAACGGCTTCAACTGGCGATTGAACACCAAAAAACTCGCCTTGGGCCAAATCCGCTTCTTCGCCGAACCCCACGCCGCCAGCGGCGCCGCCGGCACCCCCGTCAGCACCGTCGTCACCATCACCGACGCGCCCCCGACCATCAAAAGCCTTCGCACCAACTTCAAAACATTCCATCGCGGCAAGACCATCACGCTGACCGCCGCCGGCGTCAAAGATTCCGACGGCAAAGTCGGCTCCGTCGCCTTCTTCCTCGATTCCAACCAAAACGGCACATTTGACACCGGCGTCGACACCTTCCTCGCCCCCGACCCCGATCCCAAAGGCGGCTTCAAATACCAGCCCGATACCAATGCTCTACCGCTGGGCACACAAACATTTTTCGCCATCGCCACCGACAACGACGGCGGCACCTCCAACGCCGCCAGTGTCGCTGTGACGGTCCTGGCATAACGCGATTCGTGACAAGGGGGTGGATCGTGAATGACCGCAAGTTCCGGAACCCCGGATGTACATCCGGGGCTTTGTCATGGCGCCGGATGCTCTCTCAAATCCGCCAGCGCTTCCTCCAGCGCCAGCACACAGTAGCTCGTCACCAGCACCGGATTCGATTCCATCCACCTTGCCTCGCCCGTCCACGCGCCCGTCTGCGCATTCTGCCGTTTGCGCATCGCAGCGATCAACTCCACCCGCCAATCATGCTTCTGCCCATCCGGCGTCGTGATGACCGGCTCTCCGTACGCATGCAGCGCCCGCGCCAGCGTCATGTAGTAGTAATACATCCCCGCCTGCGCCATCTTCGGATCGGCGTCTTTCAATCCCGGATTTTCCTCCAGACTCCAATTCTTCGTGATCCACTCAAACGCCCCCTTCACGCGCGGATCGTCCTTGCTCAAACCCGCATAGATGAAGCTCTTCAATCCCGCATACGTCATCGACCCATACGACCGCAGCCGCCTCTGTCCATCTGCTGTCGTATACGTCCCCGCCATCGATTCTCCCAAACCATCGGCGCTGGGCCCATAAATGAAACCGCCGTCGTTGCTCGCCCACGGCGAATCGTTGGTCTCGCTCAGATTCTGCTGCCGCGTCACAAACTTCAACGCCGCCTGAAACGCCGGATCCTCCGGCTTCAATCCCGCATCGTGCAGCGCATCCAGCGCCAGTTGCACATTGCTCAAATCCGGCCTTCCCTTCCCGCGCGATCGCCCGCCATATCCCCACCCGCCATACCAGTTCGCCACCATCTTCTCCCCCTCCGGCGCGGCTCCTTCGATCTGCATAAACTGAAGCGACTTGAGATACGCCACGGCCTTGTCGATCTGCGGCCGGAACTTCGGATCGTTTGCCGCCGACAGCGCCGAGATCGCAATCGCCGTGTTGTAATTCGCCAGCAGATCCTTGTAGATCCCGCCCGATTCCACCTGGTACGAGAGCAGCTTCTCATACCCCTTGCGCACAAAATCGCTCTGCGCCGAATACTCTTCCGGGCTCTGCACAAACGCCTTGAGCACGATCGCGGTGACAGCAGGGGGGTCTTTCTCATTCTGCCACGACCCATCCGGCTTCTGCTGCGACTTGAGGTAATTCAATCCCCCCGTGATCATCGCCTGCGCCTCCGTCGCCGGCGTCGACTGCCGATCCGCCCGTTCGGCAAAAGCAGGAAGCGCGACGAGCAGAGCAACGAGAACGGCCACGGGATTGCGTTTCATAGTGAACACCTCGCGAGCAATATCCAGACTATAGACCCGTTACTCCTTCTTTTGTTGCAACTTGCGCTTGAGCTTCTCCTCCAGCATCTCCAGTTCCTTCTGCTGCACCGCCAGCCGCTGCTTGCGCTGCTCCAACTCCTGCGCGATCCTCACCTCCGGCGGATCCTGATGCATGTGCGAGTACGGCACAACATAATGCTTCGGCAAAATCTCAAACCCCTCCCCCGGCGGCTGCCGCCGCATCTCCCGCACAGCTCCCACGGACAACCCCAGCAGTGTCATCGATCCCGCCGTCAAGACAATACACACAATCGTCAACACCCACGAATGCAGCGTCGCCGCGAAAAAGACGCCGTGAAATCCATAGAAAATCGCAGCCAGCAGTGTCAGCACAACCGCCGCCAGCGGCGTCCGCCGATGCGTCGCCTGCAATCCCAGCCCCAGCCCCGCCAGTGCAATCCCGAAGAAAACCGTCGTCGACAGCGCGATCGTCATCCCGCGCTGCGCCGAGTATTCCCCCCACCCAATGTGCGTCAGGTCCTGCCGAATCGCCGTCGACGAAGACAGCAGCGACGACGCGCAGCACACAAACATCGACGCCAGAAACAGAATCACCCCGCTGAACTGAAAAACCGTCCCCACGCCTTGCGTAAAAGCGCGCGGCGGAATTGTACCGTTGGGTGTAGTTGAAGCGGACGATTCCAAGGACCCAAGTGTAGGACGCGAGCGCCAATCCGCAAAGCTCTAGCTGGCCGAGTTATTTCACCGCGAACGCCGGCGTCGCTTGAGGAGAAGACTTGAAAAACCCACGCCCCAAAGCGTGATGCTCGCCGGTTCGGGAATCGCCCCGGCGGCTGCGAGCGCCCGGCCGCGCTCAAACGCGGCGGCGAATTCGTCGCCGTATTGGGCGGAGAGCTGCGCGCTGGAGAGTGGTGGGGCGGTAGGGTTGTAAAGCGCGCCCATTACCGTCACGTCATCGCCGTCGCACATCCCGTCGTAATCGAAATCGCCGAGGAACCACTCGCCTGTGCCGCCGGCGTTGAAGTCCAAGCCGACGATGGTGACGTCGTCCCCATTCACCACGCCATCGAGATTGGCGTCGGCGCCTTTGGTGTAGCGGATCAGGAGCGAGCCGCTGTCGACCGTCTCCCCGCCGAAGGAGGTGTAGCTGGAGAGTCCGAGGAACGGGAAGAAAGAGTTTTCGAGGTAGCCCAGCGCAAAAGAAATTCCATCGCCGCCGCCGGCGGTTGAACTGGCGTAAGAGGCAATCGCGCCGCTGGCTGTGCCATTCCAGGGAGCGTTGGCAAAATCGGTTCCGCCGCGGCCGGCGACAATCGCGGATCGTGTGGCGGCGAGCGGCGAGGGGTTAGTCCCAAATTGGATAATCAGCCGGGAATCGTTGAGATCAAACTGCGAGCCGGCGGAAACCGTCGGCAACGAGGACAGCCTGCTCGTCCCCGCGTTCCCCTGCCCGCCCGCAATCTTCACGACGCCAGTCACATTCAGACCCGTCGTGCGAATCGAGTTAACGAGCAGTGTACCTGTATTGGCCTTGGTGAGCGTCCCAGTTCCGCTGACCGCGCCAAACGTCGGGCTCTGGCCATTGGTGTCGATCGTTCCATTGCCGGAGTTGACGACCACGGCCCGTCCATTACCCGCCGTTGCCGACGCAGTTCGTAACGTGCCGCCGTTGAGAGTGAGCCCGCTCGATGCGCTGCCGAGGCTATTGGCGGTATTGGCGATAATCGTGCCGGCATTGACCGTCGTGCCGCCGGTGTAGGCGTTGCTTCCCGTGAGCGTGAGCGTGCCCGCGCCGCTCTTGATGAATCCGCCCGTACCGGACATCGCGCCGGAATAAATGGTTGATGTGCCATTGCCGCCGGCCGTGAGGTACCCAGCCCCCAACGCGACTGCGCCGCTGCCCGCGATCGATCCGACAGCCTGATCGAAGCCGCTCAGATCAAGGCTCGTGCCGCTGGAAATAGTCAGCGCGCTGCTCGCGGACATCACGCCCGCCGCGCCGGCCTTTATCACGCCAGCGGAAATGGTCGTAGCGCCGCTGTGGGAGTTGGGTCCGGTGAGCAGAAGAGTTCCCGTGCCGGTCTTGGTCAGCGCGCCGCTGCCGCTCAACGCGCCGCCGTAAGTGAGTGTCGTGCCGGCGGTTTGGTGAAGCGTCCCGCCGGAGGCGCCAAGCTGAATGCCCCGCGTCGAAGGGATTGCGACATTGGGCGTCGCTGTCGCCGACGCCGTTGCGCCCGATCCGCCGCCTCCGGTGATGCCGATGGTGGGAATCGCGTAATCGAAACCCGGACTGACAAGCTGAAGCCCGGTGAGATTGATGCCGCTGACGGCTGCGGTCGCGCCGGTCCCGGCGCCCGTGGCGTTGTAGACATAGACGCTCGGGATCGACGTGTAGCCGTTGCCTGGATTGGTAACGGTGATCGACGTGACCGCGCCGCCGGTGACCGTTGCGGTGGCGGTCGCTCCCGATCCGCCTCCGCCGGTGATCAGCACCGTCGCGGTAGACGTTCCGTTTGTGAAACCGCTGCCGCCATTGGCGACGGCGATCGATGCGATATTGGCAAGCACATTGATCGCCGGCGCCACCGCGTCGGGCCCCGCGCCGCCGACCGTGACCGTAGGAAAGCTGGTGTACACGCCGCCAGTTGTGTTCAGATTGACTGACGCCAGCGCGGAACCCGTTTGAAGTATTCCTCCATTCAGAACGATATTGGACGCCTGCGCAGAAGTTGGAACTGCGCCCAGGTTGGAGTCGGCGGTAATGCGAAGTGCGGCGGCGTTTACTGTCGTGCCGCCGGAATAGCTGTTGCTCCCGGAAAGCTGCATGACTCCAGCGCCTGCTTTGATCAGCCGGCCAGCGCCCGTGACGGGGACGCCGATCATCAAGTCGACAGCGCCGCTTCCATCGGTCACCGTGAACGTGCGATTGCCACTGGATAGCGAAAGCGTTCCAGCCAATCCCGAGCCGCTCCCCGGCGTGATGCTTGCGGTGCCCGCCAAGCCCAGAGGCGAAAACGTCGCATCGCCGCCCACCACCATTACGCCGGGCGTCGTTAAATAGGAATTGAGGTTGATATTGCTAAACGTGAGCGTTCCGCCATTGATGTTGAACTGCCCGCCACTGGCGATCTGCGTGGTATGCGCGCTGTACGTTGCGGCTCCCGAGATCGTCACATTGGCCGCGAATTGAGCCGCGAAGCTTGTCGATTCGGCGACGGGCACGTAGCCGAGCGTCAACGATCCGCCGGTGATGTTCAGCGTCTCGTGGACATACAGCTTGCGCGGTGCATGGGAGCCGCTCGATAGTGTCACGGTGATATTCGCATTGGGACGATCGAGAATGACTGTGTCGTGCTGCCCGGAAGTCGGCCCGGCACCTGCGGCTCCCGGCAAGCGCGGCGTCGGCAATGGTCCTGTCGCGAGCGGCGTCAGCTGCCCCGGAGATATGGGCGGCTGAATCGGCGTCTGGCCGCTGTTCCAGTTCGTCAACGTGCTCCAGTCGCCGCTCACATCGTTCCACCAAAGCGCGGGAATGAGCTGATCCTTCAGATATTCCGTGCCGCCGTGTGCCACATCCATGTCGAGATTGTTGGCGCCGTTGTTGTAGCTATTGAGTCGGCCGGTGCTCGTGTACTGCCAGAATTGCCACGGGTGCGTCGTGCCATAGTCATCCCACGGACCGTAGATTGGCGTGTACGTGTCCTTTGGATCACTGACGTGCATCGGGATCGATGTGGGAGTCGTCTGGTTCGGCCAGCGCGCGCTCCAGACCGTCGGATACGCCGGCGACGCTGGAGTCGGGGCGTTGGGATTCGGCTGCGCAATCTGATCGCGAAGAGGCTGTGACGCGGCCGCGATCACATTGGCGGCAAAATTGCCGTTGATGTAAATCGCCGGCCGAATCCCCATCACCGCGTAGATGCGGTTGGAGAAATCGAGCGTCCATTGCGTCAGCTCTTCAGCGGTCCGGGTAATCGGACCTTCCAGGTCGAATGTCGGCGGCAAATATCCCGGCCGCATGAGCGGGCCCGCCATCTGGAGATAGTGATTGGCCTCGTCGGTGCCGGTGTTGTCGACGCCGGCGGGCACTCCATTGGATCCGACGGTGTCCGCCTCGACATCATGTCGCCCGAAATGATATGAGCCGACGAACATCCCGGCCGCAGTTGCGCGATTGACGTTTTGGATGAAGTACGGATCGTCGTAGCGCTGCGAAAGATAAAACTGCGTGTTGTTTGGAGATGAATACCCGCCTTGCCGGTGATCCTCGCCGGTGGTGCCGCCGCGACTGGCACGGAGCATCACAAACTCACGATTCTCAACGTTCCTGAAGTTGTTCCAGGTCGTCTGTGAGATGTTGCCCTGGTATGCAGAGATGTCCAATCCGAGCGCGCGAGCCCCCGCGCTTTGCGCCAAGGCTGAAGAGGGGGATCTCAAAGCAAAGACCGAGGCGGCCGCCAAAGCCAGCGCCACGCGCGTCGAACGCGGGCGGCGTTGCCGAATCGGAGGTTCCTGGGTGGATGTCATTGGTGCAGACTCTCTGGGTGTTTCGGCGAAATTAAAGATCGTGATACGCAGTTCCTCGCAATCGGCGGCGCTGACGCTTCATCATCGCCAAGCCGCCGAGCCCGATTAGTACGGCGCTGGAAGGTTCAGGGATCGCGCCCAATGCAGCCAGCGCCCGGCCACGCTCAAACGCTGCGGCAAATTCTTCACCATATTGGGCATTGAGCTGCGCACTGGAGAGTGGGGGGGCTGTCGGATCGTAGAGTACCCCTAAAACAGTTGCATCATCTCCGTCGCACATCCCGTCGTAATCAAAATCGCCCATGAACCAGTGTCCGGTGCCGCCGGCGTTCAGGTCGGTTCCGACGATCGTCACATCGTCCCCGTTGACGATTCCATCGAGATTCGCGTCAGCGCCTTTTGTATAGCGGATGAGCAGCGAACCCGAGTCGACGGTTTGTCCGCCGAAGCTGGTGTAGCTGGCGGTGCCCAGATTGGGAAGGAAACTATTTTCGGCGTACCCGACCTGGAAGCTCGTCAAATCTCCGCCGCCCGCGGGGGACGCTTTGAACGACGAGATTCCGCCCGTGCCATTCCATGTGCCGGTCGCGAAACCCGTTCCACCGCGGCCGCTCACGAGCATCGTGCGCGTCGGTGCGAGCGGTGAAGCGCCCGTGCCGAATTGGATCACGAGTTTGCTGTCGTTGAGATCGAACTGTGCACCCGCGGATACCGCCGGGAGATTCGAAAGCACGCTCGTGCCGGCGTCGCCAAGCCCGGCAGTCATTCGCACGATCCCGCCAGTAACATTCAAGCCACTGGAGCGGACGGATTGGATCGAAAGTGTTCCGAGGTTCGATTTGGTCAGGGCAGCGTTTCCCGTTACCGCGCCGAACGTCGGACTTTGCCCGTTCGTGTCGAGCGTGCCGGCCGCCGGCCCGACGCTGATATTTCGCGAGGCCCCCGCCGTCGAAACGGTCGTCCGTAGCGTTCCGCCGCTGAGCACAACGGAATTCGATGAGTTGCCCAGCGCGTTTGCACTGTTCACCGCCAGCGTGCCGCCAAGGACCGTCGTGGCGCCGGTGTACGAATTGGAGCCGGTCAGGCTGAACGCGCCCGTTCCAGTCTTGGTGAATCCGCCGGCGCCGCTCATCGCCCCGGCGTAGAAGGTCGTCGTGTTGCTCCCTCCAGCGGTGAGCACGCCGCTGCCCAGCAAAATCGGTCCAGAACCCGCCAGGGAGCCGACCGTCTGATTGAAGCCATTGAGATTCAGTGTCGCGCCGGAAGAAACCGTCAAGGCTGTGCTCGAAGGAAACACGCCGGCCGCTTCCGTCCGCAGCGTGCCGGCGGTGATGTGGGTCGCACCGACATAGATGCTGGTCCCCGCCAGAACAAGCGTGCCCGCGCCGGCTTTATTGAATGCCCCATTGAACGGTCCGCCGATGATTCCGCCGTAGGTGAGCGTTGACCCGGCGGTCTGATACAGTGTCCCGCCGGCGGCGCTGAGCTGAATTCCGCGGCTGGACGCAAGCGAGTAGTTGGGAGTCGCGGTCGCCGATGCAGTCGCCCCTGTCCCGCCGCCGCCGGTTGCTTCTTGCTTGCAATTGCCATAATCCTCACGATAAGCAACAAGCGCGATTTCTGACGACGCCAATTCCATGAAACCCATCCTGCTCACGTTCATGCTCATCTCCCTCGGCTGCTCATCCCGAACGCCATTCTTTTCTTTCCAGCACAGTGGGATCCGAAGCTTGGAATTCACGTGACTTGAAGTCGCGGC
>JADMIO012752923.1_pt1 | contig 22377 bp, 19 predicted proteins | sample 8958161 | NCBI WGS metagenome assembly JADMIO01 (sample SAMN16585339, study PRJNA669376) | soil metagenome | isolation source: Crop rotation soil | place: USA: Cullars Rotation, Alabama | collected 2011 | reverse complement strand
CTTTCCCGGGTCCAGAAGGACCCGCCTACGAAACGCGGAAAAATTTCGCGACCGATGTCACCACATGCTGCTGCTGCTCCATCGTCAGCTCTCCGAAAATCGGCAGCGCGAGACTCTCGGCGGCGGCGCGCTCGGCTTCGGGAAAATCGCCGGCGCGATGGCCGAGCGCCGCGAAGCAGGGCTGCAGATGCAGCGGATCCGGATAATAGACCTCCGTGCCGATTCCGTAGCCATCGAGATGACGCCTGAGCGCGTCGCGCTCCTGCACGCGAATCACGTACTGGTTGAACACGTGCCGGCGATCCACCGGATCCGGGGGAATCGACACGCGGTCGCTCAGGCCCGATTCTTCGAAGAGACGCGCGTAGCGGCGCGCATTCAGGCGGCGCGCCTCGGTCCACGCCATCAGATGCGGCGCCTTCACGCGGAGGACGGCCGCCTGGAGCGCGTCCATCCGGAAGTTGCCGCCGACGATGTGATGAGCATACTTCGGGTCCATGCCGTGATCGCGCAGCGTCCGCGCGCGTTTCGCCAGATCCGCGTCGTTGGTCGTCAACAGGCCGGCATCACCAAAGGCGCCCAGGTTCTTCGTCGGATAGAAGGAGAAGCAACCGAAGGCGCCGAACCCGCCGACGATGCGGGAGTGATAGGTCGCACCGATCGCCTGGGCGGCGTCTTCAATCACCGCAAGGCCGTCGCGGGCGGCGAGCGTGAGAATGGGGTCGAGATCGGCGCTCTGTCCGAAGAGGTGCACCGGAATGATCGCGCGCGTGCGCGGTGAGAGCGCCGCGGCGACTGCGGCGGGATCGATGTTGAACGTCGCCGCATCGATATCGACGAACACTGGCCTGGCGCCGGTCCTCACGATCGACCCGGCTGTTGCAAAGAACGAGTACGCCGACGTGACGACTTCATCGCCGGCGCCGATGCCGAGCGCCATCAAGGCGGCCAGCAGCGCGTCGGTCCCGGACGATACGGCCACGGCATGACGCACGTCGAGCAGGCGCGCCAGCTCGTCTTCGAGGAACGCGACCTCCGGCCCCAGGATGAAGCGCTGGCTGTCGCACACGCGCGCCACGGCCGCGAGGATGTCGTCGCGCAGCGGGGCGTACTGCGCCTGCAGGTCGAGCAACGGAACTCTCATGCGGGTTTCAACGCTGCCGCGATTTGACCGCGGCGCGCGTTTCGCGGTCGGTGTCGCGGCGCTTGATCGTCTCGCGCTTGTCGTACTCCTTCTTCCCTTTGGCCAGGCTCACCGCCACTTTCACCCGGCCGTTCTTGAAATACATGCGGACCGGCACGAGCGTCATGCCGCGCTCGACCGTCTTCCCTATCAGCTTCCGGATTTCGGATCGATGCAGCAGCAGCTTCCGCCGCCGCAGCGGCTCGTGGGTGACGTAGCCCTCGTGGCTGTAGGGGCTGATGTTCACGCTGTAGAGATAGATCTCGCCGTCTTCGACGCGCGCGAAGCTGTCGCGCAGGTTCACGCGTCCTTCGCGAATCGCCTTCACTTCGGTACCGAGCAGCACGACGCCCGCCTCGAACGTTTCGAGCAGATGGTAGTCGTGATACGCCTTCCGGTTTTCGGCGATGTTCGCCTGCGCCAGTTCGCGTTCGGTCTTCTCGGGCATGGACAGTTTCACTGATGCCGGGCAAATGTCCGGCGCACATCGGGTCACCGAGGCGGCGTAGGCGCGACCCGAAGGTCGGCCTACGCCGGCCCGGCCAGCTTCGCCGCCAGGCAGACTGCCTCGATCAGGCTGCCGGGATCGGCCACGCCTTGGCCCGCGATGTCGAATGCGGTGCCGTGATCGACCGATGTCCGTACGATCGGAAGGCCGAGCGTGACGTTCACCGCCCGGCCGAAGGCGACCACCTTGATCGGAATGAGCCCCTGGTCGTGATAGCACGCGATGACGACATCGAATTCGCCCCGGATCGCACGCACAAAGATCGTATCAGCGGGGAACGGACCCGAGACGTCGGCGCCGTCCTTACGGCACGCGGCCACGGCGGGCGCAATGACGCGTTCTTCTTCCTTGCCCAGCAGTCCGTGTTCACCGGCATGCGGATTGAGTCCGGCGACGGCGATGCGCGGATGCGCCACGCCAAATCGCGGCAGCTCCCGCGCGGTGAGCCCGATGGTCGATTGAAGCTTCGCGCGCGTCAGCGCCTTGCGCACGTCGGACAGCTTGATGTGTACGGTGGCAAGCACGACGCGGAGCTGCTCGGAATGGAACATCATGGCGACCTCTTCGGCGCCGGTGAGGTGCGCGATGAGATCGGTGTGCCCTATCCACGGAAGGCCTGCCTCGTGGAACGCCGCCTTGTTGATCGGCGCCGTCGCCACCGCGTGCACCGTGCCGTGCTGTGCGTCGCCCACGGCGCGCACGATGGTCTCGTAGGCGGCCAGCCCCGCTTCGGCGCTCAGCACACCGGGAGCAAACCGCTCGATGTCCGGCGGTTGATACAGGACCGGCTCGCAGACGGCGAGCACGCGCGGATCGGCCGCCGCTTTGGCCGCGATCTCAGGACCGATGCCCGCAGGGTCGCCGACGGTGATGGCAATACGCGGCTTCATGCTGTCTCAGCTGAAACTGGGAATCAGGAATTGGAATGTGGAATGTGGAATGTGGAATTCTGAACCGGAATCAGGAATAAGTGAACGCATTCCTCATTCCTCATTCCAAATTCCAGACCTTCGCCTCTCACGTGTGGCAGGAGCCGCATCCGCCGGATCCGCATCCGCCGGATCCGCAATCCGACGAGCAGCCGGTGCCGCACCCGGTCGGGTTGTCGCAGCCGCCCTCACTGCCGCACCCGCCGTGCACCTGTCCCATCGCATTCGGAAGCTCGTAACGGAGGCAGCACTTCAATCGGCCGCAGAGTCCCGACAGCTTCGACGGATTGAGGCTGAGATCCTGCTGCTTCGCCATCTTGATGGACACCGGCTCGAACGACGTGAGAAAGGTCGTGCAGCACAGCGGCCGGCCGCAGCTGCCGTAGCCCCCAAGCACTTTGGCTTCGTCGCGCACGCCGATCTGGCGCATCTCGATCCGCGTGCGGAACTCGGACGCCAGCTCGCGCACGAGCTCGCGAAAGTCGACGCGGCCGTCCGCGGTGAAGTAGAAGACCAGGCGCGATCCGTCGAACGCCTGCTCGACGCGCGTCAGCTTCATGGCGAGCCCGCGCTCGCGAATCTTCAGCAGCGCGATACGAAAGGCTTCCTTTTCGCGCTCCTGCTGCTTCAAACGCGCGACCACATCGTCCGCCGTTGCGCGGCGCATCACCCGGTTCGGCGAATCGGCCGGCGGACGCTTCCGATCGGCGAGTTCCGCCGCGGAGCGCACGACGGTGCCGAGCGCCGGTCCCGCCTCGGTCTGCACGACGACGGCATCGCCTGCGGACGGCTGAATCGAAGAATCGGTGAAGGGAAAAATCTGGACGCGGCCGACGGATGTCAGTTTGACGGGGACGAGCCGAACGGGCTCGTGAGTATCCATGAGCGTCTCTATATATAAAGAGCCGGTATCCCGCGGGCGGGATCTCAGGCTCTACAGATTGACGACCAGCCAGTCCGCTACAAGCTTGACGCCGGCATTGCGTTCGATCGCCGTGAGCGCCTCGCCAATCGCCGCGAACGCACGGACGCCACGTTCGCCGCGGTATTCACTCAACCGCTCCACGGCCGGCTGCACATCAGGATTCGCGAGCAGCTCGCCGCGGCCCCCGGCCGCCACGAGCTCCGCATCCCGCAGCAGCGACGCCATGGCCCGCAAGTGCGTCGCCAGATGAACGCGATCCGCCGCCGCCCCGCCAGACGTCTTTGGCAGGAGCGCCTTCGCTTCTTCCACCCGCCGCCGTGCATCGCCGCGCGAGGCTTCCGTCAAGACACGCAGAGCCGTGTCGCGCGCGGCGATGAGCTCCTCGGCGCTCGCATCGAGCGCGTGGCCCACGCTGCCGTCGGCCGCGGCCGCAATCGCCCGCGCCTCGGCCCCCTGGCGGCCCATCGTGACCAGCACTGCCGAGACATCGTCAGCCGCGAGCGGCCGGAAACGAAGCTGGGGGCAGCGCGATCGAACGGTCGGCAGCAGGAGATCGGGACGCGCCGTCACGAGCAGGAATACGGACGACGATGGAGGCTCTTCGAGCGTCTTGAGCAGAGCGTTCTGCGCTGCTGGCAGCAACGCATCGGCATCGTCGACGATCGCGACGCGGCATCGGCCCTCGAAGGGACGGTAGGCCGATCGTTCGACGAGGTCGCGTACCTCTTCGATCTTGATCGATCCGTTCTCGCCCGGCGCGAGCATCGCGACGTCCGCATGCACCTGGCGCGCGATGCGCGTGCACGACGCGCACACGCCGCACGCGTCGAACGATGGCTCACGCTGCGGGTTCGTGCAATTGAGCGCCTGCGCCGCCGCAAGCGCCACGCGACGCTTCCCGACGCCTTCCGGCCCCGAAAAAATCAGGCTTGGCGGCAGACTTCCGCGCTCAATCGAACTGGAGAGCCGCGAGAGCAGCCGACGATGGCCGACGACGTCCCGAAACGGCATCTCAGAGTCGATGGTAACAGGAACGGAAGGGAAAGGGGCGGAGGAGCGAAGAGGGTGCAGGGTGCCAGGTGCAGGGTGCCAGGTGCAGGGTGCCAGGTGCTGGTGCAGGGTGCCAGGTGCCAGGTGCCAGGTGCTGGTGCAGGGTGCCAGGTGCCAGGTGCCAGGTGCCAGGTGCTGGTGCAGGGTGCCAGGTGCTAGTGCAGAGTGCAAGGTGCTGGTGCAGGGTGCTCAGCGCCAAATGCTAATGCCAGGTGCTCGGTGCAAGGGGCAGTCGCAGCGCGCATAGTGCCCGCGTGCATGGTGTGGGTGCAGGATCCCGCACCCAGCACTTGGCACCCTGCACCTGGCACCTGGCACCCTGGCACCTGGCACCCTGCACCTGGCACCTTGCACCTTCCCTGCACCTCCCGCTTCCTACTTCGTCGTCGTCGTCTCCGTCTTCGGTGTCCGGCGGAAGACGCGCGACCAGAAGCCGCCGCGGTCGTCCGGTGGGGCCGGTGGTGGAAGCTGGGTTCCCGCCGTTCCCACGGCAACAGGAATCGTCGTGCCGACGACGGCGGCTGCGGCCGCAGCGGCAGGCTGCGACGGAGGCGCGGGGGGCGCAGGGGCCGGAAGCCCCGGAGCCGGGTTCGTGGCCGGCGGTGGCGGCGGCTGCTGCTGTCCGGGCAGCATCGCGACCGCATCCACCGCGATGTGCGGTTCGTGAGCGTGGCAATACTCGGTGGGCTGCGTCCCGTTCGTGAAGTACTCCGTATAGACCATCGAGCGCCGCTGAACCGTCCCGTCGTCGCCCACGACGTCGGCATCAGCGCATTCGGGGCTGGCAAGCTTGCCCGATATCCGGCAGATATTCGCGGACACGATCCCCGGGGGCTGCGGGAGCCAGTCGGGTTTCGCTCCCTTCGTCGCGACTTTCATGAACGACGCCCACACCGGGACGGCGACGTCTGCGGCGAAACCGCGCGGGAGAATCGTCTGCGGCCGATCGAACCCGACCCACACGCCCGCGACGAGCGACGGCGTGAAGCCGACGAACCACGCATCGTTGAAATCGTTCGTCGTGCCGGTCTTGCCGGCGGCCGGCAGCGTGAAGCCAAGGCGGCGGATGCCCGCAGCGGTTCCCGCGTTGACGACGTCAGCCATCATGTTCGACATCAGAAACGCCGTGGTGTCGTTGATGGCGCGCTTCGGTGTGTCCTGCGCCGCATACAGCACGGTGCCGTCGCGATCCTCCACGCGGCGGATGACGGTGGCGCGGGGTACGAAGCCGTGATTCGCGAACGCCGCATACGCAGCGGTCAGCGATTGCAGCGTCACTTCGCCCGAGCCGAGCGCCAGCGACGGAACGCTCGGCACATCGCCCACGCCCATGGACTTCGCGTAGGCCACCGCGCGATAGATGCCGATGTCCTGCAGCAATCGGACAGCGGCGCGATTGCTCGACGTCCGCAGCGCCGTGCGAATGCTCATCGCATCGCCGCCGGCGTGCCCTTCCTCCGGCGTCCAGGCGCCCTGGAGTGTCGCAATCGGCACGTTGAGGTTCTGGATGACCGAGGCGGGCGTGTAGCCCGACTCGAGCGCAGCCGCGTACACGAACGGCTTGAATGCCGAACCTGGCTGCCGCTTCGCCTGAACGGCGCGATTGAAGTGGCTCTGTCCGAAGTCGCGGCCGCCGACCATCGCCCGCACTTCACCAGTGACGGGATCCATGGCGACGAGCGCGGCCTGCAGAGGCGCCGGCGGAGGCGGCGGCGGAGCCTTCTCGTCTTTGTTCGCAGGCTTGACGGTATTCGCAGCCTTGACGTTCTTCGCAGCCTTGACGTCTTTCGGGGCCGGCTTCAACGCCGTCCGCCGCTGGTCGAGCGCAGTCAAACCGCTGGCCACCGCATCTTCCGCCGCGTGCTGCATGCCTGTATCGAGCGTGGAGTACACGCGCAGTCCGCCCTGGTACACGCGCTGCCAGCCGAATCGTTGAAGAAGCTCGAGGCGGACCTGCTCCTTGAAGTACTGGCCGAAGGGATCGTCGTTGTGCAGACCGTCGTGCAGCGTGATGCCGCTCGCGCGTGCCCGCTCGAATGTCGGACGGTCGATCGCTCGCGCATCCAGCATCGCCTGCAGCACGACGTTCCGGCGCGCCTTCGCACGGGCGGGATTCACGGTCGGTGCGTACACCGACGGCGACTTCACGAGGCCCGCGAGGAGCGCCGCTTCGTCGATGGTGAGATCGGCCGCGTGCTTCGAGAAATAGCCGCGCGACGCGGCTTCCGCGCCGTACAGGCCGTCGCCGAAATAGACCTTGTTCAGGTACATGTCGAGGATTTCGTCCTTCGAGTACATCCGCTCGAGACGCGCGGCAAGGATGAGCTCCTGGAGCTTGCGCCGGTAGGTTTTTGCCGGCGTCAGAAACGCCTGACGCGCGAGCTGCTGGGTAAGCGTGCTGCCGCCCTGCGCGGCGCGGTGGCGGCGCACGTTTTCGATGGCCGCGGACGCGATGCGCACGAGGTCGAAGCCGCGATGATCATAGAAGCGCTGATCCTCGACGGCGATGATGGCGTGGATGAGATGCGGCGAAATATTACTCAGCGGCACGTCGATCCGCTGCTCTTTATAGATGGTGAAGGCGAGCTGGTCGCCGCGGTCGTAAATGGCGGTCGCCTGATTCATGTCGCCGATGCGATCGATCGCCGACTGATTCGGCAGCGCGGTGATCAACGCGGACAGAAACCAGATGCCCCCGATGACGAGAAAGCCGATGGAAAATGCCGCCGCCGCGACGAGGGTGGCCACTGCCCGTGGATACCGCTCACGTGCGCGTCGCGCGTCGTGGTAGAGCTCATGCAGAAGGCGGCGGAAGGTATCGGGAACAGCCATTCATTCGTGTAAGTGCAACCAGGGGGCCATCCTGCGGGCGTGGCACTCGCGTTGCAGCGCACCCGGCTGGTAGGAGTACGCTGCAGGTGCGACGGCATTTCGCGAAGATTCTGATAACCGGGTTACTCATTCCACTCGTTCCGTGCGTCACCGCCGACCCACAAGGGGGGCCGGTTACCCAGCGGCCGATCGCTTCAGCTCCCGCCGCGCCAGCCGAATCGGACGTGGTGTTCATTCCCGATCCGGAAGTCCAACTGACCCGAGCCGGCCGCGCTGTCGATCGATTCGGCAACGAGGTCACGAGCGCCGTCGCCACTTACACGCTGGATTCCGGCGGCAGCCTCTACGAAGAACACTCCCCGCAGACAGAGCTTCCGAAGCTCTCCGCACCCCAGGGCTAGAGACGGCGGGTCCAAAAGGACCCGCCCTGCGTACGCGCGCGGCGCGTTCAGAAGGCCGTCCGGTACCGGTTTGGCTTCGGGTTTTTGCGTTTTCAGCGTACGCTTCCTCTCCCAATGACCGCCGATTCGCTGGATCGCACCGCAAAGATGGTGGCGGTCGCGATCTTCGTCGCGCTGCTCGTGGACGGCATGGATCTTCAGATGCTCGCGCTCGCGCTGCCGAGCCTCTCGAAGGATCTGCAGATCTCGAAGGTCGCCGCCGGCGCGCTGAGCACGTACACGCTTCTCGGGATGGGAATGGGCGGCGCGCTCGCCGGCTGGATGTCCGATCGCATCGGACGCATCCGCGTGACATGGTGGGCGGTGTTCGTCTTCACGGTGTGCACCGGCATCATCGCCGCCTGCAACGAGTACTGGCAGATTGCCGTGATGCGTTTCGTGTCGGGCTTCGGCCTCGGCGGCCTGTACAGCATCGGCACGCTCCTCGCCGCCGAGTACGTGCCGACACGCATCAGGACGACGGTCCTCGGGATCCTTCAGGCGGGATGGTCTGTCGGCTACGTCGTCGCCGCGCTGCTGTCCTCGTACATCCTGCCGCGCATGGGATGGCGTCCGCTTTTCTTCTGCGCGATCGTTCCCGGGCTGCTGTCGCTCGTGCTGCTGCGAGGCATTGCGGATCCGCCGAGCTGGCACGAATCGCGTAAGCGCACGGTGCGCGGCACGGCGACCTTTGGCGTCCTGTGGCACGACCCGATGCTGCGCCGATCCTTCATCCTGTGGTCGCTTACCGCCATCGCGCTGCAATTCGGCTACTACGGCGCCAACACCTGGCTCCCCAGCTACCTTGTCAGCGATCTCGGCGTCAACCTGCAGAGCATGGGCTGGTACGTCGCCGCCACATACACGATGGGCGTCATTGGAAAGGCGATGACCGGCTACCTGGCGGATCGCGTCGGCCGGCGCGTCATGTGGGTCGCCGCTGGTGCGCTCACGGCGATCTATCTGCCGATTCTGATCGCCACGGCGACGCCGTCGAACGTGCCGTACCTGCTTCTCGTGTTCGGCCTGCTGTACGGCGCGCCCTATGCCGTCAATTCGACATATCTGAGCGAGAGTTTTCCGGCGAGCGTCCGGGGAACGGCGGTGGCCTTCTCCTACAACGTCGGCCGCCTCGGATCGATGGCGTCGCCCATTCTGATCGGCCGCGCCGCCGAAACGTATTCAATCGGCGCCGGCATCGCGCTCCTGGGCTTCTCCTACGCCGTCTGCGCCTTCATCCCGGGCATGTTCGTCCCTGAAAAGATGTTCGATCCGGGCAGCAGCGAATACGTCGGCGTCCCTTCGAACGCGGCGCCGCGGGGTGTCTGAAGAGGCCCCCACGCGCCCGATGCTCTCCCTCAGAAATCGCGCCGCGCCATGCTCTCTGCGGCGCCGTACAACATCGCTCCTGAAAGCGCGCCCGTACCGAGCCACCCGATCCAGGGAATCTGTCCCGACCTGAAGTACTGCTCGCCCCGCATCAGATGAAACACGCCGGCCCGTTCAAAGGCCGGAACGACCGGCTCCGCCAGCGCGAGCACCACGGCGACCATCAGCGCCACCATCAACGGCGTCCACAGGTCTGTGAACATCGTCGACAGCAGCAGCGCCAGGCTGAAGAACACGGCACCGCCGAAAGACAGGCAGACGCCGTGGACGAGCGCGGCTGCGATGCCGTAGCTCTGACCGATGGACGGCGACATCAGCGGGATTACGAGCGAGGGAATCATCATCAAACCCACGAGCTCGGCGAGGCCGACCGCGGCGCGCGTGGTGACCAGCCGATGGCGCGAAACCGGCAGCGAGAGCGTGAAGGAGGCGCCGCCGCCGAAACCCTGCGTGAGCAGGCCGCCGCTTCCGAGCAGAATGGCGAGCAGCGTTCCGAGCTGAGTCGGCGTCTGCCGGAACCACTGCGACCAGATGTAGCCGCGATAATCGCGCATCAGCTCCGCACCCTCCTGAATGGCCCGCCCGATTGCGCCGCTGGTGTCGATCGTCGGGACGAGCGGCACCAGCTTCATCACTTCAGGCTCGTAGAGCACGATGGCCGCGGCTCCGCACGTCAGGAGAAAGAGACCGATCGTGAATCGCCAGCGCGTGTCGAGCCACGACTTGTACCAGAGCATGTCAATCCTCCACCGCCACGGTTTCGAGAAAGATTTCCTTGAGCGTCACGGGACCGACTTCGACGGTGAGCGGATGCAGCGCGCGCGCTTCGTCGAGAATTCCTTCCGCGCCGCCGGTCGACAGCACGGTGAGGATGCGTCCCTGACGCTGGACGCGCGCGATGCCCGCCGAGCGGAACGACGAGGCCGGCGCCTCTCCGTCGAAGACGAGCTGGATGCGGCGGTAGCTCTCTCGCAGATCATCGAGCGCACCGGCCACCATCATCCGCCCTCGATCGATGATTCCGACGTGGTCGGCAATCTGGTCGACTTCGGCAATCTGATGCGACGAGAAGAAGATCGTCATCTCCTCGCGTGCGACGTGCCTGACAAGCGCCTGCAGCACGTCTTCGGCGCTCGCCGGATCGAGCCCCGACGTCGGCTCGTCGAGAATGAGGAGCTCCGCGCCGCGGCTGAGCGCGAGGAGCAGCGCCAGCTTGGTGCGCATGCCGCGCGACAGCGCCTTCACCTTGCGGTCGACCGGAAGCTCGAAGCGACGGAGATAGCGTTCCTCCAGATCGCGGCGCCACTTCGGATAGAACGGCGCCGTGAAGCGGATCTGCTCGCCCACCGTCATCGAGTCGTACATGTCCTTGTCGTCGCTGACGAAGCCCGTACGGCGGCGGATCTCGACGCTTGCGTGTCGAGAATCTGCTGGAAGGCCCAGTACATGGGCGTGTCCGCCCGTCGGCATCGCCATCCCGAGCAGAATCTTGATGGTCGTCGTCTTTCCCGCGCCGTTTCTTCCGAGGAACCCGTAGATCGAGCCGGCCGGGACCTGCAGGTTCAACCCGCGCAGCGCTTCCACGCCGTCGTATCGCTTCACGAGATCGGCCGTCTGGATCGTGAGTTGATCAGCCACGGTGCACTCCCGTCCGTGCCGGCGTCTGAGAGCCCGCAAGCTCGGCTTCGAACAGTCTCCGGATTTCATCGTCGGACGCGCCCCGCGCGCGAAGCCGCTGGATGGCCGCGGCGATGATGGCCTGTCCCGCGCGCAGCTTCTCCGTGTCTTTCTGCGTGGCAGCCGTACCCGAGACAAACGCGCCCGCGCCGTGCCGCAGCTCGATCACGCCTTCGTGCTCGAGCTCGCGGTAGGCCTTGGCCACCGTATTCGGATTGATCACGAGCTCCTCCGCGAGCGGGCGGATTCCCGGCAGCTGCTCGCCCGCTCGGAGCGCTCCCGTTTCTATGGCGTGCTTCACCTGTTCCATCAGCTGCAGGTAGATCGGCATGCCGGAGGACGGATTGGGCCGGAGGATCATCGTCATGGCCGTCTGCGATCGGACTCCTGGGTCAGCACCTTGAGCGCCACGACCGTCATGTCGTCGTACTGCGGCGCAGCGCCGGCAAATGCGTCGACGTCGGCAATGACCCGCTGAATCAGATCGCGCGGTGACAGGTCGATGTTCGCGAGGATCGACGTCGTGAACCGATCCTCGCCCCACTCGTCGCCCCCGGCATTCAGCGCTTCCGGGGCGCCGTCGGTGAACGCGAGGAGCAGATCACCGGCCTGAAGCGTGACGCGACGCTGAACGTAAGCACACCCGGGAATGAGGCCGATGACCGGTCCCGTGGCTTCGAGCCGATCGAGGGAGCCGTTCGCTCGAATGACGAGAGGCGCGTTGTGGCCGGCGTTGACGTAATCGAGGACGCCGGCGGCGGAGTCGTACTCCCCATAGAAGAAGGTCGCGTAACGATTCGACGTCGAGCGGTCGTAGACGAGGGCATTCAGGGTGGCCGCGAGGATTCCCAGGTCTGAATGGCGCCGGAGTGTTTCGCTGCGAACGTACGCCTGCAGCGAGGCCATCAGCAGCGCGGCCGGCAGGCCTTTTCCGGACACGTCGCCGATCGCCGTGCCAAGCCTGGTGCCGGTCAGCTGAATGAAGTCGTAATAGTCGCCGCCGACGCCCTGCGCCGCTCGCGAGAGGCCGGCGCAGTCGACGCCGTCGATCGCCGGATACTGCTGCGTAAGGAGACGCTCCTGCACTTCACGGGCGACGGCAATCTCGCGCTCCAGCCGTGCGCGCTCAGACGCTTCAGACGCCACGCGGGCGATGAGCGCCCGATTCTCACATTCGAGCTGTTCGAGGTCCCGCGCTCGGCGGGCGCGCGAATTGCCGCCAGTACAGGCGACCGCCGCAACGGAAAGGTCCTGCGCCAGCACGACGTCCTCGTCGATCCGAATCACTCCGTCTTCCGCCAGCGCGCGATAGGCGCGCGCGACGACGTTCGGATTGAGAACGAGTTGTTCGGCCAGGTGGTTGATGGCCGGGAGCCGATCGCCGGGCCGGAATTCACCAGCCTCAATGGCGCGGCGCATGCCAGCCATCACCTGGCGATACATCGGGGCGTCTGAAGACGTCGGCCTGACCAGCATGCGACTCACCTCGTCAACCGCAACGCGGACTGTATTACTGAACTAATACAGTATCACTGTTATAGAGCTGCGGGCAGCGTGTCAAGCGAAAACAATTCGGCGTCTGTTCGTAAGGGCGTTTTTTCGGACGCGCCTGCACGGATCTACAAGATCGGGGATGCGTACTACGCGGTAGCCGAGGGTGTCAGGCTTCTCAGGCGGGTGTCAGGCTTCTCAGGGAACTGATCTCAAACCATTGACAGGAAATCGGTTGCATCGAAATGCTTCCGTTCGCGTCGGTGCCTGCCGGTTCGCCGGCGGCCGGAGCAAGGTGCCGCTCGACCGGCGGGAGCCCATCGCAGGCGACCAGCTGGACGGCATCCGACAGGTTCGCCACGACGAGGATCGACTCATCGGCTGTGCGCCGCACGAACGCCAGGAGATGTGGATTGCGAACGTCGAGAAACTCGATCGTGCCGCGGCCGAATGCGCGATGCTTCCGCCGCGTGTGAATCATCCGCGCGATCGACGCTCCGAGCGAGGCGCGGCGAGACGCGGAGGCATCGTCACGTGCGCCATCGCCGAGTGACTGCGCCGCGACATTCACCGTCTGGTACCCAAACTCCGGATCGTCAATCGGCGGCGGCACGATCGGGCTCACCGCGCCGGTCGTGAATCCACCAGTCGCATCGGCGGTCCACTGCATCGGCGTCCGGAGGCCGTCGCGATCGGGCAGCGCCACGTTGTCGCCCATTCCGATCTCGTCGCCGTAATAGATCACCGGTGTGCCGGGCAGCGAGAACAGCAGGGCAAACGCCAGCTCGATCCGGCGTCGATCGTTGCCGACGAGCGGCGCGAGCCGCCGCCTGATCCCCTGATTGAGGCGCATCCGTGAATCGGGTGCGTAGGACGCGAGCAGAAAATCGCGTTCCGCAGCCGTCTCGGCCGACAGCGACACATCGTCGTGATTCCGCAGGAAGACGGCCCATTGACAACCGGCGGGCACATCAGCCGTCGTGCGCACGACGTCGGCGATGCCCGACGCCTCGCCGCGCCGCAGCGCTGCCAGAATTCGCGGCACGAGCGGGAAATGAAAACAGATGTGGCACTCGTCGCCCTCGCCGAAGTACGACCGCGTGACCGCCGGACTCTGGTTGACTTCGGCGATGAGGACGCGATCGCCGTAGTGGCCGTCGACGATGCGGCGGAGTTCGCGCAGATATTCGTGAGTCTCGGGCAGGTTGTCGCATGACGTGCCTTCCCGCTCGTACAGGTGCGATACGGCATCCAGACGCAGTCCGTCGACACCGGCGTCGAGCCAGAAGCGCATGACCTTGATCACGGCGCGTCGCACGCGCGGATTGTCGAAATTCAGGTCGGGTTGATGGCTGAAGAAGCGGTGCCAGTAGTAGGCGCGTGCGATCGGATCCCAGGCCCAGTTCGATGTTTCGGCGTCGCGGAAGATCACGCGCGCGCCGGCATACCGGCGGTCGGTGTCGCTCCACACATAGAAGTTCCGCTTCGACGAGCCGGCCGGTGCGCGGCGCGCCGCCTGAAACCATGGATGCGCGTCGGACGTGTGGTTCAGCACCAGTTCGGTGACGACCCGCAGCCCGCGCGCGTGCGCCGCGTCCAGGAAGCGCCGGAAATCAGCCAGCGATCCGTAGCGGGGATCGACGCGCTCGTAGTGCGCGACGTCGTACCCGTCGTCACGCAGCGGCGACTCGCAGAACGGGAGGAGCCAGAGGCACGTGACGCCGAGGGACGCAAGGTAATCGAGCTTGAGCGTCAGTCCGGCGAAGTCGCCGATACCGTCGCCGTTGCCATCGAAAAACGTTTTGACGTGGAGCGCGTAGATGACCGCGTCCATGTACCATTCGCTGTTCATCCCTCTACGCCAGCACCTGCTTGAGCGCCAGCTGCGCCGCAAAGTAGCCGCACATGCCGTGAACGCCCACGCCGGGCGGCGTGGACGCGGAGCACAAGTACAAGCCGCGGAGCGGCGTCGAGTACGTCCGCCACGTCGGACGCGTGAAGAGCTGATCCATCGTGGTGACGCCGGCGCCGATATCTCCGCCGACGAGATTGGGATTGTGCTGCTCGATGTCGCGCGGTCCCATGACGTGGTGGGCGAGCACGCGCTCGCGGAAGCCCGGCGCGAAGCGCTCGATCTGACGCTCGATCGCGGGCCGCATGTCCGCCTCCGATCCGCGAGGAACGTGGCAATAGGTCCACACGGTATGACGGCCCGCGGGCGCGCGAGAGTCGTCGAACAACGTCGGCTGCGACAACAGGACGAACGGCCGATCGCTCACCCGCCCTTCCCACGCGTCGGCCTCGGAGCGTGCGATTTCCTCGAGCGTGCCGCCGACATGCACGGTGCCTGCCTGCGCGCAGGCGGCGCTTCGCCACGGAACGGGCCCGTCGAGCGCCCAATCAACCTTGAACACCCCCATCCCGTATCGATAGCGTTCGAGCTTCGCTTTGTACCAACCCGGCAACCTGTGTCCCGCGATGCGCAGCAGAGGCTTCGGCGAGAGGTCGCAGAGCACCGCGCGCGAGGGCGGCAGTTCGTCGATCGATCGCACCGGGTGATCGGTGACGATCTGTCCGCCGAGCGAGCGCAGGTACGCCGCAAGCGCGTTCGACAGCTGCTGCGACCCGCCGCGCGGAATCACCCATCCGGCTGTGTGCGCCACGACGTTCAGCACCAGACCGATGGCGCCGGACGGTCTGCGGTCGAGCGGCAGCATGCCGTGCGCGGCGATTCCGGCAAACAGGCCGCGCGCGCGTTCACCCTTGAACGCTGACGTGGCCACCAACTGCGCCGGACGGAGCGCGTGCCAGCCGAATCGTGCGAGAGCCAGAGGATGCTGCGGGAGCCGCGGCGGTCCGAGCACCGCCCCCTCGATGCGTGGCCAGCTGTCGACAATCCCGCCAATCAACTCACGATAGGCATGCCCGTCGCCGTCGAGACTTCGGGCCGTCTCATCCACCGATCGATACACGGCAGCGCATGCGGACGAGTCGAACGGATGAGCGACCATCACCGGCGGCTCGATCCATTCGAGTCCGAACGACGCCAGCGGAAGCGTTCGAAAAAAGGGCGACCCGCGGGCAAACGGATGGACCGCCGAGCAGATATCGTGCACGAACCCGGGAAGGGTCAACTCGGCCGACCGCGCGCCCCCGCCAATCGTGTGATCCGCTTCGAATACGACGACGGAACGGCCTGCCTGCGCGAGCACGATGGCCGCGGCGAGCCCGTTGGGCCCCGACCCGACAATGACCGCGTCCGGCGCGCGCATGTCCTGAGCATATCTGTTGCTTCGGACGAGAGCGATGGCGGGTGGGGCGACCAGCTACTGGCTGTCGAGGTTCGTGTTCGAACGTGCGCTGGCTGCCGTCTACCTCATCGCTTTCGCGTGCGCCGTCAATCAGTTCGTGCCGTTGCTCGGCGCGCGCGGCCTGATGCCGGCGTCACGGTTCGTCAGGCTCGTCCCCTTTCGCGCCTCGCCCAGCCTGTTCTATCTCTCCTCCACCGACGACACATTCCGCCGCGCCGCGTGGCTCGGCGTGGTGCTTTCGTGCATCGCCTTGTCGGGCGTCCTCCAGCGTTCCGCCGTGGCGTCGGCCGCCGTCTGGGCGGCGCTGTGGCTCCTCTATCTGTCGTTTGTCAATGTGGGTCAGACCTTCTACGGATTCGGCTGGGAGTCGATGCTCCTCGAGGCCGGCTTCTTCGCGATCTTTCTCGGCAGCCGCATGGCGACGCCGCATCTGGTCGTCGTCTTCGCGCTGCGCTGGATTCTCTTTCGCGATATGTTCGGCGCAGGCTTGATCAAGCTGCGCGGCGATCCGTGCTGGCGGCAGCTCACCTGTCTCGACTATTACTTCGAGACGCAGCCTATTCCGAACGCGCTCAGCTGGTACTTCCACTGGCTGCCGTCCGGCGTGCACCGCGCCGGCGTCTTCTTCAATCACGTCGTCGAGCTCGGCGTCCCGTTCATGTACTTCATGCCGCAGCCGATCGCCGCGATCGGCGGCCTCCTGACGGTGTTGTTTCAGCTCACGCTGATCGTCAGCGGCAACCTGTCGTGGCTGAACTGGCTGACGATCGTGTTGTGCATCCCGACGTTCGATGACCGCTGGTTTGCGTGGCTGCCGACAGCGGCGCCGCCGCTGCAGGCGCAGATCGCGGTCGACCGGGTCGTCACGTACGGCTTCGGCGTGTTCGTGGCGATCATGAGCGTGCGCCCGGCGTTGAACATGCTGTCGGCCGGTCAGCTGATGAACTACTCATATAACCCGCTTCACCTGGTCAACACGTACGGCGCGTTCGGCAGCATTACGCGCATGCGCAACGAGATCGTGATCGAAGGCACCGATGCCGAGCGGATCTCCGGCGCGACCGTGTGGCGGGAATACGAATTCAAGGGGAAGCCGGGCGATCCGTCGACGCTGCCGCCGCAGATCGCGCCGTATCACCTGCGCCTCGACTGGTTGATGTGGTTCGCCGCGATGGGCGACCCCACGGAACAACCGTGGTTTGGCGCGCTGCTCACGCGCCTTCTCGAAGGCGACGGCGCGACGCTGGGACTGCTGAAAGCCAATCCCTTCCCGGATCGTCCGCCGCGCTACGTCCGCGCGCTCTATTACAGCTACCGCTTCACGACGCGTGAGGAACGCCGTCAGACCGGCCGCTGGTGGAACCGCGAACTCCTCGGGATGTACTACGGACCGGTGGCGCTGCGCCTCCGCGACGAGGAGCGCGAGCCGACCTACTGACTGCGCAGCGCGTCGGTTGCGCTGATTCGCGTCGCCCGGCGCGCCGGCAGATAGCACGCGGCCAGCGCAACCGCCGCGAAGAGCGCCGCCGATGCGCCAAATATTCCAGGGTCGAACGGCGGGACGCCGAAAAGGAATCCAGACAGGACCTGACTGGCGGCGGCGGCAACCAGCAAGCCGACTGCGCTGCCTGTACCAATGATCGCGAAGCCGTGCGCGAGCACCATTCCCACGATACGTCGCGGTTCGGCGCCGAGCGCGATGCGAATCCCGATCTCCCGCGTGCGGCGTGCGACGTGATACGCCGTCACGCCGTAAATACCGATCGCCGCGAGCAGCGCGCCGAGGATGCCGAGGCTGCTCGCAAGCCATGCCATGATGCGCTGCGGAATCAATCCGAGCGCCACCTCGTCGGCGAGAGGCCCGGCGGACAGGATCGGCAGTGACGGATTCACCGCCGCGACGGCGTTCCGTACGTCGCCGCTGACGCGGCGCGCCGTCTCCGCACGGGTGACGATCGTCACTCGCGGAAAGTAATCCTGCTGCAGCGGCACATACACGAAGGCCGTTGCGAACCCGTCGACGAGGCGGCTCGACTTGACGTCTCGCGCGACGCCGACGACAAGGAGCGTGCGTGCCTCGGGCGGCGTACCGACGCGGGTGAACACATGCTGGACGATCGATTTTCCGACCGCGGGCTGGTTCGGCCAGAACTGCTTCGCCGCCGACTCGCTGACGATCGCGACGCGCGCCGACCGTGGGCCATCGGCATCGGAAAAGTCGCGCCCGGTGACGAGCGGGATGCCGAGCGTGGCGAAGTACCCGGGCTCGACCATGTTCCAGTCGATGCCGAACGACGATTCACCGGACGGCGGCGTCACTCCCGGCACCGAGACGCCGCGTCCCTGCCCTTCGAATCCGCCAGGCACGACCACGGCGACCGCGGCGGCGCGTACGCCCGGCAACCCGCGCACGCGGTCGCGCAGTTGGCGGACGGCCGCCGCACCGTCGGCCCCGGTGTAGCCGGCGAGCGACACATCGACCGTCGTCACTTCCACGTTGGCGGAGTCGAAGCCGGGGTCAACCGATCCGGCGCTGGCCAGCGCGCGGACGAAGAGCGCCGCGGTGACGACGAGGACAAGGCTCACAGCCACCTGCGCGGCGACGAGCACTCCCCGGAGCCGGGCCCGGGCGAGCGGCCGATCGCCCTTCGCCGCCGACATGACATCGGTTTTCGAGGCATGGAACGACGGTAACAGGCCGGAAGCCAGCGCCGCCACGAGCGTCAGCGCCGACGTGAAGGCGATCACACGCCAGTCGATCGAGAAAGACACTTCGACGGGAAATGGCAGCGCGGGCACGAGCGCCCCGGCGCTCGACATGAGCGCGTCCGCCACCAGCAGGCCGCCGACGGCCGCGAGCGCGAACAGCAGCAGCGTCTCCGTCAACAGTTGCCGGATCAGCCGGCCGCGCGCGGCGCCGATCGCAAGCCGCACCGCAATCTCCTGCCGTCTTGCCGCCGCACGCGCCAGCAGAAGGCCGGCGACGTTCACACTCGCGGCAATCAGCACGAGCGTGACGAGCGACATCAAGATCCCGAGAAAGATCGTCACCGGTACGCTGGCGCCCGGGATCGGCGAAGCGGCCGTCAGCTGAAATCTCTTGCCACGATTCTCTGCCGGATAGTCGTGGGCGAGCGACGCCGCAATCGCATCGAGCTCCGCCGCCGCACCACGTCGCCCGACCCCCGCCTTCAAACGGCCGCCGATCACGAGCCAGGCGCCGCCGCGCGTGGTCAGCACCGCCGGTTCGGCCGCTTTGGTCGCCGGCATCATCGTCAGCGGCAGCCACATGTCGCCGGAGACGATGCGGGTGCCGTGGAAACCTTCGGCGGCCACCCCGATGATGGTGAACGGGCGATCGTCGAGCTGGAGGGTCTTGCCTACAACGGACGGATCGCGATGGAAGCGGCGTTCCCAGAACCGGTGGCTCAAGACGACGACGGGAGCGGCGCCGGGCCGCTCGCTGTCGCCCGCGCCGAACAGCCTGCCTCGTTCCGGCGCAGCGCCGAGCGACGTGAAGAAGTTCATCGAAACGAACGTACCGGCGACCGCCTCCACGCCGGCGTCGCCGGCCGGATCCGTCATCGCGAGCCGCGCACCGAACAGCCGCGACGCATACACCGTCTCGAGCGTCGTCGCGCGCTCGCGAATGTCGAGATAATCCACGTACGAGCCGTTGAAGCCTCTGCCCCCGCGCGTGACGCCGATGTCAACGAGCCGCCGAGGGCCGGCGACTCCGGCGGGCGATCGGAAGAGCAGAGCGTTGGCGACCGAAAAGATGGCGGTGTTGGCGCCGATGCCGATCGCGACCGACACGACAGCCGTCAGCGTGAACACGGGGTTGCGCCGCAGCAGCCGCGCCGCATAGACAAGGTCGCGTTGCGCATCTTCGATCCAGGCCAATCCGCGCTCGCCGCGCTGGAGCTCTTGGGTCTGCGCTGCACCGCCGAGCGCGAGCCGCGCTTCGCGGCGCGCCGCGGCGGCGGTCAGTCCGCGCCGCCCGAATTCCTCCTCGAGCAGTGCCGTGTGGGCCGCGATCTCGCGGGCGAGCTCCGATTCGCTGCGCCGCGGCCGGAGCGTGGCGCTGAGCCTTGCGATGAGCCGCCGGACCTGAGCGAGAGCGGCCGTCATGATCCCTCGACGAGGAGCTTGTTCACGAGGCCTGAGAGGCGGCGCCACCGCTCCGTCTGCTGCCCGAGAGCGCGGATGCCGGCTCTGGTGATGCCGTAGTACTTGGCCTCGCGGTTGTTCTCGGTCGTCTTCCACTCGCCCTTGATCCAGCCTTTCTGCTCGAGGCGGACGAGTGCCGGGTAGAGGGTTCCCTGGTTGATCGTGAACGGGTGATCCGAAACCTGCTCGAGCCGCGTCGCGAGCGCGTACGCGTGCAGCGGACCCATGCTGGCGAGCGCGCGAAGGACGATCAGATCGAGCGTGCCCTGCAGCAGTTCGACGCGCGACGCGTGTTTACCAGACATCCAAGTGGAGCGTGGCACATCGCCCACTTTATTGTCAAGTGCAGTCGGTGCCTGGCGGCCTGGCTCCCCGTCAAACCCGGCGCGCCAGCCTCGCCCGGATGTACTCCTCGTGGGTGAACCCGAGCTCGCTCGCGATCTGGCGCATTTCCTTGTTCTCTTCCGGTGAGATCTGCGCGTCGGCGGCGGAGACCGAAAACAGACAATCGAGCAGCCCGCGCCGCTCTTCGTCGGTCGCCAGGTTGCGGAACTCGCGCGTCACGAGAAAGTCCTCGGTGCCGCCGAACAGCTTGTTCTGGTTCTTCGCAATCTCCACGACGAGCGTCGCCTGGGAGCGCGGCAGCGGGCCGGTCCGCGTGACGATGTCGACCATCGTGGTCGTTTCGACATCGGAAATCACGCGGTCTGCGCCGGCGACACGGCTCAACACGTAGGCGAACGATGCGAGAAAACGGGCGCGCTGAGGGTCGAGCTTGTCGAGCTCCCTGACGATCCGCACGACGGTTTCCGTATCGCCATGATCCGACCGCGCGGATGTCTGCAGAGACTTGACCCAGTCGAGGATCGACATGGCGACATTCTACAATCCACCTCGGGCTTGGACTCACGACTCACTCGATCACGGTTTGTCGCCCTCGCGCTCGGCGCGCTCGCGATCGGCCTGGCCGTTCACTGGCGGGGAGAGCGGCTGACGCCGGCGGTGCGCGACGTGCTCGGCGATGCGCTCTGGGCAGCGATGGTCGCCTGGTGGATTGGTGCGCTGCTGCCCCGGCTGCCCGTCCTTCGGCGCCTTGTCCTCGCCCTCACATTCAGTTTCATCGTCGAGTGCAGCCAGCTGTTTCATTCGCCCGCGATCGATGCCCTGCGCGAAACGGCCGCAGGGCAGCTGACGCTGGGGAGCGGATTCGATCCGCGCGACTTCGTGTCCTATGCCGGCGGAGTGCTTGCGGCCCTGCTCATCGAGCGGGCCGTCTTGATCGTGCAGCCGGCCGCTCGCCGTGAGCCGTTCGTACGGCGGGTCCTTTTGGACCCACCGATTCCGGCTCAGAGTGTTGGGGAGGTGAAGGCCCGGTAGAAGCTGCGACGGACCACCGCCGCCTTGGCGGAGGTGGATGATCCCGGCGCGGAGGCGGGTCCGAAGGGCCCGCCCTACGTACTTGGCGTGACGACTGGCTTGGCCAGACGAAGCCCACGCTTGACCGCAAGGGTGGGCGAAGTCTGGCGGGGTCGACGGGACTCGAACCCGCGGCCTCTGCCGTGACAGGGCAGCGTTCTAACCAACTGAACTACGACCCCCGGAGGTAACTCGCATTTGAGGATTTGAGGATTTGGGGATTTGAGGATTTGAGGATTTCGCGAAATGCCGAACCTGTCCATTCGGCGATTCCCCGTGTTTCAATCCAGAATCCGCAAGCCAAATCCTGAAATCCTGAATTCCTCACATCTCGGAATTCAGTGAATGGGCGGTACAGGATTCGAACCTGTGGCAGCCGGCGTGTAAAGCCGGTGCTCTACCACTGAGCTAACCGCCCGGCTTTCGCGCGGGCGACCCTGTGATCTTGTCAGGTGCGCCCGGCGACACGTTCCGGCTGACCGCCAAAACGGTTCATTATATCGCCTTCCACGCCAGCAGCGCGATCACCGCGGCGAGTCCGGCCACGGCTTTGTACTCGCGATTGTCGATCGCGCGGCGCAGGCTGAAGCGGCGGCTGGCGCCGGCGGCATCTCGATCGCCGCGCCCGCGGCGGTATCGATCGTACTCGTGCCCGAACCGACCCCGCAGAAACGCTTCTTCCGACGCGATCGCCGCGCCGATCGTGGCGCCGACGTACAGCGCGATCACGGCGGCCACCAACAGGCTGCGCGCCGCGAGCGCGAATCCGGCGGCCATGATCGCCGAACCGGCATAGAGCGGGTGGGGAATCCAGCGATAGGGGCCGGACGTGGTGACCTCGCGCGACTTGTTGATGTGGCCGGCCGCCCAGATCCGCAGCGACTCGCCGGTGACGGCGATGAGGCTCCCGGCCACGAGCGATCGAACGGTCGGGTGCGCCTGCCAGATCACGACGATCGCGGCAGCGAAACCGAGCGGCACGCGCCTACGCGCCGCGAAGACTTTCCAGCACAGTGGGATCCGAAGCTTGGAATTCACGTGACTTGAAGTCGCGGC
>JADMIO010846012.1_pt1 | contig 22378 bp, 15 predicted proteins | sample 8958161 | NCBI WGS metagenome assembly JADMIO01 (sample SAMN16585339, study PRJNA669376) | soil metagenome | isolation source: Crop rotation soil | place: USA: Cullars Rotation, Alabama | collected 2011 | reverse complement strand
CTTTCCCGATAAGTCCTTTCGTTAAGGCTAGATTACTTAGAATGAAAGAAAACTCGCCGATTTGGGCAAGGCCAATCGCTACAATATATCTCACCTCGCGCGGCTGTTTAAACACGTAAGTAATGGCGAAGGCCGCCAGACTTTTAGCGAATACAATAATTAAAAAAGTGGTGAACACAGCAATGGGTTGAGCCACCAGCACGTTGGGATCGAACAACATTCCCACCGATACGAAAAACAATACGGCAAAGGCATCACGCATTGGCAGTGAGCTTTCGGCAGATTTACGGCCTATCTCGCTTTCGTTAAGCATGACGCCGGCAAGAAACGCCCCTAAGGCCAAAGACGCATCGAACACGACGAGGGCAATGGTGGCAAAACCCAAAGCAATTGCCAATGTGCCGAGCGTACTAAGTTCGGCTGAGCGCAGCTTTGCAATGGTGATTAGCAGCCAAGGCAGAAAGCGCCGGCCGATGATAAACATGAAAGCAAAAAAGCCGCCTATTTTGAAAAATACTTCCAGCACTGTGCTGGCGATGAGGCGGAAGGAAGCGGTCTCGTTTCCCTTCACAATATCGGCAATGACTGGGATCATTACTAAGGCCAGCACCATGACGATATCTTCGACAATCAGCCAACTGATGGCGAGCTTTCCGCCCTGGCTTTCTAGAAGATCGCGGTGCTCTAGCGCGCGCAAAAGCACGATGGTGCTGGCAACCGAGAGCGCAAACCCGAAAATGACAGCAGACGCCAAATCATGCCCGAGAAAGATAGCTTGAAGCGCGCCAATTATCGTTGCCGAGATTATTTGTGTTATGGCGCCGGGAAGAGCGATTTTTTTGCTTTCCCACAAATCGCGAATGGAGAAATGCAGGCCAACGCCAAACATCAAGAGAATAATGCCGATTTCTGCTAATTCCTGGGCGAAGGAAACCTCGCCTACAAACCCAGGCGTATGCGGGCCGATGGCCACGCCAGCCAGCAGATAACCTAAAATAGCCGGAAGGCCGAACTTCTTCGCCACCATTCCAAAGACAAAGGCAGTGACGATACTAGCGACAATAGTGTTAAGAAGCGGATATTCCATGCGGTGACTGTAAAGCGTGTGACCTATAATTCAAAGCTGTTGCGCAAAATATCTTGAAAGGGCCCGCTCAGGTTTCAACTGGACATGGGATATTTTCGTCCTGTAGAACCCCCGTCATTGTGGCGGGGAAAGCATGGGTGATTTAATTGGTACGGCGGTAGAGGGGGAACTTGTCTACCTTGCGCCCGCCGAATTTCAGCGCATTATAAGCGCGTACCTTGCGCCGCAGTGTAAAGCCGCGATTGTGGCCGATATGTGCCGGCTGAACGCGCTCTATATGATTGCCCGTGCCGGATCGGGGCATATTGGCAGCAGCTTCAGCAGCATGGATATTTTAAGCTGGTTGATGCTCGAGGAATTACAACTGGCCAATGATCCGGCAGATCCAGAGAACGATATTTTCTTTTCTTCCAAGGGTCATGATGCGCCGGCGTATTACAGCCTGCTGCTTGCCACCGGCCGACTGCCATTTGATTTTATTCACCAATTGCGGCGGCTTGGCGGCTTACCGGGGCATCCGGATGTCCGAACTCCGTGGATTCATGCCAACACTGGCTCACTGGGTATGGGGATTTCTAAGGCTAAGGGGATGTTGGCGGCCAAAAAGCGTGGACGCGCCTTCGTATTGACTGGCGATGGGGAATGGCAGGAAGGTCAGGGCTGGGAATCGCTAATTTCTGCGGCCAATTATGGCATCGATCGGCTGATCGTTATCGTCGATCATAACAAGCTGCAATCCGACACGTTTGTCAGCCATGTCAGCGATCTGGGCGATTTACCTGCCAAATTTATTGCTTTTGGCTGCCATACGCAGCGTATTGATGGCCATGATTTCTCCGCCCTTGAACACGCGCTTAACGCATGTAAGGAAGTCAAAGGCCAGCCGCACGTAATCATCGCCGATACAATCAAAGGCCGCGGCGTGTCGTTTATGGAGCATACGTCACTCGACAACGACACTGATCTTTACCGTTTTCACAGCGGCGCACCCGACAAGGCAGCGTATAGCGAGGCCGTTCGGGAACTAATGACGCGCCTCAATGCCGGATTGAACGCTGCGGGGCTTAACCCTCTGCGCTTGGAAACAGTGGCGCGCCCGGCGGCACCTGTCCAGGTGGAAGCGCCGCAAAGCTTGATTCCCGCTTATAGCCGCGCCTTGGTCGAAGCAGGTACTAAGCACGAAAATCTTATCGCGCTCGACGCGGATTTAGTGCGCGATACCGGCTTGATTGCTTTTCGCGAGCGTTTTCCCAAGCGCTTTGTCGAATGCGGCATTGCCGAACAAGATATGGTATCGCAAGCTGGCGGTATGGCGCTTAAAGGCTTGCTACCGGTGGTACATTCCTTCGCGTGTTTTCTATCGGCGCGGCCTAATGAGCAAATTTATAACAATGCTACGGAAGACACGCATATCGTCTATGTCGGATCGCTGGCTGGTGTTATTCCTGGCGGGCCGGGGCATTCACATCAAGCAGTGCGGGATATTGCAGCGCTAAAGGGAATTCCCGGCCTGGTAATGCTTGAGCCGGCCTGTGAGCGCGAAGTTCCGCTGGCGCTGAATTATTGCCTGGAGCAACATAACCGCGCTGCCTATTTGCGCCTGTGCTCTGTGCCTTGGCCAGTCTCTTTCAGCCTGCCAAAGGACTATACTTTAAAGAAGGGGCAGGGCGTGGCGTTAACCGCGGGACGCGATGCTGCCATTATTGCGTATGGCCCGATTATGCTTAGCAATGCAATGCGCGCAGCGCAAACGTTGCGCACCCAAGGCATCTATGCCAGCGTTATCAATCACCCGTGGCTTAATAGCGTTGATACCCCATGGTTGAGTAAATTATTGAGCTCTGTGGGTGCACTGCTTACCATCGACAATCATTATTTAGCGGGCGGGCAGGGCGAAACCATTCTTGCCACCGCCGCTGTCGCCGGCTTGTTGCAGGGCAAGCAAGTGGCGCAGCTGGGCCTGACCGCCACGCCTGCCTGCGGCAACCCAGTAGAGGTGCTCACGCATCACGGTCTGGATGAAGTAAGTATCACACGAAGCGTACGGGCGCTGCTGGCGCAATGACGCCATTTATCATTGCGCCAGAACGTTACGGTAGGCGCGCTCTGAAGTTAATAAGCTTACGTTGGCTTAAGGGGCAGCGCTGGATGCGGCCGCTTTACCGCCTATTGCGTCGCAAGCGCATGTGGCTAGGCGGGCATATACACTGGAAAACGCTAGTAGCAGATCACCCGCTACCAAACGCTTCGGCGGATGCAACGCGTATAATAATCGCCACCAGCACCGGCGCGCATCTGGCCGCCGCGCGCTTGGAGCAAACGCTTGGGGTCGCGTTGCAATTGCGTGGCGCACAAGCATCCTTTTTGCTTTGTGATGGCGCATTGCCAGCCTGCATGATGTGCGAACATTCGCTGATGCGTGATTTGGGCGAATTCGTCCGACATGGGCCGGCAAAACTGCTTTGTGATACCTGTTTCGCCCCCGCCGCCAGTGCCATCAAACCGCTTGGTCTACCCTTGCACCGCTACAGTGAATGGATCACGACGGAAGACCGGCTTCAAGCTGAACGTATGGTGCAGTCCATTCCTCCTAGCCAAATGCGGCAATTCTCGCTCGACGGCGTTGCATTGGGTGAACACGCCTTCGCTGCCGTTTGCCGGTTTTTTGGCGTTGCTGACCCGTTGACGCGCCAGGGCGGCGAAGCGGTATTGCGACAATATCTATTTGCGGCCTGGCTTACGCTGCGCGCCGGCCAGCGCTTATTCGCTCAGCTCAAACCACAGGTCTTGGTGTTGCACCATGGCATTTATATTCCCCAAGGCGTCCTTGCCGACGTAGCGCGTAAGCAAGGCGTTCGCTTGGTAACGTGGCATCCCTCTTATCGCAAAGGTACGTTCATTTTTAGCCACGGGGACACCTATCATCGCACAATGATCAGCGAGCCAGCGGAGTGCTGGCGCGAGATGGAGTGGAGCGAAACACGCGAGCAAAAAATCCTTCATTATCTACGTTCACGGCATACCGGCAATGCCGATTGGATCTGGTTCCACGAAAAGCCGGAATTCGACCGAGAAAATATTATCCAAACATTAGAAATCGATAGCAACAAACCCATTATCGGTCTGTTGACCAACGTGGTGTGGGATGCGCAGCTGCATTATCCGCATAACGCTTATCCCAACATGATTGCCTGGCTTTATGACACGATTGACCATTTTATGGCGCGAAATGACGTGCAGCTGGTAATCCGCATTCACCCAGCGGAAGTGTATGGCAATGTTGCGTCGCGGCAGACAGTAATAGAGGCCATTAAGGCCCGTTATGCTTCTTTGCCCGCACATATTAAGGTTATTCCGCCCTTGAGTGAGATTAGTACTTATAGCGTTATGGCGCTGTGCGACTCGGCGCTAATCTATAGCACTAAAACCGGCATCGAGCTTGCCGCTGCGGGCATTCCCGTTATTGTCGCCGGTGAAGCCTGGGTGCGCGGTAAGGGTTTCACGCTTGATGTTGATACACCGGCGGAGTATCAGCGCATTTTACGCCGCCTACCGCTTAAGGAAAGGCTTTCGCACGAGCAGGTGGCGCTGGCGCGGCGCTACGCGTATCATTTCTTTTTCCGCCGCATGATTGAGGTGGAAATATTTGAACCTCGTCAAGGTGAACCACCCTTTCAACTGGCCATTCAGTCGCTGGACGAATTATTGCCAAGCCGCTGCAATGGGCTGGATGTCATCTGCAACGGTATCTTGACGGGCGCACCGTTTATTCAGGAGTTTGCAAACTGACAATCTGCATATACGCTAACGATCACAGGCATCTGTACCAACCTGGAATGGTGCGGTCGAAATTAGCGGCAACGCCGCCTGTCCTTGCGCCAATAAATGCTCAGCAACTATCCAATCTTCTGGCACGTTGATATCAAATCCCTCCATCCCTTGGCTGATGAAAGGGACAATGTTGGTGCCGGCGATAGAGCCTCCCTCCATGGCTATGCGCGTCCAGGCGATCTCAAGGCTGGCATTTTGTACATAAACCTCGGGCAGTGCCGCCATCTGGCAAGAATGCCAGGGTACGCCGTTGATGTTGCCAGAAATAAAAGGCCGCATACGCCCGTTATCCATTACCCACATTTTACCAGGGTGTTGGCCGCATTTTTCTACGGCGCGTAGTGAATCAGCGCCTGAGTCAGCCAGAAACGTTTGCCAGGCCCGGCAAATGGCATTGGCAGTGCGGAAAGGGCTGGTTGGCCGCAAAATGCTGAAACAATCGAACGTTCTGCCCGCCTGCGCCAGCTGCAATAAGGTAAACCGTACCCACTCGATGTCGGGCGAAGTGGCGGTCGCTAATTCTGCCGGACGCAAAAAAGGTACGTCCGCCCCATAATATTGGGCGATGGCGGCATAGCGGGCATCGTCGGTGGATACCACCACCGCGTCGAACAGCCCGCTTTCTTGCGCGGTGGCGATGCTATAGGCCATCAGCGGATGGCTGCCGAGCATGCGGACATTTTTGTCCGGCACGCGCTTTGAACCGGCGCGGGCGGGGATGAGCGCAATGCAACTAGGTTTCTGTGTAGTCATGCCTGTTGATACATGCTGCATGGACAGAATCCAGCATTATCGGCAACAGATTGCAGTGCTTCTAAGGTCGAGATGTTACATCGCCAGCGCTGGCGCTGCCTCGGGCTTGGCTTGCTCGGCGATAAGCGCTTGGCTATAGGAGGGCGCCCTCGGCGCAATGCGCGGTGCCGCCGGCGTTACCGCTAACACTTCGGGCGCTAGGGGCGAGGCATCGTCGCCAATTTCCTTCGGCGCGCGCTCTTTTTTGGCGCCGTTGGTGGCCTTCATTACGAGAGCGGTAATTTTGGTGAAAATCGAATCAAGTGCGGCAAGGCCGATCCAACGTTTGGCCACAGGAATTTCGATGAATTGACTACCGCCAGGTATGTAGCTCGCGCCCTTCTTAACAATTTTATCCACAATAAAGCGCTCGGCTACCGCTTTGCCGCCATAGATGTCGTCTTTGCCGGTATAAGTGGCAGAATTTTTATGGTCACGGAACAAGCCATTCATGACTTGTCCGGTGGCGGCAACACAGGCGGTGGCAAGAAAGCGGCGGCCAATCACCCAGCCCCAACCTTGATGCGGTTGCTCTTTTTCGATGTAAATTTCATCTGGCGTCTCCTTATGGCCGTCCGGGGCATGCTGATCGACGCCTAGCTGGTCGTTAAGCCAATGCACGACCGGGCGTTTGCGGTCTTCCAACCATTTCATCGGCACCAGCAGCAACCAACCGCCACTAAGCAGCGACATAGTTTTAAGGAGAGTCGTAGAATGATGCAGCGCCTTTTCAGGTGATAATAGCTTGGCTGCCGCAGCTGCCTTGCTCAACCCTCCCGCGGCTCTTTCTAAATGCTTCTTTCCGCCTAGATTAACGAAATAATCAGAAATGGCGACCGAAGAAAGTAAATTCACCCAGTAATTAATCCCGGAATACACTATCCAATTATAAAGCCCTTCCCCCTTACTCATTTTCGAGACGGGCTTAATGGCCCCCGCCGCCGCAGAGGTCTTCTCGATTTTCTCTGTTTCTTTTAGATTTTCAGTAATTTGTGTAGCGTTGCGCATGGTGCCTATTTCTCCATTTTGGCATTTTACCAGAGAATGCGCGGGATGAATGTGAAGTTTTCATGAAATGGCAAAGATGGGGCCAAAGGCGTTGACCTGAGCCGAATTCCGCTCTTTAAAGTGAGACATGCACAGCGTTAACGATATTCGGGCCGAATTTTTAGCATTTTTTCAACGCCATGGGCATGAAGTGCGCCCATCTGGGTCGCTAGTGCCGCATAACGACCCGACGTTGATGTTTACCAACGCCGGGATGAACCAGTTCAAAAATGCCTTCACCGGCGCTGAGACGCTTGCCTTTGTGCGTGCGGCCACCGCCCAAAAATGCGTGCGTGCCGGCGGAAAGCATAACGACCTTGATAATGTCGGCTATACGGCGCGCCATCACACATTCTTCGAAATGCTGGGTAATTTCTCTTTTGGTGATTATTTTAAAGAAACAGCTATTGCCCTGGCCTGGGAGCTGCTGACGAAAGAGTGGAAAATTGCGCCCGAGCGGCTCAGCTTCACCGTTTACCACACAGATGACGAGGCGTTTGCATTATGGAAAAAAATCACCGGTTGTGACGACAGCCGCATTCTGCGTGTACCGACTAAGGATAATTTTTGGGCGATGGGCGATACCGGTCCGTGCGGCCCATGCTCAGAGATTTTTTATGACCACGGGGAACAGGCCGGCGCAGGTGAATGGATGCTGGCCGAAGATGGCAGTGACCGCTTTGGCGACCGGTTTGTAGAAATTTGGAATCTGGTGTTCATGCAATATGAGCAACTTCCCGATGGTACGCGCGTAAATTTACCAGAACCCTCTATCGATACCGGCATGGGGCTGGAGCGCATCGCCGCCGTATTGCAGGGCAAGCATGACAATTACGATATTGATCTATTCAGGCATCTCATATGGGATATAGCAAAGATTAGGAAAGGGATAATTGACTTTAAGGAACAGACGGTACGGGAAGGTTTGAAGAGAGCTTATGATATCGAGACTGCATTAGGTAATATTGGTACAGGAGGGGAGAGTGCTGCTTATGCTGCGTACAAGGTCATTGCCGATCATCTGCGCTCCTCATGTTTTTTGATTGCTGACGGTGTGCTGCCGTCAAACGAAGGACGTGGCTATGTGCTGCGCCGTATCATGCGCCGCGCCATGCGCTATGCACATCAACTGGGCTGTAAAGAGCCGCTGATGCATCTTCTAGTGCCATCACTAATTACGCAAATGGGCAAGGCTTATCCTGAACTCGTGCGTGCCGAGGCAGCGATTACGGACAATCTGCGCCAAGAAGAAGAGCGCTTCAAGCTGACGCTGGAGCGCGGTTTGAAATTGGTTGAAGAAGAAGCAGGAAAAATTAGTCCAAAAGGGCAGCTTCCGGGCGAAGTGGCATTTAAGCTTTCTGATACCTATGGCTTTCCGCTTGATCTTACCCAAGACATTCTACGCGCCCGAGGCATTGCCGTAGATACCGAAGGCTTTGAGCGTTGCATGGAGCAGCAGCGCGGCATGGCGCGCGCTGCTTGGAGCGGTAGTGGTGAAAAAGCGGTGGGAAAGTTATGGTTTGATCTTAAGGAAAAGCTGGGAGCAACAGAGTTCGTTGGTTATGAGACAGACGAAACCACCGCTACTGTGCTTGCTATTATTAAAAATGGAGAATCGGCGCAAAAAGCTGAAAAAGAGGAAGAGGTATTTATTATCCTCGATAAGACCCCTTTTTACGGTGAATCTGGCGGACAGGTTGGTGATACAGGGTCTTTCTTGGGATTGTCTAAAAGACAGAGTCCGCTGGCTGAAATCGTAGATACCATAAAACCAGTAGAAGATTTTATAGTTCATAAGGCGAAGTTATTGCATCCACTAGAAGTGGGTAACAGTCTCATTGCCCAAATAAACTCTGAACGCCGCGCCGCCATCCGCGCCAACCATTCAGCCACCCACCTGCTGCACAAGGCACTGCGCAATACGCTAGGGGAGCATGTAACGCAGAAAGGATCGTTAGTCGCGCCTGATCGCCTACGCTTCGATTTTAGCCATACCAAGCCGCTTTCACGTGAGGAAATTGAGGCTATCGAGAGCCAGATTAATCATCTCATCTGGCGTAATACGCCGGTGGAGTGCAAGATTATGGCACCTAAGGAAGCGATTGAAGCGGGGGCAATGGCGCTGTTTGGCGAGAAATACGGCGAAAAGGTGCGAGTGTTGAGCATGGGTGATTCATCCTTTGAACCGCTTCGCAATCCCCAGGATTTGTACTATTCAACGGAACTTTGTGGCGGCACACATGTCCGTGCCACTGGCGATATTGGGTTATTTAAAATACTTTCCGAAGGTGCGGTAGCCGCTGGAGTAAGGCGCATTGAGGCAGTAACGCGTGCTGGAGCATTTGCCTATCTGGTCGACCAGGAGAAGACATTGCGAGATCTCGCCATTTCGCTCAAATCTTCACCGTCCGACCTTGCAATACGCCTTGAGCAGCTAGTGGCTGAGCGCAAGAAGCTGGAAAAAGACTTAAGCGAAGCCAAAAAGCAGTTAGCGTTGGGCGGCAGCGGAGTAGGGGACATCACCGCTGAGAAAATTGGCAGTATTACCTTTATTGGCAAAACATTCGACGAGCTTGATCCCAAAGAATTGCGCAACTTAGCCGAGACTTATCTCAAACAAGCCGAGGTGGTGGCATTGGCTACTGCTGTTGAAGGTAAAGCCTCCGTAGTGATTGCCGTAAATAAAACCCTGACGGAAAAGATCAGCGCAGTCGCCCTAATCCAGGGAGCAGTAGCAACGCTTGGGGGGAAAGGTGGCGGTGGCCGGGCGGATATGGCGCAAGGCGGCGGGCCGGAAGCCGGGAAACTGGCGGCGGCGCTCAATGTAATCCGTGAGCGGATCAAGGTTCTTGGTTCTTAATGCTGATTATTACCGCAAAATTTATGCGTAGGCGGTGACCGGCAAAGGCAGGTAGGGGAAGGGGTTGGCAATGGGTCGTCCAGCCTCAGCTAGAATATAAGCGGACTCATCGTTAAACAAAGCCTGCAAAAGTGCGTTATTAATGGCATGTCCGGGGCGTAAGAAAGTGAACTTGCCATCAATGCGGTAGCCGGCGAGATACAAATCGCCTAGGCAGTCAAGCGCCTTATGGCGTACGAACTCATCATCATAGCGCAAGCCTTCCTCATTAAGGATGCGATCCTTGCCAACGATGATGGCGTTGTCAAGCGATCCGCCTAACGCTAGGCCACTTTCCCGCAGCGCCGCCACTTCGTGTTCGAATCCGAAAGTACGGGCACGGCTTAGGCTTTGCTTGAAGCTGACGTCACGAAAATCATAATATGCCGCTTGGTGGCGGATAATCGATTGAGCAAAGTCAATTTCAAGGTCAATAGCGCAGCCATCCTCAGCATTCTCATGCGGTTCGACGCGCGCCATGCTATTGCCTTCCCATATCTCGATCGGCTTAAGTACACGCAACACCCGCCGGGGCGTTGCAGTTTGCACGATGCCGGCGCATTCTAGCATGAACACAAACGGTTCTGAGCTGCCGTCCATAATTGGTACTTCCGGTCCATCAAGTTCAATTACCGCATTATCTATACCTACGCCCCACAGCGCTGCCATAAGGTGCTCGATTGTTGCCACCGTTGTCCCATGGCGGTTACCAATGGTGGTGCCTAACCGCGTCTCACACACGGCGTCATAGCGTGCGGGGATATAAGCATGAGTGCTAGGTACGTTGCGGCGTTTAAACAGAATGCCAGTATCGGCCGGCGCCGGAAAAACCGTCATAGTTGTATGCACGCCACTATGTAGGCCGATACCACTGCAAGAGATGTGATTGCGTAAGGTAGTTTGGTAAATGGTAAGGGTCACAGTTCTTTCCTTAAAAGGCGATAGGCGAACTGTATGAACCTAGGATAAAATTTTCAAATCACTGTTTGTTACAAATTGTTTCAGTTATAGAAATCCCCGCTTTCGATGTGAAAGCGGGGAAGAGGTTTAAACTATGCTCTAATTTATGCTTTTTTCAGCAGGGTCGTATAGGTCGTAAGTAACATATATACGCCCGACAAGCCTACCAAAACGCTAATAAAGGGGCTGAACCCGCCGAACAGCGTCGTAATCAGATCGACGTGTAACCACGTTACCAGGCCGATATTGACGGCGCCAATGATGACCAGCAATAGAGCAAATTTGTGCAACATACGCTCTTTCACCTCCTCCCTGTAGGTTGTGGTTAAAAGAAATCTTTTAACCTAAATTAACCATAGCATAATCTGCTGCACTGCACAATATTTTATTCGTATTTGCTTTTTGCTACAAAAACCTCAATAAATTATTGAAACTATTAGCAAGGATATATGGTGTATTTGCGCGTTAATAATAAGGAATATGATTTAGGCTGCGATGCGGGACAGGAAGAGCATTTGCGGTTATTGGCCGATGATATTGATGAGCGAGTGCGTTCACTAGTATTGCGTTTAGGTAGCAATCCAGGAGAAGCGCTGGCACTGTTGCTGGTGGCACTGACCATGGCGGATGAGTCGTTCGAAAACAAACGGGAAATAGAGCGGTTGCATAACGAAGTGCGGCGGTTAGAAGCGTTTATGACGGAGGGGGAGAGCGGCCAGCGCCTACGCGAGATGGAGGTTGCCATGGCCGACACGCTTACTGGCCTTGCCCAGCGTCTCGAAGTCATTGCCGGCCAGATTGAAATGCGCTAAAGTGGGTTTACGGTACTGCCCGGTGCGTCAGGTACATTGTCCCTTGGACCGATAGCATAAGACCGGGAGCTGTCCCTAGCGGCGGCTATGCCTCCGCATATACGGCGCCCACCTGTACAAACGGGTCGAATGCGGCTTGTTTAACCAACGGCCAGTGGCGGTACCGCTTATGGATAAAAAATCTTTGCGGATGCAATTTTTGGCGGCCCGCGCGGCAATTGACCCGTTCTATGCCAAAACAGCTAGCGCTGCGCTGGCGGAGCATCTGGCGGCGCTTATTCCTCCATCTGCTGGAATCATCGCTGGGTATTGCGCTGCGCGCGCAGAAATTAATATCAGCCCAGCGCTCAAGCAGCTGGAAGGCCGGGGCTCGGCGCTCTGCCTGCCGGTGGTGCAGGCGAAGAATCAGCATCTAATCTTCCGGCATTGGCGGGTGGGGCAAATACTAACTACAGGTATGCATAATATTGAGATTCCGGCGGAGGGTGCAGAGGTAATACCAGAGGTAATTATTGCGCCGCTGGTGGCCTTCGACCGCCATGGGCACCGTCTAGGCAGCGGCGCCGGCTATTACGACCGTACCATTGCGCATTTGCGGTCAATAGGCTCTCCTCTCAAGGGAAAGAGAATTATTGTCATCGGTGCCGCCTTTGCGGCGCAAGAAACTACGTGTATTCCGACACAGGCGCATGATGCGCCGCTTGACGCGGTGGTAACGGAAAAGGAGATTATACGCTTTACATGAATATTTTATTTTTAGGCGATGTAGTGGGGCGGGCGGGGCGTGATGCGGTGGTTAAGCACCTACCACGACTGCGCGAGGAGCAGTCGCTCGATTTTGTGGTGGTCAATGGCGACAACGCCGCCGGTGGGTTTGGCCTCACGCCGGCGATTTGTAAAGAATTGTTAGCAGCCGGGGCGGACGTAGTCACCGGCGGTGACCACATCTGGGATCAAAAGGAGATTGTACCTTATATCGCCCAAGAAAAGCGCCTGCTGCGCCCACAAAATTTCCCCGATAAAGTGCCGGGCAAAGGGTATGGGCTTTTCACAACTCTTACGGGTAAAAAAATTCTGGTAATGCACTTACTAGGGCAGGTGTTTCACAAAGAGCACGCCCTATGTCCCTTTGCTGCCGCCGACCGCATTTTGGATAGCGTAAAACTCGGTGTAGGCGCGACAGCCATTCTGGTTGATATCCACGCCGAGGCGACCTCAGAGAAAATGGCGCTGGCGCATTATTTAGATGGACGGGTGAGCGTCGTTGTCGGCAGTCACACCCACGTTCCCACTGCTGACGCCCGCATCTTACCCAAAGGCACTGCCTATCAGACCGATGCCGGCATGTGCGGCGATTATAACTCAGTCATCGGTTTTAACCTCGCCGGGCCGCTGGAGAAATTCCTGAGCAAAGTCCCTAAATTTGGCAAGCTCGAAGCCGCCACCGGCGAGGCCACTATCTGCGGCTTGCTTGTGGCGATTGACGATACCACCGGCTTAGCTACCGCCTGCGAGGCGGTACAGTTGCCCCAGCTGGGAGGGTGAGACACAGATTGTCATAGAACCGTCATTTGACAAGACCCTATCCTCGCAGCGATGATGGAGTTGTTCCACTTTTGCTGGAACCAGGACGACTATAAAAAAATACAGGAATAAAAAATGGCTGAAACGTTATTGAGCGACGTGATAGGCATGGCTCATACGGCTGCCGAGCAAGTTAAATTTGTAACTGCCGATATTATTAATGTTTTTACCGGCCTTCGCGAAGCCGCTGAGCGGCGAAACCAATATAGCTCTAATGATCCAAGGACGCGTAAAGAATTAATAAATAACGGTTTTCAAGCCATTGTCGGTAAGCTGAATGAAATTAAGGATGACAAGAGAATTAATAGCTTAAGCCGTCTGACGGCCTTGGACACTCTCGTTGCCAACGCTGTCAGTAACGCTGAGCAAACTGCTTCTTTTGCGCCACCGCAAGAGCAAATTCGGCAGTTTTTGACGGATTATCTGAACCGTCCGGAGAATCATCACAATAAATCAGCGGCGGTTGATCAATTAGGTAAAAAGCTGGAAACGCTACTTATCAGCCTGGTGCACACCATGCACCCGACGATTTACCATACCGCGGAAGCGCGTCATTTTGAAGAAGCGCTTAAAGGGGTTTTAGAGCAAGAGGGGAATCTTCTCAAAGCGAGTGGTGGTAACTCCATAGGCTTAAGCGACGCTGGACAGCAGGCTTTGTGGGCATTCTTTACCAAGGGCGAAGGGCAAGCATTTATCCAGAAGTTGGAAAGCGGCGCAGCCAGTATCTCCCCAAAACAGCAAGTTACTGTCGCGCAGGAAACGCAGGCAGAAAGGCATCATTTTGCTATTATCCGTGAGGAGTTGGAAGCAGTTATTGCCGCCTGGAATGAGGCAGTGAAATCGCCCATAAGAGATGTGAATATTGCTTCATTAACCATATCTCCCGAGCGTGCCCAGAAAATGCTCGAATTGCGCACCTGGGGGCAATCTGCTGACGCCGACGGACGTGAGAAATCCACCTCGCAGTATCTTCATCGCTGTATCCGTAAAAATCTTAAGGAAGCAGACAAGGATATGCCGGCCGATGTCCAATATATGGGCAAAATATATGCTGGGCAGACGCTCGATATGCGCCAGAATGCCAAGAAAGTGCATCTGCCTTATATAAGTGCCTTGTTCCAGGTGAAGTTGCGTAACAGCGAATCCAGGCGCTATTTTGATCCTGAACAAAAAGGAGAAGAGAATGGTGGTAAATCCTTTGCTGATTACTGTCATGAATTCATGGATGAGGCGATTCGTAAGCAAAAATACGAAGCTAGAAAAAACGGTAACGGTGGAAGCTGGCAAGGTCCACGCCATTCTCTTTTCCAGCAACTGGATGAAGAGGATCGCACCGAGTTCCTAAATGAGGTTATCAAACGGGGTTATGATTTAGTGCCCGACCAGATGCGTAGCGATACGTTGGCTTTTCTTACCGGCGAAAAAGAGCCAATTTACTTGGAGCATACTAATCCTTTTCCTCCCGGTGTCTCACCCTTACCTGATGGTATAAGCGGCATTGAAGAAATAAGAGAAGCTTTTCTAGCGCGCTATGCGGCACAGATTCGTAAGGCGAAAGCTAATCCTGAATATGATCCCAACGATATTGATTACAAGGAAATGATCGATGTTACTATTCCATATGATCTCAATAAACCAGATGGGGAGCAAGTGTCGCTGCGTGGAGCATGGGATGCCGTGGTCAAGCTGAACGGCTGGGAGATATTGCATAGCGGATTGCAATATAGCCGTCTGATGGCCGTAAAGCCGCCTGAGCCACCTATATTAGATTTTTGGAACCATGTTACTCCTAAGCAAATCCTGGTGCAGAATTTCCTGCAAGGCACAAAAAAACCAAGCAAACCCGGATCTGAAGAACCATTTGAAGACCTAACCGAGCAGGAGCGTGCGACGTTTAATGACACCATTAAACGCCTGTTCGTCATCAATGACGCCATCGTCAAATACGGCTCTAAAGTTGCTGACCGCTATCAAATTGCTAATTTCTCCGAGCCAGCGGATTTCCTAATTTTGCTCAAGCTCTTTGAGGAGGCAGGCATTGCCGAAATTGAAAAAGGCACTGGCAAAGTATTAAAAACTAAAATGGGTATTATGCCGTTGCTGGAAACAGGTGAAGATTTGCGCAATGCTAGAGCCATTTTTTCTAAACTGCTGAACAATTCCATCGCGGCTAGCTTTTGGGAAGCGCGTGGGAAAGCGCTTGGACAAGAGAACGGCGTGGCGGAAATTATGCTAGGGTTTAGCGATGGGGCGGCGTCAGTCGGTAATTTCGCCTCGCAATGGGAGATTTATAAAGCTTCGCGTGACTTGACCGAACTCTTTGCTGAGAAAGGCATAAAAGTTCGGTTCTTTCAGGGGCGTGGACGCGGCACCGACCGCGGCGGCACAATCGACCCAAGGTTACAGATGGATCTCATGTCACCACAAGTCATGCAAAGTGGCATTTATGATGTTACCTTACAATCCGACCTGCCGATGGATCTTGCCGCTTCTAGGGCATATGGCCAGGATTACTTCACCAAAATATTGTTGGGCACGCTGAATGCATCTCTCACCGCAGAACCGCGCATCAAGGACCAAGATAATCTTAAACAAATGGAAGCCGACATTGACTGGATTGCCAATCGTTCCGCTCAGATTTATCAAGAAATTGTACGCACTAATAATCCCAATGGAGCGCTTAAAATAATCAATAAGGGGTCAGATAATGACCACAAAGCATCGCGTGCGCCTGCCCGTGGCGGTGAGAAGGAAAAGAAAATATTCGACGATGTGCGCGCCATTCCGAAGGAATATCTTTTTAACGGAATTGACTTGCCCTTGCACAATGTTGGACTGGCAACAGCGCTGAATGAATTTGAGCGAGACCATGGCAGGGCCAGAATAACTGCTCTAAACAATCATCCTTTCTTTAAGGCAATGCTGAAAACCATTACCGCTGGCATGGTGCATTATGATCCTGCCGTCGCCAAAGCGCATGCCAAAACTATGGATTCGGAAAAGCTAGCAAATCCCGAAAAGACTACAGCATTCGAAATGTTTATGAAAAAAGTATTTGTAGAGTTAAATAGCTTGATAGAGCGGTTGAATATAGACTCCCATCACCGTCCATCTTGGAGCAGCGTTTTGGATCAGATAGGACATGCAATTATCGTGAAGCTGATTGCTGATGGAAAACCGGTGAATCCTAATGTTAACCGGTCGGAGCAGGCGCTAGCCGCTGATACGATCTATAATGCGGTATTTACCACTCGGCAACAAATTGGGCATCGTGATCTTCCGGAACGCGAAGTCGTAATCGGGCGCGCCGCGTAATTCAGTTTGTATCCAATACATTCTGGCAGTGGCTCAAATCTTCCTCCCTTTCAGCTGGTACACATAGGAAATAATCTTCGCCACTGCTTCGTAATGCGTGAAGGGGATTTCCTGATCGAGCTCACAAGTGTGATACAGCGCGCGTGCTAGGTGCGGATTTTCTACCAACGGGATGCGGTGCTCTTCGGCGACATCGCGAATGCGCAGGGCCATTAGATCCTGGCCCTTGGCGATGACCGTGGGCGCCTTCATGACACTGGTTTCATAGCGCAGTGCCACGGCGAAATGGGTAGGATTGGTAATTATCACATCGGCCTTGGGAACAGCGGCCATCATGCGGTTGCGCGCGCGCTCTTGGCGCAGGCGGCGCAGACGCTGCTTGATCATCGGGTCGCCTTCGGATTGCTTATATTCATCGCGGATTTCCTGGCGGCTCATGCGCAATGACTTGCGGTATTGGAAACGCTGATACAGCAGGTCAAAAACGGCAATAAAAAACATGGCGACGGCAACGCCAATGGTCATGCGCGTGGCCAGCATCGCTAGATAAAGCAGCATGGCTTGGGCGCTGCTGTCGAGCAGCTGGCGCGTGCGCGGCAATTCCGGGTAGACAGCCAGGAAAGCCACAAAGCCGACTATAATAATTTTAATTAGGCTCTTGATGAATTCCACCACCGAGCGTAGCGAAAAAATGCGCTTAAGCCCGCCTAAGGGCGAAATGCGCTCGAGTTTAGGCATAATTGGCTCGTTGCTTAGCACTAGCCCGTTTTGCACAAACCCACCGGCCAGCAGCGCCACCATCGACATCACCAACGGCACGGCGATAATGCTTAAACCTCCGAATACTACTTTGTGCAATACTCGGCTAATTCCAGCGCGATCGGTGGGCAAATCATCGGCATTGGCTAAGAACGGTAGCAACAATTCGCGCGTATGCGTCAATATAGGTGGCGCAAACCAGGCGATGGTAAAGGCAAGCATGGTTAGGATCAAAAAATGTCCCACCTCGCGCGAGAAGGGCACATTGCCCTTCTTCATGGCTTCTTCAAGCCGCTTCGGCGTTGGTTCTTCGGTTTTTTGCTCCTGGTCTTCGTCGGCCATATTATGCGTTCATCCAAGGGTTACGGCTTGCGCCGCCTCATGATCCGTGTACAGTGCCGGAGATATTCTATCAGCGGAGGTTACTATGGACAAAAACAAAGCGCTGGAAACGGCCTTGTCGCAAATTGAGAAAAATTTCGGCAAAGGCTCGATCATGAAGCTGGGCGACAATAAAATGGAAGCGGTGGAGGCAACGTCAACCGGCTCGCTCGGGCTGGATATTGCGCTTGGCGTGGGCGGTGTGCCGCGCGGACGCGTTATTGAGATTTTCGGGCCGGAAAGCTCCGGCAAGACGACGCTAACATTGCATATCGTGGCCGAGGCGCAGAAGAAAGGCGGGGTGTGTGCATTCATTGACGCTGAGCATGCGCTTGACCCGATATATGCACGCAAGTTGGGCGTAAACATTGATGATTTGCTTATTTCCCAGCCCGACACGGGCGAGCAGGCGCTGGAAATTGCCGATACGCTGGTACGCAGCGGCGCCATTGATGTCATTATTATCGATTCCGTGGCAGCACTAGTGCCCAAGGCTGAGCTTGATGGTGAGATGGGGGATTCGCACATGGGCCTGCAGGCGCGGTTAATGAGCCAAGCGCTGCGCAAGCTTACTGGATCAGTGGCGCGCACTAACTGTACGATCATTTTCATCAATCAGATCCGTATGAAAATTGGCGTCATGTTTGGCAACCCGGAAACTACCACCGGCGGCAACGCGTTAAAATTCTACGCTTCGGTGCGCATGGACATCCGCCGCATCGGCGCGATTAAGGAAAAAGATGAGGTGGTGGGCAATGCCACGCGCGTTAAAATCGTTAAAAATAAAGTTGCGCCGCCCTTCCGCGTTGTCGATTTCGACATTATGTACGGCGAGGGCATCTCCAAGACCGGCGAATTAATCGATATGGGTGTGAAATGCGGCATTGTCGAGAAATCTGGTTCCTGGTTTTCATATGATGCGCAGCGTATTGGCCAGGGCCGCGAGAACGCCAAGCAATTCCTTAAGGATAACCCACAAGTTGCTGCCGCCATCGAAAAGAAAATCCGCGACAATGCCGGCGTCATCACTGCCGTGCTTAAAGGTGAACCTGCGGAATATTCTGCTGAAACGGAAGAAGCCGTGGCGTAAGTTCTTGAGGCCGACCACCGTCGTGAGATTATGACTGATTTGTCCCCGCCGCGCGCTGTGATTTTCGATTGGGATAATACGCTAGTTGATACCTGGCCAATTATTCATGACGCGCTTAACAAAACGCTGGCTGAATGGGGTAAGCCGGCCTGGACGTTAGAGCGCGTAAAGTTGGAAGTGCGCCATTCAATGCGTGATTCCTTTCCAGCCATGTTCGGTGAAGATTGGCAAGAGGCGGGCGAGCGTTACCGCCAGCATTACCGCGCATCACATCTCGGTAAACTGGAAGCGCTGCCGCAGGCGCGCCAGATATTACAGCGCGTAAAAGATAAGGGGTTGTTTTCGGTGGTGGTTAGCAACAAGCTGGGGCCATCTCTGCGTGAGGAAGTGACGCATCTCGGCTGGAATGGCTTTTTCGATGCAGTCGTTGGCTCGGATGATGCAGCACGTGATAAGCCACATGCCGATCCGGTGCACCTGGCTCTTGATAAAAGCGGCATTGCGCCGGGGCCGCAGGTTTGGTTCATCGGCGATAGCGAGGTTGATCTTGAATGCGCCGTCGCCACCGGATGTACCGCTATTCTTTATGGAACGCTGGCCCGCGATCACCCTGAGTATAACGACACACACTACCGGGGCTTTCCCTACCATGCGCATGTGTACGACCATATGCAGATGCTGGCACTATTGGAGAAGGCGTTTACTTAAGGCCAGTGGCATAAATCTCCGCCAAGCGGCAAAAATCGCTGATGGCAAGTTGCTCCGCGCGTAATTTTCCGTCAATGCCGGCGGCGGCCAGCAGATCCTCTGCTTGAATGGGTAACCCTTTGAGCGCTACTCGCAACATCTTGCGCCGCTGGCCAAAGGCTTTGGCAACAATAGCTTCAAGCACTTCCTTACGTACGGCCACCAGCGGGCGTGTCCGCGGCGTAAGCGTTACTACCGCTGAACATACCTTAGGCGGTGGGACAAAAGCGCCTGGTGGTAGTTCGAACGCGTAATCGCATTCGCACAACCACTGGCATAGCACCGACAGGCGACCATAAGCTTTGCCGCCGGGAGATGCGACAATGCGCTGAGCTACCTCTTTCTGGAACATGAGAGTAAGTGAGGCATACCCATGGGGCACGTGATAAATATCCCCCAGCCATTTCAGCAGCATGGCGGTTGCGGCGTTATAGGGAAGGTTGGCTACTATCTTACGTGGCGCTGGCACCGCGCCCAGCAAGTCGATATCCAATGCATCACCGTGAAGAAGGTGCAACCGGTCGTTACCCACCGCGCCTTGCAGATCATGCAAAATGCCCAGACAACGCTGGTCTTTTTCAATGACATAGACTTCAGACGCGCCCGCCGCTAGAAGCGCCCGCGTCAACCCGCCGGGGCCAGGGCCAATTTCAATGACGTTGAATCCCTTTAACTCTCCAGCGTGGCGGGCAATTTTTGCCGTAATTCTGGCATCGAGCAGAAAATGTTGGCCTAGCGCTTTGCGCGCCATAAGGCCATGTGAAGCAATAACAGAGGGCAGCGAAGGTAAATCTGGCATCACCAACATTTACGGCACTCTAAAAGCCCTAGCTGCAATTGATAGGGCTTTTATGAGAAAAGGATAATTACACCGCTTTCCCATCTCGAATTCTAATAGAGGCGTGTTTAGCACTCCCTAAATGCCAGGCACCGATGGGTATTCGCCACCCCATCTTTAAGTATTATATAAATCAGGATCAGCATATGCCGCCAAAAGACCCGTCAATTAAGACTCAAGTAAAAAATCCAGCTGATACAGCATTATCTAAGGCACAATATGCCGATCAATCGGTGTCGCGCGGCGTAGGCGGCGAAACGCATCAGCGGGCTGAGGGCAAGGTCGCAGCCCTTACTACCCAGCAAGGCGTGCCTGTTTCGGATGATCAAAATTCGCTTAAAGCCGGACCGCGCGGACCGGTGCTGCTGGAAGATCATATATTGCGCGATAAGATCTTTCATTTCGATCACGAGCGTATTCCTGAGCGCGTCGTGCACGCGCGAGGGTACGGCGCGCATGGATTTTTTGAACCTTATGAATCGCTCTCGGATATTACCTCGGCAGATATTTTCCAGCGCGCCGGGGAACAGACGCCGGCATTCGTGCGTTTTTCCACAGTGGCTGGCAATAAAGGCTCATTCGATTTAGCGCGAGATGTGCGCGGATTTGCGGTCAAACTTTATACCAAGCAAGGGAACTGGGACATTGTGGGCAATAATATCCCCGTGTTCTTTATCCAAGATGCGATGAAATTTCCTGATCTCGTGCATGCGGTTAAAGACGAACCCGACCGCGGCTTTCCGCAGGCGCAATCGGCCCATGATAATTTCTGGGATTTTATTTCTTTGATGCCTGAGAGCATGCATATGATCATGTGGGTGATGTCCGACCGTGCCATTCCCCGCTCTTTTAGGTTTATGGAAGGATTCGGGGTGCATACCTTCCGCTTGGTCAACGCCGAAGGCAAATCCACCTTCGTAAAGTTCCATTGGAAACCTAAGTTGGGTTTGCAATCCGTTGTGTGGAACGAAGCGGTCAAAATCAATGGCGCCGACCCTGATTTTCACCGCCGCGATTTATGGAATTCTATTCAGGCGGGCAACTTCCCGGAATGGGAGCTGGGTATGCAGTTGTTCGATGAAGAATTTGCCGAAAATTTTTATTTCAATGTGCTCGACGCAACCAAACTAATCCCGGAAGAAGAAGTCCCCGTGCGTTTAGTTGGGCGGTTGGTGCTTAACCGCATGGTCGACAATTTCTTTGCGGAAACCGAACAGGTCGCGTTTTGCACCCAGAATATTGTGCCGGGAATTGATTTTTCCAATGATCCGCTGCTGCAGGGGCGCAATTTCTCTTACCTCGATACACAGCTTAAACGCCTTGGTGGGCCAAACTTCACCCATCTGCCGATTAACGCCCCGAAATGCCCATTTGCGCATTTTCAACAAGATGGCCATATGGCGATGATCAATCCAAAAGGGCGCGTAAATTATGAACCCAATAGCCTGGGTGCGGAAGGCGGCCCACGTGAAACGGCCAGGGGGTTCAGAAGTGTGGCTACGCAGGAGACGGATAACACCAAGCTGCGCATCCGGCCTGAAAGCTTTGCCGACCATTATAGCCAGGCGCGGCAGTTTTACATCAGCCAGACGCCCATTGAACAAAAACACATCGCCGACGCGCTGGTGTTTGAGCTTAGTAAGGTAGAGCGCCCGGTTATCCGCACGCGTATGGTTTCGCACCTACTCAATATTGATGAAGGCCTGGCGCAAAAAGTGGCAGATGGCTTGCGCCTTAAAGAAATGCCCAAGAAAGCGGATGCCGCCAAGCCGACGCGCACCGATCTTGCAGCCTCACCCTCTCTTAGTATCTTGCTCAACGGGCCAGAGCGTTTTGAGGGCCGCAAGCTTGGAATATTTCTGACCGATGACGCCGATTCCACATTGCTAAACGCCTTAAAAGCTGCCGCTGATAAAGAGGGCGCGGTCGTTGAATTCGTTGCGCCGCAGATTGGCGGTGTGCAAATGGACGATGGAAGCTGGGTGGAGGCGCACCATAAAATTGATGGTGGTCCATCCGTGATATTCGACGCGGTGGCTTTGCTGTTTTCCGATAAGGGCGTAAAGCCACTTCTCAATGAATCCACGGCGCGCGATTTTACCGCAGATGCCTTCGCCCATATGAAATTCATTGGCTATACGCCGGCGGCATTGCACCTAATGAAAAAGGCGGGCATCGCCGACAGCTTGGACGAGGCCTGCATCGCTCTTTCAAAACCGGCAGACGCTAGGGAAAG
>JADMIO011432815.1_pt1 | contig 22379 bp, 31 predicted proteins | sample 8958161 | NCBI WGS metagenome assembly JADMIO01 (sample SAMN16585339, study PRJNA669376) | soil metagenome | isolation source: Crop rotation soil | place: USA: Cullars Rotation, Alabama | collected 2011 | reverse complement strand
TGGGCTTTGGTTCGAAATTTGGTTTCGATCTCGATGAAGAACGCCCCGGCCTGATTCCAACGCCGCAATGGTTCATGGGCAAGACCGGGCACAAATGGCCGCTGGGCGACACGCTGAATACCGGCATCGGGCAGGGCTCCGTGCTCGCCACGCCGCTGCAACTGGCCGTGATGACCTCGCGCCTTGTCAATGGCGGCTACGCCGTCAAGCCATGGCTGACCGCCTATGTCGGCGATGAATCTCATGAACAGAAAACCTGGCCGAAAATGGATGTGAACCCGAAACATCTCGATTTGATTCGCAGCGGCATGAATCTCGTTGTGAACGACCAGCACGGCACGGCCTATGCCGCGCGCATCGTGGAGGAGGGCATGGCGATGGGTGGTAAGACCGGCACCGCGCAGGTGCGCCGCATCACGAAACAGATGCGCGCCGCGGGCGTGAAGAACGAAGACCTGCCATGGAATTTCCGCCACCACGCACTGTTCGTCGGTTACGCCCCGATTGATAATCCGCAATATGCCTGCGCCGTGATCGTCGAGCACGGCGTCGGCGGCGCCAAGGCGGCGGCCCCCATGGTGCATGACCTGCTGCTGGAAGTCCAAAAACGCAACCCCGCGCGCCGCGCCCCGCAACCCGAGGATTTTGCCAAGACGGCGGAGCATTTCGGCCCGGTGAGGAAGAAGATATGAGGGGGATCGTAACTTCAAAAACTGTCATCCCCGGCAAGCGCGGCGCAGCCAAGCGCAGTACGGGGATCTGGCGCAATATGTGCGCGGCGAAAGCCCGCGCTCCTTTTTTCGCTGGATCCCCGCACTTCGTTTCGCCCTGCGGGCTCCACTTCGACGGGGATGACAACAAGGATAGTATGACATCATGACCAAAGCCATCATCATCCAGTCCGAACACGGCGTGCTTTATAAAATAAAGCACCTCAACTGGGTTCTGGTGTTCCTCATCACCCTGCTGGCCTCCATCGGTTTTGCCGCGCTGTATTCCGCAGCCGGGGGCAACCTCTCGCCCTGGGCCTCGCGCCAGATGGTGCGCTTCGCCATAGGCTTTATTCTTATGACCGGCATCGCGCTGGTTGATATCCGCTGGTGGTTCCGCCTCGCCTGGCCGTGCTATTACGCCGGGTTCCTGTTGCTCATTATTGTCGAGATCATGGGCCGCACCGGCGGCGGCGCCGAGCGCTGGATCGATCTTGGCTTCATGCAGGTCCAGCCCTCGGAACTGATGAAGATCGCCGTCATCATGGTCACCGCGCGTTATTTCCATTCCGCCTCGCCCGAGGAAATGCGCCGCATTACGTTTTTAATTCCACCCGTTTTGATCATCCTCGCGCCCGTGGGCATGGTGTTGCTCCAGCCCAATCTCGGCACGGCGATGATTATCCTGATCAATGGCGCGGCGATGCTGTTCATGGCGGGCGCGCCGGTCTGGATGTTTTTAACCGGCATCGGCGCGGTCTGCGCCGCCATCCCCGTCATCTGGCATTTCATGCATGATTACCAGAAGCAGCGCGTCCTGACATTTCTAAACCCGGAATCCGATCCGCTCGGTTCAGGCTACCACATCACGCAATCTAAAATCGCCATCGGCTCCGGCGGGTTTAACGGCAAAGGTTTTCTGAACGGCTCGCAAAGCCACCTGAACTTTCTCCCCGAAAAACAGACCGATTTCATTTTCACGCTTTGGGTCGAGGAATTCGGCCTCGTCGGCGGCATATTCCTGCTGCTGCTGCTCGCCATGATCTTCGCCTATGGCATCTGGATGGCCATGCGCGTCCGGCACCATTTCGGGCGCTATCTCTGCCTCGCCCTCGTTATAAATTTCTCGCTCTACGCCTTCATCAATATCGCGATGGTGATGGGGTTAATCCCCGTCGTCGGTATTCCCTTGCCCCTTGTTTCCTACGGCGGCACGTCAATGCTCGCCGTCATGATCGGCTTCGGCCTGATGATGTCATGTCATTTATATAGGGACAGCAAGGTGACGAGGGTTTGATAGAAGGTCTCGGGCTAATTCTTGACATAAACAAATTTAAATGGTACCTTTATGGCATTGAAAAAAGATATAGAGGAGTGACTTATGACTCAAATTATTGCGCATTTTGTAACCGCTCACGGAGAGAAAATAGATCAACCCCTACTTAAAGAGTTGCAGATACCAGTCCTTATGAACATCGGCGCTCCTTTAACCATGCAGGAAGTAGCTCAAATGCGAGATGGAGCTTCCAGTAGGCCTGAAGGATTTGAAGGATATAATCAAACCACCGTATGGAATTATCAGGGCACACAGGCCCAGGCCCAGCAGACGCATGAGGCATTTCTAAAAAATTATGGGTCAGACCGAATGCAAGTAACGCAAGATGATGCTGCTGCCTATAATGTAACAATTTATCCCATGGGTTGCCGACTTTAAAAACTAGCAGATTCAAATCAGGCGTGCTTCCATCGAACAACTTTTCCAGTTCTCCCATCTCGTAAAATTTGGGCACAATGTTCGCCACCGCTCGCCATGATCGGCTTCGGCCTGATGATGTCATGTCATTTGTACAGGGACAACAAGGTGACGAGGGTTTAGAACATTTATGTTCTAAACCCTCGTCATCCTGAGCGGAGCGAAGGATCCCTCTTAAGCTATAAAAGAGATCCTTCGCCTCCGCGCCTCAGGCGCGGAGGCGAAGGATGACATTGTTGTATATATTTAAGCGGAGCGGTTATATCGCACGCCTTTTTCATCGAGAAACTCTTTCATCTCCCCCGTCTGCGCCATCTCGCGCACGATATCCGCGCCGCCGACAAATTCGCCGCGTATATAAAGCTGCGGCACGGTCGGCCATTGCGCGTAATCATAAAGCGCCTGCCGGAGTTCCCCGTCCTCCTGCACGTTCACGTCCTTGAACGCCACGCCGAGCGAAGACAAAATCTGCACGATCGTCGCGGAAAAACTGCATTGCGGGAACGCCGCCGAGCCTTTCATGTACAAAACGACATCGTTGCGGCTGATCTCCTTGTGGATGCGTTCCGCCATCGCGCCGAGCATTTTTTTACTCCGGCGCGGATGTTCGCAAGCTGAGCGCCTGCACATCCATATTCAGATGGCCTTTCAGCGCCGCGTACACCATCCGGTGCTGCTCCACGCGGCTCCGCCCGGCGAAAGAGGGCGAGGTTACATGCACAGAAAAATGCGGCTCGCCGTCACCGCGAATATCCTCGACACGCGCGATCGCGCCCGGAATTTTTTCCGTGATGAGTCTCTCAAGCGCCGCGGCGTCGATGGTCATGATTGGATTTATACCTTACACGCGGGCATTGTTTTCCGCTTTCAGGTCTTTCAACGTCCGTACCCTGGAAAGCGTGTTTTTAGGCGCTGTTTCCGCCATTACAAGGTCATAATGCCTTTGCAGGTTAAGCCAACTTCGCGGGTCTGTGCCGAAGAATTTCCCAAGGCGCAAAGCGGTATCAGCCGATATGCCGCGCTTTCCCAGCACAATATCGTTTATTCTCGTGCGTGGCACGCCGATGGCTTTGGCGAGCGCATAGACACTGACCCCTATCGGGTCGAGATATTCTTCTTTCAGAATTTCACCGGGATGGGAAATAATGTTCCTGCGGTTATCTTTCATGATTTTAACTCCTAATGATAATCAATAAGTTCGACTTCATAAACCTTGCCGTTATCCCATATAAAACAAATACGCCATTGGTTATTGATCCTTATGCTGTATTGCTCTTTACGGTCGCCTTTTAACTTTTCCAGCTGATTTCCCGGCGCGGCGCGCAAAAAAGCAAGCGTCTGGGCGGCATCAAGCTGGTGGAGTTTCCGAAGGCTACGCTTGTCAAGTGGGTTAGGCTTTTACTGCCCTTCATTCATAACCTGCTGCCGGGCCTCTTCGGTCAGCTTGTCGAGATTGGCCTTTATTATGTGGTCCGTAATATCAACCCCATGTTTCGCGAAATCGGCGGTTACTTTCTTCAGCGCGCCCTCGAAATGCGTTCCTTCCAGCTTGGCGGAAACGACATCCATGGCGTAGGCCTGCGCCTCGGCCCCGGAAATCCCCTGCTTGTCCGCCGCCCACAGGCCGAACAGTTTCGCCGCCCGGGCCTCGATCTTGAAATTTATCTTTTCGTCATGCGCATACTTGTTTTCAAAGTCTTTTTCCCGGTCGCTAAAACCTGTCATATCAGCCTCTTACTGTAAAAAACCAACTCTGCACGTATCTAGCATTGGAATTACGGTCAATGCAATGTTATATGTAGGGCCATGCTGAAAACTCTCAAAGGAACCGGAATGTCCCGCCGCAAGCTTATTTACGAGGGCAAGGCCAAGATTCTCTATGAAGGGCCTGACCCCAATACCGTCATCCAGTATTTCAAGGACGACGCCACCGCCTTTAATGCCCAGAAAAAAGCCGTGATCGCCGGCAAGGGCGTGCTGAACAACCGTATTTCCGCGCATCTTATGACCAAGCTGGAATCGATTGGGATACCCACGCATTTTATCCGCTCCATCAACATGCGCGAGCAACTGGTGCGCCGGGTCGAGATTATCCCGATTGAACTCGTCGTGCGCAACGTTTCTGCCGGGTCTCTGGTAAAACGCTACGGTATCCCCGAGGGGACGGTTTTGCAGCGGCCGCTGGTTGAATATTATTACAAGAAAGACGAGCTGGGCGACCCGCTGATTTCCGAGGAACATATATTTACCTTCGGCTGGGCCGACCCGTACGAACTTGAGGAAATGATCGCGATGGCCTGGCGCGTGAATGATTATTTGAACGGTTTATTCTCCGGCATCGGCCTGCGCCTGATCGACTTTAAACTGGAATTCGGCCGCATCTGGGGCGAACACGGCGAGCTTTACATCGTGCTGGCGGATGAAGTATCGCCGGACAATTGCCGCCTCTGGGACGCCAAGACCGGCGAAAAACTGGACAAGGACCGCTTCCGCTTCGACCTCGGCGACCTCGTGCAGGGTTATTCATACATTGCCGAAAAGCTGGGCCTTGTCCCGCCCGGCGGCATCATGCAGGGCGGCAACCTCAACGAACAGCTTGCCGAAAACCTCGGCCAGATCGAAAACGAACTGGCCCGCGAACGTCGCATGCGCGACATCAAGGGTGGCAAGCCGAGGAAATTGTAATCTGCCTTTCTGAGTATTGACAATTGTCACTTGACAGTCTATACTATGATAAGAAGCTTTAAACACAGCGGCCTGAAAAGGCTGCATCAGCAAGGAGACCGGAGTGGTGTAAGGCCGGATATGCTGGAGAAGGTCGAGCATATTCTGGCCCGGCTCGATACGGCCATAACGCCTGAGGAATTGAATCTTCCCGGCTATCGTCTTCATCAGCTTAAGGGCGACATGAAAGGATTCTGGACGGTCACAGTCCGGGCAAACTGGCGGATTATCTTCAGATTCGAAGACGGAAAATTTTGTGACATTGAATTGATCGATTATCACTGAAGGAGACACCATGTTAGGTCCCATGAAAAACCCGCCTTATCCCGGCCGCTGCATCGTGCCGGATTGCCTTGAGCCTTTGGGCCTTAGCGTGACCGCGGGCGCAAAAATCCTCGGTGTAACGCGCCAGGCCCTTAGCAATGTCATCAACGGCAAAAGCGGCATCAGTCCTGAAATGGCGATCCGCCTTTCAAAAGCATTCGGCAGCACGCCCGATACATGGCTGCGCATGCAGATGAACTATGACCTCGCGCAGGCGATGAAGAATGAAAAGAAAATCAAGGTCCGGCGAGTCGAAATGAAAGAATTGCCTGCATAGGGGAAAGTGAGAAGTGGGATGTGAGAATTTTCTTCTCACATCCCACCTCGCACCTCCCAATTCCTAACTCGCAAACTGCTCCCTGAACACGCGCTCTTCCAGTGAATTTTCAGGATCGTAAAGAATCGTTTTCGAAATCGTCTTCGATTGCTTCACGCGCACTTCATAAACATTCCGCACTTCCTTGGAATCCGCCGTCGCGCTCACGGGCCGGTCGGCGGCTTTCATGATCTGGAAACAGACCTTGCTCTTGTTCGTCAGCACCGCGCCCGGCCAGCGCCTTGGCCGGAAGGCGCTGATCGGCGTTAAAGACAGCGCGTTGGAATCGAGCGGTAAAATCGGCCCGCCTGCCGAAAGATTGTAGGCCGTACTGCCCACGGGCGTCGACAATAAAACCCCGTCGCATACCATTTCCGCCAGCCGCAATTCGTCATTGACCAAAATACGGATCTTGGCCGAGCGGTGCGTTTCGCGGAGCAGGGAGACTTCGTTAAACGCCACCTCCGCGTGAACCTTTCCCTTGCCGTCGAGCGCCTCCATGATCAGCGGGTGAATAACCAGCTTTTTCGCCTTCTTGATCCGCGCGCGCAGGCGGTCGGGGCTGTAATGGTTGAGCAAAAACCCGAGCGTGCCGAGATTCATCCCGTAAATCGGCGCGTCGCGGCTGATGAATTTATGCAGCGCCCGCAACATCGTCCCGTCGCCGCCCAGCACGACGATGGCATCGGCCTTGTCGGGCTCGACGGATCTGTATTTTTTCAAAAGCTCCTTCAGGGCCTTCTGGGCCTTGGGCTTGTGCGATGCGTGGATATGAAGTTTCATGTTTTAATTCTCAATAAAATTTTTAACCACCAAGAACACCAAGGTCACCAAGTTTTTTAATATAATTCTTCTTGGTGTTCTTGGTGCTCTTGGTGGTTAAACTATCTGTGTTCATCCGTGTTCATCTGTAGTGTTTTTTACATCACAGCTTTCGTTTCGGAATGTTTTGCACCCCACGCATCCGGATTCTTCAAATAAGCCTCCACCGACGCCAGCGTCTCCGCATCGAAATAATTCTTCGCTCTCGCCAGTTCAAGCACCGTCCACCAGTCGCACAGCGCATGCAGCTTCATGCCCATCTCGTCCATATTCTTGCGGCTGCTCTCGTGCCCATGGCTGAAAATAACGACAAGGTCACCGACCTGGGCGCCTGCCTCGCGCAACGCATCGATAAACACCTTCACGCTCGCCCCGAAATTCTGCACGTCCTCAATCAGTAGCACACGGGCACCTTCGCCCATTTGCCCTTCAATTTGCGCCATGCGGCCAAAGCCCTTGGGTTTCTTGCGCACGTATAACATGGGTTTTTCCAGCCGCTCGGCAATGAACGCGGCGTAAGGAATTCCCGCCGTCTCCCCGCCCGCCACATAATCGATATTCCCTGCGCCGATTTCTTCCCGCGCGATCTGCGCCGCGAAATCCATCAGCTGCCCGCGCTCCTTCACAAAGGAAATCAGCCTGCGGCAATCGACGTAAACCGGTCCGATTTTGCCAGACGTATATTTAAACGGCTCATGCGCATTAAAAAGTACGGACTTCGTATCCAGCAGGATCTGCGCGGTCTCAAGAGCGATTTTTCTATTGTTGGTCATGTCAATTTACCCATGGTGTCATGCCAGCGAAGGCTGGCATCCATTCATCCATTTGCTCTCAAATCTGGTAATATAGTCCCAGTCTTTCCATGGATCCCTGCCTTCGCAGGGATGACATTGGGATGATGAACTCTCACTGACTCACCCACAAAATCCGCGCCATCCAGCTGATCTGGTTCTGGGAAAAGCTTAGATTCTCGTAATCCGGGTTCAGCGATTTCAATTCCACCTTTGCCGGTCCCTGTTTCGCCAGTTCCTTCGCCATTACCTCGCCGCCGCGGGTCTTCACCACCACCCGGTCGCCCCGGCGAATCCGCGCCCCCGGCGAAACGATCAGCAGATCGCCCGCGCGGTACAGCGGCTCCATCGAACTCCCCGTGACCTTCAGCGCATAAGTGTGCGTGTCGGCGTCGCGCTTGTCGGGGAAGGGGATATCGTCCCAGCCATTGCCTGCCGGATAGCCATCCTCGTCGAAAAACCCTTTGCGCCCCGCCTTGGCAAGGCCGATGACCGGGATCTGCCGCGGCCCGCGCCGCGCATTGTCCTGGTCATCGACGCCGATCAGGCCGATAAAATCGGTCATGGTCGAGCCGGTCGCCGACAATATCCGCGAGATACTCTCGGTCGATGGCCAGCGCGGCTTCCCGTCAGGGCTGACGCGCTTGCTTTTGTTAAAGGAGGTGGGATCGAGACCCGCTTTTTTGGCAAGGCCCGAGGGCGAGTAGCCGAAGCCTGCCGCCAGCCTGTCGATCCCCCGCCATATGTCGCTGTGTGAAATCATAGGATTACAGTCCCATCATTGCTCGCTAAAATAAAGAGGAAAAAATTCCTAAATAGTTCTTGACATCCTCAACGGGATCGGGCAAAGCTATCATATGAAGAACATAAAGTGAACAGAAAAGAACATACCATAAAAACAAAGGATGAAGAAAAATGGCCTCCCGCGAAAAATATTCCCCCAAAACCCATGCCGCAGCCCGCACCTATCTCTTTGAAACGGTTGAAGAAGCCTGGTTCTGGTTCATCGCCGCGCAGGAGGCCCGGAATGACGGCGCCCGCTTTACAGCGGGCCTCGGCCTCATCCCGCGCCCCTGCGAGCCCCTCGACATCCTGAAAGTCGTGGATAATTTGTACCGGCACCGCCGCTTGCTGCGGGAACATCTCCTGGTGCTGCGCCATTACGGCCGCCGCCGCCTGCCGCCTGATGAGCGCCGCGTCAAGGAAATGCGCGCCCACACGCTCTGGCACGAAGCGCTAGAGCGAATCGGCGCGGTCCTTGAGCGCAAGGGAATCGTCCGCCCCGTCATCGTCCATCTCTTCAAAATCCACCAGGAGGCGCTGGCCTGGCCAGTGGCGGCGGAATGATGAGGGCGCACGCAAAAGAAAAACTACCCGAAGCCTGGGTCGTTTTCACCGGCCAGACGGACCTGCCCTGGCTGAAAATGCTGAAACCCGGCTTCCGCCATTGCTATGTGCTGCTGAACGATGGCGACCGCTGGGTGAGCCTGGACCCGCTCTCGAATTATCTCGACGTCAGCATCCATCACCACGTCCCCGCAAAATTCAACCTGCCGCTCTGGCTGAAGAGCAGGGGACTGATCGTCGTCCGCGCCCCGATGCGACGCGCAAGAAAAGAAGCGCCATGGATGCTGTTCACCTGCACCGAAGCCGTCAAACGTGTCCTCGGCCTGCACAAACGGTCCATTATAACGCCGTGGCAGCTTTACAGGTACTTGCAGGATGAGGAGATGAGGGGATCAGGAGATGAAGAGAATGCTTCTCTTCATCCCGTTATCTCTTCATCTCATCATCCCTCGCACAAAGGAGAACCCGCATGGGAAGCCTGACCTCAAGACCCAAGATAAAACCCCAGCCGCAGGTAATGTATGTACCAACGCCAACCTACACACCGCCGCCCACGTTTCCGGCGCCCGCGCCACCCACGCCTGCGGCAACGACGGATCAAAACTCTAACGTTGCCGAAACCGGATTGGGAAACCTGCTGCTCCGCGACCGTGGCCGCTTCGGCACTATCCTCACCGGCTTTCGCGGCCTGCTGGTGCCCTCAGGTTCAAACGCGCAGCGCAAGACACTTTTAGGAGAATGAAATGTACGCATTAAAAGAAAAAAATCCCGACGAAGCCGCGCAAGGAGAGGCCCTGAAAAACCTCCTCTCCCGTTTCGAATCCGCGCGTAAACTCCGCGGCAACTGGGAAAGTCTCTGGCAGGAATGCTACGACTACGCGCTGCCCCAGCGCGGCGATTTCCTCTTCGAACAACAACCCGGCGCCCGCCGCACCGACCAGATTTTCGATGCCACCGCGCTGGATGCCGTGGACCAGCTCGCCGCCAGCCTGCTCGGCAACCTGACGCCCGCATGGTCGCAATGGTTCGGCCTCAAACCCGGCCCCGATTTATCCGACGCCGAGGCGCAAAAGCTCAGCCCCATCCTCGAAAAAACCGCCCGCATCATCCAGGACCATTTCGATCGCTCGAATTTTTCCGTCGAAATCCACCAGTGCTATCTCGATCTCATCGTCGGCGGCACCGCCAGCCTGTCGTTCGAGGAGGCCGCCCCCGGCGGCTTCTCCGCCTTCCGCTTCGCCTCCATCCCGCTCTCCGCCGCCGTATTTGAAGAAGGCGAAAGCGGCTATCTCGACAGCGTCTACCGTGAAATGAAACTCACCGCCGAACAAATTCTCGAACGCTACCCGCTCGCGCAACTACCCCCGGACATCCTGAAAAAATCCGTGCGCGACCCGCAGCTTAAATTAAAAATACTCGAAGCCGTCATCCCCGACAGCCTCACTTATATATACAAGGCCCTCCTCATCGAGAACATGAACGAACCCGTTCTGCTCGCCGAAGGCCGCTTCGCGCAATCCCCCTTCATCAGTTTCCGCTGGCTGAAATCACCCGGCGAAATCTATGGCCGCTCGCCCGTCATGAAAACGCTGCCCGACATCAAAACCGCCAACAAGGTTGTCGAGTTGATTCTTAAAAACGCCTCCATCGCCGTCACCGGCATCTGGCAGGCCGACGACGACGGCGTGCTCAACCCCGCCAACATCGAACTGGTGCCGGGCAGCATTATTCCGAAAGCCGTTGGCTCGCAAGGGTTACAGCCTCTTGAAATGCCGGGCAAATTCGATATTTCGCAGATCATGCTGGAAAATCTCCAGACAAGAATCCGCCACGCGCTGCTCACCGATAAACTTGCAACCGTCAACGCCCCGCGCATGACCGCGACCGAAGTGCTGGAACGCTCCGCCGAAATGTCGTTGCTGCTCGGCGCGACCTATGGTCGCCTGCAATCCGAGCTCCTCACGCCGCTCATCAAACGCGCCTTCAGCATATTAAAACGCCGCGGCGAAGTGCCGGATATCACGCTCGATGGCCGCCTCGTCGCCGTTGATTACCGCTCCCCGCTCGCAAGGTCCCAAGGCCAGCGCAACGTGCAAAACACCTTAAGCTGGATCAACTCCGTCCTTGCTATGGGCCCCGAGGCATCCGCCGCTATCGATCTCGCGCAATCCGCGCGTTTTCTGGGCGAAGCCCTCGGCGTCCCGTCCGACCTGATCCGCAAACAAATTTTAATTGATACGGAGGCAACGGTTTAAAATGTCCACGAAAATAAACAAAACCGTCATTGCGAAAAGGCCTGTAAGGCCGACGAAGCAATCCAGAAAAAGTTTCCCCGCTGGATTGCTTCGGTCGCTTCGCTCCCTCGCAATGACGAAAACGCCAAAGGAGAATATAAAATGTTTGCTGAATTCATGAACTTCATCCGCAACGACGGCCCGCCCGGGGGACACGTACTTTTGTCTTCAAAAGTACGTGTCCCCTGGGATCAGGAAAACCCGGGGACACGCACCTTGAAGGAAGGTGCATGTCCCCTGTCTGAAGATTCCCCGTACGAGTACACGCCTCCCGAACCTTTCCGCGCCGACTTGCAATCCACCGAGCGCGCCTTCGCCCGCCTGTTCTCAACGCAGGACGGGCGGCAGGTGCTGGGGTATTTACAGGCCATCACCTTCCAGCGCGCCCTCGGCCCAACCTCGACCGACGACCAGCTCCGTCACATGGAAGGCCAGCGTTCCATGATGGCCGCAATTTTAAGACTGATCGACAGGGGAAGAAAACAAAGATGATGAGATTATGAGATGAGGAGATGATAAGAATTTTCCGTCATCTCTTCATCCCCTCATCCCCTCATCCCCTCATCTTTTCAAAGGAGAAAAACATGACTGACAACTTACTCACCGAAGACGTACCAGAAAAATTCAAAGACCCGCAAACCGGCGATATCCGCCTGGGTGCGCTGCTGCAATCTTATAAAGAACTTGAGAAAAAATTATCTTCCCAGCCCGCCGCGCCGAAATCGCCGGAGGATTATTGCATCAACTGCGACCATGGCCTGTTCGAAGCCGACCCGGACGTGAACGCGAAACTGCACGCCCTCGGCATGACGCAGGATCAGGCGCAGGCCGTCTACGATCTCGCGGCGCAAAAATTCGTGCCGCTGATGTCCTCGATGTCGTCCGAATTCCACGCCGACCGCGAAGTCGAAAAACTTGTCAATCATTTCGGCGGCCCCGAGGCGTGGAAGGAAATCTCAAGGCAACTCCTCGCCTTCGGCCAGCGCAACCTGCCGCCCGACGTCCTGCAAAATCTCTCAAGCTCGTACGAAGGTGTCCTCGCCCTTTACCGCATGATGAAATCCGACGAACCCGGCCTGAAGAAAACCGCCGCCGCCGCGTCCTCTTCCCTGGATGAAAAAGATCTGCAATCCATGATGCGAGACCCCAAATACTGGCGCGACCGCGACCCCGCATACGTGGCGAAAGTCACCGAAGGCTTCAAGAAAATGTATGGACACTAACTATAAAGGGGACGGAGTAAATTTACTCCGTCCCCGATAAATACTCTCAGTTACTCTTAAATCTGCGCGTAGCTCTCACCGCCGCGCCGCATGGAGGACCTGCCTTCCATGCCCTGCGCTGCATCGTTGATTCCGCCATCGGCCAACTCGGTCAGTTTCTCATCCGTCGATTTTTCCTGCTCGAGAATGCTGTGCAGGATTTTCGCCTCGCTGGTATAGCCAAGCCGCTTCGCGAAATTGCACAGCGTGCCGTATGTCGCGATTTCGTAATGCTCGGCTTTCTGGCCGGCGGCAATCAGCGCGGCATCCAGCGTTTCGCTGTCAGCAGCGTCTTTCATCAACTCCTCGGCTTCCTCGATAATGCCGAGAATCGCCGGGCATTTCGTGCCTTTCACTTTTATATCGAGCGATTCCATCACGCGCTCCAGCTTCGCGATCTGGTCGCCGGTTTCTTTTTCATGCTTCAGGAAAGCGGCGGACAGGGCAGGGTCGTTGGCCTTCTTCGCCATCTTCGGCAGCGCCTTTTGCAGCTTGCCTTCGGCGAAATAAATGTCGTGCAGTTGCTCCTCAAACAGGTCTTCGAGCGTTTTGATCTTGGTCATGGGAATTCTCCTTTTGAATTTCAATCTGAAAACGGGATTTGCCTTTCACGAATGTCCCGGACATCAAAAAGTTCCTTGGAGATCGTCTTAACCATTGAGGCTCAGTGTTGAAAAAATTAAAAAACACCACAGATGAACACGGATTAACACAGATAAGAAATTAATAACGAACATCCGTGTTTATCTGTGTTCATCCGTGGTAAAATTCTTCTCTGTGCTCTCTGCGCCTCTGCGGTAAAAATTTTTCTTGATAAAACAACCCCTTAACAAAAATATTGCCTTTTTCCGCCAAATCCTTAATATCCCCTCATTCCCAAGAAAGCGCTGCTTTAAGTAAGGCAGCCGTTGATGATCCGGCAATAATTCCGGGCCTTCAAACCGAAAACGGCCTATTGGGACAGGCAAACGAAAAAGGAAACACATAATGAGTGGTAAACGTACACAGGCCAAACACAAACTTGATCGCCGCATGGGCGCAAATATGTGGGGCCGCGCAAAATCCCCCTACAACACCCGCCAGGCAGGTCCCGGCATGCACGGCGCGCGCCGTGGTAAGCCGACCGATTACGGCCTGCAGCTCAAGGCAAAGCAGAAACTGAAAGGCTACTACGGCAACATCGGCGAGCGTCAGTTCCGCCGTTATTATCACGAAGCCGTCCGCCTGCGCGGCGACACAGGCCAGAACCTGATCGGCCTGCTGGAGCGCCGCCTCGACGCGGTAATCTACCGCGCCAAATTCGTGCCGACGGTATTCGCCGCCCGCCAGTTCGTGAACCACCAGCACATAAAAGTGAACGGCAAGGTCGTGAACATCCCGTCTTATCTTGTAAAAGACGGCGATGTGATCGAGGTCGTAGAAAGCTCACGCAATATCCCGATCGTGATCATGGCGATCCAGCTGGCCGAGCGCGATGTACCGGATTACATCGACGCAAACCACACGGATATGAAAGCGACGTACCTGCGCACGCCGAAACTCGAAGACGTGCCGTACCCGACGCAGATGGAACCGCACCTTGTGGTCGAATTCTACTCGCGTTAATTAAGTTTTACTGCGTTCTATAACCTAGAAGCATAGTGAAACTCCAAAGGCCGCCCTGACTGGAAAATAGTTTAAGGCGGCTTTTTTTATTGGAAATTTCCAAAGTTATTGTAATTTTTATAAATCTTTTTAATATTAGGCTTCTATTAATTACAAAACAGGAAGGTATATGACAGTTCTATTCAAACCAAATGGCTATGGAGAGGAAGTTTTATCCCTCCGGGGACCTTATGCAGGCGCCACGGCAGAAGCGGCTGTTCGCAGTGCTCCCATTGATCCCGTGTTTCCAGTAACTATTGAAGGAAATAAAGTGAAAGCGGACCTTTCACCGGGAATAAAGCGTGGTGAGCACATTTGCGAAATCGTGGGAACTATCGAGTTTGACAGCTAGGAAAATTTGACCGGCACGCAAATACCCGACATTTTTTCTTAAGGGCCCATTCACCCTCATTGTCATCCTTCGACTTCGTTCCGCCGCTTCGCAGCGAAACTCTGCTCAGGATGACAACCGCAGGAGAATACATATGTACAACGCGTTGATTTATTCCTGATAGCGCTGTGATTTCGCTGTGCTCGCTGTGGCTTAAAGATTTTATCCGCGCTTGTCCGCGTCCATCTGCGGTTAAACTTTATTCTTCCCCGTCAGCGCCGAAAGTATTCCCTGGAACGTCCTGATTTCCTGTTCGCTCCACTCCCCGCGCATCAGCATGGCGCGCAAATTCCGGATCATCGTCGGCTTCTGGATATCCGTCTTGAAAAACCCGCCGTCTTTCAAAAGCCCCTCCAGCCGCGCAAACATCGCCTCGAAATCCGCCAGCTTCGCGGGCTCATGCCGCGCTTCAATCGCCGCTGTCGCATCATTACTCTTGAAAATCTCCCACGCTATCAGCAAAACACTCTGCGCGAGGTTCAGCGCCGGGAACGCCGGGTTGGCGGGAATAGTCAAAATCGCGTGGCACAGCGCCACCTCGTCATTCTCCAGCCCCGTGCGCTCCGGCCCCAACACGAAACCGGTTTTCTGGCCTGCGCGCGTGGTAATATCCGCAATCGCGCCATTCGGCGTAAACACCGGCTTGGCGATATCCCTCGGCCGCGCCGTGACCGCAAATGAAAACTGCACATCCGCCGCCGCCTCGGCCAGCGTGGAAAAAACCCGGACCTCGCCCATTTCATCCAGCGCCCCGCTTGATGTGTCGTCCGCCGCCCGGTTCGGCCAGCCATCCCGCGGCGCCACAAGCCGCAAATCCCGCAGGCCGAAATTCCACATCGCCCGCGCCGCCGCGCCGATATTCTCGCCCATTTGCGGGCGCACAAGGATAAAAACAGGCCTGTTTTCGGGCATTACAACCATTCCAGAGTCTCAATTCTTTACAGGAGCGTAAAAATTGCATATCATCGCATTTGCCTTTTTACAATAAAGGCCAAGTAAAAGCATTGTACGGGGAAAAATGCACGCTAATATTAACGAAATACTGGAGCGCTCGGAACGTCCTTTTGACGTGCTGGAGGCCTTTGCGGGCCTGAACTCCCGCCGCAAGATGCTGATCTGCGACCACCTCTTTTTCGAAAACCGTGCCGCCTTCCAGCAAACCGTCGGCCTCCTCTGGCCCGAAGCCACGGCCGCCGATATGCGCAAGCTGGAAAAGTTCTTATACTCCCTGAAAAAAATGGCGCATTGATCACTGCCGTTTCTTTAGTTCCCTTATAAAGGGCTCCATGTCCTCCGGCTTGACGGGCAATCGTTTCGATAAATTCCAGATGATATCGAACTGCGCCTGCAGCATCGCGCCCATCTCGCGGCTTTCGATGATGAAGCCAAAACTCTCGCGGCTGGAGGATAAAAACGCCGCCTTGTTCTTGTACACCCAGTACCCCATGGAAAATTCCGTCCCCGCCGGCGCGATGCGGATTTCGCGCAAATAATCCTTCCCCGCGCCGAGATAGGGATGGTTTTTAATATCGATCACCTGCTTTTCCGGCCACAACGCCCGCACCGATACCTTGTTCTGGATGCGCACCTTGTTGTGGTAATGAAAAAACTCCGGCGAAAGAATATCCACCATGGCTTTAATCGGCCAGAAGGAGAACGTCGGGATGCCGCTGTAAAGCAGCATATCATTCAGGACATTCTGTAAGCCTTCGCGCCCCTCGAAAAATTCAAAGCGCGGGCGCATGAAATCGCCGCTGATTTTTTTCTCCAGTTCAGGAATAAGCTTTTCGAATTTCGTGCGGCTGTTTTCAAGCTGCTCGATTTTATTGCGGAACAGCCCGTTGATCGCCTCCGGCTTCTCTGCGATAAAAACCGTAACGCCTTTTTTCGTGCTCTGCGTCACCGCGCCTTTTTCAACAAGGCGCTTTAGGAAACCGTAAATGGATGGGCGCGGGACGCCCATCTTTTTCGCAAGGCTGCCCGCGGGCAACGGCCCGCTTTCAAGCAGCGCAAGATACGTCTTGCTCTCTTCCGGGCTAAAATCCAGCGATGTAAATACTTGTTCCAGCATCGTTTGTATAGTGTTGTTTTATTCCGACAACAGGCCTTCTATTTTTATACTAATCCTATTTTTACATATGTATTTTAGTGTTGCAACATTAAAACATATGGGGAGATTTCATGCAAAGTTCAAAACCCGGTTCTTTTTTGGCTGAGATCAGGGGTCCATTATCTAACCAGGATCAGCAGAACAAGAAACTGTATTCCGATGAAGAAGGAAAGAGACCACTTCCCCTAAAGAAGATTTACGCCATGTCGAACGAAGGTATGATTGGCATCTGGGTGGCTAATGCTGCTTACGATACAATGGAAAAGGGTGTTCAAAGTACGTCAGATAAACGTCATCTCTATATGAATTGTGAGATAGTGGCAATCGAAAAAGATGGCCTATGGCACACGGGATTGGGGAAAGTATTTGATGCAGCAGGTAAACCGGAAAGAGCGCACATTGCTCATGACATAAATATTTGGACGGGGATTTGGGATCCCCGGCGTCAAGAGCATGTTCTGGTTGAAGATGTTCCTGTTCAGGGTTATTTCTAGGCCGGTACTTCGGCGCTTTGCACCTCGCATGACAAGAATTAAGCCGCCTTTTTAAATTCCAGACGCTGTTTTGCTTTTTCCGGGCCGATGAGGACCAGCAGGTCGGCGAGTTCCGGGCCGTGTTCCATGCCGGTGAGGGCTTGACGCAGCGGCATGAACAATTGCTTGCCCTTGCGCCCGGTTTTTTCCTTCACTTCGTTCGACCATTGCGCCCAGGTCTCGCGGCTCCACGGGGCAGGGGGCAGCAGCGCGGCGGCCTGCGCGATAAATTCCGCGTCTTCGATCACCGGCTGCACCGGGCCCTTGGCCACGTTCCACCAGTCTTTCACCTCGGAAATTTTCGTGACATTCGCGCGCACGACATTCCAGAAATCCTCATCCAGCTCCTGCAAGCCCATCTGCGCCAGGCGCACATTGGCTTTTTCAAATGGCATCTGGTGAATGATTTTAGAATTCAGCCGCAACAACTCATCCGGGTCGAATTTCGGCGTCCCGCGCGAAAACTTCGAAAAATCAAACGCCTCGATCAATGGTTTCAAATCCGCATACGCCTCGATCGGGTCCGATGTCCCCAGCCGCCCGAGCAAACTATTCACCGCCATAGGCTCCAGCCCGTCCGTATCGCGCAAATCAACAATGCTCAGCGCCCCAAGCCGCTTCGATAATTTCCCGCCCTCCGAATCCGAAATCAGCGCCAGATGCGCGAATTCCGGCGGCTTTGCCCCCATCGCCTCGAACATCTGGATATGGCTGGCCGTGTTCGAAACATGGTCCTCGCCGCGCACGATGTGCGTAATGCGGAAATCAACGTCGTCGATGACTGAGCAGAGGTGATAAAGCGGCGTGCCGTCCTCGCGGATCAAAACCGGGTCCGACATCGTCGCCCCGTCAAACTTCACCTCGCCGCGGATCAGGTCGTTCCACACAATCGGCTTGTGTTCCAGCTTGAAACGCCAGTGAGCCTTGCGCCCCTCGGCCTCGTATTTCGCTCTCTGCGCATCGCTCAGGTTCAGCGCCGCGCGGTTATAGATCGGCGGCTTGCCCTGCGCCAAAGAACTTTTCCGGCTGAGCGCCAGTTCCTCCGGCGTTTCGTAGGCGGGATAGAGCCGCCCGCTCGCCTTCAGCTTTTCAATCTCGACGCTGTAACGCTCCATCCGGTTTTTCTGGTTCGCCTTCTCATCCCACGGCAGGCCGAGCCAGATCAGGCTTTCCTCGATCGCCTTCTCGTATTCCACCTTTGAGCGCTCATGATCCGTATCGTCGATCCGCAGCAGGAAATGCCCGCCATGCTTCCTGGCGAACAGCCATGTAATAAGCGCAGTACGCGCATTGCCGACATGCAGCATGCCTGTAGGGGAGGGGGCGAAACGAACGCGGACGGTCATGGTATCCTTGGTGATTCAGTTATTTGGTGATTTAGTGATATGGACTAAATCACTAAATCACTAAATCACTTTTTTCAATAACTAAACCGCCGCCCGGACATCGGTTTTCCTGAAATCCTCGCCCTTGAACAGCAATGGCTCCCCGGTCGCCTTGGACAGGGCATAGGCGAAACAATCCCCGAAATTGAGCCGGGCCGCATGATTGCCCTTGCCGTATTCGAGATAGGCCCGGCGGGCTATAAAAGCCTGCGTCTCCGTCACGGGTTCAATTTTAATGCCTGTGGCGCGTAAATATGGATCGATCTCCGCCCCGGCGGCAGGAGCATAGCCGTTATCCAGAACAACGCCTGACTCCACATAGCTCACCGCAGATATGCGCCTGACTTTCGCGGCAAAAATCATGGCATTGAAATGTTCGGATTCCGGCTCGCCCCTGAGAATGGCGACAAGAGCGGAAGAGTCGATAATCATTTCGGCAATCCGCGCTCGTCATAGAGAAATTCGCCATGATCGATGTATTTTTTCCCCTTCATAAGGGCGGAAGCGCGGCGTATGCATTCTTCGGCTTGCCGTATGCGGGCCTCTACGCTGGAATGTTCATAAACCAGCTTGTCCTTCAGCGCGTCGATAATCGCCTGGGTCTTGGTGCTGCCGGTCAGGGCGGCGACCTCGGCGGCCAGCCGCTCGGCTTCTTCATTCTTAATGTTCAGGGCCATTGGTTTACACCTTTACACCATATTTTATACCATTATACCATAAAAAGCAGTGGGGCACAATAACTATTGTGCCCCCTTTGCAAAACGGTTTGTAATCGGATACCGCCGGTCCCGCCCGAACGCCCGCGATGTGATCTTGACCCCCGGCGCCGACTGCCGCCGCTTGTATTCCGCCATGTCCAGCATCTTCCAGACCTTAACAACCGTCTCCCGCTTGTAACCCTTGGCCACGATATCCGCGACACCAAGATCCTCTTCAATCAACCCCTTTAAAATCCCGTCCAGTTCCTCATACGGGGGCAGCGTATCCTGGTCTGTCTGGTTGGGTTTGAGTTCGGCGGTGGGCGCCTTGGTGAAAATCCGCTCGGGGATCAAGCCGTCTTTATTCCGCCAGCGCGACAATTCGTAAACCTGCGTCTTGTAAACATCCTTCAGCACATTAAACCCGCCGCACATATCGCCATACAGCGTCGCGTATCCAACGGCCATCTCCGATTTATTCCCCGTCGTTAGCACCATCTTCCCGCTCGCATTCGACAGTGCCATCAGGATAATCCCGCGCGCGCGCGGCTGAATATTTTCAAACGTCACGGGCGGCGAACTTTTCAAATAAGGCTTCAGCACCGTATTAAACACCGCCACGGAATCCTCGATGGGGATCGTATCCAGTTTTACTTTCAGATTTTCCGCCAGCGCCGCCGCATCGTGAAAACTCTCTTCCGATGTAAATTGCGACGGCAGCATCACGCAATGCACATTCTCGGCCCCGATCGCATCCACCGCGATCACCGCCGCCAGCGCGGAATCAATTCCGCCCGACAGGCCGAGCAGAATCCCCGGAAAATTATTCTTCCCGATATAATCACGAAGCCCGAGCGTAAGAGCTTTATAAATGGATTCTATATTCCCCTCTCCCCTTGGGGAGAGGGAGGGGCCCGCGTTAGCGGGAGGGTGAGGGGGATGAATAATATTTTCAATAGATTCTTTAAAAGATTCCATCTGCAAAACAACCTCGCCCGTCCCATCCATCACGAACGACGCGCCGTCAAACACGAGATCATCCTGCCCGCCAACCTGGTTGAGATACATAAGCGGCAACCCCGTCTCAGCAATACGCTCGCGTGCAACCCCGTAACGTATATCCAGCTTCCCCGTTTCAAACGGGCTGGCATTCGGCACAATTAGAATCTCCGCGCCCTGATCCCGAAGCTGCGCCGCGATATTGCTGAACCACATATCCTCGCAGATCATCACGCCAAGCTTCCGCCCGCGAAATGCAATGACCTCCGGCAACGGCGCCGAGGCAAACACCCGCATCTCGTCAAACACGCTGTAATTAGGCAGGTGATATTTCTGCACCGTGCCGAGAATTTTCCCATGCTCAATCAAATGCGCCGCATTCCCCGCCTTGTCGCGTCCCCGCCACGGGCAGGGGATCAACGCCGCCGCCTTGAAATTTTTGCTCTCTTCAAGCAACGAATTTACAGCCTCTTCAACAGCATCCAAAAACGCAGGCTTTAAAACAAGATCCTCCGGCGGATACCCGGATAGAAACAATTCGGGAAAAATAACGAGATCAGATTTGGCAGCTTTCCAAACCTCAACAATCTTCGCGCAGCTATATGCGATATCGCCGACGATGGGATTAAGTTGCGCAAGGGTGATGCTAAGTTGTTTCATCTCTTTTACCGGTGTCATCCCTGCGAAGGCAGGGATCCATTCATCCATTTACTCTCAAGTTTGATAATCTGGTCCCGGACGTTCCATGGATGCCAGCCTTCGCTGGCATGACACCCTTATGCGGCAAGCCCCGGATACAAATCCAGCCAATGCGGATTGTTTTCTTCTATAAGCCGTATTTTCCAGTCGCGCTTCCATGCTTTCAGGTTTTTCTCTCTTTTGATAGCATATTCAATATCATGGTGTTGTTCGAAATACACCTGCCTGTCAACATTATATTTCTTTGTAAAGCCTTCTGCGACTTTGTTTTTATGCTCCCACATGCGCTTGTGAAGATCCGATGTGACGCCGATATAAAGCGTTGCATAAGCTTTGCTGGCAAGAATGTAAACATAGTAGGTTTTGTCCATGGTATTGACCATACCACATGGTGTCATGCCAGCGAAGGCTGGCATCCATTCCTCCGTTTGCTCTCAAGTCTGGTAATCTGGTCCCAGTCTTTCCATGGATCCCTGCCTTCGCAGGGATGACACCTTACAGGAAACTGAAAATCACTCCGCCGCGGCAGGCGGCGCCAGCTGGTGTTTCACATTGGCCTTCGCGCCTTGCAATTCATCCGCGATCAAAAACGCCAGCTCCAGCGCCTGCTTCGCGTTCAGCCGCGGGTCGCAATGCGTGTGATAACGGTCCTGCAGGTTTTCATCCGTAATCTTCTCCGCGCCGCCGACGCACTCGGTGACATTCTGCCCCGTCATCTCAAAATGCACGCCGCCGGGATGCGTCCCCTCGGCTTTGTGCACGGCAAAAAATCCCTGCACTTCGCCAAGAATATGATCGAACCGCCGCGTCTTGTACCCGCTGGAAGATTTAATCGTGTTCCCATGCATCGGGTCGCAAGACCACACAACGCTGCGGCCCTCGCGCTGCACAGCGCGCACAAGCGCAGGCAACTTGTCCAGAACCTTCTCATGCCCCATCCGCGCAATCAGCGTCATGCGTCCCGGAATATTATCCGGGTTCAAAATATCCAAAAGCTTCAGCAATTCATCCGTCTTCAAATCCGGCGAACATTTCAAACCGACCGGGTTCTTCACCCCGCGCAAAAACTCCACCTGTGCATTATCTTCCTGGTGCGTGCGCGCCCCGATCCACAGCAAATGCGCCGACGTGTCGTAATAATCGCCGGTCAGCGAGTCCACCCGCGTCATCGCCTCTTCATAATTCAAAAGCAATGATTCATGCGACGTAAAAAATTCCACCTGCTTGATCGCGGGCACGGTGTCGCTGTTGATCCCGCACGCATCCATGAAACGCAAGGCATCGCCGATCCGGTCGGCCAGCACCGAATAACGCTCGCCCAGTGGCGAGTCCTTCGCAAACTCCAGATTCCACGCATGGATGCGGTGCAAATCCGCATAACCGCCATCCGCAAACGCGCGGAGCAAATTCAGCGTCGCCGCCGACTGGTTATAAGATTTCATCATCCGCTGCGGGTCCGGCTGCCGCGTCTTCTCGTCGAATTCAAACCCGTTGATATTATCGCCCCGGTACGCAGGCAGGGTTTTCCCGCCAATCGTTTCAGTATCGCTCGAACGCGGCTTGGCGAACTGCCCCGC
>JADMIO011227275.1_pt1 | contig 22379 bp, 16 predicted proteins | sample 8958161 | NCBI WGS metagenome assembly JADMIO01 (sample SAMN16585339, study PRJNA669376) | soil metagenome | isolation source: Crop rotation soil | place: USA: Cullars Rotation, Alabama | collected 2011 | reverse complement strand
GCGACAACTTGTCCACGTGGAATTCTAAGCTTAGGATCCCAATGTGCTGGAAAGTCCCCGCTTAGAACCGGCTAAGAAATGACCCACATGATGGCCTTATTTTAAAAGAAAAATCAATCCAAAAATTAAAGAGGATTAAATTTAAGTTCTAAAGAAGTACCCAAAGCTTGAGCTACTTTCTTTAAAAAAGCTAATGATGGATTAGCTCTTCCTGATTCTAAACGGGAAATAACTGTTTGCTTAGTACCGATTTTCTGAGCCAGCTGTTCCTGAGTTAATTTCTTTTGAAGCCTCAGGTCAATGATTTTCCGAATAATCTCATATTCTGGCTTTAGTAAATTATATTCCTTTTTAACTTCAGGATCTTTTAACAATTCCGTTCTTAAATCTTTCCAATTTTTCATATAAGTAATATAGCATATAAGTTATACTTCTTCAATAGTTTTAAATCTTCTCTCAGCTATTTCAATTTCCTTTAACGGTGTCTTTTCAGTTTTTTTCTTAAATGCATGAACTAGATAAATATCTTTTCCTTTAACACCAAAGAGAATTCTTACTTCTTCTTGTCCTCTGGTTCGTAATTCATAAATTCTAGATGTCAGTTTTTTGATATGTGGCATTGCTAGTAGCAAGCCATATGATTCAAGCAGATCGACTGCATGAGAAATCTTAGATTGAGTTTGTTTTTGTTGAGACTTAATGAAGTGCTCAACTGGTTGTTCACCTCGAGTAGATTCAAAGACAATAATATTCCAGTCCATAATGACTGGGCAGTTTTACTGAGTATTCTGAGCTATTTAAGAAGTTTTTTCAAGAAATACATTTTTTTTAAACGTAAAACATTTATAAACTTTAAAAAAACAACAAAAATTACAACATTAATAAAAGCTAAAATTCTGGAAATAGTATGATCATTCCACAACAAAGCTTGATGTAACCATTCCCAGGCTCTTGGAACCCACCAGCCGTGATATAAATTCACCCAAAAAATCAGACTCATTACTAACCAGTATTTAAAAAACTTTGGATAATAAAAAAGTAACATCAAAGAAAAAGTCATTCCGGCAAAAAAGTAACGCTCCAGCATATTAATCATAAACAGCCATCCACCTAACCCAACAATTGAAAAGGCTGTTAAAATCGATTTCCTGGTATTACCTTTGGCAGCTATAAATCCTGCAACGTTAATGATTCCATAAAATAACCATCCCCAAATATATGCTGGTACCCCTAGATATGGGACAAAATGCTCCCTCGCATTATCACCAATAAAGATATGCCAAAAGTTAAACGAGTTAGTTGAGACTCTAAAACCAGACTTAAAGAAAACTTTATTCTTTAAATCGTAGTTTATAAAATGAATTAAATTGTCATTTGTATAAACAGAAACTGACAACAACAGTCCCCCTATTGCTAACCCAATTCCTAACACATATTCCCAAACATTTTTTCGCAAACTGAAATAAATCCATAAATACAACGGAACAAAAATCAGTGAGGTTGGTTTCATACTGGCTGAAAGCATGAATAAAAATGGTGAGAAAATGACATCTTTTCGCCAAAGCAGCCATACTGACCACAGTAAAAATAAAAAGCTTACCTGATCATATTGTCCCCAGAGAGCAGAAATATAAAAGCTAAACGGAGACAATAGAAAAAGTAAACTAAGTAAAAGAGCCTTTTTAACATTCTCTTTTTTAAATATTAAAAAAATACTTAATCCAATAAGCAGATCAGCAACAATTGCTACAAATTTAATTGACATAAAGAAACCAAGCTTGAGATAAGACTCCGGATACTGAGCATCCGTATACCATTTCACAAAATCAAAATACCATCGCATATGCCCGGGTGCTAAGTGAGGAACAATATAAGAGGCAATAAAAACAAAAAAATCTAAAGACCAGCGGTACAACCAAAAGTCAAATGCATAGACTAAATTGACTAAAGGCGGTTGAGTGGGCCAGGAATAAACCCAGACATTATTTGAATAAAAAGTTTTGGTTCCATTATTAAAAATCCATTCCCCCCAATAAGCCTGAGATAAAATATCATAATGGAAAAAAGTCGGCGCTAAAACTAGCCTTAAAACTAAAGCCAAAAAAAGTATAACTGATAAAAGTAGATATTTATTTTTTAGCAATTTTGTTGATACCGATTTCATGATTTTAGTAAGTAGTTGGTAGGTTGTAGTAAGTAGGATGTGATCCCTGCTTTTGTTTTTGCCTACTAACTACCAACTACAACCTACTAACTATCTAAGATTTAACTTTGTAAATTCTGACTTCATCATTTTCAAACACCTTCTCAACTCCCAGTTTCCCCTCATCAATAGTAACTCCGGTTCTCTTAGGAATATAGAGGTAGCTAATGTGATTATTCATTAGCAACTGGTGGGAATTAGTGGTTCCTTTTAAAATCTCTTTTGTAGTATTAATTCTGCCTTTGTAATCAACTCCTAAAATATCCAGATTAATTGTATCAGCGATAAAAGTCGGTTTTTGAGAAAATGCACTGACATAGGAAGTTGCTGTATAAGCAAAAAGTGGTTTGGGAGCTGCAAACTCACTGGTCCATTTCTCATCAAATGACGGAGATAAAACATCCCCGTCTGGTTGTTTTGAAAGCGTTGAAAGTCCTTCGATTTCTAATGTTGAAAGCTTGGCCGGGGGACGTTTTGGGAGATGCTGACTCAACGTATTTAAACTGGTTGGAATAGTAAAAACAATTAATAGTATTAGTAGCATTGGGCCAGTAATTTTGGGAATTCTATGCCACCAATGAGCTACAACCAACCCAACAAAAATAGCCTGAATCATCAAGGTGTAATAAAAGAACTGGACAATATTCCAGCCAGTACCTTCCTGTAAAAAAAGGAGTGGTAAAACAGTTCCCAGTAAACTAATCAAAACCAGCAGACCAAAATTCCTGTACGGTTTTAGATCAAATAATGAAATAACTCTAAGCCCCAGGTTACCTAATATAAACACTGTAATCCCAATTCCATAAGCTCCCCAGACTTTATACCAGACACCAGATTGCATTGTTATTAAAAGTCTTGCCCAACCTAAACGATCTTCAGATTCAACCATTGTCTGAACCAGCCACAACGGCGAAAATGATATTAATCCATTACTATTTGCGTTATTCGGCAAGAAAACCAACAACGAAACAGCCAATATCAAAAAAGAAACTAAAGCAAACCACCATTGTTTTTTTACTAATTTAAACAAAGTTATTATTCCAAGCGATCCCAAAAGTAATATACCTGCATAAGCTTTAAATTCAATTAGTACTCCCCAGACTAAAATCAACAGTAATTCTTTTTGTAAAGCCTCTTTTCTATGAGAAAAATTAACCGAATAGTAGATATAAATTCCAGCAAAAAGCAGCAACAGTGAAATGGCAAATGGCGGATTAAGTAATGTCGAAATTGACTGCTGAGCCCAAAAGGTTGTTTCACCCCCAAAACTTCTACTCCTGATAAAAGAAATAACCCAACCAAAACTTCCTCCAAAATAAATAAAAAACAACGCTACTAAACCAGCTAATTTAGCTTTTTGGTAATGGAGTTTTAAAGCCAGTAAAACGGTTAAATGGTATACAAGCAAACCAATACAAATACTCAGCAAAACCGGAACAAACCGAAAAAGTAAATGCTGGGGGTCTATGCCAAACAACGTAACCATTTTGGCCAGCAGTAAATCAAAAAAATAATGATAATTTTCCAGCGGCTCTCCAGCAAAAGAAAAGTTTTGCGGAGGTACAGATTGAGTTAGAGATGTAATAAGCTGTAAATGCCAAATTGCATCATGGCCATTCGGACCCCAATACCCGTATCCATAATTAAACAACAAACCATTTTTAATTTGAGTTAATAACCAACTTATTGAACCAATCAGAATAACTAACCAGGCCGCAATATTTGTTTTATCAATAACTACTTTTTGCGGTTTTATCTTCCAATAAAATCCAGCAATTAGAGAAACAACTGGAATCAGCCACAAGAGAAAATCCATCTTTAGGTAAGAAAAAATGAACGCCAATAAGGTAAATAATGCTATACCTGCCGGAAAAGAAAGTAACAATCTTTTTGATAAAACAAAACCAGGAATTAATAAAAATAACATTACAAAAATGGCAAATTTAAATCCATCAAAAATCAGTGAGGGTAAAACTTTGGGCCATTGGATTTGAGAGACAAAATCTTTCTCATCCTGATTTACAACCTGGTTGGTATTTTGTGATTCCTCGACTGCCTTACCTATTGCAACAGCAACTGTCTGAATGTGATCATCGACTTTAATATCATTAGCTAAAAATTGAATGTTTCTATTTAGTCCTGATCCATTTTTGTACTGAATGAATAGTCCTTCCGGCTTCTCATCAACTTTAAAATCAGAAACATTCCCTTCATCTATGACCCATTTAGTGTTGTAATTAACTTCATCAATCGCCTGATTGGCACTAAAACCAAGTTTCAAACTATCACAGGCTTTGGCATAACAACTCTCTTCCACACCATCGTTGAATTGTCTTAAATCCCGAATTACAACACCTTCATTATTCACAAATAAACCAACCCGATATTTTTCTGTCTGATACCAAACAACTTTTCCATTACTTCCTAATGGATCATCGGCCGATATCGTTAATTTCGGTGACATCTTAGGATTAGCATTTTTATAAATCTGACCAAAATGCTGCATCGTTAAAACATCAACTCCCTGTGATTGCAAAGAAGCAGAATACTCAACTTGTTTTGAATATTCCTCACCAAACTTGTTCCAGTCGAAATCATTTTCCAGCCCAACAACAATCTGAGAGTACGGCGCAATTAATTTCTTAAAATAATCAATCCCCAAATCATGCAAAATATAATCGTTAGCCTGGACAGAATAGGTGCTTTCAAAAACTCCATTTCCATAGCCATTAAAAGGATCCCTCCCCGCCCACTGAATTGTTGTTAATCCAATTTTCTCTGCCTCTGAAGAAGCGGGCATCAAAGCATTTTTCTTGCTCGGATAAAATGGCGATGACCAGTACTGACCCCAAACCTGATAGCCATCAGTTGAAAACTGATCTGAGACATCCATATTTACCTCAACCTGATACTTGTCATGAAGATATTGCAGCGAATAAGCATCAATCCACCAGGCACCAACTGATTTAGGATAAGCACCAAAGACCTCCTTAAACCGTTTCATGACAGTATCAATCAGCTTAAGCCGATCTGGCTGAGAATATCCTATCACTAAAACAGATTTGGAATAATGCCAGCTAGCACTCTGGTTATAAGTAACACCAGCATCCTGTGTTAAGGTCGGAGTAATTTCCAGAAAAACTCCTTTTTCCTGTTTTGGGTTTAAGGATTTTAAAAAAGAAACGACCTGATCATTTTTTAAAGCGTCATATCTGACAAGCCAGGTCGCCTCTACATTATCTTTATTAATTAATTCATACTGTTTTTTTGGAGTTGCTAAAATATCATAAGAATAGTTCCAAAAATCCTGACCCCGAATCGGATTAACAATGGTAATAGCTTTTTTCTCGGCAGCAAAAGCAGGAGTAGGCAGTAAGCAGTAGGCAGTAGACAGTAAAAAAGCTGCCAGCAATACTGACCAATGCATCGCCCGTCGTAGCAAAGCGAAGTCGGGACCACTAACCACTAACCAATTCTTAAGCTTATCAATTGGATTATCCATGTATCATTGATTTAATGTTGAGTAAAACTTTATCTTTAGCTAGCAGTAACATAATTAATAAGTAAATGAATCCGCCTATTGCAACACAAACTAACAGGGTTAAAAAATTAACAACCAGCAGTTGAGCAATAAAGAACGTCGCAATAGACATTACTGTTGAAGCCAAAACTGTCTGCCAAATATTTTCCCAAACTGCTATATTAACAGTTGTTTTAATAATCCATATCGGAATAATCGAAGTAAAGGCGATCAATGCAGATGCATACCCCACTCCAATGAACCCAAAATAGTACGTCAAAATAGGTGTGATTCCCCATTCCAAAACTGTCCACATAATCATTAGTTTTAATGTAATACCAATTTTACCGACTGCATTTAAAAAGTTTGTAAATGGTGTTGAAAGCGTCGCCCAAAAAGCCGTAATCGCAAATAAATAAACCATTGGTAGAGCCGGCTGCCATTTACTGGAAACAACATGAGCCACTAAGCTGGGTGCAATTGCAATCAAACCAAACAGCATTGGATATAACATCAACCCAGTCAAAAAAACTGTTCTTTCTAAAGTCTTTTTTAAAGCCTCTTTATTATCCTGCATCCTGGAAAAAGCTGGAAAAGAGATCCGGGTCATAATATTCATTACTTCAAGCGCCATAAAAGCCATCGATTGACCCCAGGTAATATATCCCACTCCAATTGTTCCAACCATCCGGGCTATCACCAGCGGTACTAAACGATCTTTTAATAATGCTAGTAGAGAATTTGCCTGAAAAGGTAACCCGAAGTTAAATAGGGTTTTAGCTGATTCTTTTGAAAAACCTAAACCAATTTTCCACGGAGCAACTAGATAAATAATTCCTACTCCAGTAATCCCCCGGGCTAATACCGACCATGAAAATCCCTCTACCCCCAAATTATTAAAACTCAGCCATATGAGCATCCCATTGAAAACAGCTGTTTCAGCAATCTCTACCCAGACTAATTTTCCAAAATTTAATTCTCTCTCCAATAAAACAGATGGGATTACTTTAAGTGATGATAAAAAAAATCCCACAGCCAGGGCTCTGACTAACCACATTCCGTGAACATCCAAATTATAAAACTGAGCCAGTTGTGGAGCAAAAATGAACAAAATCAAAGAAATAACAAGCGTTAGTATCTGTTGAATAGTAAATGTAGTTTTTAAATCATTATGTTGAATCTCTTTTTTTTGTATTAAGGCAGCCGCTAAACCGACATCAGAAAAATAAGTAAAAAAAGCCAATATTGAATTAGCAATATTAAAAATTCCAATGGTTGAAACTGGCAGTATTTTCGCCAGAACAATATTAATGGTTAAAAAATTAATTGCCAAAAGAGCGGCTCTACGAAAAGTTAAAGTTAAAAATCCGGAAAAGAGCTTCCTATTAATAGCATGAATTTCCATTATCCTAGTAATGCCTTTCTAAACTTTGGCCAAACCCCTAAAAGCCCTAATATCCCTAAACTTACCAGAGTAACCAGGTTTGCAATTATTCTAATTGGCGTATTATAAAGTTTCCCGGAAACCCGATAGTCACCGGGAGGTAAATCTATCTGTAATCTTCCCCAATGATTTTGATCAGAGTGAGGATATTCTTTTCCGTCTACAAAAACTTTCCAAGTCGGATACTCCAAAATTGGAATTTCTAACCGGGCGTTAGTTTTTACTTCAGCGCCGAAATGAAAGGTATCTGAGGCTACAGTGTATCCGGAAGTAGTTGCCTCTCCTTGACGAATCTCCGGATAGTAAGGAGCTCTTGCCTGAGGTTCATAATAAGCTGATTTTGGCAGATAATCCAGCAGACCAGCTTTCTGCTGAATTTCCCAAAGCGGATCTGACAACTTAGTTTTGTCATCGATCCAAGGGTAGAAATCTTTTGGAACAAAAAATTGCCAGTTCAGGAAAAAAGTGAGAAGTGATAAGGCACAAGCAATAAGTAGTTGAGATTTCTTTGGAAGTTTAAAAATAAAATATCCTCCAAGAATACTGGAAGTAAAAATAGAAATAGACAAAAAGCGCCACGGGAACTGAGCAAACTGGAGTGGCTTAATCGCTTCCCAGATAAAGGCTGATTTATTGTGCATGAAAAAAAGGGATAATCCAAATCCAATAATTAACAATCCGGGAATCAAATTATCAATCTTCACAATCCGGAAGATTCTATACTTCAAAACCCACAACAACATTAACGCAGCGCCAATAACTAACCACCAGTGAGGCCAGCCAATTTGAAAAGAGATCGTATCATTAGGACCAAACACACTCGCTCCATATCCCCACATCCGATCAATAAAAAGTTGTGGTACAGTCACGAAATGAGCTCTAAAATCACTCCCGCCTTCCAGCAAGGTATCAGTTCTAACTAAATTAGTTTCACCAAACACCGGAATTATAAAGAAGCTCGCAACTCCCGCTCCTAATAAAACAGCTATTAGGAATCTTCTCCAATTTTTAAATTTCTCCTCTACCAAAAGTAGTACCAACCAAATTGTCAAAAACGGCACAAAAAACATCGTCATGATGTTATGGCACATCAGAAAAAACGCCAAAGACAGACTGGCTCCAATAAGATTAAGCTTTGAAACTTTTTGGCTTAATTTAAAAAAGAAATAAAACACAAACGGGATAATCGCCAGAGCAAAACTTTCAGCAATGGCCCCCCGAACATATCCGTCAAGCGCCCGGTAAGGAGCAAACTGATAAAGCACCGCCGCTAAAAACGCCGGCCATTCACCATACAGCTTTCTAACTAAAAGATACATTCCATATCCACCGATTAGTAAAGGAATAAAAAAGAGGACTTTAGCAGCTCCAACAAAACCAAAAATATAACTAGCCAACCCCCCTATATAATAAGGAAACACACTATAATAATTAAAAAGCGGATATCCATTACCATACCCCATATCCGGCACCCACCGACAGGGAATTTGCCCGGTATCAAAACATTTGCGCATTTCAAACACTCGCATGACCTGCAAATCATCATGATGAAAAAAGTAACCGGGCATTACAGTCGGCCAAAGAATAAACCCAGACAAAATCAACAATAATCCCAACTGAAGCACAACTAATTGGAAATTTGAAATTGGAAATTTTAAATTGGAAATTTTAAACACGTTTCTTCCTCCTTTTCCACTCCAATCCTCCTAAAAGCCCCAATATCCCTAAACTCACCAAAGTCAAAACATTGCCAATTGTTCTAATCGGCGTATTTTCCAGATGAACATTTACTTCATAATTTCCAGTCGAAAGAGGAAAACTAATTAAACCAAGGCAAAATTCCTGTCCGCGACAATCGTCATGCTTATGTTCGACTACCTGATACTCTGTTTGACGAGAGTTGAGAATTGGCTTCACCTTAACCTGCATGCCCGGAAAATCAAATAACGGTAATCTAACATTTACATCCCGGGTGACACTTATTTCCCCATACTGCCAATCACTACCTTTAGTCCAATTAACCACCTGCCCTTCTCCATCCATCAACTCCGGTTTCAGAGGAGCTGGACTAGTTGGCGGTAATGTTGCAAAAATCGGCAAATAGTCAAAAATACTAATGGTTAACTGTTTATCCCAGGATTTCCCCGAAAACTTATCCTGATCAGTAATATTTTGCCAGGCATGCCCCTGGAAAAAAGATCCGTGTAAGATAAAAACACCCAGTAAAATAATGATACCAAGCCAGTATTCTGCTTTAATTTTTAAAACTTTTAACTTAATATCCTCAGCATAAAAAATAGCCACTCCTCCTAATAATGATAGGAGAAACGAAGTATCTGACAAAAACCGCCATGGGAATTGAAGATACGCCATAAAGGGAAACATACTCCAGATAAAGGAAGATTTCTGATGAATCAGAAATAGAATAAATAGCGTCAAGCCAAATAAAGTTATCGTAATAGTAGAAAGCGTTTTATGTTTTTTAAACTGAAATAGTGCTAGTAAGAAAGCAATTATTCCCAGCAAGAAATGGAGCTGTCCGGTTGATAATGACAACTCATCTTTGGGACCCCAGACAGAAGACCCATACCCCCAGTAGTTAGTAATAAATAGTTCATTTAAATCAGCAAAATGCAGCCGGTAATCAAAATAGCCGCCAATAATACTATCTAAATGAACATACTGTTTTTCAAAAATCACTGGCAAGAGGAAAAAGGAGGCGGTTGCAATACCTAGCAATCCAAACAAAGCCGCCGGAATTAACCTGGTCCATTTTTTGTATAAAGCAATTAAAGCAATTCCCCATATGATCGCCACTGGCAGAAAAATCATCGTCATCAAAGTATGGGTGGTAATTAAAGCGGCAACTGAAAAAGCCATAATAATGCCGTATTTCTTTCGTCCGGTTTGAATGAACTGATACACACTCCAAAAAATAAACGGATAAATTGCAAGTGCCCAGGATTCATTCATATCCCCTCTGACATAGACATTCACCGCCCGGTAAGGAGCATAGGTAAAAAGCAGCGCTGAGACAAAAGCCGGCCATTTACCAAGCCAGCTTTTCATAAACAGATACATCCCTAACCCGCCGACAATAAAACCTAATCCAAATACCAGTTTTGTGACATCAATAAATTGCAGTCCAAAAACCAGATGAAAAATCTCTCCCATGTAATATTCAATCGGCGGATAAAAATTAAATTGCGGATATCCATACTGAAGACCCATATCGGGGATCCACCGGCAGGGAATTTGCCAATCGGCAAAACATTTATTCATTTCAAAAAACCGAAATGCCTGAATGTCGTCATGCATCGAATAAAGACCTGGACGAATAAGCCCAACAAATGACGGAATCAGTAACAAACACAAGATCAGAAATAATTTGTGGAATTTAATATAAGAAATAATTTTATTAATAGGGTTTTTCTCCTTTCACAGTAGCACTGTCTGAAGACTCAGGCAGATAATGAACTCTGTAAAATATAATTGACCCCTGCTTTCCATCAACTCCCGGAATTTTTGGATATTCTTTAATTTTTTCTAAAGCCGGGTCAAACTTACTCAAAAAATCATTGTTAGCAATAAAAAAAGTCGGATGTTTTTCAGCGGTTGTTTTAAGCTCTCTGGTTAAAACCTCACCTGCTGTAATTATCGCAATCTGCCTATTCTTATCCAAATATATTTGCAATCCTTCAGGCAACGTCCCAAATGCCCCCTGGGTGCCAATTACAATTGGCTCTTTTTTACTCTCGTTATCCAAATACTGAGCAATCTCCTTTAATCCATATCCCGCAGTCCACTCTGACAAATACCCTTGTCTTTCTATTCGCGGCAATGGAACTGCAGCCAGATTGGTATTCAGCTGGTAAACAAAAAAAACCGGCCAAATTACCAATAATCCCCCTATTACCCCAATTGCACCCATATAAATCCACATCCTATTATCTCCTCTCCTCCCAGGAGAGGTTAGGGAGAGGTGACTATGAAGTTCAACAAATCTGACAAGTCTTTCCACCAGATCATCAGCCGCATACGCTGCAATAACTATGAAGTAAGGCATCGGAAATAGGATATATCTGGCGGTAAAAGTTCTCAGTAATGCCATCTCAATCAGCAAAGGAACTCCGCCCAAGAAGAGCAAAGTCAGCAGCGGCAACTTTCGTTTCCAAAATGCCAACAAAACTCCCCAAGTTAGTAATCCAAGAACTACATAACCCAAAAGTTTGGGCCAAAAATCGGTTAAGTCTCCCAAATGAGGAATAAAAGGATCCCAGGGTCGGACCAGCAAAATCATCGGTGAAAGGACATAATCCTGATTGCGGGAGTTTAAATTGGAAAATCCAGGGCCAAGACGCAGAATATTATAAATCCCCAAAGTTATAAAAATTGCAACCATCCAAAGGAGAAATAATTTAATAATCCGATTTTGCCTCCCGGCTTTTCTAAACGGAAAAGTTAAAGCAGTTAAAGGCATCGTCACAACTGTAAAGAAACCAGGGGTTTTAGTTAAAAGCGCTCCACCCATCAGATACCCCAAAATCATCGCCACATCCCAGCGGGGAAATTTAATTAAAACCAATGCCATAGCAATCGACCAGACAGAAAAAGCACATAACATCGAATCAACCAAAGCCATCCGGTCAAAAAAGACAAAAAAAGGTGTGATAGTAACCAGAAAAGCAGCCCACAACCCAACTCTCCTGTTAAACAGAAACCATCCAATACATAAAACCCCGCTAACAGTACCTAATCCGGCTAAAACCGACAAAAACCTTCCAGCCAAAAGCGGATCTGCAAAAATCTTAAAAAACGGAATCATCACCCACATAAAAAGCGGTGTTTTCCCATCCATCAGAGAAACAAACCGTAAAGTCGGCTCCGAGCGCATTATCTGTGCCCACCTGATATAAATCGCTTCATCTGCAAAGATAGGTAACAAAGTTAAATTAGGTATCCTCAAAGCAAAGTAGACTATCAGCAATAGTCCTAATACCCCCAACATACCCAAATTTTTTCTTAAAAAGGTCTGCATATTATTTCTAATCACTAATCACTAATATTTTATCCCTATCTGATTTTAATATTTTGTATCTATCCTTTGCTATACCTTGACTATCCAGGCGAAACTGCTTGGTAATCAGTAAAAACTGCCCTGACTGAGTAAACTGACCTTCCTTATTAAAAAGCCGTTTGACATCATCATCCCTAATCTGCATCACCTTTTTCCCTGAATACCAGACTGCTGTTGGCCCAAAATCATCATCAATGAAAAATTGCCCTGGCATCCTTGCAGCTTCTGAAGACAGAATCTGCTCATCAGAGACATATTTACTGGTATCAATAAACTGCACCCACTCTGAACGAAGCTGCCCAAAAGCTATATAACTCCCAAAAAGCACCAACAGTCCAGCCACCAAAAATTCTTCGTAGCCTCTAATTCCCCCAATCCATCTAATCCCTCTCCATCCCAACATCCCCTTCCCCAGAAAATATGTCACCCCAAAGAAACTCAGAATCATAAAAGGATGCAACGGAATCAGATGCCAGATATGCCCTTTTGGTGTCAGTATAAAAGGACCAAAAAAGCAGACAAAAAACACCGGAAAGATCCACCACCGCTTTTCCCCACTATAAATCCACTTCCTATTATCTCCTCTCCTTTCAGGAGAGGTTAGGGAGAGGTACATTTGACTTCCCCCAACCACCAGCGAGCCTCCCAATCCAGCAACCCCCAACCAAAACCATCTCCCAATCCCATCATGCAAGTAGGTTTTGGCTAAATTGAAGTTATCTAAATACGAGCTTTTCTCTCCTACTCCAGGTAGTCCAATCTGAAAATACCTCTGGAAAAAGCCATGATTGGTCAAATACTGAGAAACCAGCCACATCCCTCCCAATATCCCTAATAGCCCCAATACCCCCAAATAATCCCTCAGCCTAACCTTGCTTCCCCACAGGATAACCACTAAAGCCGGCACAATTGTAAAAGGAATACCAGTTTTTGTCAGCACTAACAAAACAGTTGAAACAGCAAATGGGATTAACCATTTCCGGTTATCTTTTAATTTCCAGGCAGTGTAAAAAGTCGTTAAAAAGAAAAAAGTTAAAAAAACATCCAGGTTTCCTGAGCGGGAGCGAAATAAAAACCAGAAAGCTGAAGTCAATCCAATTGCGCTACACCATCCCACAACCCGGTTAAACATCTCTTTCCCTAATAAATAGGTAACAAATATCGCCAAAAAACCAACAATTGCAGCCGCCGCCCTCACCCCGAATTCACTATAGCCAAACCCCAGTTCAGTTATAGCAATTAACCAGAAACCAACGGGTGGATGATCATAGTAAGCCATGTCATTCCACCTAAGATTAAACAGATCATGACTTTGAATAACATTTCTGGCAATCTCCGCATACCAGGCTTCATCCCAGGAAACCAAACTCGATTGTCCAAGTTTATAGAAGAAAAAAGGAGTTAGTAAAAATAAAGTAGCAATTAAGAGAACATCCAGAGAGTAGTGTTTAAGTAGCTTTCTCATGAGGTAACAAGTACAGTAAAGGTAACAAGTACAAGAAACAACTTAAAAAACAGTTACTGTTTTTTGTACTTGTTACTTCTGTACTAGTTACTAAACTCAGCATAACTGCCCGTCCAATCGTTAAGCCTGATTTTCAGCATATCCTGCAACGCATCAAGTGAATCTTTCACCGCTTGCACCCGTTCAGTTCCTACATAATGCCAGTCAACCGGCACTTCGGCGATTTTAAAACCGATTTTTTTAGCCAGAAACAACGTTTCAACATCAAACCCGGCATTCACAGCAGCTCCGCCATCTTTTAAATGTTTTCGCCATCTTTTAAGGAGAGGATGAAACACTTTTTGAGTAGCTTCTCTATTAAAAGCTTTAAATCCACACTGAGTATCTCTAAAAGGAAGTCCCAAAAGCAGAGTTCGCAAAACTGAAAACCCCAAAGCCATTACTTTACGAATAGCTGGAGCACCTTTTCTACCTTTGCGGGAACCAATCACAATATCATTGCCTTTTTCAAATTCAGGCAGCAATTTTTCAATCTCCCGCAGCGGGGTTGCCTGATCCATATCAGTGAACAAAGCAATCTCTCCGTTACTCTGAAGCATTCCAGTCATCACCGCAATTGCTTTACCACCATGGTTATTTCTAATCAACTGGTAATGAGATTTTCCTTTGATAAATTCTTCTATCAGTTGGAGTGTTTGATCTTTTGACCCATCATCAACAATTAAGACTTCATAACTATAGTTCTGCTTCGATAAATAATCCTCGACCTCTTTTAAAACCCCATTTTTAAGATTTTGTTCTTCATTAAAAGCAGGTATGACAATTGAAATATCATTTTTTTCCATTCATCTAGTTTACAGGATCCTGGGTTGATCTTAAACAAGTAAATCAATTTCTTAACATCTCCTTACAAAACTTTACAATAAACGCAGTTTTACTATAATTATCGGATGGCTGATATAGAAATTTTGGGTTTGAGAAAAATCGGATCAAATATTTCACCTCAACAGGATATTGTCGGTAGAAGTGAATTATATGCTCATGCCCTGGGAGTTCAGATTCCAAATCATCTAATTACCATTAGACCACTTGGTGGTTTTGATACTGTGGACAAAGCCCTGGGAAATCACCAAATTAACTTCCCAGTTGATCTGGCCTTTATGTCCCCGTTAGAGGAAAAACATTGGTGGCAGGTTTATCATCAAAATGCAATAACTGGTCTGTTCTTTGCTACATCTGAACCAACTGAATCCGGGAATATTAACCAGGCAGACACTATTATTGAGTATAACGCTGCAATCGCTAATCTTGAATTAAAACCCTGTGATCTAAGAGTAACCACGATTGTCCCTGACTCAACTCAAAGACAACGAATTTTATCAACAGTTTATTTAATTGATGAAAAAAACGACCTACAATTAAAAGATATGGGAGTATCTATTGCAAGGAGAGACCTTCCAGACCGAACAACCGATCGTGATTGGTATTATGAACAAAGAGATACCTATATTGGGGAGAATATAATTCCCTCAGCAGTTCACACTCATCCGGATATGCATATACCAACTACTACATTACTAACAGATGGTATGACAACCCATATACCCGATGACGTCCTCCTAAAAGCACCAAATTCCCGAAATAGTATGGCTTATGCCAGAGCTTTCTTTTTCGCTGGTTATTTATCAATTCCAAATGACAAGACAGTCGTATTTAGCAAAACCAATCCTGAAACAAGAACTTTAGAATGGGAGATAGAATTTCCAAATTTTAGTCCAGCCCGCAACAAATAATTAATTCACCGGATTATTATGTACCAGTTTAAATACTTTAACACCCTGAACATCTTTTTCATTATCAACTTTTGACCAGCCAAATGCCGCAATTTCATATTTAGCGTTGCCAACTGGATTGCAAACAGCGTCCTCACAAACTACAAATAGCTGATCAGTAATATCAAACGGAACCTGTTTTGGATGATGATTTTTAATATCTAAAACAAATTCATAAGCATCGTCGTAGTTGTGCTCAGAAAGTAAGGCAAAGTTAAACGGTTTACCGCCAGATTGTTGAATAATAAAATCAGATACTTCCTGAGTCCTTTGATACTGATTATTTGGCGGAGTAAGAAGCGGACTGATCTGCAGGTTTACCCAAACCAATATTACCCCTAATACCCCCAACAACCCAAATCCCCCTAACCTCAATTGCTTACCCTTTACCTGAGCCATCACCCACCATAATGCCGCCAGCAGCAAATAACCAACCGGATTTAAAAATCCCAGGTAGTGATCATAAATAGTTTGTTTATACAGTGACAAACCGGCAATCCCCAACAAAATCCAACTGCTTAAAGCAAATAATGGCCAATCGAACCGTTTTTTTCGCCACAAATGATAGAAGAAAAAACCGACCGGAACTAAAACTAAAACACCAACCAACCAACCCAACCATTCAACTTGTCCGGCCAGATAATGACCGAAAAAAGTCCCAAAATACAGCTCAGGAATTCTTCCCAATGTATTTAGAATATTTAAATTAACTGTCGTCTGCCGATCACCAAAAAAGGCCGAAATCGCTCTAAAATTCATCCAGTCATGCTTAATATCAAAGACCAAAAGCGGTGACATCAAAACTAAAAAGCTCACTATGGCCCCAATTGTGCCAGTCCAAAACCTCCCATATCCCCCATCTCCCTTATAATGAACCCACAGCTCTCTCAACCACAAAACTCCCAGCACCGGCACTAAAATCAAGGCCAGATAATGCATCTGAACCGCAAAAGCCAGTGCAATACCTGAAATAATGAAATAGAGAAAATTTTTCTTTTGTCTGGCCCAATAAACACCTCCAATTACTAAAAGTGCAAAAAATGGTGCGGGATTAGGATTCCATGAAGAACGTGAATAAATAATATTAACCGGAGAGATAGCGTACAAAGCGGCCGCCACAAATGCCGGAACTTTGCCAAACCAGTTGCGGGAAAAATAATAGATCAACCCTACGGTTGCGGTTCCAATAAAAGCTACCATAACAGCAGCAGCAATTGGATTCAGCCACCAGATCGCCATTGAAACAGCCATCATATAGTAATAAAGCGGCCCCAAATACATATTGCCAATTGAAGTCGGCGGACCAATCAAAGGAATATCAAACGTCGTTAAAATCCGCTTCATCATCAAAGCATCCCGTCCTTCATCACCCAGAAAAGTCATATAAGCATCAATGCGGTAGAGGCGTAAACCCAATGTAATGAGTATTAAGAGAAGAAAGAGTACTAATTCAAGTTTATTTTTCTTAATAAAGTTCATATCTAGCTGATTAGCGGATTAGCTAATTAGTAATTTTATAAAAACTAATTCGCCAATTCGCTAATGACTAATTCGCTTTCTTTATGATTTCCCAAAGTTAAGCTCCTGCCATAGCTTCATCATATCAACAAAACTTTTGAAAACGACCGATAAATTAGCCCCTGTTGGTACTCCGTGAATTCTTGGATAATGATGAACCCCAACTTCAGCAAATCTATAGCCTTTTCTTTTGGCTTTAATCAGCATTTCAATCTGGGTTACTTTTTCTTCCGAATGAATTGGCAAAATTGATTCAAAGACCTCTTTTTTAAGCATCTTAAAACCACATGAATAATCACGAACATTTAAGCCCAGGACAATCATTGCCAGCATCTTCCATCCCCAGGTAAAAATCCTTCGTTGCAAAGGATCAGCCCGATTTAATCGATATCCCAAAATCACATCCGCTTCGCTGGTTTTCTCCAGCATTTTTTTAACCTCTGCAAATTTAAACTGTCCGTCCGAATCCGCAAATACTACCCATGGATATTTTGCCTCGGTGAAGCCGGTTTTAAGAGCTCTACCATATCCCTTATTTCCCTGATGATTCACCAAACGAACCTGGGAATACTTTTTATGAAGCTTTTCGACCTCTTCTCCGGTTCTATCCTTTGAGCCATCATTGATCACCAGAATCTCCCACTCCAGCGGTAATGTTTTTAATACCGAAACTGCATCTTCAACCGTCGCTTCAATATTTTCCTCTTCATTATATGCCGGAAAAAAGACCGAGAGTGCTTTAATCATAGAAAAAACAAGACGATAGAAAATAGAAAGATAGAAGATAGTATTTTGAAAGTAGAAGATTGAAGATAGATAGTCTTAATTCTACCTTCCATGATCCATCTTCTACCCCTATCTTCCATCCTCAATCATCTATCGTCCAATATACTAATATGCTACCATCAAATGTGTTATATGCATAGAATGATCTCGACCAAAACCCTAAAAGATATTTTCCTGATTACCCTTATCACCCTGATCCTGACAATAGCTATCTGGCTTCCTCATTTTCTTAAGCTTAATTTTTACGGGTTAAATTTTTCAGAGGGGTTTAATACCATTTATCGCAATTATGACGGTCTGGAATATGTTGTGATCGCCAAATCACTGTATTTCCCGGAAGCGATCAAAAATATCCCCCAATCTTTACCAGCAATTTATTACGCCGCCCATTTTCCTGGATATGCCCTGGCTATTTTATTGTTCGCGCCTTTATTAGGATTTCTCAAATCAATGTTATTTGTCGCACTCGGATTCACTATTTTATCTGCCTGGATGTTTTATCTGCTCGTTAAAGATTTCGAATTAACCAAACATCCATTATGGTTAACATTTTTATTTCTCATCTTGCCAGCCCGTTGGTTAATCATTCATTCCGTTGGCTCGTCAGAAACAATGTTCGCTTTCTTTATCATTTCAGCCTTCTATTTTTTAATGAAATTCGAACATTCAAACAAATGGCGCTTTATTCATTTAGCCGGACTAATGGGACTGGGGGCTCAATTAACCCGCCCCCCGGGAATTTTACTGGCAATTTCAATCGGTCTTTATTTATTTTGGAAAATCTTCAGACCGAACCATGTCATTGCGAGCGAGGAACAAGCATCTCAATCTTACTTAACCAGGATTACCCAAACCCTCATTCGCTATCATCCTTTATTCTTAATTCCTCTTGCTTTATTCTCTGTTTTTTACTGGTATCAATTTTCTTATGGTGATTTTTTTGCTTACTTTAAAACTGGAGACAATATTCATCTAGTCTTTCCGCCTTTCCAGGTTTTTAATAAAGCTCAATTTTGGGTCGGCGAAATCTGGCTGGAAGATATTGTCTATGTCTTTATCTTAGGATTTTTAGCAGTAATGTATCTATTCAAACAAAAACTCTTTCCCTTAGCATTTTTTGTTTTAACCTATTTACTGGCAACAATATTTGTCACTCACCGCGACATCTCCCGCTATGCAGCACCTATTTTTCCATTTGTTTTAATAGCTTTTGAAAAAGTTATTACAACCAAAGAATTTAAAATAGTAATGGCAATTGTGGGGCTGGGGATTTATCTTTATACTCAAAACTTTTTACTCAACAATACAGGCCCTTATCCCAACGTTGAATGGTTCAACTAGAACTCTCTAATTACTAATCGCTATTCTCTAATCACTTTTTATGTCGCCATGTTATGTAGTGATTGGCGATAAAATTCCAGGCCATTACTGGGGGGATTGTGGCAAAGAAATAAAAATTGTTGTAAGCGATATGCTTACCAAAAACCCAAATAAACCCATCTTCAAAAATTGCATGGAGCCCCTTAACAATAAGTACTGCAATTAATAATCCAACTGAACTAACGGCAACAAAAGTACCAAACTTTTTAAAATAATGGTCATTATTCTGTCTGCCTCTAAAAGTCCAGATATCATTTAATATAAAGTTATTTAATATTGCAATCGAAGTAGAAATTCCTTTTGCAGTTGCAGGTGGTAATCCATAATAGTTAATAAAAATCTTGTAAAAAATAAAATCTATAATTGTTCCAGCAGCTCCGACCAGACCAAATTTCAGAAACGTTTTTGCTCTTCGGCTAGCTTTAAATAAAGGAAAATTAAGACCCATCCGATGCAACAAAGCGTCAAAGGAGTAAGTTAACACGTCATATGAATAGTTGAAGGTTTTATTCTTTGAATATCCTTCAGCCCGATTTTTAAAAACCAATGGGACCTCTTTATATTTAGCTCCAGCTAAAATCGCTTCATTTAAAAAGGCCGGCTGAATAATAAAAGTCTTCTCTTTCCAGGGTAAACGGTCAAGATTAATCTTTTTAAACAACTCAGGAGTAAATGCCCGGGCCGAATTTGTCACTTCTTTGATATTAAACGGTCCCATTAGTACTCGTACTACCCATGAAGCCCCAGAACTAAAAATTCGCCGTGAAAGAGATAAATTATTTTTACCACCGGGAACAAACCGGGAGCCAAGGGCTAGATCATACCCGTCCTCAATAGTTTGAACCAGTTTGGGCAAAACAGCTACATCTACCTGCCCATCAGCATCCAGCTGAGCCATCACATCAGGATTCAGATGTTCCAGTGAATATAAATGTCCTTTAATCAACCCCACCCCTAAGCCACGTTCAACGTTCAGATAATGAATGCGTGAGTTTTCTTTAGCCAGCTTTTCAGCAATTTTTCCTGTCCCATCCGGTGAGTTGCTGTCAGAAATAACAACCTCAATCTTCCAGCCCGGCATCAGTTTTTCAGTTTTCAAAACTTCCTCAACAAAACCTTCCAGATTTTCTTTCTCATTAAAGGTCGGCAAAACCACGACGACTTTTTTCGACATGTTAGTAGTGTATGGGAAACGGTCTCAGTTTACAATCTATTATTTAAGTTCTCCAAGAAACAAAAACCAAGATACAAAATGGTTTGGATACTTGTATCTTGTTTCTTGTCTCTTTCTAGCCATTGCGTTAAACTCAGATTTAATGCAAAAAGTTTTAATCACCGGAGTTAACGGTTTCGTCGGACAGCATTTGCTGGATATTTTAGACGAATATTTTGTAATTGGATTAACTCACGGTGGAGAACTGGAAGAAACAGAAAACAGGAAATTTCACTCCGGCAACATCCTGGATAGTAATTTTTTAGACGAAATAATTGCTAAATATCAGCCGGAATCTATTATTCATCTGGCAGCAATTGCTCCAACTAATTTTAAAGATTCTGAACAGGTTTTTAAAATCAATTTACTGGGAACCAACAACCTCTATCAGGCTGTTATAAATCATAAAAGTGACTCTTTCAATCCAAAGATTTTATATATTTCGTCGGCTGAAGTATATGGAAAAGCTGATAATCCGGAAAATATTACTGAAACCTCATCTTTAAATCCACTAAACTTTTACGGCACCAGTAAACTGGCCGCTGACCGTCTGACCTATCAACTTTCAGTTAGTCATAAATTAAATACTGTAATCGTTCGTCCTTTTAATCACACAGGACCAGGGCAGTTACCCGGCTTTTTCGTACCGGATATGTTGTCACAAATTGTGGAAATTGAAAAAGGGGATAAAGAACCAGTTATTACTGTTGGCAATCTGGACAGTATAAGAGATTTATCTGATGTTAGAGATATTGTGAAAGCTTACAAACTAATTTTAGAAGGAGACGCCACTCCAGGAGAGGTCTTCAATGTTTGTTCAGGCAAAGGAATTGTTATGAAAGATCTTCTAGATAAAATTCTCTCTCTATCCTCAAAACAAATTGAAATTAAAAAGGATCCAGAAAAAGTCCGCCCTTCTGACAACCCCATTTCCATCGGCAACCACGACAAATTAACAAAATCCTTCCACTGGCAACCAGAATACTCCCTCGACCAAACACTAAAAGATACCATCGAATTCTGGAGAAACAAATCCTAGCCATATAAATGAGTAAACTCTTGCTTCGCAATAAATCTTCATTAAAGCGAAGTCTGGACGCAGCCCGTTAAGAAATTTTTGCGTAGAGCAAGAGGGGGAACCCGCCACTCGACTTAAGCAGTTCTAGGGAGTGAACGGAGGGGGTGCTAATGCGACGAAGGAGCATCAAGCTCTGCTTATCCCCCCTTAAACTGAGCAAAAATTTTAGGGATCGTCCACACTGAGCTAGTTTTTGACTTTTCGAGGCAATCGAGAAAAGAAAGGTTCTGTCAAAGACAGGTTCTTATACTTTTTGCGATCAAAAAGTACACCATGAAGTTTGATTTTAAAAAGATGCAACCATTGACTTTCATAAGCCGATATTTTAAGGTGATTAAACCTATGGGAAAAACCGCAGTTATCATTGGCGTCACGTCGCAAGACGGTTCTTATCTAGCTGATCTGCTTTTGGAAAAGGGTTATAAAGTGGTTGGAACACTTAGAAGATCAACCAATTATTATCATCCTAATATCTCCCATCTTTTAGGGAAAATTACAATCGAAGCAGCTGACCTAACGGATTCAACTTCGCTCTCTGAAGTTATTAAAAAGTATCAACCAGATGAGATTTACAATATTGCCGCCCAGTCAGTTCCTGCCGATTCCTGGTCACATCCTTTTTACACAGGCGAAGTCACAGCACTCGGTGTTGTAAGAGTTTTGGAAGCCGCCAGGCAGTTTGCTCCTCACGCCAGGATTTACCAGGCAACTTCCCGTGAAGTTTTTGGCAATATCGAAGCCGCGTCAGCTACAGAAGACACCCCTCTGGATGCCAATAACCCTTACGGTATCGCCAAAGCCTACGCCCATATGATGATTCGCTGCTACAGAGAGTCCTACAGTATATTTGCCTGCGGCGGATA
>JADMIO011367180.1_pt1 | contig 22380 bp, 12 predicted proteins | sample 8958161 | NCBI WGS metagenome assembly JADMIO01 (sample SAMN16585339, study PRJNA669376) | soil metagenome | isolation source: Crop rotation soil | place: USA: Cullars Rotation, Alabama | collected 2011 | reverse complement strand
GCCGCGACTTCAAGTCACGTGAATTCCAAGCTTCGGATCCCACTGTGCTGGAAAGGGGGTAGGTTTTGATGAAGGCGCGGAGGACGGTTTCGGGGACGCACTCGGTGCTCATGGAGCCGTGTAGGAAGAAGTTGTAGTCGTCATTGGACCAGGTGGGGACTTGGGTGGATTCGGCGGGGGTGGGGATGTGAGTGGAGTGGAAGGTGGCGCAGGAGATGAGTAGCGCGGTAGCGCCAGCCGAGATCCACAGACTCGCGAGTGAGAGGAAACGTCGAATCTTGAACATGTGTGGAAATGCTAACGGCCGAGTTGGAGGAGGTAAAGGAAAATCCTCACGGAAATTTCATCCGTTGGTGGGGGAGAACCAATTGGGTTGGAATACACATTGGACCCCCGGCCGAGCCGGGGGCTGACGCCGCGCGGTCCGGCTATTCGCGGAAGGTGCCGATGACCTGGCCGGTGAGGGAGACGGTGCGGGCGCCGCGGAACTTGTTTTCGGCCATGCCGGAGACGAGGGCATGCTGGAGTTCGGCGACCTTCAGGAGGGCAGCTTCCTGTTTGGGGTAACGGACCTCGCGGTAGCCCGTGACGGTTTCGGGGGCTTTGAAGATGTCGAGCCAGATGTTGTAGATGGCGGTGTCATGGGGTGCGTGGAGATCGCAGGTGTCGACGAGCTTCATGAACCAGTCGCGGAAGTCGCGTTCCTTGCGGTGCCAGCCGGGCATGAGGGCCCGAAGCCAGCGGCAGTGGCGCAGGATGGCGTATTGCCAGTTGCGGCCTTTCCAGTGGAAGCGGATTTTTTTGCCGAAGAGTTCGAATTCGGGACGGTTCAAGTGGACGTAGGTGATGGAGTCGCCGTTGGCGGGGTTGACGTTGTAGCGGCGGCGGTCGCGTTTGTACTTTTCTGGGCTGGTGTACATCATCGAGACATACACTTCATCCTTGATCATCATGACCTTGGCGAGGTTCCAGATCACCGCACGCGTGACGGCGAAGCGGCGGTCGGGCGTATCCTGCTGGTAGGTTTTGACGATGCGGGAGGAGTATTGGCGGCCGTATTTCAGGGTGCCCCATTGGATGGCATCGAAGAGGCGGATGACGTAGTCGCGCTTGCTGGCGTCGTCCAGGTCGGGCATCTGGGCGAGGGTTTCGCGGCACATCTCGCGGTAGATGCGGGCGTTCTTTTTACCCCAGGCACTGGAGGCTTTGAGGATGTTGGCTTTGCGTTCGATGGCCTGGTCGACGGTTTCGACTTGTTTTGGGGCGGAGACGCCGAAGAGGTCGGGGCGGAGGACGATTTTGCGGCCGATGTTGAAGGCGCGGAAGTTGCGTTCGAACTCGCGGCCAACGGCGTGGCGGATGGACCACTTGATCGAGTTGTAAGTCAGCGGAATAAAGCCGAGCTGGTAGGCGACGCCGAGCATCATGATGTTGGCGTAGAGCTTGGAGTCGAGGAGGCGTTCGCAGAGGTCGCCGACGTTGAAGGAAAAGAATTGGCCAGGCTTGCACTGGCTCTTGATCATGGTGGCAAGTTCTTCGGGTTCGAAGTCATCACGGCCCATGAGCGTCAGGATGGTGGGGGTTTTGCCGGTGTTGACGACGGCGTGGGTGAATTTGTTGCTGGCGACGCGTTGGAAGTCGGTGGGGGAGCAGGCGCGGGCTGCTTCGAGGGCGTCGATTCCGATGAGGAGGTCGGCTTTGCCGAACGGGAGGACGGGTGAGCCGGCGATGGGCTGGCGTGAGAACTGGATTTGCGAGTAGACGCCTCCGTTGCGGATGGCGAGACCTTTTTTGTCGATGAAGCCGATGTAGAGGCCGTCTTTGTGAGCAGCGCGCACGAGGATGTCACCGGCGGTGCCGATGCCCATGCCGCCGACGCCGGCCATGTAGCAGCGCCAGATTTCGCGATCTTTCCAGGTGTTGGCGGAGGTGGTGGGGGGATCGGGGATGCCCTGGAGGTCGACGACTTCATCGGGGAGGCGCGGCGGGCGTTTGCGTTTGATGATGACCTGTTCGAACGAGGGGCAGGCATCGATGCGGGCGCAGGCGCCATCGTTGACGCAGGAGGTGAAGTCGGTCTGGACTTTCTTGCCGTAGTCGGTGTCGACGACTTTCAGGCCGGGGCAGCCAGTCTGGTTGGTGCACTCGAGGCAATATTCGCAGACTTCATCGGTGACGTTCATGTGGCGTTTTTCGCGGATGAAGCCGAGTTCTTTTTTTTCCGCGTGCTCTTCGCGGCGGCGGCGGCGGTGAAAGGTGATGCCGCATTCCTTGTCGGCGATGACGATTTTGACGCCGTCTTCCAAGATGACTTTTTCGAGCATGTCACGGTAGTCATCGCGAAGGGCGGGACTCATGCGGATGACGCGGGCGCGGGGGACCTCGCGGGTCTCGCGGGCGTGCTTGCCCAGCGGGCCGGCGGCATCAGGGATCAGGCTTTTGACGATGCGTTCGATGTCGTGTGAGAGCACCTTGTTGCCCATGATGTCTTCTTCACAGGTGGAGTTGGGCTGGTGGCCGGTCATGGCCGTGGTGCGGTTCTCGAGGATGATAAAGGTGATGTCCTGTTGCTGCGTGATGGCGTTGGCGATGGCGACCTGGCCGGAATGAAAGAAGGTGCCATCGCCCATGAAGACGATCTGTTTGTTGGTGATGAAGGGGTCGGTGCCGGCGCCAGTTGCGCCGCCCAAGCCCATGCCGCTGTAGTTGTGCATGAGGGGCTTGTTGGGCTCGAACATCATCATGGTGTAGCAGCCGGTATCGCCGTGGGCGACCAAGTCGACGGGAGTTTTTCCGTACTGCTCCTGCATGTATTGGGGGTTGAGCAGGTTTTTGCGGATTTCGAGGAGTGCGCTGGAAGAATCGCGGTGGGGGCAGCCGGGGCAGTAAGCCGGGGTGCGCGTGGCGATGTTCTCTGATTCGCCGGGGACTTTGGCGCTGGCGGCGCGTTCGATGGTGTCGAGTTCTTCACTCAAGCGGCCGTTGGAAAGTTCATGCGGGATGTTGGGGGTGTCGCGGAGGAACTCGGTCAATTTCTGGATGAGCATGGAAGGGTGGAGGCCGCGGGAGCTGGGGAGGCCGGGACGGTTGCGGGGGAATTCCTTGCCCCAGAGTTCGGTGTTGGCGATGGGGTCGTCGGGGGTGTTCTGGCGGACGCGGGAGAGGTATTCGGCGATCTGGCGTTCGATGAAGCTTCGGCGTTCTTCAACGACGATGAGGCGTTCGCACATGTTGGCGATCTGGTCGATCATGGCGGTGTCGAGGGGGTAAGACATGGCGAGCTTGAGGATGGGGAATTCGCCCAAGAGGCCCATTTCGCGGAGGGCATCGCAGAGCATGGCGTAGCTGGGGCCGCTGGAGATGAAGCCAATGGGGGCGCGCTGGGAGCGGCCGCCGCGCCAGGAGCGTTCGATGGGGAAGGCGATGCGGGAGAGGGAAAGCTCGCGCGTGCGTTTGATGGCGAGCTTGAGGCGTGCTTCGAGAGTGAGTTCCTGGCGCCAGGAGCGCGGGGGGAGGAGGACGGTTTGATCGACGGGGATTTTGGCGGTTTCGATGGCGATGCGCTGTTTGGTGGAGATGGCGGGCCACTGGTTGGGGCGGCATTCGACGGTGCCCCCACCATCGGCGAGCTGAACGGTGACGCCGTAGCCGATGTAGAGGTTGGCGGCGACGCTGATGTCGAAGGCATGGGCAATCCAGTCTTTGAGTTCCTGGGAATTGCTGGGCTCAAGGACGGGAACGCGGAGGTGTTCGTAGAGGAAGCGGGAATCGGCGGGGACCTGGGTGGATTCGCTCCAGGGGTCATCACCGCTGACGATGACTGCGCCGCCGGTGTTGAAAGGGATGCCGGCCAGGTTGCCCAAGGCGAGCGCATCGGAAGCGACGTGGAGGCCGACGCTTTTGAAGACGGCGATGGCTTTGACACCGGCCATCTGGGCGCCGTTGACCATGGCAACGCTGATGGCTTCGTTGTTGGCCATTTTTGCGGCGATGCCGTGCTCAGCCAGGAGGCCTGAAATGTCGTGGCAGGCATCGAAGAAGTTGGCGACGGGGGAGCCGGGGTAGCCGGTCAGGAGGGCTACGCCGCCGGGGGTCTCAAGGCAGCCTTTAAGGAGGAGTTCCGACCCGGTGAAGATCTCGGAGCCGCTTTCGACCATGAACCGGGGGTCAATTTTCATGCACGCTTCCCATGCAAAACATCAGTCACAAGCAGGAGGCCCTGGTGCGGGTTAAACCGTTGAGGTCCTCTAGTTTGGGTGCCCTCATGGCAAGGGAACATCTTAGCGAATTGGGGATCAAAAACCTACCAAGGGAGGCGCCCAAATAGGGCAGGAATTGCGCCTGGGGTTGAAGGTGCATAAAAGTCGTGTGGGGAACGTTTTCCGAATACTTGTCGGGTTGTGAAGTTGACTTCAGGATCGTGGTTGATACCAGCGAAAAACTGAGTTGTAGGAGTTGAAATATGCTTCGCGTGTCGGTTGCGGTGGCTCTGGTTGCGGCAGTTGCGAGTGGTTCATCGCTGTGGGGCGCGGATGTGGCTGTGACGGTGAAGACCGACACGGTGGTGAACACGATCAACCCGCAGGTGTACGGGCACTTTTTTGAGCATATTTATCACTCGGCGAATGGAGGGATCTGGGGCGAAGCGGTTTGGAACAGGAGCTTCGAGCAGAACAATGAAGGGGCGATGGGTCCTGCGACGTGGTCGACGAATGGAGATGTGATTGCGTATGCGGGGACGAATGAGTCGCGGATTCTGGGAGGATATGAGTGGCGGGATTTTGATTTTACGCTGGAGGCGCGGCGGACGGAGGGGGATCAAGGGATACGGATCTATTTTCGGTCGAAGGGGCAGAATCTGGGGGCGCTGACGCTGGGGAATGCGGGGCAACATCGGGTTGAACGGTTAGGGGCGGCGGCCGGGCGCGGCGGCGGGCCGGTGCCGTCGACTTTGCTGGCGGATCCGGTAAGCGGGACGCTGGCGGCGGGGTGGCACAAGGTGCGCATTCGAATGGAGGGTGCGAAGCTGCAGGTGTGGTTGGATGGACAGCAGTTGTTCAATGTGGATACGCCGGTGGGTGGGCGCGGAGGTGGAGGAAGGGCAGGAGCGACAATGGCGGCGAGTGGGCCGGCACCGGTGCAGCCGTTGTTGCCGCAGGGGATGATTGGGCTGGGGAGCCTGGGGAGTAGGGCGGAGTTTCGGAATATTCTCGTGACGGGGTTGGATGGGAAGGTGTTCTGGAGGGGGCCGATCCCGACGCTGGTGAATAATTCGGTAGTGGAGAAGTGGGGTGTAACGGGCGGAACGGCGCGGGTGGTGAATGAGCCGGGGCAGGCGCTTAATGATGCGCGGTGTTTGGAGTTGACGGGAAATGCGCAAACCGTACTGACGCAGCCGGGGTTTTATGTGCGGGCGAATGATCCGCTGGAGGGGTCGCTGTGGTTGAAGGGGAAATCGGGGGAAGTGAGCGTACAGTTTGTGGAAGATGGGACGAATGCGGTGCTTTCGGAATTGGCACTAAACGTTTCGTCTGAGCGGTGGCAGGAGTGTCCGCTTCTGTTGCCGATATCGAAGACAGCCGAAGCGACGCTCAAGATTACTTTCAAAGGCGAACACCAGGTGATGATTGACCAGGTGTCGCTGATGCCCAAGAGCGCCAAGGACAATGGGGGATTCCGGGTGGATATGTACGAAGCATTTGCGGGGTTGAAGCCGACGGTGATGCGGTGGCCGGGCGGGTGTTATGCGGAGACTTATTTCTGGAAGAATGGGATTGGTCCGCAGAAGGACCGGAAGAAGGGGAAGCAGGCGTGGTGGGAAGAGTTTGATCCCAATGCACTGGGGACGGATGAATATATTGCGCTGTCGCGGAAGATTGGGTCGGAGCCGCTGCTGGTGATTCAGACCGGAATGCACCAGGTGAAGCCGGGCGGCAGCCGGCAGGATGGTGATCCGATTGATACGCCTGAGGAGTGGGCACCGTATATCAAGGAAGCTTGCGAGTGGATTGAGTACTGCAACGGGCCGGCGACTTCGACGTGGGGGAAGGTGCGCGCGGCGAATGGGCATCCGGAGCCATTTAATGTGAAGCTGTGGGAGATTGATAATGAGTTGTGGCGGTCGCGCGTGATCAGCCCGGAGGTTTATTCGCGGGCGGTGCGGCTGTTTTCCGAAGCGATGAAGAAGCAGGATCCAACGATCACGATCATTGCCCATGGCGGCAATGGAACGGACCGGGCTTACAACCAGCCGGTGGTGAACAATGCGGCGGATATGTTCAACGTGCTGTCGATTCACCATTACACGCAGGCGCCGCAGTACGTGACCGGAGTGCAGGCGCAGGATGCCTTGTATGCGGATGTGATCAATCTGATCAAGGGGTCGAAGAATCCGAGCGCGAAGATTTATGTGTCGGAGTGGAATGCGCAGACGACGGACTGGCGGACGGGGCTGTATGCGGGCGGGATTCTGAACACGTTTGAGAAGTACGGAGAGTACATCACGATGGCGGGTCCGGCGCTGATGGCGCGGCACGTTTCAGCGCATGACTGGGACAACGGGTTTATTAACTTTGACAACAAGGGGTGGTTTGCGGGGCCGAATTATGTGGTCATGAAGCTGTGGCGGGAGAATTTTGCGCCCAATCGCGTGGCGGCGGAAGTGCAGGGGGTGACGGCGCAGAATTTTAATTTGATTGCGACGAAATCCGCGGATGGGAGGCAGGCGTATCTGAAGGCAGTGAATTTCAGTGATGAGCCGATGAATGTGACCACGACGGTGGAAGGTGCGCTTAAGCCGACGGGGGCGACTATGAAGCTGGTAGCGCCGGGATCGCTGCAGGCGCGGAATTCGATGTTTGAGAAGGATGTGATCAAGGCGGTGGATGCGCCGGTGACACTGAATGGGAATCAGGTGAAATTTGCGCTGCCGCCGAATTCCGCGGCGGTGGTGCAGTTGAAATGATGCCCCCCCGGGGCTGAGGGGGCTATGATGAGGATGGAGGTGTTTTATGCGTGCAGTGATTCTGGTTGCGGTGCTGGCATTGGGGGCTTGCGGGAAGAGTGAGCCGAGCTCAACGGGAACGGGCGGAGGAGGCGCGGGAAGCAGTAAATCGGTGGTGGAACATATGAAGGATGCCGGGGAAAGCATCAAGGATGCTGGAAAACAGGCGCTGCAGGATGCGAAGCCGGCTTATGAGAAGGCGAAGGAAGTATCGCGGGATGCGATTCATAGCGCTGCGGAGAAGGTGTCGGATTGGACATCGCCGACAACTATGACCAAGCCGAAGTGACTACTTCTTCTTGACCGTGATGGGGACGGGCTTTCGCGGGGGCGCGTGTTCGGATTTGCCGGGTTCTGGTTTTTTGATGTCTTTGATGGGGGCTTTGGGTTTGCCGTCAGCGCCGGCGGCGGCGGCTGCTTCGATGGGTGGGGGGGCGAGGATGGGGGAGGGGACTTTGGCGACCTGGGGCCAGCTTTTGGGGGACCAGTCATCAATTTCTTTGCGGGAGCCGTGGAAGAAGTCCTCGGCTTCGCCGGCTTTGAGGTGTTTTTCGATGAGGTGCTGGGCGGTTTTGATGTCGGTGCCCTCGGGGAACGCATCTTTGGAGATCATCCAGAGGAGGAGCTTGGTATCGACGGGGGCGGCGGTGATGCCGAAGCAATCGACGCAAACGGCGGCTTCGGCGTAGGGGGTGATGCCGGCGAGGCTCTGGAAATAGGGGCGGATGTCGGACTTTTTCATTTCCTTGACCTGGTCGAGCCGCATGTGATGGGCGCGGTCAAAGATGCTTTGCAGCGTGCGGTGGAGAGCGGAGCAGCGGGATTCGGCGAAGGGGTAACGGACACCCAGGAGGGCGGCCAATTCGATGGCGGGGGTGACGCGCAGCTCATTGAAGTCGACCATGGTTTCCATGATTTTGCGTTCGGCGGTGGAGGAGCGTGCTTCGTCGCAGTCGTACTCGAGGAAGGCGCGGACGAGCCGCATGAGCGGGTCGGTGACGACGGCATTTCGCGCCGGGGCGGCCTTGACGAGGCGGGTGATGGTTTTTTTCAACACGTCGAGTTTGATGGCTGGCTTGTTCATACTTTCCCTTTGTTACGGGTGCGGCCACGACCGCCAGGCCGGCGGGGTTCCGCCGGGGCCCGTGTTTGTTCATGATCGGCGGTGTCCTGCTGCATGGTTTCGTCGATGGCTTTGAGGACTTCCGCCTGCTTCTTGAGAGATTCGTCGAGAATGAAGGAGAGCCGGGGGGCGAAGCGCATGGTGAGGTTTTCGGCGACCTCGGATTGAATGTGACGGCCCGCGGACTGGATGCCCTCCAGGACGGTGGCGGGGGTTTTTTTGGAGGCGAGGATGCTTAAGTAGACTTTGGCTTCGCGGAGGTCGCGGGTGATTTCGACGCGGGTGACGGAAACCAGGCCATCGACGCGGGGGTCGGAGACATCGCGAAGCAAGACGGATGCGACGATCCGCTGGATCTGCGAGGCGACTTTGAGCTGTCGTACTGATGCCGACATGGCGATTCCTGTCAGGGGCCGATTCAGCGGCCGGATACCACTTCAATCTGGAAGTCGAGGAGTTCAGCGAGGCGTTCGCGCCGGGCGTGCTCGACGATTTTGGAAAGCGAGCTCTCGAGCTGGCGGGCATCGGTGCCGACCATGGCGATGCCGAAAAAGGCATGCTGCGGGTGATCGAGGTGGTCGACCTCGGCGGTGGAGACGTTGTGGTGGTGATGCCATTTGTCCTTGAGGGAGCGGACGACTTTCCGCTTGTCCTTGAGGTTGAGGGCATCGCCGATACGCATTTCCAATTGAAGAATCCCGATAAGCATAGTTGTCAGTGGCCAGTGGCCAGTGGTCAGCAGGAAGATGCGGCTTACGCCGCCATGTTTGTCAGAGGATCAGGTGGTCTGACCACTGACCACTGATCACTGACAACTTTGTTAGAGCGTCCTTGCGACGTCGACGGTTTTGTAGGCTTCGACGCGGTCGCCGATTTTGATGTCGTCGTAACCGGCGAGCTTGATGCCGCATTCGAGGCCGCCGCGGACTTCCTTGATGTCTTCCTTGAAGCGTTTGAGGCTGTCGAGCGTGAGGTTTTCGACGACGACGGTACCCTCGCGAATGAGGCGGTATTTGTTGCTGCGCTGCAGGACGCCGTCGGTGACAATGCAGCCGGCGATGTTGCCGACTTTTGAGACCTTGATGATCTGGCGGATTTCCGCATGCCCCAGGACCTGATCCTGCTTGGTGGGAGCCAACATGCCGGTGAGGGCTTTGCGGATGTCGTCGGTAATTTCGTAGATGATGCGGTAGGTGCGGATTTCGACGCCGGCTTCTTCCGCGAGGTTGCGGGCGCTTTCATCGGGTACGACGGAGAAGCCGATGATGATGGCGTCGGAGGCTTCGGCCAAGAGGACATCGCTTTCGGTGATGCCACCGACAGCGGCGTGGAGGAGGCGGACTTTCACTTCCTTGGAGAGTTCCTCGGTCATGAGGGTCTTGAGCACGTCGACGGAGCCCTGAACGTCGGCCTTCAGGATCATGCGCAGTTCTTTGACAGCGCCAGCCTGAATGGTGTCGTAGAGGTTTTCGAGAGTGACCTTTTTGCGGCGGGCGATTTCGCCCTCGCGGTCGGCGCTGCCCTGTTCGTCGGCGATGTCGCGGGCTTCGTTGGGATCTTCCATGGCGTAGAACTTGTCGCCAGCGCCGGGAACGGAGCTTAAGCCGATGACCTCGACGGGGGAGGAGGGACCGGCTTCCTGGATTTGTTTGCCTTTGTCATCGGTGATGGAGCGGACGCGGCCCCAGGCAGCGCCGCAAACGATGGTGTCGCCGATGCGGAGGGTGCCATTCTGCACAAGCATGCGGCCGACGACGCCACGGTTGGGATCCATAAATGCTTCGATGACTGCGCCGCGCGCGGGAAGCTGAGGAGAAGCCTTGAGGTCTTTAAGGGTGGCGGTGTAGTCGAGATATTCGATCAATTCTTTGACGCCCTGGCCGGAGACGGCGCTGGTTTTGACGACTTCGATATCGCCGCCCCATTCGGCGGGGTTGAGGCCCTGTTCGGCGAGCTGGCCCAATACTTTGTTGGGATTGGCTTCGGCTTTGTCGATCTTGTTCATGGCCACGACGATGGGAACGCCGGCGGCCTTGGCGTGATTGATGGATTCGACGGTTTGGGGCATCACGCCATCATCGGCCGCGACGACCAGTACGACCACATCGGTCATGTTGGCTCCGCGGGCACGCATGGAGGTGAAGGCCTGGTGGCCGGGGGTATCCAAGAAGGTGACGCGCTTGGGTTTGCCATCACCACCGGTGACCTCGACAGTGTAGGCACCCACGTGCTGGGTGATTCCGCCGGCTTCACCGGCGGCGACGTTGGCGGAGCGGATCTTGTCGAGGAGGCTGGTTTTGCCGTGGTCGACGTGGCCGAGGATGGTGACCACCGGTGCGCGGAAAGCTTTTTCCGCGGCATCTTCCCGAGCCTTGTATTCGCGCTCGATGATCTGGGCGTGGCTTTCGCGGGCTTTGATGACCAGATCGAGGCCCATGTCGATGGCGATGGTGAGGGCGGCATCGGGTTCAATGACCTGATTGACGGTTGCCATGACGCCCTTGGCCATGAGCTTTTTGACGATGTCGCTGGATTTGACACCCATTGCTTCAGCAAGCTGGCGGATGGTGAAGGGTGGCGTGATTTCGATGTGGGTGGGTTTGCTGGCGATATGGGGCTGACCCGGGACGCGCTGCTGCTTGATCATCTCGCGTTTACGTTCGCGCAGAGCCCCCGCAGCGCTGGCAAGGCGGTCCTGGCGTTCGGCAAGGTCGGCCTCGCGCCACTCGCGGATTTTTTCTTCGCCGGCATCGCCACGCCGGCCGGTGGTGCCACCGCGCCGCGAGGTGCGGGCTTTTTTCTTGGCTGCTGTCTCTTCATCATCTACCGGAACTTCCGCACGGGCAGTATTGCCCTTGCGGCTGCCGCCGGGGGTTGTGGGAGGCATGGCTGGAGGCATTGCGCCGCCCGGGCCGCGCGACATTGGGCTTCCAGGTCCGCCGGGTCCGCCCATTCCAGGACCGCCGCCCATGGGACGGGGGCGCGGACGCGGCGCGGGGAGTTGATCGGGTTGTTCAACACGGACGACCTTGGGACCCTGTACCTGGGCGGGCGTTGGCCTCACCTGCGGGCCGACAGGGGCGAGCGAAGTCGGGCGCGTGGGGACGTTTGGGACACCCTTGGGCATGACTGCGGGGCGCACTGGTTTTTGCGGGACTTGCGGCGCAACGGGTTTAACAGGGGTTGCCGGAGCTGTAGCCGCAGCGGCGGGGCGCAGGGGTGCGACGGGCTTGACGGGGACTTCTGGCGCGGGCGGCGGCGCCGGTGGCGCGACGGGGGCTGCGGGTGCTTCGACTGTTGGGGAGACGACGGGAGATTCGATTACGGGTTCTGGGGCGATGATTTCAGGTTCAGGGGGCGTGGTTGTCTTTTCTTCGCGGGGAATTTCGATCACCGGAGTTTCGACAACGGTGGGAGCTGCAGCGCGGACTTCCTCCTCGGGGGGTTCGGCGACTGCGGTGGCAGTATCCCCACTGTCATCGGCGCCAGAGGCGGCGGTCGCTTTCTTGGAGCGGCCCTTACGGGGCGCTTTTTGGATTTTCTTGGCTTCGACGTGCTCGGTGGACTCGACGGCGGTTTTGAGCACGCCGGAGCTGAACCACTCTTCAATGGTGGCGGCAAGGCCCGCGCTTATGGGGCTCATGTGCGTCCAAGGTTTGTCTTTGTCGGGGGGAGGAATCCCCTCATCGAGACATTTCTTGACGATGGCCTTGCTGTCGATGCCAAGCTTCTTGGCGAGTTGGAAAACTTTGAGACTCAAGTATGGCTCCAGTAGTCCGGCTAGTTTGAGACGTTAAAAGAAATCCTATGAAACAATTCTGCCGTTGTTGTCGACCGGAGGCTCCTGCCGCCGGCATAACGATTAACCGTTTGGTGTCGAAGCCTCCTGCGGTTGCAGAGGAGATTGTTCGACGGGGGCCGGCGCGGGGGCTGCTTCGAGAGCGGCGAGGGGGCTGAGCGCCGGTGTGCGTTCGGAGGGAGCGGGAGCGGCAGCGGCGGCATCGAGGGGAGAAATCTGCGATTTGCGGGCTTCCTCCTCGGCAGCGCGACGGGCGGCATCTTCGGCGGCGATGCGCTTGGAATCTTCGGCAGCCAGGGCCACGATTTTGTCCGCGAGTTCCTGCGGGAGCTCCAGCTCTTTGACAAGGGGCTCGGAACCGACTTCCTCGATATCCAACAGGTTGATGAAGCCGAGGGCGACCATGCGGTCGAGCATGGATTCGTCGACGCCGTCGATGGTCTTGAGGGATTTTTCGAGGTCCTCGAGGCCCTTGTTGTATTCCTTGGGCGTCAAGATATCGATGTCCCAACCAGTCAGGCGGGCGGCGAGGCGGACGTTCTGGCCGCGCTTGCCGATGGCGAGCGACAGTTGGTCTTCATTGACCACGACGGTGGCGCGGTTGAGTTCGAAATTGAGCGAGGTCTCGACAATTTCCGCGGGCTTGAGGGCGTTCTGGATCAAGATCTGCGAGGAGTCGTTCCAGCGGACGATGTCGATTTTTTCGCCACCCAATTCATCCACGATGTTTTTGATGCGGCTGCCGCGCACGCCGACGCAGGCGCCGACGGCATCGACTTTGGTGTCGATGCTGGTGACGGCGATCTTGGTACGGTAGCCGGCTTCGCGGGCGAGGGCTTTGATTTCGATGACTTTTTCCTGGACTTCGGGGACTTCAACTTCAAAGAGGCGGCGGATGAAATCCGGGTGGCTGCGGGAGAGGATGATTTTGACCTGGTTGCCGCCATCGCGGACATCAAGCAGGAGGCAGCGGATGCGTTCGCCGGTGTTGTGGGTTTCGCCGGGGATCTGCTCACTCTTGGGCAGAAAGCCTTCTGAGCGGCCGACGTTGACGATCAGGGCGTTGCCCTCGAAGCGGGAAACGCTGCCGGTGATGATGGCGCCTTTCTGCTCCATGTATTCGTCGAGGATGCTGGTGCGCTCGTTTTCGCGGATTTTCTGGATGAGGACTTGTTTGGCGGTCTGGGCGGCGATGCGGCCGAACTCGCGGTAGTCGATGAGTGTTTCGCCTTTGCGCACCTCGATTTCACCGGACATGCGGTCGATGGTGCAGGTGACGTCTTCGGCTTCGCCGTAAAATTTGCGGGCGGCGGAAAGCAGCGCGGCTTCGATATCCATAAAGATTTCTTCTTTATCGATGTTCTTGTCGCGCGCGATGGAGTCGACGATACGCAAAAGTTCCTGGTTCATGGCAACATCCTTGAAGAGATATTCAGTTGTCGAGGCAGTTTTCAGCTGCTTCGTACGCCCGACCGCCCGGCGCGCGGCTAACTCAACTATTTGCGGCTGGACCATGGAGGCGCCAGCCAAAACTTTCACCCCGCAAAAACAAAAACGGCGGAGAAAGCTCCACCGTCCAATTTCGCGTAAGTGATACGCATCCGCTCGAAAAGGAGTCGTTAAGAGGAGATCCACCTCCATGCTTCGACTGCCAGAGCGGCAAACCCCGAACGCTCCGCGAAAAATCGCGGAAGGTTCGAACCGGCGGCACGCTGGACGGCGGAGAATTTTCCGCAGGCGTGAGCCGGAAGGAACATGTGCGACTTATGCAGCCGCATGACTCGTCTCGTGTGTCAGCGTGATATTCACGCCAGTGTCTCCAAGTTCGAACAAATGGACTCTTGCCAAGTCCACAAAGAATGTAATTATACCGTTTACCGGCAATTTGCCAAACTCATGGGCATCGGTACGGCAAACCAAATCGTGGAACGTGGCGGGGGAGCCCTCGGGTAGGAGGGAGAGGTCGACGCGGTCGCCGAGGGGTTCGAGGACGTTCACTTTTGCGGTGAAGCTGTTGTTGGGGTAGTCGAATTTCCCCTCTCTCTTAGGAGAGAGGCTTTCGGGGCGGACGCCCAAGATGAGGTCTTTGTTGGCGTAACGTCTTGCCACATCGGTCATTCGGGCGGGGAGCGTAATCTTCTGGGTACCGAACAAGAAGACGGGGGTGGAGTAGGAGCAGTCGATTTTTCCGTGGATGAAGTTCATGGGAGGAGTGCCGACGAAGCCCGCAACGAAGCGGTTGAGAGGGCGGTCGTAGACTTCGAGCGGGGGGGCACATTGCTGAATGATGCCATCCTTCATGACGACGATGCGGTCGCCTAAGGTCATGGCTTCTTCCTGGTCGTGGGTGACGTAGATGGTGGTGGTCTGGAGGCGCTGGTGAAGTTTTTTTATTTCGGCGCGGGTTTCGACGCGGAGTTTCGCGTCGAGGTTTGAGAGAGGTTCATCGAAGAGGAAGGCTTGCGGGTGGCGGACGATGGCACGGCCGAGGGCGACGCGCTGGCGCTGGCCGCCGGAGAGGGCTTTGGGTTTGCGTTCGAGGAATTTTTCGAGGTGGAGGGTGCGGGCTGCTTCGGTGACCCGTTGGCGGATTAGTTCTTTGGTGAGCCTAAGTTCTTTGCGGCGGAGTTCGAGTCCGAAGGCCATGTTTTTGAAGACGGTCATGTGGGGGTAGAGGGCGTAGTTCTGGAAGACCATGGCGATATCGCGGTCTTTGGGTGGGACATCGTTAACGATGCGGTCGCCGATTTTGATCGTGCCGCCGGAGATATCCTCGAGGCCGGCGACCATTCGGAGAGTGGTGGATTTGCCGCAGCCGGAGGGGCCGACGAGGACGATGAACTCGCGGTCGGGGATGTCCAAGTCGATGCCGTTTACTGCGGGATTGGGGGTGCCAGGATAATGTTTATAGACTTTCTCGAGGGTGACGCCGGCCATGGGGGCATTTTATGGCTTGCGGGTTGTTTACGCACATGCATGCGGGGCTTTTGCCTCAGGTGCACACGACGCGATTTTAGACGCGGAGTACGCGGAGATCGCCGAGATAGCGGAGTGAGTTTCGTGTTTAGAGCGCGACTTTCAGGTCACCTCGTCTTTGATGGTGAGGCCGTCCCGGTTTTTGGAGTTTAGGTTTATCGGTTGCCAGCCGGTTTCGGAGGCGCGAGAGGGGGCTTCGATGAAGCGCGTGGTGGCGGAATGGGCAGGTTTCTGCTGGAGCTTCTGGGCTTCTTCAGCGCCGCGTTTGCCGGCGAGGAAGGCGTGGTCGGAGTTGAAGTATTCCCATTCGCTGTAGCGGCCGACGAGTATGATGTCGTTTTTGGCGAGCCACTCGCGGATGATGGCGATGTTTTTGGGGCGGGCGTGATCGTAAACGACGTAGGCGAAAGGCATGTCGACAACGTTGGCGCAGAGGATGGGATCATCCTCGCGGATGAAGCCGACGCGGCGGGCATCGGCGATGCAGCGGTCGATGAGGGCCTGGTCGTCTAGGACGAGTGGCTTTCCGGGGCCGTAGGTGATTTCGCAGGTGAAGCCGAAGCCGCCCTTGGGATTGCAGTGGGGACTGGCGTTGCCCTGGACGAAAATGCGGTGGAAGAGCGTGTCTTCCGGGTAATAGATCCAGTGTTTTTCGGTGATGTTTTCGCGGCCTACGCCGATGTTCACGCATTTGACGGAGGTGTGGCGGAGGTTGTTGGCGGCCTGGCGGACGCGAAGTGGGGCTTCTTCACCCATCATGCGGATCAGGACCGGCAGTGGCATGGTGGAAATGAGCTGGTCGTATTTCACGGTTTGGCCGGTGGAGAGGGTGAGAAGTTTTTTGCTTGGTGAGACGCCGGCGATGCGCGTGTTGAGCATGAGATGCTCGCGGATGAAAGGAAGGAAGCCGTTCATAAGCGATTGGAAGCCGCCGCGCAGAGGATAGCCGAAGCGGGCGTTGGGGCCCATCGGCGCTGGGACGGGTTGGAGTGCGCCCAGAATCATCTCCTCGAGATCGGGGAGTGGGACGCGGCCGCCGAGCCAGCTGGTTTCCATTTCCTTGAGATCGACCGCCCAGATTTTGCGGTTGTAAGGGATCGCAAAATGCTTGGCGATGCCGGCGCCCCAGACTTTGTAGATGAATTCTTCGAAGTTCTGAGGTTCGGTGGAGGAGGTGCCGTTCGTGGCGAGATTGCGATCACCGAGCTTGACCGTAGATTCGGCGATTCCATCGCCGCAGCAATCTTTGACTGATTTCTGGGCGCTACAGACGCCGTTTTGTTTTCCGTTGGTGTGAGCATTGGAATGGCCATTCGGGTGACCGTTGCCGTTCATGTGGGCAGTGCCAGTGAGAGCGCCGTTGCCGCCGTGAAGTTTTTTTGCGACGTCATCGGTTTTGGTTTTGAGGGATCCGAAGCGGGCTTCGATGGCGCCGACGATGCATTCTTTGACGACGTTGGCGGGGAGGCCGTAGAGCGCGCCCTGGAAGGGGTAACGGGTGTAGACGTTTTTGCTGAAGATCCATGCTTCGCGGTTTTGCCAATGGATGTTGTCGCCAAGGAGGGTTTTGTAGAGTTCGTGCACGTAGGGGTCGTTGGAGAACATGATGTGGCCGGCATAGTCGAAGGTGAAGCCGCGGTCTACGATGGAGCGGCACCAGCCGCCGATGCAGTTGTTCTGCTCGATGAGGAGGTAGTCTTTGCGGAGGTGGTAGGCAGCGCTGAGACCTGTTGGACCAGCGCCGATGACGGCGACCTTGGTTTCAAGGCGGGGGCCGGTGGTTTTGGGCGACTGGGTGTCTTCTCCCGATTGGGCTTTTCCCAGTGAGGTCTTTTGCGCGGCGCGCTTTTGGATGGCCTGGTCGATCAGATGTTCCATGGCTGTGGCCGTGGCTTCCCAACTGGTACGGGCGAGGACTTCGCGCATGCGGGCGATACGTTCGTTGCGTTCTTTGAGCGGCATGGCGAGGGCGTGTTCGCAGGCGGCGATGAAGGATTCGTTGGTATCGCCGAGGAGAACGGTATCACCGTAGGGTTCGGCGACGTCGGTGATGGGCGTGCTGACGATTTGTTTTTCGGCGGCCATGTATTCGAGGGTTTTGGTCGGGCTGATGAACTTGGTGGATTCATTGCGGGCGAATGGGAGGAGGCAGACGTCCCAGCCTTTGAGGAACGCGGGGAGGTCGGCGTAGGAGCGCTGGCCGAAATAGTGGATGTTGCCGGGGCGCGGGAGGTCGGCGGGGTCGATTTTGACGACGGGGCCGACCATGACAATTTCCCATTCTGGGTGGGCTTTGGCCATGGCATCGAGGAGCGGGAGATCCATGCGTTCATCGATGACGCCATAAAAGCCAAGGCGCGGGTGGCGCAGGGGCTGCTGTTCAGGGGACTCTGGGAATAGAGAGTCTTCTTTGGCTTGAGCGAAGTGTGCGGCATCGACGGAGCTGCTGAAGCAGTGTGCGTTGGGATGGCGGTCTTTTTTGGCGCGGTAGAGACTGGGGCCGCCGGTGAAAACGACATCGGCGAGAGCGAGGAGTTTTTTCTCGTTCTCGATCATTTCGGGGGGAGCGCCGCGGAAAGCGGAGAGTTCGTCCATAACGTCGAAGACGACGGCTTCGGGGGAGAGGGACGCGGCGAGCGGATAGCTCATGGCGGTGTAGCACCAGACGACGTAACGGTCGATGTTTTGTTCACGGAGGAGATTGGTGACGAGGGGCTTGAGCAATTCGATTTGTTCGGCGGAAAAGCCGTGAGAGTGCGCGGGAGTGCGTGGGCGGAAGACGGTGACGTTTCCGTGGTGGGAGATTTTTTCCCAGTGGGATTCGCGGTCGGTGTGAATGGGTTCTTCGATGAAGAATATCTGGCGGTTGCGCCCAAGGCGAGAAAGGAGATGCTGCGGGCGCTGATAAACGAAGTCCCAGCGGAGATGAGAAAAGACGATGATCGGCATGCTCGACATGGGAAGTTCCTCGGCGTTGGGGGTTAATGGAAAAGGCCCGAGCGGCCGGAGGTCAGCTTTCCGGTGGCTGCCTCTGAAAAATGATGAAATAAAACAGAGGCGGAGAGGAAATCCGGCAAGGACCGGATCCATCCGGAAAATGCTTCACAAAGCAGGAAGTGAGATTGCAATTAACGTGCCAAAGGCGCGGCTCAACAGCAGCCGGCTGTGTGCAGGAGGCGCCGGGCTTCGCGAAAGGCCTGAAAATATTCGCGGTTGAGTTCGCGGTGGAGGCGGCCGTCGTTGCGGCGAAGATCCCAGAGACCGCTGTTGTGCCAGACATTCATGTCTTCCCAATCGGGGCGGTCGATGATGGGATAAAGGCAAACGCCTTCCACAGGCGTCCGGGCGAGGCGCGCACGATAGATTTCGGTGGCGATTTCGCGAATCCAGCGGGCGCGGCCGCAACCGAAGTGGCTGGTTTCGGCGATGAACAGTGGCCGATGGTAGCGTTCGTGAATTTCCTGAAGGAGGCGGTGGAATGGGAGCCAGCGCGGGTCGCGCGGTTCATCTTCCCAGCGCAGGCGGTTGTCCGGACATTCAAATTGGTTGGAGTGGTAGTAATTCACGCCGACCAAATCCAGGTATTTGGGATGGCCGCCGAGTTCGGGGGCACATTTGCCGGCGAGCATGTCCCAGGCTTCGAACTGTGCGGCGCGCTGAGCTGCGGCGTGAGGTTCGAGATCGGGACGATCGATTGGCGCAACGATGTGAATGAGCGGGTCCACATGAGCGAAACGGGCGCGGCGATCAACAGACCAGATCGCTTCCATGCCGGCGATGGCAGCGCGAATGAGCTGGCGTTTGAGTTCTGCATCTTTTCCGAGATGAAGGGGTTGGACGTAGCCGGAAGTGCCCATACCCCAAGCGAGAAAAGAAATTTCGTTTACGGGCACATAAAGGGGTGGGTCGTTGGGAGCTTCGTCGCGGATGATGCGGGCTGCCGCAGTGCAGAACCGCGCAAATCGGTCCACAAAAGCACCGGACAGAATGTCAACATCGAGCGGCCAACCGTAGTGGAGGAGATTCCAAATCACCTGCGTGCCGGTGTTGCGCGCGGCGCGGACCATCGGTAAAAAAGTGGACCAATCGTATTGTCCAGGTGTTTGTTCGATGCAGGGCCAGCGCAGGCCGTCGCGCACGGTGCGAATGCCAATTTCGCGAAGCATGTGGTAGTCCTGTTCGGCCCAGAGATCATGTTGGGTGGCCTGAAGCATGTCGATGCGGACGCCGCGCGTGTTGATATGGCAGGCGCTTTCGAACCCGCCCATCCAGAAGCTTTTGAAAGCGCGCGGCGAATGAAGCCCAGAGCCTCCCAGCCTGTGGGCAGATTGCCAAGGGTCCGCAGTGATTTGCGGTCGTGCTTCGATGGTCATGCGCATTCCTTGTGTTACGGTCCAGGCATGCGGGTCTGATGCTCATCGACGGGCTCCTGGTGGAGGCGGCGACTGACCTGCATGAGGCGCTCGCGCCAGATGGCTTCTTCGTGTTGTTCGAGGCGGTTGCGGGCGCCGCGGGTGGCGAGAGACATTTGTTTGAGGGGGAACTTGGGCGTGCGGTCGGCGTAGAGCAGGCCGTTGGCTTCCTGATAGGTATCGGCGAACTGCGTGTAGCAAAATCCTGCGAGGGGCAGAGCGCGGACGGTGGAGACCAGGGCGCAGTAGCGATCGGCGAGTTCGTCCTCGGTTTCGACGCGGGTGTAGCCCCAGGTGGTTTCTTTGTCTTTGGAGAAGGCGATGCCGCCGAATTCGGTGAGCATAACGGGGAGGCCGGCGTGGAGGTGCTCACCCAAAATGAGAAGGCGGCCGCCGGGGCGTTCGCGCTTGAACAAGGAGGCAGAGAATTCTTCTTTGCCGTAGCGGCGATTGATTCGCTGCGGATTGTCATCGTAATCGTGGATGCCGATGATGTCGGTGGCGACGCTTTCCCAGCCGTCGTTTCCGATGACGGGGCGCGAAGGGTCGAGCGTTTTGGTGAGATGGTAGAGGGCTTGAACGTAGTGGCGCTGGGCGGGGGTTTCGGGGAGGTCGGGGACGCCCCAGCTTTCGTTGAAGGGGACCCATGCGACGATGCAGGGGTGGCTGATGTCGCGGCGGACGACATCTTTCCATTCCTGGGTGAGGCGGTCGATGCTGGTGCGGGTGAAGCGGTAGGCGCTGGGCATTTCTTCCCAGACGAGCAGGCCCAGGGTATCGGCCCAATACAGGTAACGGGGGTCTTCGATCTTCTGGTGTTTGCGCACGCCGTTGAACCCCATGGCTTTGGCGAGCTCGACATCGAGGCGCAGGGCGTTGTCATCGGGAGCGGTGATGCCGGTGTCGGGGAAGTAGCCCTGGTCGAGCACCATGTGGAGGGGATAGGGGCGGCCATTTAGAACGAAGCGGTCGCCCTGGATGGAGATAGAGCGGAGAGCGGTGTAGCTTCGGACTTCGTCGTAGAGGGTGCCCTGGGAATCCATGAGTTTAACGTGGGCGCGGATCAGGATGGGCGAGCCGGGGCTCCAGAGCAGTTCATTGCGGGAGTCATCAATGCCGGGATCTGACAGGGCGATGCGGCGGTGGACTTCGCCGGCGGAGACGCTGTAGATGTCATCTGCGAGGACGGTGTCGTTGCCCTCAAGGCGCACGTGCAGGCGCAAATCGTTGCGGCGTTTGCCTTCCACACGGGTTTCGAATCCGATTTCCCAGCGTTCGACGACGGGGGTCCATCGGACATAGCGCAAGTAAGTGGCGTTTACTTTTTCCATCCAGACGGTTTGCCAGATGCCGGTGGTGCGCGGGTACCAGATGGAGTGGGGTTCGAGTTGCCAATCCTGTTTGCCGCGGGGCTTGGCGAGATCGAGGGGGTCGTCCTCTGCGCGGACTACGATTTCCATTTCGCTGGGTTGGCCGGGCTCGAGGAAATCGGTGACATCAACGCGGAAGGGGGTGTAGCCGCCGTCGTGGCGGGTGGCCATGCGGCCGTTGATCCAGACGGTGGCGGAATAATCGACAGCGCCGAAATGAAGGAAGAGGCGCTGATCGGGTGCGAGTTCGGGCGCGAGCACTTTGCGGCGGTACCAGACAGCGCGGTAATAGCCAGTGTTGTTGATGCCGCTGCGGTGGGTTTCGGGTGAAAAGGGGATGAGGATTTTTTGGTTCCAGGAGACGGCGGCTGGGTGGGGCCAGATTGCTTCGGGATCGACGGCGAAATCCCAGTGGCCATTCAAGTTGACCCACTCGGCGCGTTCCATAATGGGGCGCGGATAGGCATGGCGGTCGGGCTGACTCTCATGGGAATCACCGTTTCCTCCGCCTCGACGCGACAGATCAGCCACCATGCAGGTCACTCCATCACAGCACAACCATTGGAAAGCTCATGGCGAACCCAGCGGCAAACTACATGCCTCAAAATGTGCGTATTGTGAAAACTGGCGAGTGAGGGAGAAAAAGTCTTAATTCCTACTAAATTAGTAGGAGTTAATTATTTGGGCTATTCTATTGGAAAATGGCATAATTGTGGGCTTTCTGAAGCTTCCAAATTGCTCGGATTTTGTTATAATGATGAATCTCTACTGAATCAGTAGGAAATATTTGTTGGATGAGTATTGCTGCACGGAACATCACGAAGCACTTCGGCAAAAAGCTGGTGTTGGACAATGTCACGGTGGAAGCCCCGGGGGGGAGCTTGGTCGCTCTGCTGGGGCCATCGGGGTGCGGGAAGACGACATTGCTTCGGATTATCGCGGGGCTGGAGTATCCAGATTCGGGCCAAGTGTTGTTTGAAGGGGAGGATACGACTGATCACTCCGCGCGGCACCGGAACGTGGGGTTTGTGTTTCAGCACTATGCGTTGTTCCGGCATATGAATGTTTTCGACAACGTGGCTTTTTCACTGAGTGTGCGGAAGCGGCCGAAGGAGGAGATCGAAGCACGCGTGCAGGAACTTTTGAAGCTGGTGCAATTGGAGCACACGGCGCAGCAATTTCCGGCACGGCTATCGGGGGGCCAGCGGCAGCGTGTGGCGCTGGCGCGGGCATTGGCCGCTCGGCCCAAGGTGCTCTTGCTGGATGAGCCATTTGGCGCGCTGGATGCACAGGTCAGGAAGGAGCTGAGAAGGTGGCTGCGGAAGCTGCATGATGAAATTCATGTGACCAGCCTGTTTGTGACGCATGACCAGGAAGAGGCGCTGGAAGTTTCGGATCAGGTGGTGATCTTCAGCAAGAATCCTGGAAGGGTAGAACAGGTGGGGACGCCGGATGAAGTGTACAACACGCCGGCGAATCCGTTTGTGCTGGAGTTTCTGGGGCAGGTCAATATTTTTCATGGGCGCGTGGAGCAGGGTGAGGCGTTGTTGGATGATGGTTCGCCGCTGGTGCCGCGGGAGGAGAAGTCATCAGCGGAATCGTCGAGCGTGGCGGATGGGAAGATGACGGCGTATGTGCGGCCCTTTCCAGCACATTGGGATCCTAAGCTTAGAATTCCACGTGGACAAGTTGTCGCG